>Ga0070727_10000145_pt1 | contig 113620 bp, 112 predicted proteins | sample tdAd472_FD_66722 | JGI IMG/M metagenome (GOLD analysis project Ga0070727, IMG submission 66722) | Marine sediment microbial communities from the Atlantic coast under amendment with organic carbon and nitrate - tdAd47.2 | ecosystem: Environmental > Aquatic > Marine > Coastal > Sediment... | reverse complement strand
TTTTCTCCATGGTATCTTTTACTCTGTCAGCGTACTTCTTTTTATCTTCAAACTTGAGTGGGTCAGCTGAATATAGATTTGGGTCTAATTCTTTATATTTTCCTCCATCAAATAAGAATTTAAAATATTCTTCCGGACCAACTTTTTCATGGTACTGACATTCAGCACATACCCATAGGTTTGCTTCAAAATCTTCTGAAGTAACAACTGTATTACATTCAGGACATTTATACCACAAGCCTTCCGGAGTTTCTTTTTTTTCTGTTGTTGGAGTTGTAATCCCTTCTTTATCTCTTCTAAACCAAGCCATTTAAAAAAATTATGGTTTTTAAATTATGCAATAGTGATGTTGTTATCTAAATAAACATCTTGTATTGCGTTTAGTAGTTCAATTCCTTCTTTCATTGGTTTTTGAAAGGCTTTTCTTCCCGAAATTAATCCATGACCACCAGCTCTTTTATTGATGACGGCTGTAGTAACTGCTTCCGATAAATCTGATGCTCCTGCTGAAGCACCACCGGAGTTAATTAAGCCATTTCTACCCATGTAACAATTTGCTACTTGATAACGACAAAGGTCAATTGGGTTGTCTGTACTTAATTCAGAATACACTTTTTCATGAGTTTTTCCAAATTTTATAGCCTTGTATCCACCGTTTAAAGTAGGAAGTTTTTGTTTAATTATATCTGCTTGAATAGTAACACCAATGTGATTAGCTTGTGCAGTAATGTCAGTGGAAGTATGATAATCTACTCCATCTTTTTTGAAATCATTATTTCTTAAGTAACACCATAAAATAGTAGCCATTCCCAATTCATGAGCTCTTTCAAATGCTTGAGAAATTTCTACAATTTGTCTTTCACTTTCCGGTGAACCGAAATAAATGGTAGCACCAACTGCAGCAGCTCCCATATTCCATGCTTCTTCAACGCTTCCGAATAAGATCTGATTGAAAGTATTTGGGTATGATAAGAATTCGTTATGATTGATTTTTACAATGAATGGTATTTTGTGAGCATATTTTCTTGAGCAAGCAGCTAAAACACCATAAGTTGAGGCTACTGCGTTGCAACCACCTTCAATGGCAAGCTTTACAATATTCTCAGGGTCAAAATAAATTGGGTTAGGCGCAAAAGATGCTCCTGCAGAGTGTTCTATACCTTGGTCAACAGGAAGAATAGATACATAGCCTGTGCCTGATAGTCTTCCATGGCTGTATATTGCTTCAAGATTTCTTAACACTTGTGAGCTTCTGTTTGAATCTTTAAAACACCTGTCAACAAAATCTGCACCAGGTAGGTGAATTTGTTCTTTTGTAATGGTTTTACATTCATGAGATAATAGGCTCTGAGCCTCATTACCAATAAGTTCTTCTATTTTTGAAAGTGTTGTTGTAGCCATAATTTTAAATAGGGACGACAAAGATAATAATTTAGAATTCAGAATGAGGAATTCAATCTATCTTTTGTTTTATTAAGACTATATAGGTAACGTTAGCTAGAACGGATAACCAATTCCTAAATTAAATACTCCCGACTCATTTTTTTGAAATCCAATTTTATAGGGATTATCTCTGGCCGGGTTTTTTAGTTTGAATCCTAAATCAAATCGTAAGATAAAAAAGGAGAAATCTAGCCTTAATCCCACACCTGTACCAATTGCCATGTGTTTCCATATTTTGTCTGTTTGAAAGTCTGCCTCAGGCCGTTTGGGGTCTTTTTCCATTAGCCAAATATTTCCCATATCAGTAAAAATAGCTAGTTCAAAAAGATTAGTAATGTCAAAGCGATATTCAAAGTTGGTTTCAAATTTTAAATCTCCAACTTGGTCAATGGCTGTAAATATGGATGAGTCAGCTAAGCCACCCGGCCCAAGTGTTCTAACTTGCCAGGCCCTCATTTCATTGGCGCCACCTCCATAAAATGCACGTTGAAAAGGCATTACATTTAAATTACCGTAAGGAAGTGCAGCTCCTAAGTAGTTTCTTACTACAAAGCTAGAGCTCCTAAAATTAAAATACCTTCTAAAGTCAACATCTGTTTTTACGTATTGGGCATACCTAATTCCAATAATGTGATAACTATTTGTGGCAGAATCTTTTTTATTGTTTGTAAGATTGCTGTATAAGTTTAATAAGTTTCCTGCTGCTTCAACGTTAAATCTGAAGTAGCTATAATTTCTTTTTTTGTTTAAATCAGATTTGTAGATAAAACTATAGGTAGATGCGGCAATTAAATGGTCTTTGTAACTGTTTATAACAAACGCATCATTTGATGTAGCCAGGAAATCTCTGAAAGCAGGACTAGGAAACAATCTTATTAAACTTAATTCTAATGGTTGGATAATATGTTGCTTTTGTTTTGTTTCATTCCACTTATAAGCCATAGATGCTTTAAATACATTTCTTGAAAAGTCTTGTCTTTTTTGAAAGTTGTAAATTAAATCAAACTCTGTTGATGGGTTTGAGTTTTCGGAAACTCTATCTTGATTTAAGAACGGAATAAATAATTTCGGGAATTCAAGTTTTAGCTCCGGACCAATTTCATAAGTATTGAAATACGGTATTTTTTCAAGTTCGCTTTGTTGTTGGCTTTTATCTTCAAATAATAATTGTTGTGCCTGCAAACCTCCTGCTACACTTAATGTGAGTTTTTCTGCGCCTTTAAATGTGTTTTTATTTTGAAAGCCAACATTTCCGTAAATACCAAGATTACCAATGTTGTTAGTGAGTTTAGGTTCTAATGTAATAGACTTAGATTTACTTGAAGTGAGAATAATGTTTATGTTAAGCAATATATCATCGCTTTGGTCGGGTGTAATGTCTATTGTAATAAATTTAAACACCCCTAACTCTGCTAATCGCTGGTAAGTAGCATCGTGATGCGCTAATTGATAGTAATTATCTAAATTAAATAAAATTGCTTTGGCTAATGTTTTATAGTTGTATCGGTTTTTTCCTTCAGGTTCAAAAAAGTTAATGTCCTCTTCAATAGTTTGTGTATAGTTATCCTTATTTCCATTTTTATCACAGTTTACAAATACATTAACGTTATTTATGTAGCACTTTCTGTGTAGTTTATAGACTATTGAGTCATTAACTTTTACCGGCAGTCCTTTTATATTATAGATTAAATCAATTTTTTGTTTTTTGCCGCTGCTGTCTGCTTTATAGGTAATTAATTCTTTATCAAAATAGTAATAACCAAGATTTTTTAACATTCTGGTTATTCTAACTCTTTCGGCCTCAAGTTTATCTACATCAAAGTTATCTCCTTTTTTTACTAAGCTCTTAGTTGTGTCTTGTTTTATATAATGTGTAATTATACTGTCTTTACCGGTATAAGATTTATTTCTGATTTTATACGCACTTCCGGTTTTTATTGTATAAACAATTTTTTTCTGTTGCTTTTGTTTAATACCAAGAAACCTAAAATTTTTATACGTACTGTTTACTTGACTATTGAAAAATCCCTTTCCTTCTAAATATCTTTTGATTTGAGCCTCAGATTTTGTGGTTAGCAGTGTGTCTAATATTACAGGTGGTTCTCCAACGCTAGTATTAACTTTATCTTCTTTATCACGTTTTTTAATTTTTACAGATGATTTCTTTTTATTTTTCTTCTCAATTTTCTCCTTTTTCTTAAGACCATGATTGTATAGCCACAAATGAAAACGAATGAATCCAAAAATTTGTCTGTTAGGTTTTTGCTTAATGACGGATTTAAGGTCATCTTCATTGACTAAACAGCTTTTACATTTACTTCTGCTTTCAATACAGTTTTCTTTAGAGAATTTTTTACAATCAATTTTTACGGAACTAACTAAGTATTCGTCATCTGCTAACTTTTTAGTAGGGTTACATTTACTAAATAGGACTAGTAACAAGAGAAGTGAGCAATATTTTAGAGCCGGTTTCAGTTTGAAAGTAGTGCTTTAAATTCTTGTTCAGATATCATAGGTATTTTAAGCTTTTCAGCTTTTTCTTTTTTACTTGGCCCCATATTTTCACCAGCTACTAAATAGGTTGTTTTGCTAGAAATAGAGCCTGATACTTTACCGCCATTTAACTCTATGATTTTCTTGAGTTCATCTCTTGAAAAATCAGTAAATACACCTGAAACAACAAATGTTTTTCCTTTAAATTTATCACTTGCACCTTCTTGCTCTACTATTTCAAATTGCAAGCCGTGCTGAATAAGTGCATTTATCATTTCTCTGTTTTTTTCATCACTGAAATAAATGAGAATACTATCAGCAATCTTTTCTCCAATTTCGTCCGCCTCAACTAATTCTTCTTTTGAAGCATTTATGATGTTGTGAATGTTTTTGAAATGACGAGCCAGTTTTTTTGCAACCGTTTCGCCTACATATCTTATTCCTATAGCAAACAACACTCTTTCAAACGGTATTTCTTTTGACTTTTGAATTCCTTCCAGCATATTGCTTACAGATTTCTCTGCCATTCTTTCCAATGGAAGAAGTTGTTCGGCAGTGAGTGTATAAATATCTTGAATGGAAGAAATTAAACTTTCGTTATACAACTGTTCAATCGTTTCTTCCCCCAATCCCTCAATATCCATTGCTTTTCTTCCAATGAAATGTTGTATTCTTCCCTTAATTTGAGGTGGACAACCTGTATCATTTGGGCAAAAGTGAACCGCTTCACCTACTTTTCGGATAAGTAATGTATTGCATTCAGGACAGTGAGTAATGTATTCGATTTTCGAGCTTTCAGGCTTTCTTTTGGATACGTCAACACCTACTATTTTTGGAATTATTTCTCCTCCTTTCTCCACAAATACTACATCTTTTTCATGAAGGTCTAATTTCTCTATTTGGTCTGCATTATGTAACGAAGCTCTTTTTACGGTAGTTCCTGCCAATAAAACAGGTTCAAGGTTTGCAACAGGAGTAATGGCGCCTGTTCTACCAACCTGATAAGTAACTTCATTTAACGAAGTAGAAACGGTTTCAGCTTTAAATTTATAAGCAACTGCCCATCTTGGAGATTTAGAGGTAAAACCTAATTCTTCTTGTTTTTGGTAATCATTCACTTTTACCACAATTCCGTCAATATCAAAACCTAAATCGTATCTGTTTTTATCCCAATAGTCAACAAAATCAATAATTTCATCAATGTTTTTACATTTTGTAATCATGTTTTTTTGGGGAGAAGGAACTTTAAAGTTCCACTCTGCAGCTTTGGTAATGTTTTCGTAATGCGAATTAAACGGAAGGTCTTCGCCCAGTAAAAAATACAGATAACAATCCAATTCTCTTGAAGCAACTACTGATGAATCCTGCATTTTAAGTGTTCCTGATGCAGTGTTTCTTGGGTTGGCAAATGTTGGTTCATCTAATTCTTCACGCTCTTGGTTGAGTTTGTCAAAGCCACTTCTCGGAAAAAATATTTCACCTCTAATTTCAATGCTTTTTGGATAATCACCTTTTAGTCTTAGTGGAATTGATTTAATGGTTTTTACGTTGGCACTTATGTCTTCACCTTTTTCACCATCACCTCTTGTAATGGCTCTCACAAATTTTCCGTCTTCATAGGTAATGCCGATTGCCACTCCATCATATTTTAATTCACACACATATTCTATTTCTCCGTCTACTAATTTTTTAATTCTGTTTTCAAAATCAATCAACTCTTCTTTGCTATAGGTGTTGCTAAGCGACATCATAGGGTATTTATGCGTCACTGTTTCAAAGTTTTTGGTAATGTCACCACCCACTCTTTTAGTAGGAGAATTGGGGTCGGCAAATTGAGGAAACTTACCTTCTAAATCTTGTAATTCTTTTAATAGAATATCAAACTCATAATCAGAAATAACAGGATTTGACAATACATAATAATTGTAGTTGTGCTGATTTAATTCATCAGTTAATTCATTAATTCTTTTTTGTGCTTGAGCTGATTCCATGCTATTTTTTTGAACCATTGCAAAGATAAGATTTGAAAGGGAAGATAAAACCTTTAGCTTTGCGCCCCTTAAAAAATATAGGAAGAATGAATTTTATTTTAAAGCGAAGAGCAAACGTGAAAAATGATGTGTTGAGTGGGTTGACTGTTGCTTTAGCATTAGTGCCCGAAGCGGTTGCTTTTGCCTTTGTGGCAGGAGTTGACCCATTAGTAGGGCTATACGCTGCTTTTATGATAGGCTTAATTACATCAGTTTTTGGTGGGAGACCGGGAATGATTAGTGGCGCAACAGGTGCATTGGCGGTGGTGATGGTAAGCTTGGTGGCAGAGGGAAACGCTATGGGGCAAGAAGGAGAGGAGTTAGGTCTTTATTATCTTTTTGCTACTGTTATTTTAATGGGGCTAATTCAAATGTTGGCGGGAGTATTTAAACTTGGAAAGTTTGTACGATTAATCCCTCACCCGGTAATGATGGGATTTGTAAACGGTTTGGCAATTGTAATTTTCTTATCACAATTAGGAATGTTTAAAGAGGTGATTGATGGTGAAAAAGTTTGGATGCAAGGGGCAGACCTTTTTATTATGTTGGGATTGGTTGGATTAACTATGCTAATTATGTTTGGTTTGCCTAAGTTAAGTAAAAAGCTACCCGAAGCTTTAATAGCTATTTTAGTTGTATCTGCTATTGCTATTTTTGGAAATATAGATGTAGCAACGGTAGGGAGTTTTATTAGAGATGGAGGAGGAGAAGGTTTGAAAGGCGGACTGCCTCAATTTCAGTTTGATATTTTTAATAAAATTCCAATGACATGGGAAACTTTAAAGTTCATTTTCCCTTATGCGCTTATTCTAGCCGCAATAGGTTTAATTGAATCTTTGATGACTTTAAATTTGGTGGATGAACTTACAGAGACAAGAGGAAATTCAAACAGAGAGTGTTTAGCACAGGGTGGTGCAAATATTGTAACGGGTTTATTTGGCGGAATGGGTGGTTGTGCCATGATAGGCCAATCAATCATTAATATTAAAAGTGGTGGTAGAACCAGACTTTCAGGAATTACGGCTGCTTTGGCGCTATTAGCTTTTATATTATTTGCCTCTGGTTTAATAGAGCAAGTACCAATTGCTGCTTTGGTAGGAGTGATGTTTATGGTGGTAATCGGAACGTTTGCCTGGAGTAGCTTTAGGATTTTACATAAAATACCGATTAGTGATGTGGTGGTGCTAATAGCCGTTTCTTCTTTAACCGTAATTTTTGATTTAGCCATTGCGGTTATTTCAGGAGTAATAATAAGTGCATTGGTGTTTTCATGGGAAAATGCCAAGCGCATTCGTGCAAGAAAACATATAAAAGAAGACGGTACAAAGGTGTACGAAATTTTCGGACCGTTGTTTTTTGGGAGCATACAAGCTTTTAACAGCAAGTTTGATGTAAATAATGACCCTGAAAATGTAGAAATTGACTTTTTGGAATCAAGAGTTTCCGACCATTCTGCTTTGGAGGCTTTGTTTAATTTGGTAGAACGCTATAACGCCAAAGGAAAAAATATACGCATAAAGCATTTGAGTGATGAGTGCCAGCGGCTAATGGTAAAAGCATCACCTACTTTGGCAAATGTAATTGAGAAAAGCGAAGATGACCCGGAATATCATGTAATGGCAAAAGCCTAGCCGTGAATGGTTTCTTTTTTGCCGTATTTCTGAATGATTTTTCCTTCATATTCTAAAAATTCTTTCCAGCGTTTATCTACATCTACTCGCTCGGAATACTTTTTAGCCAACTTTATAAATAAGGTATAATGGTTGGCTTCCGATATCATTAATTCATGATACCATTTGGCTAATTCAGGGTCTGAAATATTTTCAGATAACACTTTAAAACGCTCACAGCTTCTGGCTTCTATCATGGCAGCAAAAAGCAAGCGTTCTACTAAAGCGGTGTTTCTATCACCGTCTCTTTGTATAAAGTTGAGTAAATCATGGATGTAATCATCTCTTCTTTCTTTTCCTAACTTTAAATTACGTTCTGCCAGTTTATCCAGCACTTGCTCAAAATGCTCTAGTTCTTCACGGGCTAGCTCCGACATTTCTCTCACAATTTCAGGATAGTCACAACTTTTTACCATAATGGTAATGGCATTGGAAGCTGCTTTTTGCTCACAGTAGGCATGGTCGGTAAGAATTTCTTCAATGTTCTTTTCCGCAATGTTTACCCATCTTGGGTCGGTAGGAAGTTTTAATTTAAGCATGTTTTTATATTTCTATTGGTGGAAGATTAATTGTCGATTTATAATAGATGATTTCTCTTATTTTAAGTAATTCCTTTTTTCTTAAACTCCCTACTATTTTTCTTTTTCTATAGAGGTTTCCATTTCCCAAATGTAGCTTAACGTTGTTTTTGTAGTCATGTGCATGTGGATTGGAGGGGAACGGATCAGAGTCCGACTTATGAACAATCCATCTAATGTTTTTAGCTTTGGCATATACTTTTTCTTCATAGTTAAATAATTTATAATCTTCAATATTTAACTCTACACCACATACCAAGTTTTTTAAATTAAATGACTTGACAGCCTTAATTATTTCATCTTTAGTTATTTTTTCTTCATAAATCAATAAAGGATTTTCTAAAACATTATATTTAACTAATAAAATATAAAAAATCTTTTCCTCAGAGATATCCTCTTTGTATGTTTTCTCTAACTCTAGCTTTGCTTTAGAAATTCTATTTATCCACATTGTAATATTATCCATTACTGCAACACTTTATCCCAGTCTTTAAAAACGGGTTCGTAGCCTTGTTGTTTAATAATGTTGGCAAACTCTTGGGTAGAGCGTTTGTCGTCAATTTCAAATTGCTCCAAAGATTCTTTAGGTTGGTTATAGCCACCCGGTTCGGTTTTTGAATCTGCGCTAATAGAGGTAATGCCCAGTTTAATAATATTATTTCTAAAGTTTTCTGATTCCCTGGTGCTCATGCTTAGCTCTAACTCCTGGTTAAAAATTCGGTAAGCGCAAATGAGTTGTACCAATTGTTTGTCGGTTATCACCGATTTTAGTTCGGTTCCGCCTGCATGTGGTCGTAATCTTGGGAACGAAATGGAATAACGGGTTTGCCAAAATTTCTTTTCTAAATAGTTAAGGTGTGTCGCACAAAAAAAGGAGTCGGTGCGCCAGTCTTCCAAACCAATTAAAATGCCCAAGCCCATTTTATGAATTCCTGCTTTACCCAATCTTTCCGGTGTTTCTAGTCGGTATTCGTAATTTGATTTTTTCCCTTTAGGGTGATGAAGCTTGTAATTTTCTTTGTGATAGGTTTCTTGATAAACTAAAACGGCATGCAAGCCTTCTTCTACCAAAGCTTGGTATTCTTCCGTTTCCAGAGGTTGAACTTCAATAGATATTTGCGAAAAATAAGGTTTAATTAATCGAATGGCATTTTTTAAATAATCAACTCCTACTGTTTTGTTGGCTTCACCGGTAACTAATAAAACATGGTCGTATCCTAAGTTTTTAATGGCTTTTGCTTCGTCAATAATTTCTTGGTCGGTTAGGGTTTTTCTAGGAATTTTTACATCTAAACTAAAACCACAATAGGTGCAAATATTTTGGCATTCATTACTCAAATAAAACGGAATGTACATTTGAATAGTATTGCCAAATCGTTCTTTGGTAAGGTATTGACTTTTTTGAGCCATTTCTTCCAAATAGTTTTCGGCAGCAGGAGAGAGAAGCGCTTTAAAGTCTTCTAATGTTGGGTTGGGGCTGTTTAAGGCAATTTCAACATCTATAGCAGTTTTGGAGTAGATGGAACGAGTGGTTTCTTCCCAATTAAATTGTTTCGCTATATCGGAGAAGCTTGTGCTCATTTATGAAAGAAATTGGGTAAGCGGGCTACTAGCTTCCGCTTTTTCGTTTACTTTTCCAAGCTTTGCTTCGTATGCCATTCTTCCTGCAATGGTAGCCAGTTTAAATGCTTCTGCCATTTCTACAGGATTTTGAGAAACCGCAATAGCGGTATTAACCAAAACGGCATCTGCACCGATCTCCATTGCTTGTGCCGCATGTGACGGGCTACCAATTCCGGCATCAATTACCACAGGAATGTTACTTTGTGCAATAATTATTTTGAGCATAGCTAAGGTTTCTAAACCTTTATTAGTGCCAATAGGCGAGCCTAATGGCATTACGGCAGAAGTTCCCACATCTTCTAAGCGTTTACAAATTACAGGGTCTGCATTAATGTAAGGTAAAACAATAAATCCTTTTTTTACTAATTCTTCCGCAGCTTTTAATGTTTCAATGGGGTCGGGCAAAAGGTATTTAGGGTCTGGATGAATTTCTAGTTTCAGCCAATTTGTTTCCAATGCTTCTCTGGCTAATTCAGCAGCAAAAACAGCTTCTTTTGCATTTCTCACACCTGATGTATTAGGAAGTAAGTTAATGTGCTCATGATTTATGTGAGACAAAATAGTGTCGTTTTCTCCTTCAGTAAGATTTACTCTTTTTAATGCAACGGTTACTAGCTCTGAAGCGGATGAAAGAATGGATTTTTCCATTAAATCATAGGATGAAAATTTACCCGTTCCTAAGAATAATCTTGATTCAAACTCTTTATTTGCAATAACTAACTTTTCCACTCCGCAAAGGTAAAGTTAATGAGTGAAGATTATTGTAATTGTTGAAAAATTTGACGAATTGTTTCTTTTTTGTTTTCTGATTTTGAAATGAGAGAAGAAACCGCAATGCCACTAATTCCTGTTTCCATTAGTGTTGATATGTTATTTATTTGAATTCCTCCAATGGCATAAATAGGTAGGTTGATACTATTAATTTTAAGTTCTGAAAGAATCTTTTTATAGCCATCAATTCCCAATACAGGAGACAAATTTTCTTTTGTGGTAGTAAACTGAAATGGGCCGAGACCAATGTAGCTGGCTCCTTGGTTATAAGCGTTTACAATATGGTCATAAGAATTTGCTGTTGCGCCAATAATTTTGTTTTCCCCTAATTGTTCTCTGGCGGATAATACAGATAAATCATTTTTCCCAAGATGTGCTCCGTCTAAATTTAATTCTTTTGCTATGTGTAAATAGTCATTTAAAATAAAAGTTACGTTATGCCTTTTAGTTATGCTTTTTACTTCCATTGCGGCCTCTTTTATTTCCTTTTCTGAGTAATTTTTTAAGCGCAGTTGAACCCATTTTACTCCATGTTTGCATGCAGTTGAAATATTGGAAATGTGTTCTTCTATTGAGCTTCCTGAAGATATGTATTGTAATTTTTCCAATTATGAATGATAGGCTAAAATAGACTTATTGCTTTTTAAAGCTTTGGAAACATAGTCTTTGGCTATGAGACAAGATTTGATTAGTGATTTGTTTTTTGCTAATGATGCTGTAAGTGCGCTAGAAAATATGCAGCCGCTTCCGTGTTTGGAGAAGTAAGTTGCCTTTTTGGGATTAAAAGGATGTATTTTGCCTTCTTTCGTAAAAAGAAAGTCTTTCCCTTTGTTTTCTTCATTGTGCCCGCCTTTTAGATACACATTACAATATGCGCTTAACTCAATAGCTATTTCTTTAGCTTCTTTTTTTTCAGAGTTAAAAGCATGTATTTCATTTAAGTTTGGAGTGATTAAGAACAACTCTTTTAATATTTCTTTTGAAAAATTTTGGTGGAAATCAAAACCTGAACTAGCAGAAATAATTGGATCCCAGATAATTTTAATTTCTGAGTTATGAGATTTTAAGACTTTGATTATTTTTTTTAAAATAGCCTCAGATGCTATTAACCCAATTTTACAATACTCTATTTTATAACTTAATAGGAGAGTAGTTAGTTGTTCTAAAATTTTTTCTTCCTCAATCCAATTGGGTTTTACAAAAGTGTCTTCAGTTTGGATTGTGTTTGCGGTAATTACACCTAAGCCAATTGTTTTTAAACTTTCAAATGATTTAATGTCGGCTAAAATTCCTGCTCCACCGCTTGGGTCGAACCCGGCAATACTGAGGACGTGTGGTCTAGCGTTGAGCATATCTGTTTTAGTTTCAAGAACCGATTGACGGTTTTATCAATGTCTTTATTTTTAAGGACAGGTCGCCAAAGATATCCAATGAGAGCCACTCCGTCAAATCCATAATTATAGCTTTCTTCAACATTAGTATAATCAACACCACCAAGTGCAACTATATTAAATTTTGATTTATAGTTGTTTACTTTTTCTGTTAATAGTTTTCTGTCTTGAAACTTTGACTTGTGTGTTTTTTTAGAATGACTATCAAAAATGGGAGATAAAAATGCATACTTAATATTGATGTCAATTTTTTCAAGCTCGGAGTAATGGTGGGTAGAAATTGAAAAAATGCTCTCAGGATAATTATTAATTAAGCTTAAATTAATAGCATATCTTTTGTTAAAATTAAAACCTTTTAACTCATATTCCCTCATTAATTCAGGAAAAGAGTGAAGCATAATTTTTTTATGAAATTTGAGAGGGATATGGTTTAACCAATTTCTTATTTGTTCAATAGTAAAATCTGGCTTTCTAAGGTGAAAAGTTTGTAAGCCATTTTCAAATAAGCTGATAACGGTTTCGTATTCCGATTCAAAAGCTTTAGGGTATGATATAACCAGTAATTTCAGTGTTTAAATTTTGTGTCTCCAAACATAGACTAATTATTATAAATAAACCTCAGTATTTTTACCTAAATTTTAAATGTAAACCTCTCCGCCTTTTTCAATAAACTCTTTTGACTTTTCTTCCATTCCTTTTTCTATGGCTTTTTCTTCTTCCAATTCTTTTTGAGCGGCATAATCTCTTACGTCTTGTGTTATTTTCATAGAGCAAAAGTGTGGCCCGCACATAGAGCAGAAATGAGCAACTTTTGCATTGTCGGAAGGCAGTGTTTCATCATGGTATTCTCTGGCAGTATCAGGGTCTAACGAAAGATTAAATTGGTCGTTCCATCTAAATTCAAATCTGGCTTCGCTTAATAAATTATCTCTGTATTGTGCTCCCGGATGGCCTTTTGCCAAATCAGCAGCATGAGCTGCAATTTTATAAGTAATTACACCGTCTTTTACATCTTTTTTGTTGGGTAAGCCTAAGTGCTCTTTTGGAGTTACATAACAAAGCATGGCTGTTCCATACCAACCAATCATTGCCGCTCCAATTGCAGAAGTAATATGGTCGTATCCCGGAGCAATATCAGTTGTTAAAGGCCCTAATGTATAGAAAGGGGCTTCACCGCATTCAACTAATTGTTTGTCCATATTTTCTTTAATTAATTGCATAGGTACATGTCCCGGTCCTTCAATCATTACCTGGCAATCATGCTTCCAGGCAATTTTTGTTAATTCTCCTAATGTTTCTAATTCTGCAAATTGTGCTCTGTCATTAGCGTCTGCTAAAGAGCCCGGTCTTAATCCGTCACCTAAAGAAAAGGCAACATCATAAGCTTTCATAATTTCACAAATTTCTTCAAAATGTGTGTATAAGAAGCTTTCTTTATGATGAGCTAAGCACCATTTTGCCATTATAGAGCCACCTCTAGATACTATTCCGGTTACTCTTTTAGCAGTTAAAGGAATATATCTTAATAATACTCCGGCATGAATAGTGAAATAATCAACTCCTTGTTCAGCTTGTTCGATTAAAGTGTCTTTAAATATTTCCCAGGTTAAATCTTCTGCTTTTCCATTTACTTTTTCAAGCGCTTGGTAAATAGGAACGGTGCCAACAGGAACGGGAGAATTTCTAATAATCCACTCTCTGGTTTCATGAATGTTTTTTCCTGTAGATAAATCCATAATGGTATCTGCACCCCAGCGACAAGCCCAAACTGCTTTTTCAACTTCTTCTTCAATGGAAGAAGTAACAGCGCTGTTACCAATATTGGCATTTATCTTAACTAAAAAGTTTCTGCCAATTATCATTGGCTCACTTTCAGGATGATTAATGTTGTTAGGGATAATGGCTCTACCTTTTGCCACTTCATCTCTCACAAATTCAGGGGTAATTACTTTTGGAATAGCAGCACCAAAGTTTTCTCCAGGATGTTGTGCTATTTGTTCCAGTAAAGCTTCTCTTTTTTGATTTTCCCTGATAGCAATATATTCCATTTCAGGAGTGATAATTCCTTTTTTTGCATAGTGCATTTGAGTTACATTACATCCTTGTTTAGCCTTATAAGGCTTTGTAATGTACTCAAACCGCAAGTATTTTAAATCGGAATTCGACAGCCTTTCTTTTCCGTATTCTGAAGATATTTCAGGAAGCTGTTCTACATCACCTCTGTCTAAAATCCATTTTTCTCGAATCCGCTCAATACCTTTTTTCACATCAATAGTTTTGTTTACATCTGTGTAAGGTCCAGATGTATCATAAACAGTGATGTTATTTGGAGATTTTTCAGGATTTGATTTTGATGGAGAGATTTCAATTTCTCTCATGGCTACTTCAATGTCATGTATATTTCCTTTTACATAGACTTTTTTGGAAGCAGTAAAAGGGGTTGTGGTAATAGTTTTGTCTGTAGGTATAACTTCTTTTTTCATATTATCCTCCTTGAAAAGCGGTAATGATTAATAATTTATCGTTTTCATTTAAAATAGTTTCCGCCCACTTTTTTTGTGGTATAACTACTTCGTTCAACGCAATTGCAATTCCTTTTTTATTAGCAAAATCAAAACTTTGCATTATCTGTTCCAGCGTAGAATTTTCATCTACTTTTTTTGGTTCGCTATTTAGGTGAATTTGCATAGCTGTTAATTGCAAGCGTAAAATTAATTTCATTGGGGTGAATTAGCAATAATGCTAGTTAGTACTTTTAATTAATTGTTAACACAAGAAATGATAAATTTGGAAAAATTTCTGTTTCAGTAAATTAATGGAATGAAATCTAAAGTATTATTTATAGACTCGGTTCATGAAGTGTTAGAGCAAAGGTTAACTACTATAGGCTTTGATTGTGTAGCGGGTTATTCCTATTCTAAAGAAGAAATTTTAAATACCATTAGTGAATTTAAAGGAGTTGTAATTCGTAGTAAGTTTAAAATTGATAGAGAGTTTATAGATAAAGCAACTCAATTAAAATTTATTTGTCGTTCGGGTTCAGGGATGGAGAATATTGACGTAGAGTATGCGACTTCTAAAAATATTTATTGTTTTAATTCACCCGAAGGAAATAGAGATGCAGTGGGTGAGCATGCTATTACCATGCTACTTTGTTTGTTTAATAATATCATTCGTGCTGATTCAGAAGTTCGAAAAGGGATTTGGAACAGGGAGAAAAATAGAGGTGTTGAACTAATGGATAAAACCGTTGGTATTATTGGTTATGGCGTAATGGGAAATGCTTTTGCCAAAAGACTTTCAGGTTTTGGAGTGGAAGTATTGGCTTACGATAAATATAAAAGTAACTATGGTGATGAATTTGCCAAGGAATCTAGTTTGGAAGAGATTTACGGTAAAGCTGATATAGTTAGCATTCATCTACCACTAACAGAAGAAACTACTAATTACATTAATGAAGGTTTTATAAATAGATTTTCAAAAAATATTTATGTAATTAATACTTCAAGAGGCAAGAACTTAAATACAAAAGATTTAGTTCATGCAATGAAGTCAGGAAAAGTGTTAGGTGCTTGTTTAGATGTGTTGGAGTATGAAACTTCTTCATTTGAACATATTAAAACAGAAAACCTGCCGAAGGATTTTATTTATTTAAGTAAATGTGACAATGTGGTGTTGTCTCCTCACATAGCGGGTTGGACGAAAGAGTCGCACATTAAGTTATCCACTTTTTTAGCTGATAAAGTAGCGGAGAAGTTAAGTGAGTTTTTAAAATAATAAATACGACTAACTTTGTAGTCGATGAAAGAAGAAAAAGGAAATATTTTTACTGTCTTTGATGAGCTTTTATCCAGAGCTGATAAAGAAAAATTACTGAACCAAAAAGCAAAAGTGTTTTGGTTAACTGGTTTGTCGGGCTCAGGTAAAACAACTATTGCAAAGGGAGTGGAGAAAAAGCTTTATGAGAAAGGCTTGTTGACACAATTGCTAGATGGAGATAATGTTCGGCACGGCATCAATAACAACCTTGGTTTTTCACTAGAGGACAGAAAGGAAAACATCAGAAGAATTGCGGAAATAAGCAAATTATTTTTGAATTGCGGAGTGATTACAATCAACTGTTTTGTCAGTCCTGAAAAGGAGATGCGACAAATGGCAAAGGAGATTGTTGGTGCAGACGATTTTTATGAAGTTTATATTAATACCAGCTTAGAAGAGTGTGAAAAAAGAGATGTAAAAGGTTTGTATAAAAAAGCCAGGGCAGGAGAAATAAAAAATTTCACAGGAATTGATTCTCCTTACGATATTCCTGAAAACCCTGACTTAGACCTGCCCACATTAGGCAGAACACTAGATGAAAATATTGAAGAGTTATATCAGTTTATCATATCTAAAGTTTCATAACAGTAATATGAAACAGCTAGCTTTTTTCTATTTATTGCTGTTTACCGGTAATGTTTTCTCTCAAACAGATACAGTAAGGGTTAAAAATCATTTAACAAATATTACCAAAACAGAAACTTCTAGAAACCATAGTAATATTAAGCTCCTAAATGGAATAGCAGATTACATTATGTGTGAATTTAAGATTCATCATGCTAAGGAAACTAGTTTTCAAGAATATGAGGTAAATGGAAAAACCTATAAAAATGTAATTGCTTCTTATGGCAATCTCGAAGCACCTAGAATAATTGTCGGTGCTCATTACGATGTTTGTGGTTTTCAAGAAGGAGCGGATGATAACGCTAGTGGAGTAGTGGGGCTTTTAGAGCTTGCTCGCTTATTAGATAGAAGTGATTTAGGTATACGAATTGACTTAGTCGCTTATACTTTAGAAGAACCACCTTATTTTAGGACTGAATTTATGGGAAGCCATATTCATTCAAAATATCTGGTGGATAATAATATTGATGTGATAGGAATGGTTTGTTTAGAAATGATTGGCTATTTTGATGATGCAAAAAAATCTCAAGATTATCCTTTAGGTTTATTGAAGTTGTTTTACGGAAGTAAGGGCGATTATATCACTGTAGTTAAGAAACCGGGCGGAGGGAAGTTTGCAAGAAAATATACCAAAGCTTTTAAGTCACAAGGCTTAATTAAAACAAAAAAGTTTGTTGGGCCCACTTGGCTTCCCGGTGTGGATTTTTCTGACCATCTGAATTACTGGAAGTACAACTTTAGCGCATTGATGATAACGGATACTGCATTTTACAGAAACAAGAATTATCACGAAAAAGGCGATGTAATGGAAGCACTTGATATTCAAAGAATGTCTAAAGTGATTGATACGGTCTTCGCTTCTTTGCTAAAAATGAATAAGAAATTTAATAATCTATAAGTAATGAAAAAAGCGATATTAATTTTACCTTTCATAACAATATACGGGTTAATTTATAGTCAAAAGGATTTTGGATTTAGTTTTTCTATTTCTAATCAAGGGCAAATTGATAAAGTTTTAGAAGATTTTTATTTCCCAGCTAGTCCAACAGCTAATCAAGATGATGCAACTTATGGAAGAGACTATAAACTAAAATTTAATTCTACTTTCTTTTATGTGATTTCAAGAAACATAATACTTAGAGCTAGGTTTGGTATTGGATTTCGAAACAATTATTATGAACAAGATGCGATAAACACAGTATGGCAGTTTAAAGACAAACAGAATGTTTATGAAATCACACCTTCATTAGGATATATTAAAGAGTTTGAGTTTATTAAATTTAATTTTGGCTTTGAAATTCCAATGTATATTATTGGCAAGTACACTCAAAGTGGAATTTATTCCGTCTATCCTGATTCAGTGAATCTTTCTCAAGAGGTTCATTCTTTTGTCAAAATGAGTGGTGGAGTGATATCTGGTTTAAACACATTTATTAATATTGACTATTATTTTACTACCACAATATATTTATTTAGTGAATTTAATAGTGGAATTCTTTTTGCAAATCTTGGCAGAATTTATTCATTTGATTATAATGAGGTATATCCAAGTCAAATTAGTGCTTCCACTTTTTATGAAAAAAAGTATAGAAAAGTATACTTTTCAGACTTTCAAATCCAATTTGGAATAGGGATAAAATTTTAACTTTGCGCCCATGCAAAAATATTCACTTACACATTTAAATGAATTAGAGTCAGAAGCTATTTACGTTTTAAGAGAAGTAGCGGCTCAATTTGAACGTCCTGCCTTATTGTTTTCAGGTGGTAAAGATTCAATAGTAGTGGCACATTTAGCTCGTAAAGCTTTTTATCCTGCGGCTATTCCTTTTCCGTTAGTTCATATTGATACGGGACACAATTTTCCTGAGACCATCACTTTTAGAGATGAGTTTGTAAAAAAGATTGGAGCACAGCTAATAGTTGGTTCTGTGCAACAAAGTATTGACGAAGGAAAAGTAATAGAGGAACAGGGCTTAAATGCAAGCCGTAATAAATTGCAAACGGTTACTTTGCTCGATACCATTGAACAAAATAAGTTCGATGCATGTATGGGAGGAGCCAGAAGAGATGAAGAAAAGGCAAGAGCTAAGGAAAGATTTTTCTCTCACAGAGATGCTTTCGGACAATGGGATCCTAAAAATCAGCGACCGGAGCTTTGGAATATTTTTAATGGAAAAAAGCACATGGGTGAACATTTTAGAGTTTTCCCAATAAGCAACTGGACAGAGATGGATGTATGGCAATACATTCTTTCTGAAAACATTGAAATTCCTAGTATTTATTTAGCTCATGAAAGAAATGTTTTTAACCGTGACGGAGTTTGGATGGATGTAAATGATATTATTCTTCGTAAGGAAAATGAAACTCCTTTGAAGAAAATAGTTCGATTTAGAACAATAGGTGATATGACTTGTACCGGAGCAGTAGAATCAACTGCCGATACACTTGAAAAAGTAATACAGGAAGTTGCGGCCGCCAGAACAACAGAAAGAGGAACACGTGCAGATGATAAACGTTCTGAGGCAGCTATGGAAGACAGGAAAAAAGAAGGATATTTTTAGCGAATTATTGAAACTGAGAAAATTACAATGGAAAACCAAGAAAACAATATAGATTCAGGCTCTTATTTAAACATGGAGCTTCTTCGTTTTACAACTGCAGGTAGCGTAGATGACGGTAAAAGTACTTTGATAGGTAGATTGCTTTATGATTCCAAATCCATATTTGAAGACCAGTATGAAGCTATTGAAGAAAGTAGTAAACGAAAAGGAGAAGAGCACGTTAACTTAGCGCATCTTACCGATGGTTTGAGGGCGGAAAGAGAGCAAGGAATTACGATTGACGTAGCGTATAGATACTTTGCTACTCCAAAACGTAAATTTATTATTGCTGACACACCAGGGCATATTCAATATACCAGAAATATGGTTACCGGAGCTTCTACTGCTAACTTAGCCATTGTGCTTGTTGATGCCAGAAAAGGAATGGTTGAACAAACCAGCCGTCACTCTTTTATAGCTTCGTTATTGGGAATTCCACATGTTGTTTACTGTATTAATAAAATGGATTTGGTAGACTATTCTGAAGAAACCTTTAATAAAATTAAAAGTGATATTCAGAACTTCTCTGCTAAACTTGAAACAAAAGATATACACTTTATTCCCATTAGTGCATTAAATGGAGATAATGTAGTGCATAAATCTGAAAATATGTCTTGGTATGAGGGAACTACATTAATGTATCTTTTAGAAAACATTCACATTGCCAGTGACCATAATCACAGAGATTGTCGATTTCCGGTTCAGTATGTTATTCGCCCCCAATCAAAAGAATTTCATGATTACAGAGGATATGCGGGAAGAATAGCCGGAGGAATATTTAAAGCTGGTGATGAGGTAAAGGTTTTACCATCCGGAAAAACATCTAAAATAAAATCAATAGATACCTATGATGGTCCTGTGGAAGAAGCATTTGCTCCTATGTCGGTTACTATTACACTGGAAGATGAGGTAGATATTAGCAGAGGAGATATGATTGTTCGTGAAAACAATCAACCTGAAGTATTAGCCGATTTTGATGTAATGTTATGTTGGATGAATGATAAAGGACTAGTTCCCAGAGGTAAATATTATATCCGAAATACTTCTAACGAAGCCAGATGTATGGTAACTGAGGTTAAATATAAGGTTGACATTAATACACTTCATAGAATAGAAGACGATAAGAACATCTCTATGAACGATATTGCCAGAGTAAGTTTAAAAACTACTAAGCCTTTATTTGTAGATAGATATTCCAGAAACAGAAATACGGGTAGTATTATTTTAGTTGATGAAGCAACCAATGAAACCGTTGCTGCCGGAATGATTGTTTAAAGAATCTTTTTTAGCAATCTCAACCTGTGTGAGTAGGAATTCGTTTCCTCATTAAAAATACCATAGTGGTCTAGCTTATCTATTCTAACTTTACCTGAGGCATGAATTATTCTACTGTTTTCTAGAATAATTCCCACATGAATAATATTTCCTTCAACATTATCAAAAAAAGCCAAGTCAGCTGGAGTAGCTTCTTCCAAAAAACTCAAGGTTTTTCCGAGCTCAGCTTGTTGAGAGGCATCTCTAGGTAAATTATAAGAATTAATTCTGTAAACCATTTGTACAAAGCCTGAACAATCAATTCCAAAAGGAGTTTTTCCGCCCCATAAATACGGAGCGTTTAAATACAGAAATGAATCTTGAATGATATTTTTTCTTTCTGTTTTAGCTTTGATTTTGACATCACCATCATAGCTAAAGTTTTTTCCGGAGATAATGGTCTTGTTTTTATCAGAAAGACCGCTGCCTATAACAATTGGGAAAATGTTTTTTTCATCTTTCTGGTTGACTAAACCAATAGGAGAGTAGCAATATGAGGCCGGATTTTTTTGTTTTGAAAACTCTTTTTGTGTGCAAGGAAGATATTGCTTTCTGTCTACCCAGCATATATAACCGTCTAGTGTAATTTTAATTTTAGCCCACTTTTCAGTCTGTTCTAAAATTTCAAAATAATCTCCAAATAAGAGTTGGGTTACCATCTCACTTTTGTCAGAAGCTTCTGCTCTACAAGGAACAATAGCAAGATGGCAAACACCGTATCTCATTTTACATATTTTCGATAATCATGGCAGAAGCACCACCACCGCCATTGCAAATACCTGCTGCGCCCAGTTTTCCGTTGTTTTGTTTTAAAACATTAATTAGCGTTACAATAATTCTTGAACCGGAGTTTCCTAATGGATGGCCTAATGAAACTGCTCCGCCATTTACGTCAACTTTTGCCGGGTCTAAACCTAATTTTTGAATGTTGGCTAAACCAACAACAGAGAACGCTTGATTAAGTTCCCAGTAATCGATATCCTCATTTTTTAAGTTTGCTTTTGCTAATGCTAAAGGTAAAGCTTTTGAAGGTGCGGTAGTAAACCATTCAGGTTCTTGAGCAGCATCGGCATAGCTTACTAATTTTGCTAAAGGCTTAATTCCTAATTCCTCTGCTTTTTCTTTACTCATTAAAATCAATGCAGAAGCTCCGTCATTTAGTGTAGAGGCATTTGCAGCGGTTACCGTTCCGTCTTTTACAAAAACAGGTTTTAGCTGAGGAATTTTTTCCATTTTAACGTTTTTGTATTCCTCATCTTCGTTAACTACAATTGGGTCGCCTTTTCTTTGTGGAACCTCTACCGGCACAACTTCATCTTTAAATTTTCCTGCAGCCCAAGCAGCAGCACTTCTCTTATATGATTCAATGGCAAAATTATCTTGGTCTTCTCTGGAAATATTACATTCTTTGGCACACAGTTCTGCAGCATTTCCCATATGATAGTTATTGTAAACATCTGTTAAGCCATCTAACACCATTCCATCTTTAGCTTTTATATCACCCAATTTAACAGCTGTTCTTCCATCAAGATAATGTGGAACCATTGACATATTTTCCATACCACCGGCTATTACAACATCATTGTCTCCTGATTTAATGGTTTGAGCTGCAAGACTTATGGCTTTCATACCCGATGCACAAACTTTGTTGACAGTAGTGCAGGGAACATTTTTATCTATTCCTGCAAAAATAGCTGCTTGTCTGGCAGGTGCTTGACCTAATCCAGCCTGCAAAACACAACCCATAAACACTTCATTCACTAATTTAGCATCAATTTTTGCTTGTGCTAGTGCGCCTTTTATAGCTGTTGCACCTAACTGAGGCGCAGGTACTGTTGATAATGCTCCTCCAAAACTTCCGATTGGCGTTCTTACTGCCGCCACAATATATACTTCTTTCATTTCAATTGTGATTAATAAATTTAAACTGTACGAAAGTAACTAAACTAAGTAAGAATTAAAAGAGGTAAAAAGTACAATTAATTACTTTTTCTGCTTAGGGTCAATGGCGTCTGTAAGCCCTTCACCTACAAGGTTGTAAACAGTTACTGTGATGAAGATTGCCAAACCAGGGAAGATGGCTAACCACCATGCCGAAGGTGTTTGACGTGACATGGCAAGCATGGAGCCCCAAGTTATTTCTTCTGCAGGCATTCCAATTCCAATAAATGATAAGGTAGCTTCAATTAAAATAGCGGCAGCAATACCAAATGCAATGGCAATTAATACAGGAGAGAGCGCATTAGGAATAGCATGTTTTACTATCGTTCTTAGCTCGTTGTAACCTAAAGCTTTTGCAGCCTCTACGTACTCCAGTCTTCTGATTCTTAACAGCTCAGCTCTCATAAATCGTGCAATACCTGTCCAGGAAGTTAATCCAATAATTACCATAACAATCGCAACTGAAGGTTTTTCAACAGTGGCAGAAATAGAAATAATTAGGAATAAAGTAGGTACAGAAACCATTATTTCTATTAATCTACTGATGATAATATCTAATGGAATAGTTACTTTTTTAGATAACAGAGGAATATTAGATAATACTTTTGCAAATAGATTAGCTAGTAATAATAAGACAATAATTATCGTGAAACTTATCACAAGTTCAACGGCTACAGCTCCCATTCCTTCTGCCATTGCTTCTCCCAGTGTGTAAGAGCGGTTTCCAAAACCGTAAAATATTCCAAAGAAAAGAGCGAGTACATTTAAAATTATGGAAGCAATGGTCATTTTGAGTTTGTCATCACCAAAATATCCGGCCAGCGACCCCATTAAAATTCCAATAAGTGCAGCAATTCCCATTGATATTAGCCCTACTAATAATGCTGTTTTTGTTCCGTGAATCATTCCTGATAAAACATCTCTTCCAATTTCATCTGTTCCTAGCCAGTGTTTCCATCTAGTAGATTCAACTTCTTGGTCGTCCATTGGACTTACGGAATTAGAATTAAGTACATCTAAGTTTTGTGGTAAATAGGGGACAGGAGGCCAAATCACCGATTCGTACTCTAAGTCTTTCCAGGTAATATTTTTAAATTCATCTTGCCACTCACCCAAGCCCCAATCTACAGCTATACCCTTAAACACTGGAAAATATGTGTTTCCCTGATAAGTACACATCAAAGGTCTTTCATTGGCTATAAAATCAGATAAAAGAGCAATGACAGCAAATAGCATAATTATTCTGAGCGACCATACAGCAAGTTTATTTTTCTTAAACTGCTTACGCACAATTTGCCAATAGCTTTCACTAGCTCCGGCATTTTTGCTTTCACGCTCTTCAATAATTATTGGTATGTCTTTTATCTCTTCAGTCATTTATTTTTTTCCGCTTGAAAAAGAAATTCTTGGGTCAACAAATGCATATAATAAGTCTGCCACTAAATTACCAATTAGGGTAAGAATAGCCGTAAACATTAGTACAGTATAAACAATAGGGTAATTTCTGGCAGTAAGTGCTTCTAATGTAAGCTTTCCAACTCCGGGTATTGAAAAGATAAATTCAATAACAAACGAACCACTTATCGCTAATGGAAATACATTGGCAAATAAGGTGATAATAGGAATCAATGAATTTCTTAAAGCGTGTTTCCAGATTACGGTATTTTCTTTTAAGCCTTTTGCTCGGGCAGTTCTTATAAAATCTTGTTCAATTACATTTAACATTCCTCCTCTCATTTGGCGAGATATAAAGGCAAATGAAGCATAGGTTAAGCAAAATACAGGTAGAACTAACCGATGTGTGGTGTCAAAAAATCTATCCCAAAATGGTGCGCTTTCCGGTAATTTCCCTAAGCTAAATGCCGGTGGAAATAAGTCTAAGTAATCACCACCACACAAAAAGATGATTAGTAATGTTGCAATCCAAAAGTTGGGTAATGAATACAGCATAAATAGAGTTGCAGTAATAGATTTTTCGGTTTTTGAACCTTTATCAACCGCTGTTTTAATTCCCAAAGGTATGGCTACTAAATAAGCCAATATGATAGAAAGCGTACTTAGTAAGACAGTCCATTGAAGAGCATCCCAAAGAACGGAAGATACAGGACGTTTATCTTTATAAGAAATTCCAAAGTCTCCTACTATAAATGCGCTTATCCAATTGTGATATTGGTTATCAAAACCATACCATATAAACTTTGGAATATAATGTTGGTGTGGGCTTTGATTTTGTACAATGCTAATGATAGCTTTTTGTAAAGCGGTAAAATTTGGTCGTACGGGTATAAACTCTCTGTCACCGTTAACTATAAAATCAATATTACTGATAATGGTGGTAGCTGTTTTTTCGTCTGCGGTGGTGTAGAGAGAATTAGTGAATTCTTTTAGTTTTCTATAGTCTTCAGCTAAATCATCAGAAACATTCAGGAGGAAAACTTGATTTTCAAACTTTTTAATGAGTGAGTAATAGTTGGCAATTTGAGGCCAATCACCATATTTAAAAGAAAGTTTTTCTAGTGTTTCTCTGTGAGATTTTTTATGAACTCTATAAAGTGTATCGCTATAGGTGGCGTTAGTAATAGAAAAGTAAAAAAGCGGTTTGTCTAAGCCTAATTTTGCTCTCTGCTCAATATAAGCTTGCTCGGATGCTAATTTGTCAGATGATTGCCCGGTGTTTGAACTCTGGTTTAACATAGAGTCAACAGGGTCTCCGGGAGTATTAATGCTAATAATAAAGGTTAGTAAGGATATCGCAACAAGTGTTGGAATAAAAATTAATAACCTTGTAATAATGTATTTTAGCATCTAAAACTTTCTATTACTTTGTTGTCGCTGAACCTGTTGTAAACGCTGCTTCCCAATATCCGGGTCTCATGGCGCTTGTTTCTGCATTGCCAAATCTATTGTGGATTGCAATTCTTTCTGTAGGTGCATACAAGAATATATAATGACAGTTGTCATGCATAATTTCTTGCAGCTTATAGTTAAACTCAGCTCTTTTATCTTCATCTAAAGAAACTCTAATAGAGTCAATTAAAGCATCCGTTTCAGTATTTCCGAAACCGGTGTAATTAGAGCCACCGTTATAAGATTCTGTATGAAAGATTTGCTTATGGTCATTTGGTGTAGGAGCTGCTACCCATCCGCCATAAAACATTTCGAATTTGTGATTTTTTTGATTTTCAATATAGATAGACCAATCTTCAGGAACCACATCTACTTTAATACCTACTTTTCTACAATCTTCCTGAAAGAAAAGTGCAGTTTGTTTTCTGATATCATTACCAGCATTAACGGTAAACTTAATAGTTAAGTCCGTTTTTTTACCGTTAAGTACCATATCTAAGGTTCCGTCACCATCACTATCTTTCCAACCTACTTCAGCCAATAATTCTTTTGCCCTTTCAGGATTATAATCAAATGGCTTAATGTTAGGATTATATTGTTTCTTTTTACTTGGGTGTATTGGTCCGGTAACTCTTTGTCCGTAACCGTATTGTAAAATTTTAATTAACTTATCTACATCTACTAAGTGCGCAAAAGCTTGTCTTGTTCTTTTATCAGAAAATTTTGGTAAACGTGTGTTAATTCCCAAGTAATTGTAAGCCATGAACGGTGGAGTAGTAGCATTATATTTTGCCAGGAATTTATCATTTTTTAATAATTCTGAAAAGTCTTTTGGTTTAACGCTTCTCATCACGTCAATTTGTTCTCCTTTAAGAGCAACAAGTGCAGCGGTTTGGTCGTTAATGGTTTGGTAAGTGATTTGCGGAAGGTTAGCCACTAAATAGTCGTTTTTGTTTTCAGTGACATTATCTCCCCACCATTTTTCTTTTCTTACTAAGGTTATTCTCTGTCCGGTAACCCACTCTTTTAAAGTGTAAGCTCCAGAGCCTTTAATGTATTCTTTCTCTCTTTGGAAGTTTTCAGAGTTAAACCAATCTGCAAATTCGGTGATTTTTGGATTGTCTTTTAGTTTATCAGCCTCAGTATTTAATTGAACAATGGTAAACTCATCCATTAAACCTTTTGGATCATAAGTGCTTTTTGGTAGAATAGAAAAATCACCTGAACTTGCTTCGGCAAGAATATATACTTTGTCACAGATAAAAGTAAACTTCTTTGGGTCGTCATCATAAAACTTCATGTCTAAGATGAATTCGTAGTAAGGCTTTAATCTTGCGTTATCTACTTTTGGGTTTTTCATTACTTTTAAAGAAAACTCTACATCTTTAGCAGTAATAGGAGTACCGTCATCCCAGGTAGCTTCTTTTCTGATTTTATAGGTAATGTTTAATCCGCCTTTGTCATTAGGTTCTAACTCAGGTCGGCTCTCAGCCAAAACAGGTACCAATTCTAAAGTTTTAAAATCTATGTTTAAAAGTGATTGGAAAACGTTTGGTAAAATGTAACCGGCCCCTGCATCCTGATAGTTGTATGGGTTAAGCATATCTGCATCAGATAGCTCGTGTAATACGATGTTTGGGTTTACATTATTGGCATTATTGCCATCATCTTTTTTTCCTTCGCCTCCTCCACATGCTGTTAAAGCAATAGCCAGACCTAAAATGGAGAGTTGTTTTTGAGTTTTAAGTTTAATTGACTTCATCCCTAGTTTTTTTAGATAGGATTGCAAATATAACATTCCAATATTTTAAAAAAACGAAAATTAGATTAAATACTGAATTATTAAGATTAAGCCAGCTTTTTGGGTGGTAAGAATGAATGTTTTAGCTTTAAAAAAGCGGTTATAAATATAAATAGCTTAGATAAAGGTAAATAAGCCTATTCTATGTATTGTTTGTTGGTTTGCATTTCGCTTTTACGCTTTTTCAGTTGAACCTCTAGGTCATTAAAAGTTTCAGCTACGGCTGCTTCAAAACTCTTTTCGTTAGATGAGGCAAATATCCTTGGGCCGGGACAACTTAGCCTGACCTCACAAATTTTACCTTTAGTATCGGCTCCTTTTTCTTCCTTAAAAAAAACGTCAGCTCGTATAAGCCAATCATACTTATTGGATAAAGCTTCTATTTTGTCTTTTACTAAGTCTTTTGCTATGGGGTTATTTTCTGTTTGTACAAATTGAATAATTGATTCCATAATGTTTTATTTTAATACCTATATAATGCATTTACTTTTGATGTGCTGTCCGGCATCTCGTCTTTTTCCATAAGATAAACGGTTCCTCCTTGCTCAAAAGTTTTTGCTGCCAATAGGTTTAGTAGTGATGTGTTTGCAGGTTGATTTTCCGCTTGTAGTTTTATCTCCTGTGTATTGGGGTTAAAAATGCCGTAAACATCTGCTCTGTTTTGAATGAATAGGGTATCTACGTTTCCTTGCAATCCAACAGGGATTATTTTTTTAATATCACTGGAAGCCTTGCCTTTAGAAAGTGCATGTTGAAAAACGTCTAACTTTTTTTGTCTGTTTTTTCTAAAATGAGGCTTTAGTAATTCAACTGCTTTTTCGTGCATCAGGAAAACATCAATATCTTCAGGGTTAATGGAAATATTTTTTTGAAACAAGTTTTTATAGGTATTAACTTCTTGGTACATCGCAAAGTATGAGTCTAAACCACAAACTACTAATGGAGGCTTTTGATTGTCATGTATGACAGACATAATACCTTTGTCTATGGCTCTAAAATATTTTTGCAATTCATCTTTAGATTTGGCAGAACCTTCTCCCTGTCCGTGAAATGTACCTTCTCCTTTTCCTCCTTGTTGGGTTCTAAACTGCAAACTCTTTTGTTCGTAGTCGTAACCAACTTCATCTTCCGGTTGTTGTGGAACTATATCTTTTACATCAAACTCGGTTATTCCATATTTACTTGCTTCATAAAACTTAACTCCATTAGCGGTTAATGATAATAGATAAAAAAGTCCATCTCCATTGAAAAATGGCATTAAAGGTTTAATATAGAATTCATTTGAAACGTAATTAAACTCTTCGAAATAAACTGGAATAGTATATTTTTCAAAAATTCCTTCAGAAAGAAAAATAGCCAATCCATCTGATTGATGTCTCCAAAACTCTTTGTTATTAAGTAGTTCATCAATCGGTTTAAGAAACGCTTCAATCTTTGTCTTACTCATTTCTTTTTCACTCAGCTTTTGTTTTACCTCTTTTAGTTGGTTTTTAAGCTTTAGTGCATCTTTTCCGTTAAGGGTTTCTTCTCCTGCTCTGTGAGTAGGTATGAATATAGAAACACAAAATGGTTGATGTGTTTTTGATAGTTTTATTACTTCTTTCTTTGTTATCATAATATACTTTTTTCTAATAATTAAATGAACTAGTGTTCAACCGCTGAATTTTCGTAGTAGTTAAACAACTTTCTTTCATACCTATCGGTTATTGGTTCAGAGAAATCAAATTCCGGAGGCGACTGTATGGTTTCTTTATCTAAATTGATTTTTATTTCTTGATTGACGTAGCTTATTTCTTCCATCCAATGGGTGCCTACTAGTACACGTTTACTCCATGGAACCCAATTTTTAGTATCCATCAGAGCATACACAATTTGCCAATCCAGGTCATCTACTATTAAGTCATCTATATGCCCAATTTTTCCGTCTGTGGCTTCAATATGATATCCTTTTACCTCTTTAAAGCTTCTCACTTTGGTTCTAGTGTTTTTTTCACTAATTACCTTGCTTGGTACCCGAAGTGGTCTGGGCGGATATATGATAGCTCTTTCACTTAATGGTGGTATATAAGGGAATGCCCAATAGTTTTCAATTTTATAATATCTATTAAGCGTTTCTTCATATTCTCTGGATATGGTAGGTTCAGAATCTAACGGAGGACATTTTTCTAAATCCTCTTTCGATAAATCAATGGGGAAGTGTTCATTTGTCCAATCGGGTTGTTGTAAAAAAGCTCTGGGTATAATAACTTTTCTTCCCGGAAAGACAACTCCCAAATCTGCCACTAAGTAGCGTACTACCCATTTTTCTTCGTCAAATAAAAAGTCTTTTACGGTTCCTCTTATTCCGTCTCGTGTTTCTATGCTATAGCCTATTAGTTCGTTTAGTCCTTGTTTCATAATAATTAGTTTTTTGGTTAGTAAATTAAATTTCAGTTATAGATGGTGGAAGAACCATTCCAAAAAGAGGATAAACTTTTTGAATGCTATGAAGTGACTTATATAGCTTTTTTACAAGTGATTTGTGAAGTAAACAATACTTTAAAAGTGTGAGGTGTTTTCTACAATGGTGTACAAAAAATTACACAAATTGCTTTTGGGTAGTAAGTTTATTAAGCACCTTTTTAATGCGATGGCATCTTTAATGATTTGTTTGTGGTCAAAGGTCTGTAGCGAGTGAACAATTGTGTTTCATAGTTTAACGTTTCATTCTAATGTCCATTTGCGGGAAGGGAACCACTATATCGTTTGCCTTAAATTTATCAAAAATTCCGAAGTTTATTTCACTTATTACTCTTCCTTGACGGTGAATAAGCGAAGATGTCCAGATGCGTAATTCAAAGTTAAGCGCACTGTCTTCATAACTCATAAAACGTACTACCGGCTCAGGAGCCTTAAGCACATTAGGATTTTCATTTGCTACCTCTAGCAGTAGTTTTTCTACCAGATGCACGTCAGATGAGTAGGCTACGCTAATCGGGATTTTGAAGCGTACCATACGGTCGTTATAACTCCAGTTGGTTACTTCTTTATTAATAAAGTCAGAGTTAGGGACAATAATGGCTATGTTGTCATTAGTAAGTATGGTTGTTGCCCTTCCTGATATTTTTATCACATCACCTGATGTGTCGCCTACTTCAATACGGTCGCCTACTTTTATGGGACGCTCAAATAATATAATTATTCCACTTATAAAATTGCTGGTTATACTTTGTAACCCGAAACCAATACCCACACCCAGCGTACCTACCAACACGGTTAATGCACTTAAATTAATACCTGCCGATGACAAAATGATGATGGTACCAATAGTAATAACTGCGTATTTAATAATGGTAGAAATAGCATGTCTTATACCTATATCAAGCTTTCTTTTATTAAATACTCTTGTTTCTAATATTTTAGTGGCTTTAGAAACTATAATAATCAGCAGCGCAATAAGAAAAAAGGCTACAATAAGATTCCACATGGTAATGACGTTGCCATCTATGAGGAAAACTTTAAAATCGAAATAGTCTTTGGTTTGTTGAAAAAGAGATGTGATAGTTTCCATGTAGCGTGTTTTGTAAAAAAATATGCCAAAACCATGCAAAACTTTAAACGGCTGACTTTTTTGGGTGTATTTTGAACCTTTAAGGATGGGTGTTGACCCTTTGAGGTTCGGTGTCGAAACTTTGAGCATGGAAAGAGACCCTTTTGGGTTCGAAGTTTATCCTATGAGGGGTGGTCGGAGACGCTTTGAGGCTCAAGTTTGACCCTTTGAGCATGGAGTTTGACCCTTGAAGGGTAGGAGTCGACCCTTGGAGGTTCGTTGTCCACCCTTTGAGCATGGAAGCCGACCCCTGTGAAGATGGAGCGAGACCCTCAGAGGTTCAATGCCGACCCTCAGGGCATGGAGTTTGACCCCTTTGAGGGTGGAAGTTGACCCTTTGTAGCATCTAAATCGACCCTTAAAGGGGTGGATGCTTACCCTTTAGGGGGTGGATAGAAACTCAGATTACCAAGGAAATTATTTTGAACCTGCCTTAATAGGCGGTAAGGTTTGATTTACTTTCTTAAGATTTTTTCCATGGCTTTGCCTTTGGCAAGCTCATCTACTAATTTATCCAGATATCTTACTTGTTGGGTTAAGGTATTGTCTATTTCTTCAATGCGATAACCACAAATAACGCCTTTAATAAGGTGAGCATTTGGGTTTAGGTTGGCTTGTTTAAAGAATGCTTCAAAGCTTACTTTTTTATCTATTAGCTCTTGGATTTTCTTATCATTAAAACCTGTTAACCATTGTATGACTTGATGTAGCTCTTCTTTGGTTCTGCCTTTTTTCTCCACCTTTGTAACGTAGTGCGGATAAACTGAGGCAAAGGTCATTTTTGCTATTCTTTCGTTATGTTCGGGTGTTACTTTCATAATTAGATTACTTTTTTCGCATAAAGTCGTAAGCGCCTTTACGGAGTTGTATGCCGTATTCCAAATAGGCTTTCATACAGGCTAGAAAATTAGCCCATCCTCCTGAATTTTCCAAAGCCCACTTTAAGTTTTCTTCGTTATGTTCTTTGCCGCTTTCGTTTACTTTTACTAAAGTGCTTTTGTCGGGCAATTCTTCTAGTGTAATGGTAACAACCGTTTCAGGATCCCAAACAAAGGAAACTAATTTATTGGTTTCGGTTTTAACTTTTGTTATAGGAAATCTGTCTTCAAACTCAGGGAATTTCCAAACTACTTCTTTTCCTGTTTCTAATAGACCGCTACTTTCTGAAATAAAGTACTTGGTCATATTTTCAGGGTTTACTATGCCTTGAAAAACTTCTTCAATTGGCTTTTGAATTTGTAAGGCGGCATTGGTTTCTAGTTTCATGGTGGTTATTTATTTATTGTCTTTTCTTTTTAATTCAGGCTCCCAAAAACTACTTGGGATAAAAAGTATTATTACTATAAAAACACTAAAAAAAATCATCAAAAATTTAAAGCGTTGAAATCTGTCGTCCTCCATGCTTGGTTGACGAAATTCAATTTTTTTAATTTCATTTTCATTAGAAATTATTGAAGTAGTGGATAAAGAGTCTTTTGAAACCAAAAGACCTTTTTCAAAAAAATTATAATCCGCCATTTCAGACTTATAAGCTAAGAGAATAGGGTAATATTTATCACTGCAATTAGTTTTAAAAAGCTTGTAATACCCTTTTCCAGGATATTTTAAAGATTTAATATTCGTTATTTGGCAATTTTCAAGCTTATGATTATATAATTCAGTTAATTCTTCTCTTGTTTCTCTGTATGTATCAATATAATACGTTAAAAACCCACTTACTATTAAGCCTAAAAACGCAAAAATTAGTGTAACAATTTTTGAAGCTCCAAATCTCATTGACTTTTTAAAATTAAGACTAACAAAAAAGCTAAGAGTTGTTTCAATAGCCTTTAGCATAACTTACCGCAAGTTAATTTGTTTTTAGCAAATATTAAAATTTATAAGTGCCTACTAAATGTTGTTCTATGTTTCCTTCCGGGTTTTCTATCTCGGCTAGTTTTTCTTCTTTGGCAGCATATCGTTTTATGATTTTAATAACAATTAATGCCAATGGAATTCCTAAAAGAGAATCAAAAATGTCGGCAATGGTTAGGTTTATATAATCTTCTACTGATGTAGAATTAAAGGCTACTTTTATAATGTATTGCCCTACATAGTTAGATATTATCCATAAAGTCCACCAAATGCCAATTAGTGCAGTTCCTTTGGTGTCGGAGATGCTATCAGTAGCTTCACTTATAAGTTTAGATGTTTTTACCCACATTTCTTTCATAATTTGGTATGGAATAAATAATGAAGCTATAGGAACAAACCAGCCTCCTGCTGCCCAACCTTCAGAATATCTGCACTCGGTTCGGTGGTGTAAATTGTAATAGGCTCTTCTGAACCATCTTATAAATGTTATGCTTGATATAATAATTAGTACGGTGTATAAAAGTCCTATAATTTGTTCTCGCAAATCGTTAAAGGTTATCATTTGCTCTGAAACATCTTCATTGTTTTGTATGGCTTCAAGTAGGGTAAATTGTAAATAAGAGGAAATGATAGAAAGCATGTCTAACGCCATGACAATATAAATAAGCTTAATGGCTACTTCAGCTCTTTTTTTATTAGGCCTAATCAGAGCTTTTTTGTCTTCAATTTCTTTTTTGACTTTCTCGTCCATTTCAAAATTAGGACACTGTTCTTCAAAGTCAGCTTTTTGGTTGGTAATACCACAAATTAGTCCTTGCTTTAAATCTAGTCGTTTATTAGAACATTTCTTACAAAAGACTAATTGTTCTTCTCTAGTCATTGAGTTTGGCTTATTGCTGGATGGAAAAGTAATTATTTTTACCAATAAATGATGAAATTAATCGGCTAATTTCGATGCAATATATCCGCCTGTCCAGCAGGCTTGAAAGTTGAAGCCGCCTGTTAAGCCGTCAATATTTAATACTTCTCCCGCAAAGTAAAGGTGCTTTACTTTTTTGCTTTGCATGGTTTTAAAGTCTATTTCTTTTAAATCAATGCCACCGGCTGTTACAAACTCTTCTTTAAAGGTAGTTTTCCCGTTGGCGTGATATTCATCTTTGGTAAGGGTAGTGGCAAGTTGTTCTATTTCTTTGGCGGAAAGTTCGGCTGCATTTTTTTGTGCATTGATATTTGCCTTCTTCAGTAAAAACTCCCACAGTCGGTTAGGTAATCCAAACTGATTAAGGTTAATGAGTTGCTTTTTAGGATGGTTTTTTTTGAGTTGATTGAGTTGCTCTAATACTTGATTAAATCGTTGGCTAAGCCAATTTACTGTATAAGTAAACTGATAGTTTACCGCAAAGAGTTCTTTGGCACAAATGGCAGAAAGCTTTAATACTGCCGGGCCGCTCATTCCCCAGTGCGTAACAAGTAAAGGTCCTGTGCTTTCTTGTTTGGTGTGTGGAATGGTTACCGTAGCATTTTCAACGCTAATGCCCATTAATTCTACAATGGGGTTCTTGGGTAAGTTAAACGTAAATAATGACGGTATAGGAGAGATGATAGTATGCCCAAGTTCTTTGAAGATGTTGTAAAACTCTTCTTTGTGATGACCGCCCACAGCAACGATTACTTTGTCAAATAGCATGTTTTTACCATTCACAAAATCAATTTGTAATTGCTCATTTTTTGGAGTAATCTTTTGGACTTGATGATGAAGTTGAATGTCAATGTTTAGCTTTTCGGCTTCATTTAGAAAACAATCAATAATGGTTTGTGAGCTGTTGCTTTTTGGAAAAACTCTGCCATCAGGTTCGGTTTTTAATTCAATTCCTTTGGCTTTAAACCATTCTTCTGTATGTGTTGGATTGAACGCAAAGAAAGGGGAGATGAGCTCTTTTTTTCCTCTGGGATAAAAGTTAACCAGTTCTTTTGGGTTGGTTTTGTCTGTGGTAACGTTACATCTTCCGCCACCTGAAACTTTTACTTTAGAGAGCAGCTTTCCTGTTTTTTCGAAAATAGTAACCTTAGCTTCGGGATGAAATTGGTGAATGTTTAATGCCGCAAAAAATCCGGCTGCACCGCCCCCAATTACAGCAACTTGCATTAGCCTACTAAAACGTCTTTAATCTTGCCTTCTTCCTGATATTCCGTGTCGGTATTGATATCCCAAAGATTGGCGTTAGATGTTCCCAATATTTTTTCGGCAGCTAATAATCCCATTAAAATAGAGTGATCTTGGTTATTGTATTTAAACGAGCCGTATCTACCAATCGGGATAAGATTTTCTACTTTATTCAAGTGCGCAATTACTTTTTGAATATGCTCTTGGTAGCCTGTTTCGTAAACCGGGTAGCATCTTGGTACACGCATTACAAATTCATTAATGATAGGAACTTCCGGTTTTACCAAGCCGGTTTTTACTACTTCTTCTTTTGCCATTTGAGCAATTTTAGCATCGTCCATCGTCCAAATTTCATCTTCAAAGAAGCTCCAGAATTCTAAGCAAAGTATAGATGTATTTTTATCTCTGTTAAGGCTTGGGCACCAGTTTCTAAAGTTGGTAATCCTTCCGTGCAATACATCCGGTGAATGTACATACACCCAGTTGTCTTTAAATAAATCCAACGAGTCCACCTCAATGTAGGCCAAAATGGTGTTTCGGAAATAAAGCTTGTCGCAAGCATCTAGTACTTCTTTTGGTGTGTTTTCCATATTCTTTACCAAAGTGGTAATTGGCATAGATGAAACTACTTTGTCTGCTTTTACTATGCTGCCGTCTGTTAATTCAATACCAATGGCTTTTCCATTTTCAATAATTAACTTATTTACGGGAGTGTTTAAATGCACTTTTCCTCCGTTTAGATTTACGAAATCTGCCGCTCTTTCATAAATAGTTCCTGTTCCGTTTTTTGGAAAAGCAAATTGGTCCACTAATGTTTTGTGCTTTTTGTTTTTATCACCAAACATGGCGCTTTTTACCGCCTCAAATAACGAAAGGCTTTTAATTCGTTGCGCAGCCCAATCAGCATCTATTTTGGAACAAGGTATTCCCCACAGTTTTTCGGAGTAGTTTTTAAAAAATATCTCAAACAGCTTTTTTCCGAAACGATTAGTTACCCATTCTTCAAAGGTTTTCGGGTCTTTTATTGGAAACACTCTTTGTTTAGCATAATAATACATAATGCTAATAATGGTAAACGGACTCAAGTTACCTAATACGTTACCTAATTTTAGAGGATAATCAAAAAATCGTTTGTTGTAATAAATTCGGGTTAGTCGGTTAACTAAGGTATAATCGTTTTTCACCAGCTCACTAAAAAACTGATTGATTTTTTTCTCTTTACTAAAGAAACGATGTGGTCCAACATCTACTCTTTGCCCCCAAAGGTCAAAGCTTCTTGCCATGCCACCAACATACGGACTGGCTTCGTAAACATCTACTTTAACGCCTGCTTTTGAAAGCTCGTAAGCACAGCTTAATCCGGCAGGTCCGGCACCAATTACAATTACATTTTTTACTTCGCTCATTATTTCATTGAATTCAATTGGTTCAAATACTGGTTTGCCATGTCGTTATTTCCTTTTTGTTTATAGGCATTAGCAATCAGTTCATATAGTTGTTTGTACCCAGGATTATATCCCAGAGCTTTGTTTCCATAGGTTATGGCCAAATCAATTTGTCCTTGATTGTAATAACAAAATGCCAGATAATAATAGGCATTGGGATAGGCTTCTTTAATTTCTGTAATTCTTGTAAGTGCCTGTGTGGCTTCTACATACATTTGCTTCATGTAATAAGCGTTACCCATAGATTCTAATGCCGGAATATAATCAGGATAGAATTGTAATGCTTTGCTTGCAGCTTGTATGGCATAGTCCGGTTGCTGTATGTTGGCATAAGCGACCGATAATCCATGGTAGGCTTCTTCGCTATTAGGATTTTGCCTTAAGTATTCATTAAACTTGGCAATGGCTTCAATAAACTTCCCTTGATTGGCTAATTCAAATGCTTCGTAATCTAGTTTGTTTTCTCTTTTAATAACAACCGCAATAGGTTTTCCTTCCACTTCAATTGCTTTGATGGTTCCATAAGGAGGGAACAGACCTTGTTCTAATTGATGTTGGTTGATGTAGGTATTTACTCCCAAATAATAGTCCCAATCTTTTTTAGCTCTGTTATAATATGCGGAATAACTTAGCTGAACGTTTGGTAAATCTCTAAAAAAGTATCTGGCACATTCTCCATGATTTACAACAACCTTTATAGTGTCTTTTCTTTGTGCTAAGTTTTCGTTTTCGATTAACCATTCTGCAGCTTGCTTCATGCTACGGAAGTAATAATCCAGCTCATATTTTCCGTAAGCTTTTTTAACTCCTCCCACAAACTCATTAAAATAAACATAATGGAACGGATGGTTTTTTGCCATCCATGCAAAAGTTGGGGTAGAAAGACCTAAAAACAATACCGATACAATTATTGGTGTGGCTGCCTTTTTACTGATTTTACATAAATAGTTCCAACCTAATGCCGCCATTACTACCATTGAAGGGTAAACAAACAGTAGATGCCTCCAGCCTCCATACACATTCGAGTTTTTGTAAATCACATAAAATATGGGGAATACAAAAGAAAACAGTAAGAAAAAGTGAATGTAAGAGGAGTTCTTAAAGTTGGGGATACTTAGTAATAAAAAGAGAATTATTCCAAATACGGCAATTAAAGGTGTAGTGATAAAAATGAATTTTGGAATGTACTTCCAAGGCAATTTATCAGAATACACATTCTCTCCTTCAAATAGTTGCGTCATGGAGTTGCTAATGTTAGTAAGTTTATCTAGGGCTTCTAAAGGGTTTGATAAAGGAGATTCTAAGGCAAACGGCCAGGCAATTATTCCAATTAGATAAGATAATACTACTACTACAATAGAAGAGATGATAAGTGTTGAATAGGATTTAACCCATTTAAAATTAAACAAACCAAACAAGCCTGTTTCTTTTATAACAGCTAAAAATGCAAACAGCCCTAAATAAGGATAAAGTATAAAACCACCCACCCTTATACTAATGGTAAATCCTATGGCAAAGCCTAACATAATGATATCGTGCCAATAAACTCTGGCTTTGTTTGAAAATAGTTTAACCATATAATAAATAGACATAATATAACCCATGGTAAATGGCATGTCTAAAGGGTTAGTCATGGCATGACCGATAAATCTGGGTGAGGCCAGTACCACAATAATTGAAAACACAGCGGCTCGGTAACCGGCTAATAGCTTGGTTAAAAAAGCAATAAATAAAAGGGCAACTAATCCTGTTAACGAATTTAAAAAGTGCCGAAAATCATAAACGGCATCAATGTCAAAGGTTTTGATAAACCAATATGCTATCAGGTCAAAAGATTGACCGTAATAGTGAAGTAGTGTTTTTGGCTGGTCCAGACAAGTTTCATCACCATTGGCAAAGTAGTCATATACATATCCTGCTTGTACATGGTGAATATATTCGTCACCTGAAATCCCAAAATCTTTACTTAAATAAGGAAACAAAAAAGTGCTCAGTAATATTAGGAAACCATAAATAAGCCTGAATACAGCATTTTGCGAATTTACTTTTGCCTTTAGCAGGTGAATAGGTTGAGTAAAGTGATAAGAAAAAGCATGAGCTAATCTTTCTAAAATTCCTTTAAAATTGATGGAATTGCTTGCTAGTTCTTTAGTTGAGATGGAAGAAAACTTATTACCGTCTCTTTTTAAGTTTCTAATAAACTTATTTCGTGAAAGACCTGATTCAAATAGATTAGTAAGCAGGGTAGTAGAATTTCCGTAAAAAATAGTGGCATCTGTTTGGTCAAAGTCTAAGCCGGTAAATAAATGGTTGAGTTGATTTTTTGCCTTTTTAACGTTAGAGTAACCATTGTGCTGAATAGCCTCTGACTTTTGGTCAATCCCAACATTAAATGCTTTAAACTCTCCTTCGGTAGTATTGTTGGCAAAAATAAGGGTGGCATTCCCTTTTGCTAATGTAATCTCAGGCAAAACTTCCTCTTCATTCTTGAATTCAGTAATAGCAAACGATTCGTCTACCTCAAAGCCTAGACTTCCAATAACGAATAGCTTTCTATTTTGCTGTGTAGCGGGCTTTTCCTGTTGATTTCGTTGTTTTTTTGCCATTTAGATAAAAAGAGCCCCAAAAATAACAATTTCGTTTATAGTTGGCAGCATATCCCTCATTTAATAAAAATTAACATAAATAGTTGAAAGATTTAATGTAAAATATGCTCGTAGTTGACTAAAAGCCAGTAATTTTGTGCCGGATGGAAAAAGAAGTAGCCATAGATGGAATAGGTAAAGTGGTATTTAAGGTAAACAAGCGCTCTAAATACTATCGGCTAAATGTTGAGCCTTTCAAAGGCGTTAGAGTTTCTATGCCTAGATATGGAAGCTACGGAGAGGCCAAACGAATGGTTGAAAAAAACCGTGAATGGGTAAGGAAGCAATTGCGAAATATGCGCAAGCTTGAAAAAAGCTATGTGCTATTTGATGAAAACGTAAAATTTGAAACCAGATACAGAAAGCTGGTAATTCGAGAGGGTAACACAGATAAACCTAAATTTAGAATTAATGAACGAACGCTGGTAGTAGAATATCCTATGGGTGGGGTTCCAAGCCGCAAGAATTTTCAAGATTTTGTAAAGAAAGCCATAGAAGAAACGTATAGAATAGAAGCCAAGGAATATTTGCCTAAGCGAGTGAAAATACTTGCCCGTAGATTTAATTTAACCTACAAAAGCTTAACCATTAGAAATTCAAAAACCCGTTGGGGAAGTTGCTCTGTAGATAACAGAATAAATTTGAGTTTATATTTAATGAAGCTGCCGGATAAATTGATTGATTATGTAATTTTACACGAATTAGCTCATACCTTATTTAAGAATCACGGAAAAAATTTCTGGAGATTTTTAGATATCCTTTGTCCTAATGCCATTAAGATAGACAGAGAGCTTAGGAAGTTTAACTCACGTTTGTAACGGTATAGGTTTTTCCCTTAAATTCAATGGTGTCACCAACTTTTTTTGACTTCAATACCATCCCTATTGGTGAATAAGGAGAAATAACAAATACTTCTTTGTTGTTGACAGAAACTTTCCCAAAAGGAATAGAAAAGTAAAAAGTTTCATGGTTGGTTTCAACTAATGATCCGGAAGTAATGATGTTGCTTTTGATTTCAGGGTTTAAGTTTTTTAGCTCGTTTAACTGATTTTTACAGCTAATTTTATTGTTGGCAAGCTTATCTATTTCTGATTGAGCCATAGCACGACCTGTTTCATATTTGTCACCCATACTACTTTTAGTTTCACTATCTCTGGCCTGCATAGAAGTTTCAATTGCTTTTGATATATGTTTTAGTTTATCTTCTAAATCCTGTATAAGTTGTTGGTGTATTTTATTTTTAAAATCAATCATAACTACAAATATAAGAGTATAAGAAGTATGCTGTGATATTCATTTTTTTATTATGTTTAGCAGATTAAACTACTGCTTTGGATAATATTGAGATTGTTAAGGTAACTGAAATAGAAGAAGCTACTGTCAAGTTACGAAGTGATGGAATTGTGCATGTACACTATAAAGAACACACAGAAATTACAGTTGAGCTACAGATCAAAATGTATGATATTTTCATACAAATGTGTGGAGATGTAAAACGTCCTTTCTTATTTACAGCCGAAGACTATGTTACTGTTGGCAAGGAAGCAAGAGATAATGCCATTAAAATGGAAGATAGATTTGTTGGCTCAGTTACGGCAGTTGTAGCAAATACGGTAGCGTATAAGCTTATTGCTAATTTTTACGCTAAAATTAATAAACCCAAAACTCCATTTAGAGCTTTTAATTCTGAAAAAGCGGCTATTGATTGGCTTAAGAGCCACAAATTATAGTATAAATACCTAGTATGTACTAGGCATTTATACTGATTTAAGTTTGACTTATATTCTATAATTTTGTACTTTCATAAAAATAAAATTCAGGCACTTAAATTTTATCAAAACTAAATTTGCCTTTGCTAAGCGAAGAAAAAAATGAAAATACTAATTGCAGACGATCATAAGATTATTAGAAGTGGTCTCATAGCCCTTTTTAAATCTGAAAATGAGGAAATGGATATATCTGAGGCCAGCAATGGTAGAGAGGTAATTCAAAAACTAGAGAAGGAGGTTTTTGATGTGGTCTTAATGGATATTGGTATGCCTGAATTAAATGGTATTGAGGCTACTGAAATAATTATGAAAAATATGCCTAGCACTAATATATTGGTGTTTAGCGCTTACGATAAGGAAAAAGAAGTAAGAAAAATGCTGGAGTTAGGAGCCTTGGGCTATGTGTTAAAAGATGATGCCCCTGATGAATTGTTTGCTGCAATAAAGTCTGTGGCAGAAGGAAAGCAGTATTTAAGTAGAAATGTTTCTAGTAAGTTGCTTAACAACTTGCTTTTTAAGAGCGAAAACAAGTATGACATTGGACAAAGTGAGGTTATTTCAGATAGAGAAATTGAGATCCTAAAGTACATTTGTGATGGTTTTACCAATAAAGAGATTGGTGAAAAATTGAATATTAGCGATAGAACAGTTGATTCACATAGAAGAAACTTATTGCAAAAAACAGGATGTAAAAATTCTGCGGAATTAGTGAAATATGCTTTTACTAATAATCTGATAAAAGCTGGAGAATAAACTGACGAATGTCAGGTTTATCCTAGTTTTCTTCAAAAATTAGGTTTATTTACTTAGAAAAAGTAGGTGATACGTTTCAAAAGTCAACTCAAACACCTAAAAAAAAATCGGTTTTAAAATATTAAAATTCAGTTTTTTAGCGCTTACACAACAGGTGTGAGGGCTATACTTTTGTGATGTAAATAATTTAAAAAACACATCATGAAAAAAACATATTTAATATTAGTATTTATCACCGCAGGACTAATTTCTTATTCACAAAGCCCTGATAGTATTAGAGACTCAAAATCCTACAAACTAAGTTATAACGAATTTCAGAATCTTTATGGTACTGATGATACAAGCGCAGCATTAATTGATTTATTTTTTAGCAAAAGAGATGAAAAAGCTTTCGGTCAAATGACCATGCTTCCACTTTCTACCGGAGTAACTTTAGTAATGCCACCGGTAGGAATTTATTTAATGGCTGTTTCTACACCAATTTTTGTGAATGGACTAATTGTGCAGTCAAAATATAGTAGAAAAAAACTTTTGGTTGCCTTAAACGATTATCATGAAAATAAGCTTCTGTCAGATAGTCACCAAAAAAAGGTAACAGCCTTACTTGAATTAAATGCAGAAAACCAGGCAGAAGAATTAAAGTTAACTCAGCTTGAAATACTTAAGGCCGGTGTCAACAAGAATTATTTAACCAGAAACTAGTAACTCCTGAACATGGAAAACCTAATTAAAAACAGCATTTTGGAACGATATATTGACTGGCTATATAAATTTTTATTTCAATATAGTGATGAGAAATCAATCTCCAATAAACTCAAGGCAATCATAATGGCTACGATGCCAATTATATTAGCAGTTGGTTATATTATATTAATAGCTCTTTATTTTATTGAAGGCGGTATGTGAGGGTGATTTTTTTCATAGTGGTTAAAGGGTGTGGGATTTATCTCACACCTTTATTATTTAAAACAACCACTATAAAGGAATGTCAATTTTTATTGTGGTACCACTTTTTGTGTCTGATTTTATATCAATAGTGCCTAAAAAAAGTTGGACTCTCTTTTTCATGTTGGCTATACCAATTCCTTTTTTTGTAGAGCCATTGTTAAACCCAATGCCATTGTCTATTGTAGTTAAAATTAGATTTGTTTTATTTACTTTAAGTCTCACTTTGGATTCAGTTGCTTTTGAATGTTTTAGTATATTAATAAACTGCTCTTGTAAAATTCGATATAAATTTAACTTTAAATCATAAGGAAGTTCGGTATGATTTTTATCAATCTCTAAACATACTTTCATGTTGTTTTCAATTTCTAATTCACTTATCAAATCTCCAAAAGCATCTGTAATAGAAAAATCTGGTTGAAAACCGGGAGAAAGCCTATGTGATAGTTTTCTTATTTCACTAATTGCAGAAAGTATATATGATCTTGAGTCGTTAACTAGTTTTTGAGTGTTAGGGTCATGAATTTTTTTGCTGGCTGTACTTAAGTAAATTTGAGATGCAGCAAGTAGTTGATTTACATTGTCGTGAAGCTCAGCACTAATTTCAAATCTTTCATTTTCTTGTGTATTAATTACTGCTTGACTAATTGATTTTTCATAATTTATTTCTTTGGTTACATCCCTAGCACTTGAAACAATACCCTTCACAAGTGGCTCATCTAACATGTTGGTTAAGACACTTTCAATCCAAATGAATTTATCATGGTGGTTTAAAAATCTAAATGCTTTTATTTTGATTTTGTTTTTTTTAAGTATTCTGGTAAAATCATCATAAACTCTTTCCTTGTCGTTTGGGTGTATTAAATCAAAAACATTTTTATTGATTAAGTAGTTAGGAGAAATTCCCAATATCTTTTCTGAAGTAGGGCTAATGTCAATATAATTTCCTTTAACGTCAAGAATGCTAATTAGATCAGATCCGTCTTGAAGTAGTGTTTTTAATTTTTGTTCATTAAGTTTAATTAATTTTTCGGCTTTTAATTTTTCTGTAATATCTACACAAATTGCAACATTACATTTTTGTCCATTATATGTAATTTGGTGTCCCGATACTTCTACATTAATTATTTCACCATTTTTTTTCTTGTGTTTCCAAACACCAAAATTTACCAGTCCGTCTTTTTGTTCTCTGTTTTTTTCAAAATTGAGTAGCCTTTTTATATCCTCTTTTGGGCGCAAATCTTTAATGGTCATCTTTAAAAACTCTTTTTTTGAATAACCATAGTGCTTAATTGCAGCCTTGTTTACATCCAAAATAGAATGGTTGTTTTTGCTGTAAATCCATTTTGGAAAAGGACTTTCATTAAAAAGAAGCTTGTAGTCATTATTTAGAGCATTAGTCGAAACTCTAAAGGTGAAGCAAATATCACTCATTTGCTTTATTCTTATTCTACGAATATTTAAGGAATACGTTTTAGGCTTAACTTTATCTGATTTTAGTTGTACATTAAGTTCAATTGGTTTTAGTTTACTTTTTGATTTAAATTTATTAATAGCTTTCTCTACTTCAGATCGAGACTCAAGGTGAAAAAGCTTTAAAAGCTGTTTCTCCGTAATGCTTTTTTTTGAAGCGCCAAAAAGTTCTTTTGAATTTGGTGATATGTAGATGGATTTACCGTCTTTTGATAATACTATGGTTATATCCTTACTTTGTTCAATAAGCGATTGGTATATATCTGTATATTTTATCGCCTTACTTTCTCCCATCTCATACTTTAGTGAATTACAAATTTATAAATGATTAGGGATTTTTAATATCTGCTTTTATTTCAGCTTTAATATTTGAGGTATATCGTTCATTGTAATCAAATGCCTTTTTAGTTTTATTGTAAGAAATAATTGTAATAGGAAATTCTGTTGCATCTGATTTTACAGTATGGTCAAATAAGTCAGTTGAAAATTCAAACGTATAAAAACCTTTGTTATACTTTGACTGAGGCAAGTGAGTGTCTATGCTTACTAGTTTAGGTAAATATCCTTCTCGTGAGATTTTGATGGTGTAATAAGCATTTTTGTTTAAGTTAAAAACAAATCCCTTTCTGTCTCCTACCAATGCTGTATCAATAGTTGTGTTGTAGTATATTAACTCTACTTTATATGGCTTGCCTTTTTTAAAGGGTATTTTTCCGTTTAATTCTAAACAAGTTGCAGGCTTAGTTATATTCTCTTTAATAGGGTAAACCTGAGCAATTGTTGGTTGGAAAAATAGCACAAGCAAGAAACTAGATAATAGGTGTTTTAATTTTAGTTGTGGCATTGGTTTTAATTTATTGATTTTCACATACCAAAGTTAGACCTATGCGGTGTTTTGATAAAGACGTGAAACACCCAATTTTAGATATAAATAAGCCTATTTTTCACTAGGTGATAATGCCTACTGTAAATTATTAATAGGTAGATATATCTATTCTTAAAATATACTGAAGCTTTATTTCTTTATACCTTTGAGCGAATAAATAATATGTCTAATACTTATTTTCGGTTCAAGCAATTTACTATTCACCAAGCTAATACCTCAATGAAAGTAGGAACAGACGGTGTTCTGTTGGGGGCATGGGCAGATGTTTTGAATAAAAAGAATGTATTGGATGTAGGAACCGGAACGGGTTTAATAGCTTTAATGGTGGCTCAAAGAAATCCTAATGCATTTATATCAGCAGTTGAAATTGAAAGAGATGCATACATTCAGGCAAAGGAAAACATTTTGCAATCCATCTTTAAACACCAGATAGAATTGCTGCATACTTCATTTCAAGATTATAAATCAACAAATAAATATGATTTAGTAGTTTGTAATCCACCTTTTTTTAGGCCAACATATTTAAGTGGTAATGAAAGCAGAGATATTGCTCGTCAAAGAATTAATTTTGAAATGAATAATTTCTTTGAAATTACATTTAATGCCACAGAGGAAGACGGTGAAGTGGCAATTGTTTATCCGTTTGAGCAATTGGAGTATATTACAAAAATTGCTGCTGCAAAAAAGTTTTTCATCAAAAGACAATGTTTGGTGAAGGGAAATCAGAACAAGCCTTTCAAGAGAGTGCTGTTGCAGTTTTCTAAGCAAAAGAAAAATGTGGAATCATCTGAATTATGTATTGAAAATGAGCGTCATCAATACACTAATGAGTTTGTAGAATTAGTAAAAGATTTCTATTTGAATTTATAAAAAAAGGCAATCTATTTGATTGCCTTTATATATAGTGGAACCGGAGAGATTCGAACTCTCGTCCAAACAAGGAAACAATAAGCTTTCTACATGCTTATCTTTTGATTAGTTTTCGACTATTGTCCGGCCAAAAGCAGCCTAACAATAGCTTATCCTTTAAAGGTTTCGCTGCAAAATCAAGGCGCTTTCGCAACTAGTTCAAAAGTCTAATACCCCTTATTCAGCGTTAATGAACGGAACTACTGAGGGATACTTGTCGATGGCTACTGTGCTTCACCAAAGATTAAGCTATATCAACTTGGTTGATTAATCTGCAAGTGCATAATTGTTTTCGCCAATTAAGCGATTGAGCATTTTTGTTTTACGGACTAATGCACAATATCCGGCATGCTTACAGATCCTTTCTGCTTGCTGTCAATACCTGTCGGCCCCATGAATTCAATGAACTTTTGTGACTGCAAATGTACAAAAATCAAGCCAATTGTAATTTTGTCAGTTGGTGTTTTTAAATATTTCTGTAATTATTTTTTCTCGGTAAGAGAAAATGCTCTCTATTTCTTTTTTGATGAACAACCAATGCGCAAATCTTCCTAAAATCCCAAACGGAAGTGAGTAGGTGACAATGTCTTTCATTACAACTTTTTCATTCATAACTTCAAAAATATGCTCATGATGCCATAGTTTATAGGGGCCTATTCTCTGCTCATCCACAAAATAACGGTTTTCTTTTAGTTGGGTTATTTCTGTTAGCCAGTTGAGAGGAATTCCTAAAATTGGGCTAACAGTATATCCAATCATTAAACCTTTGTGAGCCTTTTCAGGAAGTGTGGTTTTAATTTTAAAGTTTAACTTTTTTGGTGTTATTTTTCTTAGGTTCATTGGTGAAGAAAAGAAATCCCAAACAGTGCTTATATCAGCATGAATAGAAGTTTCTGTTTTTAGTTGATAAAACTTGCTCATGCTTCTTAAACAAATAATGGTGGGTTTTGGTTTGTTTAAAGAAGTTATCTTTGCCCAAATTTTGAATGCAAGGCAATGAAAATAGGTATTATCAAAGAAGGAAAAACACCACCGGATAAGCGAGTTCCATTATCTCCCGAACAGTGTAAAGAAGTAAAAGAAAAGTTTCCAAATGTTGATGTGTTGGTGCAAAGCAGTGATATAAGATGTTTTAAAGATGAAGAATACAAAGCGGAAGGAATTGAAGTGGTGGAGGATGTTTCCAGCTGTGATATTTTAATGGGAGTGAAAGAAGTTCCTAAGCCTATGTTAATCGAAAATAAAACATATTTATTCTTTTCTCATACCATTAAAAAGCAGCCTTACAATAGAGAGCTTTTACAAAAAATACTAGAAAAAAACATTCAAATGGTGGACTATGAATGTTTAAAATATCCTAATGACGGAAGAATTTTAGGCTTTGGACGATATGCCGGAATTGTAGGTTGTTACAATGGGTTTTTAGCTTACGGAAAAAGGACAAATGCTTATGATTTAAAACCTGCACATGAATGCCATGACTACAAAGAATTAAAGCAAGAACTTAAAAAAGTAAAACTACCTAACAATTATAACATTGTTTTAACGGGTTATGGTAGAGTAGGACATGGTGCTTTAGAAATAATTCACGAGCTAAAATTAAAAGAAGTAGGGACGGAAGAGTTTTTAACCCAGTCTTTTAATGAGCCTGTGTTTACAGTGTTAGATGTAACCGAATACTATAAGTTACCTGATGGGGGTAAGTTTGATAAAAAGGAAGTGTATCACCACCCTGAAAAATTTGAATCTTGTTTTATGGATTTTGCTAAACTGGCAGATATGTATGTAGCTTGTCATTATTGGGACAACAAAGCGCCATTTATTTTTACCAGAGAAGATGCAAAACACCCGGATTGGAAAATAAAAATAGTGGCTGATATTAGCTGTGATATTGATGGGCCGGTGGCTTCAACTATTCGTCCTTCAACCATTGCAGAGCCTTTATATGGCTACAACCCGAAGAATGAAAAAGAAGTGGCTTTTGATGATGCTGAAGCTATTACCGTAATGGCGGTAGATAATTTGCCTTGTGAGTTACCTAGAGATGCTTCCGAAGATTTTGGAAGAAGCTTGATAGATAAAGTTTTTGAGCATTTGTTAGTTGCTGATGAAGAAAAAGTAATAGCTAATGCTTCCATTACTAAAGACGGCAAGCTTACAGAAAACTTTAAATACTTAACAGATTACGTAAATGGTGTTTAAAGACGGACAAGGTCTGGCACATTTGTTTTGTATTTTTTTAATTCCCATTACGGCTATTGCAGTATTTTTTGTGAATAGTTGGTGGTTGAAGGGGTTGTTTTCTCTGTTGTTTTTGTTGCTGTTGGTATTGGTTTTAGTGAGAATATTCAAAAAAGACTAACTTTAAGCTTTCAACCAATAACTTTAAACTGAGTTGAGCATTAATAAAAACTATAAACCATCTCCTAAAGAGCAACTTTCAGTTGAGCAAATATTTAATGACTTAATCAAAGGAAATGTTCGGGCACTAAGTGAAGCGATTACACTCATTGAATCTAAAAGGAGTGAAGACCATGCTAATGCCATTGACCTAATAAATAAATGCTTGCCTCACTCAGGAAATTCTATTCGGATAGGAATAACGGGAGTTCCGGGTGTTGGGAAAAGTACGTTTATTGAAGCGTTAGGTGAATACATTATTCAATCTACAGGAAAAAAAGTAGCCGTATTGGCTATCGATCCAAGCAGTAAAGTTTCTAAAGGAAGCATTTTAGGTGATAAAACTAGAATGCAAAAATTATCAGCTAACGAAAAAGCATTTATACGACCATCAGCTTCTGCAGGAAGTTTGGGAGGTGTGGCCAATGCCACCAGAGAAAGTATTTTGCTTTGTGAAGCAGCAGGTTACGAAGTCATTTTAATTGAAACGGTAGGTGTGGGGCAAAGTGAAACGGAAGTAGCAGAAATGGTAGATTTCTTTTTGCTATTGATGTTAGCGGGAGCAGGAGATGAGCTGCAAGGAATAAAAAGAGGTATCATGGAAATGGCAGATGCCATTTTCATTAATAAAGCTGAAGGAGATAATTTAAAAAATTCAGAAAAGGCTGCTACTCAATATCGTTCGGCTATTCATTTATTTCCTCCAAAAGAAAACTTATGGACGCCTGTGGTAGATATTTGTTCTGCCATTGAATCAAAAAATATTGATAAAGTTTGGTCAGTGGTAGATGAATTTTATCGAAGCACTACCAATTCAGGAATGTTTTCTCAAGTGAGAGCCAAACAAAACGAATATTGGTTTGTGAAAAATACCGAATTGCTTATTCAGCAAAAAATATTTACGAATGATGAATTATTAAAACTTCATGAAGAACTAAAGCAAAAAGTGAAGTTGGGTGAAATTTCGCCACTAGTAGCCAGTGTAGAGTTTGTAAATAAAGTATTCTAGACTTTATACTTTCTATCCAAATCTCTTTTAACCGATTTTTCTTTAATACTTTCTCGTTTATCGTAAAGCTTTTTACCTTTAGCTAAAGCAATTTCAAGCTTTGCCCAGCCTTTTTTATTAATGAATAATTTTACGGGAATGATGGTTAAACCTACATCCTTAACTGATTTCTGGAGTTTTTTCAGTTCGTTTTTCGAAAGCAAAAGCTTTCTTTCTCTCAGCGGTTCATGATTGTAATGCGTAGCATGTCCGTATTCGGCAATGTTAATGCCTTTTACCCAAAGCTCTCCTTTTTTGAAATAGCAATATCCTTCAGCAATATTTGCCTTGCCCTCTCTGATAGATTTGATTTCGGAGCCCAACAAAACCATTCCGGCAATGTATTTTTCCAAAAACTCATATTCAAAAGAAGCTTTTCGGTTTTTTATGAGAATATCGTTAGACATTTGCTGCAAAGTTAGTTATCCCAAGGCAACATCCAATATCATCATTACAATAAATCCGCCAATGAGGCCAAGTGTGGCAAAGTCGGCATACTTATCTTGCTGGGTTTCGGGTACTACTTCCTCAATCACTACATAAATCATAGCACCTGCGGCAAAAGCTAATGCGTAAGGTAAAATAGGTGTGGCATAAATTACGGCAACAGCCCCCAACACTCCTGCTATCGGTTCTACAACAGCTGAAAGTTGCCCCCACCAAAAACTTCTAAATCTGGAGAGCCCAGCTCTTCTCAACGGCATGGAAACGGCTGTTCCCTCAGGAAAATTTTGAATGCCTATACCAATCGCTAAGGCAACGGCAGCACCAATTTCAGCTCCGGGAATATCAGCGGCAATAGCTCCAAAAGCTACTCCAACCGCCAAACCCTCAGGAATGTTGTGAAGCGTAATGGCTAATACCAATAAAATGGTTTTGTTCCAGTCGGTTTTTATTCCTTCACGTTCTTCCATTTTGGCGTTTAAGTGTAAGTGAGGCAAGTATTTATCCAGTACAAACAAAAACAATGCACCCAAACCAAAGCCCACAGCAGGCGGAAACCAGGAGGGAAGCGCTTTGCCTTCACTCATTTCTATGGCTGGAGCCAAAAGCGACCAAAAACTGGCGGCAATCATTACACCACCGGTAAAGCCCAGCATGGTGTCCATGGTTTTTCGGTTGAGACTTTTAAATAAAAAAACCAATGCCGCACCCGCTGCCGTCATCAACCAGGTAAAGGTGGTGGCAACTAATGCCTGCCAAATGGGGTTTAACGCTAAAAACCATTCTACCATATTATAGCTTCCTTATAATTAAGTTTTTACTTGCCTTTTGCGAAAGGCTGATTTCATGTTGTTGATTTACGATAATCTTTACCGATTCATCAAATTCTTGTATATCCATCACTTTTAAGTTAACACCCAATAGTAAACCATTGGTTTCTAAAAATTTGAGGTAAGCCGATGAATGATCTTTCACGCCCACAATTACTCCGCTTTCGTCTTTTTGTAAATCATTTAAAGTAATGTTTTGATGAGGGGTGAGGTTGCCGTCTTTATCGGGTATTGGGTCTCCGTGCGGGTCAAACTCAGGGTTTCCTAAGAAATCATCCAGTCGGTTAATCAATACATCAGAATTGATATGTTCTAGATATTCGGCAATTTCATGCACTTCATCCCATTTAAAATGTAGCTTCTCAACTAAAAAGTATTCCCATAACCTGTGCTTACGCAAAGTGCTGATGGCAACTTTTTTTCCTTCATTGGTCAATTTTACGCCCTGATACTTTTTATAGTTGACCAGTTTTTTGTCTGCCAACTTCTTAATCATGTCGGTAACCGATGCTGCTTTGGTGTCTAATCGTTTAGCAATATCGTTAGTAGAAACTCCAGACGGTGAAGTAGGAGTGAGGGCAAAAATGGCCTTTAAATAATTCTCTTCTGAGATGGTATGTAAGGGTGATTTTTCCATGAAGACACAAAGATAGTTTAGGGATGCCTAAAAATCTAATGAAAAGTATATTTTTACATTTGTAATATTTTAAAGTATTGAAAAACAAACTATAAGAAATAAAATGTTACATTTGTAACTAAATGAAGTGAAATGTAATTTAATTGATTTTATAATTTTAAATATCAATTAGTTGTGATTATTTAATTAAAGTATAAGTTAATGAATAGCTTTTCGGACAGATTACAAAAAATGATTGTTGATTTGGGTTTGAATGTCACCGAATTTTCTAACCAAATTGGAGTGCAACGTTCAGGGATTTCTCACCTGCTTTCGGGACGAAATAAACCCGGTTTTGAGTTTTTTGAGCGACTTATTTTTAGATACCCTGAAGTGGATGTGTATTGGTTAATTTCCGGAAAACAAAATCCGAATGGTGAAACAAAAGTGGTAGAGCAAATTGTAAACGAACCCCTAAAAGTGAAAAAAGTAACCGTATATTTTGATAATAATACGTTCACGGATTTAGAGAATGTGAATAATTAAACTCCTAAAAAATTTAGACTTTACAGAAAACCAACTAACTTTGGTAACTATTGTTAAAGCTAATTAATACGTTCTATTATAAATAAAAAATGAGTGAAGAACCAAAAATTAATGCATTAGTTAACCTACAAACGAAAGTAGTTGATAAAACATATAATGATTTATTAAGTAAACCAAGCAAAAAAGCAGGAAATGCATTGGCTACAATAGTAAATGTCGGAAACACCATGTTATGGCCAATTAAATGGGTAAATGAAAGAACTCGTATTTATTTTGAGAATAATCTTAAAAAATACGAGCAGAAATTGGAAAACATCTCTGAGGAAAAAATTACGGAAGTTCCAACTGAAATTTCAATGCCTATCTTAGAAAGGTTCGTATATACTTCAAATGAGGAATTGAGTAACGCCTTTGTTAATTTATTGGCTAGTGCATCATCAACTGATACCATAAATACTGCTCATCCAGGTTTTATTCAATTGATAGATAGAATATCACCAGATGAAGCAATTTTGTTAAAACATTTTAAATCAAATCCAGCTGTTCCAGCTTTATCTATAAGGCATCATAATAATCCTAAAGAAAAGGAACAATATATTTTTGTTTTAAAGGACAAGACTGGGCTAGATGTTAAAGTGCCTGATATTAGGTTTCCGGAAAACCTAAACATATATCTTAATAATTTAGAATCTTTAGGATTAATTCATTACTCTGATTATTACTATATAGAGTTAGATAAAGAGTTTGAATTAATTGAAAAACAATATAGTAAATTATTAAAAGATCAGTTTAATGAATATGAGCTGAAAGACTTAAATAGAGTAAAGAGGGAAGATAAAGGAATGTATGAATTAACTGATTTTGGAAAATTATTTATTTCGGCTTGTATTAAAGAATAACCATAGTCAATAATACTTTTATTAGGAAGACTTATTCTTGATACTTTTAAAATTTAGGAAGATTTTTTAGAATCGAAATTCTTATAAAAATTACTATATAATTTTTTGCTATTCTCTTAATCTTATTATTACCGAACCCTCAAAAACAATCTCCTTTGCCCAACATAAGAATTAATTTGTAGCTCATTTTTAGTTAAAGTAAAGCTCAAATATGGACGATTAATCACACCTATTTTCTTTTATCTCTGAAAACATACTAACTTCGGTGGCTATTGCTAAGGAAGTATTCCTTTGGCTTATCTATATAAAAAGAAGAAATGAAATTTGAAGATTTAAACTTAAATCCCTCTATACTAAAGGCGCTGAAGGATGAAAATTACACTGAACCTACGTCTATTCAAGCTGAAGCCATACCACTTGTCTTAGCCGGAAACGATGTTTTAGGAAGTGCACAGACCGGAACAGGAAAAACAGCAGCTTTTGCAATCCCCATTATTCAGCACTTACTGACTGATCAAAGAAACCTAAATGGAAAAAGGAAGACTTTGTCACTTATTGTTACCCCTACCCGAGAGCTTGCAATACAAATAGGTGAAAGTATAAGCACTTATGCTAAATATACCAACATTAAAAATGCGGTGATTTATGGAGGAGTAAAACAAGGTGCGCAAACAGATGAACTTAAACAAGGTGTGGATGTTTTGGTGGCAACCCCTGGCCGCTTGCTCGATTTGATGAACCAAGGCTATATTTCATTGAAAGAGATTAAGTATTTTGTGTTGGATGAAGCAGACCGTATGCTTGATATGGGTTTTATTCACGATATTAAAAAGATTCTTACCAAATTACCTAAGAAAAAGCAATCCTTGTTTTTTTCTGCCACAATGCCTGATAATATTATATCGCTGTCGAATGATATTTTAATCAACCCTAAGAAAGTTGCCGTTAATCCTGTTTCTTCTACAGCAGAGACAGTCAAACAGTTTTTGTACACCACCAATAAAAGTAGCAAAACAGATTTGCTCTTGCATATTTTGAAAGATCCAAAGCTGGAACAGGTGTTACTTTTCTCACGTACTAAACATGGTGCAAATAAAATTGCCCGTAATCTGGAGAGAAAAAAAATAAAATGTGCTGCCATACATGGCGACAGAAGCCAAAACCAACGCCAAAAAGCATTGACAGATTTCAAAGAAGGTAAAATTAGAGTGTTGGTGGCTACTGATATTGCAGCAAGGGGCATTGACATTGACAAATTGAGATATGTTGTCAATTATGATATTCCCAATGAACCCGAAACTTATGTACATAGGATTGGCCGTTGTGGGCGTGCCGGTGAAGAAGGTGTTTCTATATCTATCTGTGAGCCTGAAGAGAATGCTTATGTGAGAGACATTGAAAAACTAATCAATCAAAAAATTCAATTGGTGAGAGACAATCCCTATCCTCAAACTGATAGGCCTATGAATCAAGCGGAGAAGAAAGCGTTTGAAAGAGAAAAACAGAAGCGTAAACAAGAGCACTTTGCCAATAGAAAGAAGAACAAAGGCAAACAAAAAAAAGGTTTCCGAAAAAAGTAAGCGTATATTTTGATAATAATACGTTCACGGATTTTGAAAATATTGAAAATTAAAACTTACTTTAGCTCTTTGTAGGGTACAATTATAACACACATGGCTAAAAAAAATACTAATCAATTCGAGCCTATTATTACAGAACTTATTGTTAATAAGCCTGAGTTTAAAAATGCCTTAAATGAACGAATTGTTTTGGGTGAGGAAATATATAATCGGGTGATTCAGACAAATTTAGAGTTTGAGAAAATGAAGTCGGATTTTTCGGCATGGACAGACTATAATGCTGAATACCTTAAGCAATCCTTTAATAGCCCCAATAATGAATACAAGAGAGCTTATGAAGATGCGGGATATTCTTTTTTTTATTCATTAGGTGGCAACGATAAAACACCACTAGAGGAAACGAAAGAAGTCGTATTTGCTAAAATCGAAAATCTTAAAAAATTAGTAGCAAAAGCAGATTTACTTAAAACTTCTTTGGTTTTGACAGTCAAACCAACTTCTCAGCGAGACAAAATTGTAGTTGCTATGAATGAAGTTTTTATTGTTCATGGACATGATGAAGGTGCAAAAACTAAGACTGCTCGTTTCATTGAGAAATTAGGTTTAAAACCTATAATACTTCATGAACAAGCAAGTGGAAGTAAGACTATAATTGAAAAAATTGAAGCATATTCTAATGTGGGTTTTGGAATTGTACTTTACACACCTTGCGACATAGGTGCAAAAAATGAAGAAAAACCTAATTTTAAAAAGCGTTCAAGGCAAAATGTTGTTTTCGAACACGGTTTTTTGATTGGTAAAATTGGAAGAGGAAATGTTTGTGCTTTAGTTAAGGGAGATGTCGAAACACCAAATGATATCACTGGAGTTGTTTATGTTAAAATGGACGATGAAGATGCTTGGCATTTAAAAATTGCAAAAGAATTAAGAAATTCAGGTTATGAAATAGACATGAATAAAGTAATTTAATATAATTGGAGCAACTTGATTGGACATATATAACTGCACTTATAAGTGTTGCATTTGGTTGGTTTCTTAATGAACTAGGACAGTGGTTTAGAACACGAAAAGAAGATAGGAAAATAAAAAAACAAGTTTTATTCTATCTTTTGGAGACGCATTTCACATTCAATAAACTTGATACAAGTGAAATTACAAATCTTCTTTCAAGAAAAGTTTCAGAAAGAATACCCAAAACCGAACAAACTGATGAAGTAGAGCAATTTATTAATCAACTTTATGCTGGAATAATTGGTAGTTTACTAGAAGATAACGTTGCTGAATCAATTGAAGAAATTGAAGGGCATTATACAAATTCAGTTAGTGAACTTTCAAAACTTGACCCAATTACAGCGTATCGATTGAATGGTAAAAATAAAATATTTCAAGTATTTGATTTATTACAGGGTTACTATGACGAAGTTAAAGAAACTTTCCCAAACATTCCAGGACTTAGTGAACAAATTGAATTGACTGTTGAAACCGTGAAACCTGAAATAATAAAAGATGCTATTTCTGATTTGGAGGAAGAAATAAAGGATATTTCACTATCTATTAATATTTGGACTTGGATTCGTGCAAAAAAAACAGTTAATAATATAAAGAGAAAAATAAGAAAAGACGATGAAAAGAAAATAGATGAATTGATAAATAAATTAATTCCAAAATAACTTAGACTAACATGGGTTTCGTATTAATCAAAGAACTAAAAGTAGCTGGTTTAAAACTTGAAATATAATACATCTAAAAAGGTATCTTCTTCAACATTAAATATAAACCATAGCCAAATATTCAAAAACAATCTCCTTTGCCCAACATCAGAATTAATCTAATTTTGTGGGCGCATGTACAAACTGTTTATCAAACCCTTTTTGTTTTTGTTTCAGCCGGAAAAGGCGCATTACCTTACGTTTGGGGTGTTAAAGGCATTGTTTTTTATTCCGGGCATGAAAGCGCTTTTCGGTGCCATGTATCGCCCCAAAAATGCAAAGCCGGTAAATGTGTTTGGTTTAAGTTTTCCAAACCAAGTCGGCCTGGCTGCCGGTTTTGATAAAGATGCTAAGTTTTTGCATGAGCTTTCTACTATTGGTTTTGGCTTTATAGAAATTGGTACAGTTACTCCCAAACCACAAGACGGTAATCCCAAGCCAAGGCTGTTTCGTTTACCTAAAGATGAAGCCATTATCAATCGTATGGGTTTTAACAATGAAGGCGTAGATGCAGCGGTAGAGCGTATTAAGGCTTTTCGCAAAACGCATCCTCACTTTATCATTGGCGGAAACATTGGTAAAAATAAAGTCACGCCAAACGAAAATGCGGTAGATGATTACATCTATTGTTTTGAGAAATTGTTTGAAGTAGTCAACTATTTTGTGGTAAATGTGAGTTCGCCCAATACTCCGGGCTTACGTGAGTTGCAAGACAAAGCTCCGCTAACGGCTTTGCTTTCTAAATTACAAGAGTTAAATAACGCGAAACCAAACCCTAAACCAATTTTATTAAAAATAGCTCCTGACCTTACGCAAGAGCAATTAGATGATATTATTGAAATTGTCGGCACTACCAAAATAGCGGGTTTAATTGCTACCAACACCACTATTTCCCGTGATGGTTTAACTACTCCAAAAGCTGTGGTGGAATCTATTGGAAACGGAGGCTTAAGCGGAAAACCTGTTACTTCAAAATCCACACAAGTAATTGAATACATTACTCAAAAGTCTAACGGAAATATTTCCATTATCGGTGTCGGTGGAATTCACTCTAAGCAAGATGCGGAGGCAAAAATAAAAGCAGGTGCTTCTTTGGTGCAGCTTTATACGGGTTTTATTTACGAAGGCCCAAGCTTGGTGAAAAGGTGTGCTAATTAAATAATAGTCATCCTGAGCGGAGTCAATGCTAACAATGGCAAACAATATGTCATCCCAAGTCATGCTGAGCGGAGTCAATGCTAACAATGGCAAACAATATGTCATCCCAAGTCATGCTGAGCGGAGTCAATGATAACAATGATAAACAATATGTCATCCTGAGCGGAGTCGAAGGATGCATTAACTCATAAAACATGGACACTTTGTGCGTATATATTTTAAAATGTTCTGATGATTCCTACTATACCGGAGTAACCAATGATATTCAAAGAAGGCTATTTGAACACAATGCAGTAGAAGACCGAAAGTCATATTTGTTTTCCCGAAGACCTTTTCAATTAGTTTTTTGTGAATATTTTCCTACGCCAGCTCAAGCAATTGATTTTGAAAAGAAAATAAAAGGTTGGACGAGAAAAAAGAAAGAAGCATTAATTAAACGAGATTGGGAAAAGTTAAAGGAGTTGGCTAAGTGTAATAACTTGACTTCTCATATTTATAAATAAGCCTTACGCATCACCCTTCGACTCCGCTCAGGGTGACGCTATGGTTGTGATGTGATAATACTTAGGCTTTGCTCAGGGTGACGCTATGGTTGTGATGTGATAATACTTAGGCTTTGCTCAGGGTGACGCTTTAGTTTTTATTTTTTAAGTCATGCTGAGCGGAGTCGAAGCAAGACTTTAACCCTTTACTCACTCAAAGCCAATTGCTTCTCGTAAGCTACAATAATAAAATAGTACCAAACTACTCCAAGCATATATAGCGCTGCCGTAATGTAAAAGATTTGATAATACGGCATTTCAACAGACCGGAAATACTCAAACATGGTAGAGCTAAACCACCAGCTGCCACTCCAAATGGCAGCATTAATGGCACTCATCATCTCCTGATTTTTTTCGCCTACATAATTCATTATTACTTCGGAAGTCATTGGTCCCGCCAAGTTCATCAATGGTTGTCGCATTACGTAGCATATCATGGCTACGGGCATTGCCCAAATGGCTCCTGAATAAAGTTGTGTAGTCGCCATAATAACCAAAGCGATAATAGCAATGGTTTGTGTGCTGGGAACGGCCACTCTAAAACCTAATTTTTCTTTTAAAAACGGAACGGCTAATACACCAATTACTACCAAACAAGATGCTGCTGCTCCTAATAAAAAATATTTATCGGTATCTAGTCCATGAATTTTGTAAAAGAACAAGCCCACAAAAGGAATGGTTAAACCTGCTCCAACAGCAATAATGGTAGTAGGCACGGAAGCTTTGAAAATAACGCCCCAGTCGAAATTCTTAGGTTCATCACGACTATATTTTACTACTTTTTCTTGGTAAGTAGATTTTAACATTAGATAGGCTGCTACAAAACCAAGAATAGAAAATATCTCCAGGATGATTTTGTCCGTAAAAAAATCAGGAGAAATAGCTCTGAACACAAAAGTGAGTATTCCGCCCGTTACGGTGCTTAATCCAAAAGTGCTAAAACTCATGGCTATGCCTTCTGTCTGGCTTTCTTTAGAAGCATTTCTGAGTATGTAGGGAAGTATAGAAATTTGCATTAATCCCATGGAAATGCCCGAAACAAACATGCAAACGAAAAGTAACGCATCTAATTTTAGGCTGACTAATTCTACAATAGCAATGGAGAAAAGTGGAGTTAACACACTTGCTAATTGAATAAAAGGTTTTATTTTTTTTCCTCTGATAAGCAAACCTAAAGGAACAGCGGTTAATAAAATTCCCAAAAAACGATATTTGATAAAGCCGGCACCTTGTTCATCGGTGTAGCCTTGCTTGTTCATATATACCAACAAAATGGCTAAGAATGCTGCATTCACCAGTTGTAAGAAAAACTGCGCCAACACAATTCTTGTAATATGTTTTTCTACTTTGTGATAATATGAAAATAGCTTAAACAATTAGCTTTTACTTTTATTTATCAGTTCTTTTATTTCTTCAATTTGAGTGGGTGAAAACCACTGATACTCTTCATCTCTTCTCAACCAGGTAAGTTGTCGCTTAGCATACTTTCTGGTGTTTTGCTGAATCTTTTCAATGGTTTCGGTTAAGGTGTGTTCTTTTTTAAAGTAGCTAAAAAACTCCTGATAACCGACTGTTTGAAGAGGAGTGAGGTGTTGAAAATCAACTAAGTTCCTAGCCTCAGCTTCTAAACCCTTTTCAAGCATTTTTAAAACTCGCTCATTTATTTTTTGATAAAGTACTTCTCTGTCTTGGTTTAGTGCAATTTTCAATATCTTAAATGGTCGCTTGGCTTTGGTTCCTTTTCTTAATGCTGAATATTTTTTTCCGGTGAGTAAGCAAACTTCTATGGCTCTGATTAAGCGGACAGGGTTTTGGGTGTCCACTATTTCAAAGTATTCCGGGTCTAATTCTTTTAGTTGAGTTTGAAGTGCCTCAATAGTTTTGGCTGAAAGTTCTTGTTTTAGTTGTTCATCACTTGGCGGAATTTCATTGTCAAATCCGTTACAAACTGCATCTATATAAAAACCTGAACCACCGCACATCAACACCACATCATGAGTAATAAATAACTTTTCTAAAAGCGACAACACTTCTTTTTCATAATCATTAGCATTAATTTCATCTTTAATACTGTAAGAGCCTAAAAAATAATGAGTAACACCTTGTAGTTCATCTTCAGTCGGGCGAGCCGTACCGATTTGCATTTCTTTGTAAAACTGTCTGGAATCAGCAGAAATTACAGCTGTGTTAAAATGCTTTGCTAGTTCTATGCTTAACAAAGTTTTACCAATAGCTGTCGGCCCGGAAATAACTACCAATAACTTATGGGTGGTAGTTACTGCCATTTAATTGTATCTCATGTCTTCAAAATCATCAAAGCCGTCAAACGGGTCATCATCATCGGTGTCGTCTAAATCTAATCCTTCTATGTCAGGCATTTCATCCATGACAGATTTGAGTTTGGGTAATTTTCCAAACACTTTTACAATTCTAGGGTAATCGTCATCTGCATCAGGATTGATTTCTATTACGTCTAAATAAAAACACCACATGTTTAAAAAGTCGTAAACAAATACAAGCTTTTGCCCTTTCTCCTTTATGACTTCTTTAATTTTAGTGGTTTTCATTACTCTTACCGGAACCTCTCCCGGATCAACGGGCATTTCCATTAGGGCTATCTCTTCGCCTTTGTCCCAGTTTTCATTACTGGTATAAAAAGAAGCCATTTCACCTTCGTTTAATTCAAAGGCTTTTACAATGGCATTATGTAGGTCTTCAAAGTTTTGTGCAAACTTAATTTCTATGTCTCTAAAACAATCTTCTTCCGTATCTGCAACTACTCTAATTCTAAACGTACTCATGGTTTGATGTTCTTTTTTGAAGCGGTTAGCCCAAGTTCTTTCCCTTTTTCAATCATAAAAGTAAAAGCTTCTTCGTAATTATTTTGTATTTCACCCTCTAAAATAGCTTCTTTTATTGCATTCTTAATCTCTCCTATTTTTTTGCTGGGTTGAATATTAAAGGTGTCAATAATCGTTTGCCCGTCAATTGGTGGCTGCCAGTTTCTTATTTTATCTTTCTCTTCTACTTCTTTTAATTTCTGCCGAACCAATTCAAAGTTTTCTAAATATTTTTTGACTTTGTTTTTGTTTTTGGAAGTGATGTCCGCTTCACAAAGTTTCATTAAATCATCAATATCATTTCCCGCTTCAAACAATAACCGTCTGATGGCAGAATCGGTAACTTCTTCTTTTACCAGTGCAATTGGGCGTAAATGAAGACGCACTAATTTTTGTACATACTTCATTTGATGGTCTAGCGGAAGCTTTAATTTCCTGAAAATGTGCGGAACCATTTTAGCTCCTTTGTCTTCATGGCCATGAAATGTCCAGCCATGCCCTTCCTGAAAATGTTTGGTGTCGGGTTTGGCAATATCATGTAAAATAGCACTCCACCTTAACCACAAATCGTCAGTGTTTTCACAAATGTTATCCAGCACTTTTAGCGTATGGTAAAAGTTATCTTTATGTGCTTTACCGTTAATTACTTCAACTCCTTTTAATTTTTGAAGCTCCGGAAATATAAGTGGTAGTAAGCCTGTTTCTTCTAAAATTATAAAACCAATACTTGGTTTCTTAGCCAGTATGATTTTATTCAGTTCGTCCGTTATCCTTTCTTTGGAAACAATTGAAATCCTAGCCTTTTCTTTTGCAATTGCTGCTAGTGTATTTTTTTCTATTTGAAAATTTAACTGAGTAGCAAACCTGATGGCTCTCATCATCCTTAGCGGGTCGTCAGAAAATGTTTCGCTGGGAGCAAGAGGAGTTTTAATGATTTTGTTTTCTAAATCTTCCACACCGTTAAAAGGGTCAATCAGTTCACCATAGTTGGCTGTGTTTAGGCTAAAAGCCATTGCGTTGATGGTAAAGTCTCTTCTGTTTTGGTCATCTTCCAAAGTTCCGTCTTCACAAATTGGCTTTCTGGAATTATTTCGGTACGATTCTTTTCTGGCACCTACAAATTCAATTTCTAAATCTTTATGCTTAATCATGGCGGTACCAAAGTTTTTAAACACTACTACTTTGTCCGCTTTTAGTTTTTTAGCTACTAGATTAGCTAGTTCAATTCCGCTGCCAACGGTAACCACATCAATGTCTTTACACTCTTTGCCTAACAGAGCGTCTCTAACAAATCCTCCAATTACATTGGTGTCTAAACCTAATTCTTCAGCGGCTTCACTAATGGTGGAAAAAACAGGATGGCTTAAATATTGATGCAAAAGACTTATTTTTGGGCTGCAAAGTTAAGAAATGTTGAATGTTAAATAGTAAATCTTGATTAGGATATGAAAAAAATAGCTTACCTCTCTTTAATTCTGATGCTTGGAATTATTAGTATTTCTGCAAAGAAGGAAAAACTGGAAAAAGGAATTTATGCAAAAATAGTTACCGCTAAAGGTGAGATTTTACTAAAATTAGAGTTTCAGAAAGTACCTTTAACTGTTGCCAACTTTGTGGCATTGGTAGAAGGCGATATGCCTAATGAAGTGCGACCTGTGGGTGAACCATTTTTTGACGGAAATCGTTTTCATAGAGTAATAAAAGACTTTATGATACAAGGCGGAGACCCTGTGAATAGTGGCGGAAAAAATTCTAATGCGGGCTATTCTTTTAAAGATGAATTTCACCCTGAACTATTACATGACGGACCGGGAGTACTGAGTATGGCAAATGCAGGACCTGCAACAAACAGCACACAGTTTTTTATTACGCATAAAGAAACTCCTTGGCTAAACAATAAACATAGTGTATTTGGAAGAGTGGTGAAAGGGCAAGATGTAGTAGATGCCATTGCGCAAGGTGATGAAATTATTAAAGTAGAAATTATTCGGGTGGGCAAAGAAGCAAAGAAGTTTGACGCCATGAAAACTTTTAATGAGTTGAAGTAATGCTGCCCATCGTACTCATTTTATTTTTCATTTTTCTAGGATTCTTTTTCTACAAGTTTTTATACAAGCGTTCATCTATTGATGATATCCGTTTGCTCTCCGCCAGAAACAGACAAATGCAACCGCATTTAAGAGCTATTTTAAACAGAAAGGTTAGCTTTTACAGACGATTAAATGCCTACCAAAAACAAAAGTTTGAATCTGATGTTATGGTGTTTTTGGAGTTTACCGATATCAAAGGAAAGAACGGGATGGAAGTAACCGATGAAGACAGGATGTTAATTGCTTCAGGTGCGGTTATTCCTGTTTTTGGTTTTAAGAGTTGGCGGTATTTGCATTTACAAGAAGTTATACTTTATCCCAGCAATATTCCTTTTGGCTCTGATGCTAACGGTAGAAGCATGGAAGCTGTTGGCTTAGTTGGTGGTGGTTATTTACAAGGAAAAATGTTGCTCTCAAAACCAGCCTTACATCATGGTTTTTCTGATGAAGATGATAAAAAGAATGTTATCATTCATGAATTTTTACACTTGCTGGATAAGCAAGACGGAACCATAGACGGTGTTCCCAAGGTATTGATGGAGCATCCGTATATTTTTCCATGGATGGAAATGGCACGTGAAGAAATGTTAAAAATTGATAAAGGAGAGAATCAGGATATTCGTAAATATGGTGCCACCAATCGCTCCGAGTTTTTTGCCGTGATAGGAGAGTATTTCTTTGAAAAGCCTTATGAATTCAAGCAAAATAATCCAAAATTGTATAAGGTGCTTTCCAAGTTTTTTAACCAGCGACCTGCCGGCTAAACCAATTTTTTAGAACCTAAACCACCAAATATTGTTTTGAAGTTGAGTATGGGGTGGAATAATTAAAATTAAAATATTAAATTTAGGCTCGAAACTAAGACAGGATAAGATATGACTACAGACGTAATAAGCAATATTTCAATTACTAAAGCTGATAAATCCAGAATCTCTGAAGTAGATTTTAATGACATCAAGTTTGGTAAAGTATTTTCTGACCATATGTTTATGGCAGACTATAAAAACGGAGAATGGAGCAATCTTCAAATTTTGCCTTACGGTAAAATAGAGTTTGCACCATCTATGGTTGCCTTGCATTACGGACAGGCTTTGTTTGAAGGAATGAAAGCTTATAAAAATGATGCGGGTGAAATTTTGTTATTCCGTCCGGAAGAAAACTGGAAAAGAATGAATCGTTCTGCGGAGCGTTTGTGTATGGCAGAAGTTCCTCATGATGTTTTTATGAATGGTTTAACCGAGTTATTGAGAATAGATAATAAATGGATTCCGACAACAGAAGGAAGTGCCTTATACATTCGTCCGTTCTTATTTGCTTCAGAAGAATTTTTAGGCGTTAAACCCGCTACCGAATATAAGTTTATCATTTTTACAGCTCCTGTTGGTGCATACTATTCCGAGCCTGTGAAAGTAAAAGTAGAAAGACATTTTACAAGAGCTGCCGAAGGCGGTGTAGGTTATGCCAAAGCTGCCGGAAACTATGCAGCTGCGCTATATCCTGCCATGAAAGCACAGCAAGATGGTTTTCATCAGTTAGTATGGACAGATGCTAAAGAGCACAAGTTCATTGAAGAAGCTGGAACTATGAACATTATGTTTGTGATCGATGGTGTTTTAATTACTCCTTCTTTAGAAAAGAAAACAACGCTTGCGGGTATTACTAGAGACAGTGTGCTTACCATTGCTAAAGATTTAGGAATGGAAGTGCAGGAACGCCCTGTTTCGGTAGATGAAGTTATATTGGCTCATGAAAGAGGTCAGCTACAAGATGCTTTTGGTTGTGGTACTGCTGCCAACATTGCTTACATCAAATCGATTTATTGTAACGGTAAAGAATATGATTTAATTCCTGTAAAAGACAGAGAATACTCTACCCGATTTGCTTATACCTTAGACGATATCAAAAGAGGTAAAGGAAAAGATACGCACGGCTGGGTTTATAAAGTTTAGTTGATTTCTGTTATGGAAAATACAAATTACTTCATCTCACTTAAAAAGTAATTTGCACCGCTTTCTCATTATCATATCATTTGTGTTTTGCAGCAACTTTATTGTTGCTCAAAGCGAGCGTATTGTGGTAAAAGGTAAGGTTTCTGAAAACCTAAAACCAATAGAAAATGCACATATTACGGTGCGTGAAAATTTTATCGTTCAATCTCAAAAAGACGGTAGCTTTGAGTTTAGAGTATGGAGAGGAACTAACTATAAACTCACTATTTCGCACATTAGTTACGAAACGCAATACTATCAGTTAAAGACAGATGGCAATTCACCGGATACTTTAGTGCTTAATTTTTCACTCCAACAAAAAGCATATTTATTAGACACAGGTTTTGTGGTTAACCCCAAAGATTATGCGCCCGACACTGTTTTCAGAAGCCCCAGAATTAGTATTTCCGACTATGAGTTTTATGAAGATAAAATGGTTTTTCTTGCCTATGAAAGAAGACTAAACAAAGGAAGTGAATTGTTGCTGGTTGACCACAAAGAAAACGTACTCACTAAAGTAAAAGTAGATGCCGAAGCAGTTGAACTGTATAGAGATTATGCGGGCTATATCAATTTGGTATGCAAAAATGCTGTTTACAGAGTAGTGATTGAAGGAGAAGATATGTACATGGCAAAAATTCCGTTAGATCAATTTCAATCTTTGGTAAAACCTTGCTTAGACACCTTGCCCGGCCGTATTTTGTTTTCTGATATTTATAGAAACTTGCCCAGATTAAAGTATTTTATGTACAATGTTTCCGACACTTCCGTTACCACCATTAAAGAAGTAATAGACGAAGACCAGGACTGGCAATACCATTTTGAATATTACAACTTAACCAATGCCGAAAAGGCTTACGCCATGCGTTTGGCAAGACGAATGCCCGGTTTTGATAAATACGATGTAGCAGCAGCCATGACGGGCTTTTCTTCCGACTTTCTCTATGAAAAAATGTATGCGCCCATGTTTATTAAAGATGATACGCTTTGTCTGTTTAACTTTTATGAAAAAAAGCTGCAAAAGTTTGTAGATGATACGGTACTGGTAAACGAAGCAGCAATAGATTTTCATCATACTTCGGGAGGAGAGAAGTGGAAACAACAAATGCTGATGGATGAAATTACCCAAAAAATATATGCCGTTTTCTTAAAAGACGGTTATTACAAGCTAAAAGAAATTAGCTGGGCAACAGGCGAAGTAGTGAATGAATTTAAGCTGTTTAACAAATATGCCGAAGAAATAAAAGTAATGGAAGGCGAAACCTATTATGTTTTCCGCCCTTATGAGTCTATCTCTAAAAAATTCCTGTATAAAGAGCGATTACCTTATTAAAACGTTATATGAATAGAGTTTTTGTTGTACTATTTTTTTCTTTAATTTTTATAGGTTGCGTAACTTGGGACGGTAGATTAAAAGTTGTAAATAATTCTAGTTATGACATTTACATTTTTTATCAAACTTCTGTAAGCAAAGTATTAGATAACAGTCATTGTATGGAAAGACAGTTGAATATAATTAAAAAAGGGGAAATGATGACAATTCCAAGCCAAACAAAATGGCAGTTTTTACTCAAAGATGAAGTAAAGTTAGATATAGCTGCTTTTAAAAGAGAAGACTATGAAAACTATGGGACCTGTGAGGTTATTAATAGAAAAATGTTTTTTTATAAGGTGTCTTTAAACTATGAGCAGCTTGAAGAAGATAATTTTACAGTTCAAATAGAGGATAATCTATGAGAAAATTTATCTATTGTGGATTTTACTTGCTCTCAAACAAATTTTAAATCATCATACTTATTCCTATTTTTGAAGTCTAAAGCATACAATTGAAAGATAAAGTAGCAATAATTACGGGTGCTTCCTCTGGCATAGGTTTAGAATGTGCCAGGTATTTCTCTAAAAAAGGCATGAAGCTGGCATTGGCCGCACGTAGCCTGGATAAGCTAAATAAGGTGGTGGAGGAAATAAAAGCAAGCGGTGGACAAGCTATAGCCATTCAAACGGATGTTACGGTGGTAAAAGACTGTGAGCGTATGGTGGACGAAACGCTAAAGGCTTTTGGAAGAATAGATGTGTTGGTTAACAATGCGGGTATTTCCATGCGTGATTTATTTATTGATACCGAAATTGAAGTGTTTCAGCGGCTCATTGAAACCAATTTAATGAGTGCTATTTACTGTACTAAGTTTGCGTTACCTCATTTATTAAAAACCAAAGGTAGTGTGGTGGGTGTTTCTTCTATTGCGGGTTATCATGGTTTACCGGGAAGAACGGCTTATTCGGCTTCTAAATACGGTTTGCAAGGTTTTTTAGATGCCTTGCGTAGTGAAAACAGAGAGACAGGTTTGCATGTGTTGGTGGCTTGTCCAGGGTTTACGGCATCTAACATTAGAAATTCTGCTTTAAAAGGAGACGGAACCTTGCAAAAAGAATCACCCAGAATTGAAGAAAAAATGATGCAGCCGGATGATGTGGCTCGCAAAATATACAATGGCATTGTAAAGCGTAAAAGGCGTGTTGTCATGACTTTTGAAGGTTGGTCGGCTGTTTACATTGGCGTAAACTTACCCGCTTTAACCGAAAAGGTGATTTACAATAAAATGAAAGCCGAACCCGATTCTCCCTGGATGATGAAAAAGTGGGAGGAAGATAATCCGTCATGAGGCTGTTTTTAGCAGGCTTTATGGGTTGTGGTAAAACCACTGTTGGTAAGCAACTGGCAAAAGAGCTCAACTTTCCTTTTTTTGATTTGGATGAAGAAATAGAAAAAGCTGCCGACCAATCCATTTCCTCTATTTTTAGTGAATATGGTGAAGAATACTTTAGAGAGCTTGAAGCTCAAAAGCTGAGAGATACTATGTTGCTAGCGGAAGACGTAGTGTTGGCATTAGGTGGTGGAACTCCTTGTTATTATGACAACCTTTGGGCTATGCAGTCGGAAGGGAAAATTATTTATTTACAATGTTCTACCGATACCTTGTTTGAACGTTTGCAAAAAGAAAAATCGCAACGACCGTTAATTAGCGATAAAGAAGATGAAGAACTGTTTTCATCTATTGAAAAATATCTTTCGCTTCGTGAAAAGTATTATCAGCATGCCGACTTAATTGTGGACTGTAATGGTAAGTCAGTGGAAGAGATTGTAGAAATTATTAAAACTGTTTTCCTCTAACCAATTCTGCTGCAAAAGGGCAGTTGATGTTTTTTACCGTATAGCTGCTGGTGGTAGAACTGGAGTTGTCAACACTTAAATCATTATCACTTAATCCCATGGCAGAGAGTTCTGCGGTTAAGTTTAACCCTCCGTTTTTTTCAATGTCAATTTGAATTTCGGTAGCATAAAAAAGCGTTTCAATAATTAAGAAGTTTCTGATTTTTTCTTTGTATCGGGTAAAGTTTTTTTCTTTTAACACCTCTAATTCCTTTACAATTTTTCTGCGAATAGGTCCGGTGAGTCGCTTGCTTTTTACGCCTTTAAAGCTGAACTGTTTTACTTTACTGGCTTCTATTTTACCGGCAAGATTTAAGTTGATGCCGGGAATTTGTAAATCACTTTCGTTACTAATTCCACTATTAATGACCATATTCGGAAAAGAAGCATTTTCAAAAGCTACGTTTTTTAGTTCATTATTTAATGCTACAATTTCCGATTCAGGTATTTCAAATACATCGGCAATGGTGTAGTTTTTAAAGTCTAACGATTGAAAGATAAGACCTTCCCAATCCATTATTTCACCAATTTTTATATCAGAAGTGGAGTAGGGCAATAAATCTACACCATATTCTCTTTCAAATTCTTTTCTGGTTAATTGTGCCATGTTTTTGTTTTAAATATAACTTTTTAGTCTATAAGTCAAAAGTCCAACCCATTCATGCAGAATAATATACCAGTCTTGAAAAGCAGACAGACTAGGTAATAGTAAATGGTCGAAATTGTACTTTCTTGGTCCTGCTTTGTAATCTACCGGATAAATAATGCTATTGATTCCTTGTTTATCGAAACAAGCCTTAGCTCTCGGCATGTGGTAAGCAGAAGTTACCAAAAGAATTTTTTCGTTTTCCAAGCCCAACTGTTTTAGTACTGTCTTTGTGTAAAGCGCATTTTGAAATGTATTTTTAGAAAACGGTTCATTAATTATTTTATCTGTGTTGATGTTTAAGTCTTTGATAAAGTTACGCGCAATGGTAGATTCTTTCATCTCAGGCATGCTCAAACTACCTGAACCGCCACTTATAATCATGTATTGATTCGTGTTTTTTTGATGTTCTTTTAAGCCGTGAAGTAATCGGTCTATTGATTCTGCAAAGCCTGTAAGTTGGGTGCTGTCATCATAGGCTACAAACCCGGCTAATACTACTATGGCTTTGTAATCTTCTATGGTAGTTTGATATTTTGGCTCCAGTAGGCGCATTACTTCAGAACTGATAAAAGAGTTTGAGAAAAAGTAAAAAACACTAATCGTAATAATGATTCTTCTTTTTTTGTTTTTTGCGAAAAGGCAAGAGATTAACAACAGAAACACCCATGTAATGGGGCTTAACATAAAAGTGAATAGTTTTGAAATGATAAAAAACATCTATCCGTTAATTTTTTTTGCCAGTTTTAATGAAGCCAGTATTCTATCAGGAATAGCAACTCCGTCAATATAATTTCCTGAAATATAAAAATCGTTGTTTTGTTCTTCAAACTTTTTGACTTCTTTTATAATGCTTTCATGATTAAGATGGAACTGAGGAATAGCATTTTTCCACAAGTGAGAATGGTCAAATTCAACATCTCCTTTAATAGTAAATAAGTTTTTTAATTCATTAAATACAGTTTGTTTTATTTCTTCTTCATCCAATTCAAGTAGGCTTTTATCTCTTTCTCCACCAATCATAACCGTCATAAGGTGTTTATCTTTCGGAGATTTTTCAGGAAACAAGTCACTGTTAAAAATAATTCCCAAAAAATGATGTTTATCCATTGCTCTAGTGAGTACACCAAATCCTTGTGGTTTTTGCATTTCGCTTTTTGGAATAGCCATTTGCCAAACATAAACAGGGGAATAGCTAACTTTATTAAGGAAAGCTAAATCATTGTTTGTGTTTGCTAAAGCATGAGCAGGAAGGCAAGAAATAACTTTATCAAAAATTAGAGGCTCTTGACTGCTTTTAAATTTTAACTGAAAAACTTCTCCTTGTTTTGAAACGGATTCTATTTCTTCCTTAAACTGTATGTTAATGCCCTTTGCCAGCTTTTCTAAAAATGATTGAAAACCGTTTTTAAAAGCAATGATTTTATTTAGTTCGGGTTTTCTTCTGTTGTTTTTAAAGTGTTTGATTATACTTCCTGTTTGCTGGTGCGCTTCCCAAAGTATCGGAAAACCATATTTAACAGTCATGTTTTCAGGATTGCTAGCATAAATGCCTGTACAAAAAGGAACAAATAAGTTGTGATAGATTTCTTCTCCAAAATGGTTTACAACAACTTCTTTAACGCTTGCTTGTTCACTTAACCGACTAGGTTTTATAGAGAACTCTTTAAGTAACTTTAAAATACTTGAAAGGCTAATCAATGAATTTCCAAAAAGCGATAAGGGAGACATCGGTGCTTTTACAAACTTATTCTTCTTGAGTATGTATCTATTTTTCGCTAAATCAGAAGGATAAATCAAATCATCTTTTGCTACTTTGTTTATTAATTCTAAAACTTCTTGGTGCTTTAACTGAACGGTGTTGGGACCCAGTTCAAATGCATATTCATTTACTTTTTTGCTCTTCACACATCCGCCTATTGCATCACTTTTTTCAAATACAGTTACTTCATACTTTTCTTTATCTAGATAATAAGCTAAGCTTATACCACTAATTCCTGCTCCGAGTATGGCAATTTTTTGTTTCACTAAATGTATTTAAAGCATAAAGATAATTCTTGATTTATGTTTTAAAAATGAAAGAATTAAGCTATTGAAAATCAGTTTATTTTAAAATATTTTAAAAAAACCGTGCAACCTTTTTTTGATATGCTGTCATTAGGGTGTAAATCAAAAAAATAAACATGAAAAAGATAATACTACCCATTGCGTCCTTTTTAGTTTTAGCGAGCAGCTCGTGTGTACGTATATATGATTCGCCAAATTATCATATAGTATCGGAAACTCGCTCGGTCAATCCGTTTACTAAAATTTTATTAAAAAACTCAGGAGACGTATATGTTGACCAAAACACTTATTACTCGGTTAAAGTGGATGCTTCGGAAAATAAAATTAAAAATGTTTCCACAAGCGTTTATAGTGATAAATTAGTGATAGATGGAAGTGATATGAAAAAAGCTAGCATTACTGTTGATTCCTTATATGAAATAGAAAATCAAGGGTCTGGGGATATTTACACTGAAACTATTATAACCGATAATTTTTATATCAATTCTCAAGGCTCCGGAAATATTGATGTCAATATTGTTGCTAATTATTCTATGTATTGTGATGTTTTTGGTTCCGGTAAGGTTTATTTGTATGGAAAATCTAACTATCAAGATGTGCTATTAAAGGGTAGTGGTAATGTTTTTTCATCTTCACACCATACAGATTATTGTAAAGTTTTTTCACATGGTAGCGGAGATGTGTATGTAAACGTAAAAGACACATTAGAAGTATCTATTGAAGGTAGCGGAAATGTTATTTATAAGGGAAGTCCTGTGATTATTGCAACCATTTCAGGCTCAGGAAAATTAATTAAAAATTAAAACTATTGAATATGAAAACGACAAGCTTATTTATTGCTCTTTTTTGTTCTGCATTAATTTACGGGCAGACCGAAGAAGTAATTATTAATTACAGTTCAACTAATGAAACGACTGAACAGCCGAAAACGCTAGAACCTAAGAAGGAGAAAAGAGATGTTCAGACTTTGTTTAATCCCGGAAAATTAACGGGTTTTAACGGAGGACCAATTTGGAAATCAGGAGTATTGAATGATCAAATGTCTTTTTGGTCAGGCGGGTACTTAGTGATTGGAATCGACCATAAATTAAATATTGGCGGAGCAGGTTATGGTCTTATCTCAAATGTAAACTCTAATTATGTTGATTACAATGGTAATGGTGGATATGTTTTTGAAATGGCATATGGTGGAGTACTTATCGAGCCGGTATTATGGGATGATAAATTGGTTCACGCTACCATTCCAATTTTATTAGGTGGGGGAGCAGCTTCAGCATCAAATGTTAGAGTCTATGATTTAGGATGGAATGGTTATAATGATGCTACGGCTTTTTATGTGGCTGAGCCCGGAATAAATATGGAATTAAATGTATTCAGGCATTTACGTTTAGGCTTAGGCGGAAGCTATCGATTGGTAAGTGGTTCAAGCTTAATTAATACAACAGATTTTGACTTAAGTGGGTTTAATGGTAATCTTTCGCTTAAATTTGGCTGGTTTTAATCAACAAAATTGTCCGAACATACTATTGACATACATAAAGAATTAGTCAATCGTTGCAAAAACGGTGATAAAAAAGCGCAACAAGAATTGTATATGAATTATTCTTCGGCAATGTTTAGTGTGGCAAATAGAATTCTCTGTAACAGAGAAGAAGCTCAGGACATATTACAGGAAAGCTTTTTAGATGCTTTTATGAAAATGAAAAGCTTTAGAGGGGACAGTTCTTTTGGATTTTGGATGAAGCGTATTGTGATTAACAAATCAATCAATCGTTTAAAGAAGAACAAGTTGATAAATGTTGAACTTACTGAAGATATTTATGTTGCAGATTCTGAACTAGAAAAAGAAGATGAGATGGAGTATACAGTTGAGGATATTAAAAAAGCTGTGAATTTATTACCTGATGGCTATCGTTTAGTATTTCAGTTATATGCCTTTGAAAATATGCCTCACAAAGAAATTGCTGAACAATTGGGAATAAGTGAGCAAACCTCAAAGTCTCAATATAGTAGAGCCAAAAACAAAATTAAAGAGCTAGTTATACAAAACTAATGGATATGGAAAAAGACAATTTAAAAAACTTCATTCAGAAAAATAAAGCTCAATTTGAAGATGAGTTTGACCCAAAACAAGGGTGGAGTGAGTTAGAACAAAAGCTTCCTTCTGAAAAAGGAAATAAAGGTTTTTATTGGATGAAAATAGCTGCGGCAGTTCTGGTTATTTGTAGTGTAGGCGTTTGGTTAATGTATCAGCAAAACAATAAATCCAATATGATGCCTGAGCAAATAGTTTGTTCACCTGAAAATGCCTCTCAAGTATCACCTGAGTTATTAGAGGCAGAATATTATTATCAAACAATGGTAAATGAAAAGATGGAACAAGTGCAGCAGTTAACAGATGATAAAACAGTATTGGCAGATGTCGAGCACTTGAATAAAGAATATGATGAACTAAAACAAGAAATGTGTGAATGGTTAGATGATGAAAAAGTGATGGAAGCCATTAAAAAGAACTACCAACTGCGCATTGAAATAATGGACAATATTATTAAGGAACTTAAAGCATAAAAGATGAAAAAGATTTATTTAATATGTACTACACTTTTTGTTTTTAGTGGTTTGTTTGCTGCTGAAGATGATTATGAGAGTACAAAAACTATTATAAAAACAGTTGGTGTTTCTAAAGGAGCAACAGTTGAAGTTTATAATAAATACGGAAATATCCATGTCAATACATGGCAAAAGGATAGTGTGAAAATAGTAGTAGATGTATCTTCGGTTTCTTCTAAAGCTATTTATGCTGATAAGCAATTAGACAGGGTTAGAATAAATATTAGTAATGTTACCCATTTTGTAGTTGCAAAAACTATTTATGGCTCTACCAGTTCTATTGACCAGGCCGTTAGCGATATTTTAGATTTAGGACGTCAGCTAATGAGTTATCAATCTAAAGTTACTATTAACTATACCTTGTTTGTTCCTAGTTATATCGATTTAAAAATCGAAAACCGTTTTGGAGATGTTTACATTCCGGCTATTGACGGCAAAGTATTTATCGACCTTTCTTACGGTGATTTAAAAGCCAAGGAAATTAAAAATGCAGGAGATGTATCTATAAAATACTCTAACGGAAGTTCAATAGACAAAGTATCAAGCGGAAAGTTAAAAATTAGTTATTCGGATATGATTTTTGAAGAATTGGTTGATGTAGATTTAGAGTTGCGTTCATCTGATATCATGATCAATCATGCAGCTAAAATATTACTTACCTCTAATCATGATAAAATTACAATTAGTGACTTAGGCGTAATTGAGGGAACTATAAACTTTACAAACCTTAAAGTATATCAGGTAGAAAAAAGCATGAATCTTAATACAAAATACGGAGATGTTTATGTTAGTAAATCATTACCAAGTTGCACAGCAATAAAACTTAATGGTTCTTATACAGATTATGCGATTAATTTATCTCAAGAGTCCTCAGCAACAATTTCTGTTACAAATGATGCTTCTAGTGTTATCATGCTTCCCACAAAAGCAGAAATCAGTAATCAGTCTTCTACACAAGAATTTAAAGTGATTGAAGCAAAACTGGGAGCAGGTGCAACAAGTATTTCTATAATGGCAAAATCAAGTGATGTAAAGATAACCAGACAATAATTGTAAATTTGCTCGTTATCAATTATCTATGAGTAAACTTATTGCTTTTGCGGTAACCATGTTCTCCGGCTACCTTTTGTTTTCTCAAAACATTACTGTTAGCGGTAACGTAAAGGATGTTGCTAGTGGTGAAGATTTGCTTTTTGCCACTGTATATATTAACGGAACTAGTATTGGAACTTCCACCAATGAATACGGCTTTTTCTCTATTACATTTGATGAATCTAAAGTGCCGGGAGAAACAATAGAGTTGGTTGTATCTTATATTGGCTACGGAACAATTAAACAAACCCTTGAGAAGGGGAAAAATCATAAGCTTGAGCTGAAGCTAAAGTTTGAAGAAAATAATTTGGATGTTTTTGAAGTGTCTGCCGAAAAAACGAAGGCGGAGGATAATCTGAACTCCACTCAAATGAGTGTTATTCAAATTCCCATGAAGCAGATTAAAACCATTCCTTCTATTGGTGGTGAAGTAGATATTATTAAAGTGATGCAACTAATGCCCGGAGTTGCCGGTGGAACAGAAGGTACAACAGGAATGTTTGTGAGGGGTGGAGATGCCGATCAAAATTTGGTTCTTTTAGATGAAGCAACCGTTTATAATGTCGGGCATTTGTTTGGCTTTTTCTCTGTATTTAACCCTGATGCAATTAAGGATATGACCATGATAAAAGGTGGTTTTCCGGCCAATTATGGCGGACGGCTTTCTTCTATTTTGGATATTCGAATGAATGATGGTAACCTGAATAAATTTCATGGTTCAGGAGGAATTGGTTTGCTTTCATCACGCATTACCTTAGAAGGCCCTGTTATAAAAGATAAAGCAGCTTTTGTGGTGGCCGCACGTAGAACTTACATCGACCAGTTTTTTAAACTTTTTAATGTAGTGCTACCTTATTATTTCTATGATTTAAACTGGAAGTTTAACTACAAAATATCGGATAAAGACAGAATTTTCTATAGCGGATATTATGGTAACGATGTTCTGAAATTTGACAACAATGACTTTGATGAGCCTGATTCGGCTCAGTCTGTTTTCGGGTTTGGCTTTCAGTTAGGAAACTTGACGAATACAGTAAGGTGGAATCATATTTATAATGATAAAATGTTTTCTAATGTTTCATTAATTACCACCAAGTTTAATTATGACATTAACGGAAAATTGGATGCCAATAATCTTCTAATCAAATCAAAAGTTACAGATTTAGGAGTAGTGGGTGATTTCAATTATTTTAAAGATGAACGAACTACCGCTAAGTTTGGAGGAAGTGTGGTTAACCACTCTTTTCGACCAAATATAATTAGTACAGCCGGAGAGATTTCTGAATTTTTAGGAGACAGGGAAGGAGATAAGATTGATTTTCAAGAATTGGGTATTTATGGAAATGTAGATTATGATTTAATTCCTTATGTTTTAAAAGTCAATTATGGTTTGCGGTTATCCGGAGCAGTTGTAAAAAATCATGTGTATGGAGGAATAGAACCAAGAGTTTCAGTAAAATACTCTCTAACTGAATATAGCTCATTAAAAGCAAGTTACTCCAGAATGAAGCAATATATGCACCGTGTATCTAGTAGTACGGTTTCTTTACCCACTGATTTGTGGTATCCCGTAACGGACAGTGTTAAACCGCAGCGAGCCGACCAGATTGCAATTGGTTATAACAAAGTATTTAAAAAAGCTAACCTAAACTTTACTGCTGAAGCTTATTATAAGTGGATGGATAACTTAATAGAATATCGTGAAGGAGCTGTTTTAATTCTTAACGACAATTTTGAAAGTGAATTAGTACAAGGTAAAGGAGATGCTTACGGTTTTGAATTTTTACTAAAAAGAGATGAGGGAAGATTTAACGGTTGGTTGGGTTACACATTATCTTGGAGCACAAGAGATTTTGAAGAGCTCAATCAAGGAAAAACCTACTTTGCTAAGTACGACAGAAGACATGATATTTCTGTAGTATTAAATTACAAATTGAGTAAGCGTTGGAGTTTTTCTGCTGTATGGGTATATTCCACAGGTTATCGATTTACGGCACAAATTGGGCAGTACTTAGTTCCTAATCCTGCTTTAAACGGTGTTGATGTAATTCCCATTTATACCGATAGAAATGCCGTTAAAATGTCGCCTTCTCATCGATTAGATTTGAATTTTGTGCTTGGCCCTAAAAAACAAAAGAAGTTTAACGATGAGTGGCATTTTGGATGTTATAATTTTTACAACCGTGCTACTCCTTACAAAATTGAAATTGTACCTACAGATGACGGAAGTGTTGGTTATAAATATCAGCAACCCGGCCTGTTTGGCTTTATTCCGTCCATAGCCTATAACTTTAAATTTTAAGAAAATGAAGATATTTAAGTTAGTAGTTATTTTGTTTAGTGTACTTTTAGTTTTAACTAAATGTACTCCCAAACCATTGGATATTGAACTTCCACAGTTAGAACCAAAGTTGGTGATTGCTTCACAGGTTATTCCCGGACAAATTATGTTGGTAACAGTAACGAAATCTTTTGGGGCGTTGGAATATCAACAAGATGCGGGTGATACTACTGGTGCGGATAGTAATTTGTTAGCCCAAATATATGTAGATAGTGCTTTGGTAACCATTTCATATAGAGACAGAACAGATACACTTTTTGGTATTGGAGCGGGAGTTTATGGTAGTATTAATACTCCTCAATACTTGAATGAAGATTATCGCCTCTACGTTTATGACAGAAAATCCGGATTGAGCATTACTTCAACCGCAAGAATGTTGCCTTTTGTTGGATTTCAAAACGTAACGGCAGAACGAAGCAGCAATGGTCAACTTACGTATATTGATGCTAAAATAGATTTTACGGATAGGGAAAACGAAGAAAACTATTACATGGTCAATTTTTACGGAAAGGCCGACACTTCCTACAGTGGTAATCTGTTTAGTTATTCTGCTTCGCCTTATCAAACGTTTATCATTTCCGACAAAGAGCATACTACCAAAGATATTTCGGTAAACTATAAACTTTACGATTGGAGTGATGACACTTTATTTGTTTCTCTTTCCAACATTAGCAAAGAGTATTACTCTTACTTGGCAGCCAGACTCAGAAACCAAAGCAGTTTAGGGCCGTTGTTAAGTGAGCCTGTTCAATATCCGAGCAACATAGAAAACGGCTATGGTTTTTTTACAACACATTATCCTGCCATACGGATAATGTATGTGCCATAGAAGGGCTTAGAATTACTACTTTTGTGTGGTGTCAATCGCAACAAAAATATTTACTTACAAAGATTATCAGCTGGAATACATAGTTATTGGCAGCGGTGAAAAGCAAGCGTTGGCATTTCACGGTTTTGGCAGAACTGCAGAAGATTACTGTACTTTAAAATCACTAAAAGATAAATACACCATTTATTCGTTTAATCTTTTACATCACGGTAATTCTAAGTTTTTAACCTACAAACAAGTTTGGACAAAAGCTGATTTAAAAGAGTTGTTTGAAGCATTTTTATATCAAAATAATATTGAAACGGTTTCACTGTTTGCCTATAGTTTGGGGGGAAAAGTAGCATTTTGTTTAGCCGAACTTCTACCCAAAAAGGTAAACGAATTGTTTTTGATGGCTCCTGACGGAATTAAGATTAATGTGTGGTATAACTTAGTTACAAAGTTTTGGTTGACGAATGTTATTTATAAGCATTTTATTAAAAACCCTAAGCCGGTGCATTATGTTGCCCGGTTTTTAAAAGCAATCGGGCTGCTGGACAAGCGGATTTATAAGTTTGCTTATCATCAAACCAATTCCAAACATAAGCGAGAAATGGTGTATAAAACCTGGATGACTTTTAGAGAATTAAACCCTGATTTAGGGGTAGTTGCAAAAAATATTAATGAACAAAAGATAATGACTCTTTTGTTTTTTGGGAAGTACGACCGCATTATTTCTGCTGACATTTCCCACCGACTGACGGATAAACTAAACGATAATTACCAACTTCATATCTTAGAAACCGGGCACGATTTAGTAAATGAAAAGTTAGATGAGTATTTTAAAGAGTTATTCTAAAACTATTTTTCTGAAATTTTTTCCTAATAATGAATTAACTTCAATCAAATAAATTCCCTTTTGTAAAGTGCTAAGATTTATTTCTGTTTTGTTGGTATTAGGAGCAAGGCTTTCAGTATAAATTCGTTGTCCCAACATATTGGTGATGCTAATACTTTTTAGTTCATCAAACGGCTTGTGAAGCTCTATGGTTAGTTTATCCGTAGCAGGGTTAGGGTAAATTTTAATGTCTTGGTTGGGTGTTGTGTTTTTCTCATTAACTCCTAAATAAAGGGTATCTAGTTCTGCTATTAACCAAACATCAGAGTCAAAAACTACTGTGTCAGGGTTAAAGCCCAGTTTAAATGAATAAGCTTGTCCGGTATAAGTATGGTTTAGGGTGATAATGGTGTCTTTTCCTTGCCCTTTAAATTGTATGGGAACATTCATTTCAAAAAAGCTAACGGATGGGGAAGAAGGTGTTTGATTTAAAACAACATAAGTAGTGTCGTTTTGCACGCTCCAGAACACTTGCATAATAGGGTGACCTTCGCCATATACCCAATCTTTAAAAAACTCTTGTAGGTTTTTGCCGCTGGCTGCTTCAAAATGTGCACGTAAGTCTTCCGTAACAGCATATCCAAAAGTAAGGTTAGGGTCGTTTAAATAATTCCGAATACCTGCAAAAAATGCGCTGTCACCAATTTCCCAACGTATCATGTGTAATACCATAGCGCCCTTGGTGTAACTAATTCTTCCTTCAAAAATACTCCATACATTGGTGGTGTCTCGGTTATAAATACCGCCCCAAATGGCAGAAGTAATATAATCAACCGCATTTCTTTTCCAGTTATACCAGTCAGTGTCATGAAACTGTGGCATGTACTCAACGGTCAATCCTTCAAAATAAGTAGCAAAACCTTCGTTTAGCCATATATCTCTCCAGGAGCCGCAAGTTACTTTATTTCCAAACCATTGGTGAGCTAGTTCATGCGCCATTAAGCTATGTCTGAAATCACCCATAAAACTCATGGTGGTGTGTTCCATTCCACCGCCTCTTCCAAATTGTGCATGGCCGTATTTTTCTTTATGAAATGGGTAAGCCTCAATTAAAGTATCAAATAACTCTAAAATAGGCACAATGCCTTGTGACTCTGTGAAAAACTGAGCAGAGTCTTCAGGATAAACGTAGTTTAGTATTTCTAAATTACCTGTACTTAAATTAGCAAAATGCGAAAACTCAGCGTAATTGGTAATAGCAATGGCAACCAAATAAGCCGGAATAGGATAGCGGTGCTTCCAGTGATAAGTAACATTGGTGCCACTTGTGTCAATATTTTGTAAAGTTCCGTTGGAAGCAACTCTATTACCTAAAGTGGTTTTAACTACTATGTCTATCGAGTCGGCTTTATCTGAAAGGTGTTGTTTGCATGGCCACCAATCTTGTGCACCAAATGGTTCTGAAAGTGTCCAGATGATAGAATCTCCATTATGAGAGCCTTGCATAAAAGAACCCAAACCACCGGACTGTGGCGTACCTTGATAATACACTTCAACGGAATCAAGGTTAGTAATGTTTGTTGGTAAATTTATTTCGAGAATGTTACCTGAAAGATGAGTAAAGCTAATAGCGTTATTTTGATATTTAACGGAATCTACTGTTAAAGCAGTGGCTAAATCAAATTGTATTTTATTGATTCCTCCTGCGTCAGGCAAAAAATAGGTAGTGATTTTTCCTTTGATGTAATTTACCTGTGGGTCAACTTCCCAATAACAATGATGATACTTAATATCGTAATTATCAATTGTAATAGATTTTTTTTGCTGGTGATAATGTTTTCCTTCTTGTTCAGCTAGTTTGCATATATCTTCTTGAAAGGAGTTTTGGCCCAAACTAAATAACGGAACTAGCGTAAGAAGGATAAAAAGCCTCATAATAAGCTAAGTTACTTAAATTTTATTACTGCTTTTAAGTTCAGCAAATAATATTGTGAGTATAAAAGGAATTGGACTCAGCAATAGGGCTAAAAGCATTCTGAATTGATCGTAAAGGACAGGGTTCTTAAAAATCATATCCAATCCTAAAAAAAATGCGGCTACTATCATTGAAAAAACATAGAAGTAGGAGTAGTACTTTATTACTTTTCGGCTTCTGTAAATATTCCAGACCGCAATAAATGAAGTAATAAAAATTAAGCTTAAAAAGAAAATAGAATTAATCCATTTTAACTTTAGAAGTAATGATTTATCCATATAATACAGGGATTCATATAAAAAATGAAAGCCCAAATAATATTCATGTGAATAACCTGGCAAAAAATATAAGAGGGAGAGTGAGATGCTTGTTCGAAAATAATCGAATAATAAAATGCTTATAAAAGCTAATGAAACAATAGCCCATTTGGCTTTTTTTGTTGTCATTTTTTTACTCTTTTTACCCACATTACCCACATAATAAATATGGCAGCATAAATAATTCCGGTGAATGTGAATTTGTGGTTAAATTCAAGTGCTTCAGGTTTGTAGTAATAAATTAAAACTAAAGCTACAATTCTAATGATGTTTAAAATATGTATCACTAAAACTCCTGAGGAAATAAAAATAAGTTTGTCTTTTATTTTTGATTTGAAGCAAAGAATAAACCCTGCATAAAGAGCCATCAGATTAATAGCGTCACATCTGCTACCAACTCTAACTATTCTGTCTGATGTAATACCTAGCCTGTCCCAAGAGGAAATGACATCATAGTTAAACAACTCTAAAATAAATGCGCTGGTATCTGTTAAAAGATGAATAAGTAATCTGTCAAAAAAACCATTTGGTCTGAGCCATAGTTCATAAACCACATAATAAAGAATGTATAGCCCAACAGCTTTTGCTATAAAAAGCAATACCTCTTTGTTCTTGGAAATAATTTTAGATAAGGATTGATTTTTCACACGTAAAATAAAAGTGATTAAAGATACCTAAAAATCTTCAACTACTTTATTATTTGGTTCTACCACTTTTTGATTGAGCGCAGCTACAATAGCTTTACAAGTGTCGTTAAAGTATCTTTTTTGTCTGAAAGAACCTACCCACTGAATTCCTTTGGTGGCATTGGAAAGAAATAATTCATCGGCATACAAAAGGTTTCCAATGCTAATAGTAGCTTCAAAAACGTTGATTTTTAAATCTTTTGCTACTTCAATGATTTGTTTGCGCATTACACCTGCCACACAGCCTTCTTCTAAGGCAGGTGTGTATAGGCTTCCACTTTTGTAAAGAAAAACATTGGCACTGATGGATTCACAAATCCTATTATTTTCATTCATCAAAAGACATTCATCAAGCTTTTTCTCTTTGGCATAAATACCTGCCAATACGTATTGCAGGCTGTTGCAGCTTTTTATTTTACTTAAAGAGCTTTTTGGTTTTAATATTTCTGAATAAGTATCTACAGCTAAGCCTTTCGTATTTAAAGTATATTCGTTGTGAGCAAATTCATTTACTTCAATTAAATAAGATTTTTCATTGGTTTCGGGAATATAAAAACCACCTTCATTTCTGAAAACGGTAATTCTAACCCTTCCGCCTTCAGTAATGTTATTTTCTTTAATGAGCTGTTCAATTTGTTGGCTAAAATCTTGATAGGTAAAAGAAGAGGAGGGAAGCATTTTTAAAAGTTTCATCCCTTCTTTTAATCGCTTAAAATGGTCTTCGATAAAACTTGGTTTTCCGTTAACTACCCTAATGCTTTCAAATAAAGCATCACCATACCTAAAGGCACGATTATTTACACCAAAAATTGGCGCTGAACTATCGTATAATTTCCCGTTTAAATTGACTTTCACTTTAGCGGGTTTAGGGGTTAAACTTTAAAATATGCAAAAAAGCTGCACATCAAGTTTTACGAAGGTAGCGTTAAAAAGTTATTTATCCGAAAATAGCGGCAAAAAAATTGGTAAAAGATTCAGGAATCACTAGAAAAGTAAAGGCTATTCCGAATATTGCTCCCCAAAAATGAGCGTCATGCGCCACATTGTCATTACTTCGTTTACTCATGTATGCTTCATAGGCCAAATAAGCTATTCCGAAGATAATTGGTGGTATGTCAATGGGAATAAACATTAAATTAATTCCTCCACCTTCTATAATGGGTAAAAAGGCGATAGATGAGAATAATACCGCAGATACTGCTCCTGAAGCGCCAACGGCATTGTAGTTATAATTATCTTTGTGTTTTATTAAAGAAGGGATAGAAGATGCAATAACAGCTCCTAAATAAAGCGAAAGATACATCAATTTGCCAAATCCAGGGCGGTAAAGGACAAAAAAGCTTTCGGTTATTTTTCCAAAAGAATAAAAAACATACATGTTTACTACCAAATGAAAAATATTTTCTTTTGAGTGGATGAATGCATGTGTGATAAGTCGGTACCACTCTTTTCGGTGTGCAACCTGATAGGAATTGAACATGAGTTTATAATACAACTCATTATTGCCATTGGCTATTAAAGAAGTAATAACTGTAATTACTAAAATGGCCAGTGTAAGTGTAAACTCCACTAAAATAAACTGATTTGGGATTTATCTTCTGAGCCCGGTTTTGCTTTTTTCTTTTTCCCTTTCTTTGGTGAAGATATTTCCCATTCTACTTCAACAGGTGTTTCATCAGATGCTTTTGAAGACTTTTTAGAGGCTTTCTTTTTGGTTTTAGGCTTTTCCTCTTCTTGCTCTTCATCTTCGATATCGTCTTCTACGTCATCAACTATTTCTTCTATATCTTCATTTACCTCATCTTCAATAACTTCTTCCTCACTTTCTTCGGTTTCAGATTGAGGTGGTTCAACTTCTATTGATTCTAATGTGTCAATTGATTTTACTTTGTATTGAGAAAGTTTGTTGCCTTGTGCTTTTAAACCTTTAACGGCAATGAATTCAAATAGATTGATTTCTTCCGGGTCTCTTTCTTTTCCTTTAACTTTAGAGAAATTCACTTGAACCATTGGCATATAATCAGTGGTTACAAACTCTAAAGTGGAGCCTTCAGATTCAGAAATGAAGGAAACTAACTTATCGGTTTCTTCAACCATAAATCGTTTCACATAGTACTCTTTTTTCTCACCGTCAAAGTAAATGGCTGAAATAGGTTTTTCAGGCTTCCATTTTTCTATAATGATTAAATCATCTTCAAACTTGGTGGAAAAATCAAAACCTGTAAGTTGATAATGACCGGATTTCATGATGGTCAATATTTTATCTTCAGCTTTAAAATCTCCCAAGAGTGTACCTCTTTCTTCTCCGTTTAGTCTTCTTACCGTATCATCCCACCATATTTTTCTTGCGCCTAGCGTAGATAATCCTTTTTCTTTTAATGAAATTTTTAGAATAGGATATTTGGTAAGTGTATTTCCGGCAGCATTTCTTCCTTTGATAGCTAACTCTGAAAAGTCAAAATCGAATTTTAGTTTTCGAATGTTTTTCTTTGGTTTGAGTAATACATTTACCACTTCAGCTTCTCCGTTTGGATTAGCGGTAAACCATAAGACTTCAGAACCAGCAGTTCCTTTCGTTAAATCATAAGGTTTATCTCTGGTAATGGAGGTTACGTTAAATCGCTTTATCATTGATTTACCTGCCTTTCCGTCACGATAAATCATGTTGTAAATAGTGCGTTTGTCTCCTTTTTTCCAAACCCCTAAATGAATAATTCCTTTACCCACAAAGGTTTTTCGGTCTATTTTGGTGACTACCATGCTACCATCTTTCTTAAAGACAATAATATCATCTATATCAGAGCAATCACAAACAAATTCTCCTTCGTCTCTTTTCAATCCATGACCTAAGAAACCTTCTTCTTTGTTTACATAAAGTTTCACGTTGCTAACGGCTACTTTAGCTGCGTCTATACTATCAAAGGTTCTAATTTCTGTTTTTCTTTCTTTTCCTTCTCCGTATGTTTTTTTAAGATTTTTAAAATATTCAATGGTGTAGTCGGTAATTGTATCTAAATTACCTTTTACCTCTTTCATATCCGTTTCTAACTTAGCTATATAATCGTCAGCTTTTTTAGCATCAAATTTTGAAATTCGTTTGATTTTAATTTCGGTTAAACGAGCTAAATCTTCTTCTGTTAAATCTCTCTTTAATTGTAATGCACCTTTTGCTTTTGACTTTCTGGAAGGAGTGGAGATGTATTTATGCATTCCTTTATCAATGGCTGCAATTACTTCTTCCCAGGTTTCACACTCTTCAATGTCTCGGTAAATTCTTTTTTCAATAAATATTTTTTCAAGTGAAGCAAAGTGCCAAGCTTCTTGAAGCTCTCCTAATTTTATTTCAAGCTCTTTTTTTAACAGTTCACGAGTATGGTTAGCGTTGTGTTTTAATATTTCTGATACACCTAAAAATAAAGGCTTATCATCCATAATAACACATGCATTTGGAGATATCGAACTTTCACAATCGGTAAATGCGTACAATGCATCAATTGTTTTATCAGGAGAAACACCAGGAGTTAAATGAATTTGTATTTCTACATGTTCTGCCGTATTATCCTCAATCTTTTTAATTTTAATTTTTCCCTTATCATTCGCTTTTAAGATAGAATCAATTAAACTGCTAGTAGTAGTTCCAAAAGGTATTTGGGTAATAGCAAGAGTTTTTTTGTCAAGCTTTTCGATTTTTGCTCTTACTTTGATTCTGCCGCCTCTTAGCCCATCATTATAATTTTCAAAATCTGCATAACCGCCTGTCGGAAAATCAGGGTAAATACTGACCTTCTTGCCTTTTAAAGTGTTGATACATCCATCAATTAGTTCAATGAAATTGTGAGGCAAAATTTTGCAAGCCAAACCGACAGCAATACCTTCAACTCCCATTGCCAAAAGAAGAGGGAATTTTATAGGAAGTGTTATAGGCTCTTTATTTCTTCCGTCATAAGATAGTTGCCATTCCGTAGTTTTTGGGTTGAAAATAACTTCGTTTGCAAATTTATTGAGTCTTGCCTCAATATATCTTGGTGCTGCGGCACTATCACCGGTATAAATATTTCCCCAGTTTCCTTGGCAGTCTATAGCTAATTCCTTTTGGCCGATTTGAACTAATGCATCACCAATGGAAGCATCTCCGTGAGGGTGATACTTCATAGTGTTACCGATAACGTTGGCTACTTTATTGTAACGTCCGTCATCCATTTCTCTTAATGAGTGAAGGATTCTTCTCTGAACAGGCTTTAATCCGTCATTAATATGTGGAACGGCTCTTTCAAGAATTACATATGAAGCATAGTCCAAGAACCAGTTTTGGTACATACCGGAAACTTGGGTTACGTTTTCTAAGTTTGCTTCTTCATTAGATGCATCAAATTCTTCGTCTCTTTCTTCTATGTTATCGTTGTCTTTCTTAGCCATGATTATACTAATGCTTCTTCAACTATATCTTTTTCTACTTTGAGGTTGTCAATAATAAATTCTTGCCTGTCCGGAGTGTTTTTACCCATGTAGAATTCCAGCATTTTTTGAATGGAGGTGTCATTTCCGATAACAACAGGACTTAGTCTTATGTCTTTACCGATAAAGTGTTTGAACTCATCCGGTGAAATTTCTCCTAACCCTTTAAATCTGGTTATTTCTGGTTTTCCTTTTAATTTATTTAATGCTGCAACTCTTTCTTCCTCAGAATAACAGTAAATTGTTTCTTGCTTATTCCTAACTCTGAACAGAGGCGTCTCCAATATATACAGGTGCCCGTTTTTTACTAAATCAGGGAAAAACTGAAGAAAGAAAGTAATTAGTAATAACCTAATATGCATACCGTCAACATCGGCATCTGTTGCTAAAACAATATTATTGTAACGAAGTGTATCAAGACCTTCTTCAATGTTTAAGGCAGCTTGCAGTAGATTAAACTCTTCATTTTCGTAAACAATTTTTTTGGTTAGGCTATAACAGTTTAGTGGTTTCCCTTTTAAACTAAACACTGCTTGTGTGTTTACATCTCTTGATTTTGTGATAGAACCGGAAGCTGAATCTCCCTCAGTAATAAATAAAGTAGTTTCGTATTGTCTCTCATGATTATCACCCAGGTGAACTCTGCAATCCCTTAATTTTTTGTTGTGAAGACTTGCTTTCTTAGCTCTTTCTTTGGCAAGTTTTCTAATACCAGCCATGTCTTTACGCTCACGTTCGGATTGCAAAATTTTTCGGTGAATAGCATCAGCAATTTCAGGATTTTTGTGTAAAAAGTTGTCAAGATGTTTTTTTAAGAAATCAGCCACAAAAGCACGCATTGAAGTGCCTCCCGGTTCAATTTCTGTAGAGCCAAGTTTAGTTTTTGTTTGTGATTCAAAAACAGGTTCAATTACTTTTACGCTAACTGCCGCAACAATAGAGCTTCTGATGTCCTGCGCATCATAATCCTTTTGAAAAAACTCCCGAATGGTTTTTACATAAGCCTCTCTAAATGCTCCTTGGTGTGTCCCGCCTTGTGTCGTGTGCTGACCGTTTACAAAAGAATAATACTCTTCACCATAAGAATTTACATGTGTAATAGCTACTTCAATATCTTCATCTTCAAGATGAATGATAGGGTAGAGGGGCTCGTTGGAGATATTCTTCTCCAATAAATCTTTTAAGCCATTTTCTGAGACGAATTTTTCGCCATTAAAGTTAATGGTAAGTTTTCTGTTTAGGAAAGCATAGTTCCACAACATTCTTTCGATATGCTGTGTTCTGTATTTGAAGTTTAGGAAAATGGTGTCATCCGGAATAAAGGTTATTCTGGTACCTTTTCTTTTTGGAGAATCTTCTTGTTTATATTCCTTCGTTAATTCACCTCTTTTAAATTCAGCTTTTTTAATTTTACCATCTCTGATGGATTCAACGCAAAAGTAGTTGGAGAGCGCATTAACGGCTTTAGTACCAACTCCGTTTAATCCAACCGATTTTTTAAAGGCTTTAGAGTCGTATTTACCACCGGTATTCATTTTTGAAACCACATCAACCACCTTTCCAAGTGGAATTCCTCTTCCGTAGTCTCTTACTTTTACTTCATCGTCTTTAATGGTAACATCAATGGTTTTACCATTGCCCATCACAAACTCATCGATACTATTGTCCAATACTTCTTTAAGGAGAATATAGATGCCGTCATCAAAAGAACTGCCGTCTCCAAGCTTACCGATATACATTCCCGGACGAATACGGATGTGTTCTTTCCAGTCAAGTGTACGTATGTTTTCCTCAGTATATTTAACTTCTTCAGCCACCCTTGATTTTTTAAGGAAGCTAAATTAAAAAGATTATGTCCTAATTAGAACTGATAATATGAGCAGTTTTCAACAATTGATGGGGAAAAATCAAAAAAATACGCTATCTCATACTAAAATCTATGTTTTGTATCAAAATAGAGTCTTTATTTTCATTTAATACATAAATTTTGACTAGAGAATTTTTAGGAAGGGATTTAGGAATGATAAAACCGCTGTGAAATTTTGTTTCCTTTCCTAAGACTTCAATACTTTCTTTTAACGAGAAGGATTTCCAAAAATAGGTGGAATCATTTTTTTCTATGGAGCAAACAATCTGAGGTTTGTTGTTAGAATATGGAGTTAGGGTTACATTTAAGTCAGCCCATTTAGTGTGTATTTCATTAAGATAGTCAGTTTCAAGTAAAAGAGATGAGCTATAAGTTTGTGTTGTACCAATTAATTCCTCTTTTTTACTGGATACTTTTTTAGAATGCCTTGCCAACAGAAATACATATTCATTTTTGTCCCAATTGTTTTCACCGAAAAAGCATTTTTCATAATTAGATATCAATAACTGGTTAATGATTATAAAAATAAGAGTAGGAAAAACGAAAAGCACTTTGAGAAACCACTTGCTTTGAGAAATACACTTAATAAACTGTGCTAAAGGAATTGAAAACAGCACTGTATATTCAACAAAATTCCTGCTTCCGAAACCACATCCAAAGCTGAAAGAGTACCAAGAGGCACATAAATAGCTCACTAAAAGAAAAACAAACAATGAAATTATTCCGGAAATTTTCCTTTTTAGAGAAAGAAGAATAAAAACAGGAATCAAAATTAGGTAAATAGGATTGTAGGGGAATAATCCATTATTAAACGAAAACCAAAATTCAATTAATTTGGGATTGGTTAAATTAGTGAATGACTCTCCTTGATACGAATCATGTATTAAGGAACCGCTTAAATAGTGCCAATAAATAAATTGGGGAAGTAGACATATAAACCCAATTAAGATTATGGCTAAAACGTTCTTTTTTGTGAAAATGGATTTGATAAACTCAAGAGGTTTCTCTTTCTGAGAAAGGACAATAAAAATAGTTGCTAAAACAAATATTCCATTTATTGGTCTAATTACAATAGTGAGCATTGAAAAGAAAATCCAAAGAGAAAAATGTAGAATAGATTTTTCAATTTTAGTAGAAAAGAATAGCACCGCTGCAAAACAGAAAAAAGAGTATGAATGCGACATTCCTGTAGTGTCTGTTAAGTAGTAAAACAGATTAGTACCTAGTAAAATAATGAGAATGGCTATTGCAGAAGATATTTTTCCAAAGTGAATTTGTAAGAAAAAATACAACAGTATTAGCCCTAATATTCCATAAAATAGCGTAGCATAATTTGGAATATTGTGGTAATTTCCGGAAAACCCATCAGTAGTTAAGCCATTAACTTTATTATACAAATGGACTAATCCAAAAAATGGAGCTTGCATTAAAGCTACTCCGTAGGTATATCTGGTTTTTATTTTACCTGAAACACTATCAACTGTAAACCCTCCACCTGTTTTTTCTACAATGTCTTTAGGAAGTTTGTGTCCGTCATAATCATAAATAAAAAATGCGGGTAAATAGGAATAGTAACCCACTTGGTCTGCCCAGAGTTCGGCTTGCCAATTGAATTCACCTACATGTTTGTGTTTGTTAATTAATGTACTGGAAACGGAAAGAGTGATTATCCCAAAAAGAATAATTTCAAAGAGGTATTTTTTTAACGAGCCAATCAAATTTTACACATTAAACCTAAAGTGCATAATGTCTCCGTCATTTACTACATATTCTTTTCCTTCAACGCCAAGTTTTCCGGCTTCTTTTATAGCAGCTTCTGATTTATATTGCAGATAGTCATCATACTTAATTACTTCAGCACGGATAAATCCTTTTTCAAAGTCAGTGTGGATGACGGCTGCTGCTTGTGGTGCTTTCATTCCTTTTTCTATCGTCCAGGCTCTCACTTCTTTTACGCCTGCCGTAAAATAGGTTTGTAAATCCAATAATTTATAGGCTGTTCGTATTAGTCTGTTGACACCTGCTTCAGCTAATCCTAAATCATCTAAAAACATTTTACGTTCTTCATACGATTCTAACTCTGCAATGTCTGCTTCCGTTTTTACAGCTAAAAACATCACTTCTGCATTTTCATTGGCAACGGCCTTTTTTACATCTTCTACGTACTGATTCCCTGTTTTTACAGAAGCTTCATCTACGTTACAAACGTACAATACAGGTTTATTGGTAAGTAATTGAAGTTCGTTAGCAAATAGAATTAACTCTTCTTCCATTTCAACCGTTCTGGCAGATTGCCCACTTTCTAAGGTGGTTTTGTATTTCTTTAAAAGTTCTAATTGTTTTTGTGCAGCTTTGTCTCCCGCATTGGCGGCTCTTTGTATGGCTTGTATTTTCTTTTCTACTGTTTCAAGGTCTTTTAACTGCAACTCTATATCAATCACTTCTTTGTCTCTTACAGGGTTTACCGAACCATCTACATGCACAATATTTCCGTCATCAAAACACCTTAACACATGAATAATGGCATCCGTTTCTCTGATGTTTCCTAAAAACTGATTACCCAAACCTTCACCTTTGCTGGCGCCTTTTACCAAACCTGCAATATCCACAATATCTATAGTTGCAGGAACTACTCTTTCCGGTTTTACAATTTTTTCCAGTTCCTCTAAACGCTCATCCGGAACGGTAATTACGCCTAAATTAGGCTCAATGGTGCAAAACGGAAAATTTGCCGATTGAGCTTTTGCATTTGATAAACAATTAAAAAGTGTTGATTTTCCTACGTTTGGTAAACCAACTATACCACATTTTAAACCCATACATCTAAATTGAAGCGCAAAGATAGAAATTAGTGTTTAGTAAATTTAGTTTATAAGTAAATTAGGCAAAAGCCAATGGTGTTTAAAAAATAATAGCTTTAAATTTTACCATTTGCTAAAAAGCGATTAACTTGCGATAACTTATGCTAAAGCAAATTGAAACTTCCTTTAGCTTTTTTGTTGTAGCCAATGCGAGAAAATGATTGCTAAAGACCAAAATATCGCTTTATTAACTGTTGCAAAAGCAGCTTCGGAAAATTCCGAATGGAAAGAATATGCTGATTATTGTATTGATAGAGAGAAAGGTTTAAGAAAACAAGCATTTAAAAAACTTGCGGAATTTCTAAAATCAACTCAAAATTGGACACTTGACCAGAAGATTGACTTTGCTAAATTCTTATTTCCATTTTTTGAGAATATTCAGGATGCGGATTATGGACCATTTCCGCAACCTTTGAGTGATAAACTAATAAAACCAACATTAGAAGAATGGTGTGAAATGGAAATAATTGACAATAGACCATTTCGCTGGTTCGGGAAATATTACAGAAGTGAAGAGCATCTATTTAGGGCAATTGAATTAAATCCAAAAGATGATTTAGCAAGAGAAACAATTTTAAATTGGTGGACTTACAGCATTTATTACTCGATTCATCATTTACCAGAAGGCTATATTGGAAACCCTTCAGAGGACTTAAAGCTTGCTGAAAAGATTGAGGAACAAATTTCCCAATTGACTGACGACAAACGAAAAGAATATTGGACTAAAGAATTGAATGAAGATTTGGAAATTATAGAAAACTATGTGGAATGGAAAAATACAGGACATCCTGACTTCGCAAAATGGGGAAAAAAGAATAATAAAAAAGTTGGTTATAATTTGACCCGAACTTATTACTATGAAAAATAAAGCACTGGCTACAACAATGGCTATAAGTAATTGCTTGTTCTCGCCTACTTCTGAAAATCCTCGCGGATTTTCAGCTTGGTGCGTACTTACAAAGTTAAGTGCCAACCCACGCAACTACACATAGCCTGAACCGTTATCGCAACACTACTTTTTAAAACTAACTTCTACACTCCAGCCAATTTTTCTGTTTTTATCAAGTATTGAATGAAGTTATTAACATCAATTCGCCTAACTTTTTAATTGGTATATCTTTGGGCAGTAATTCATAAAAATTGTCCAAAATGCCTGATATTCAAGAGCTACAAAAAATTTGTTCGCAAGTACGTAGAGATATTGTTCGTATGGTTCACAAACCACAAAGTGGCCACCCGGGTGGTTCACTGGGTTGTGTAGAATATTTTGTTGCGTTGTATTTCAGCATCATGAAACACAACCCTAAAAGCTTTACGATAGACGGCAAAGGAGAAGATTTATTTTTCCTTTCCAACGGACATATTTCACCTGTTTTTTATAGCACACTAGCCCGCAGCGGTTATTTTCCGGTCAAAGAATTAGATACGTTTAGAATGATTGATTCTCGCTTACAAGGACATCCAACTACCCATGAAGGTTTAGAAGGTGTGCGGGTGGCAAGTGGTTCGTTGGGTCAGGGTTTGTCGGTAGCTTGCGGTGCTGCGCTTACCAAAAAAATGAACGGAGAAAATACTTTGGTCTATTCTTTGCACGGAGATGGTGAAATACAAGAAGGACAAATTTGGGAAGCAGCTATGTTTGCGGCACATCATAAAATAGATAATTTAATTTCTACCATTGACTATAACGGAAGACAAATTGACGGTGATACGGAGGAAGTAATGAGTTTGGGTGACATTGAAGCAAAGTGGAAAGCCTTTGGGTGGCACACCATGAAAATGAACGGGAATAATATTGAAGAGGTGATTTCCGTTATAAATCAAGCAAAAGCTGAAACAGGAAAAGGAAAACCGATTATGATAATTATGACAACAGAAATGGGACAGGGTGTTGATTTTATGATGGGAAGTCATAAATGGCACGGTGTAGCACCAAACGATGAGCAATTAGCGTCAGCGCTTTCTCAGTTAGAAGAAACATTAGGAGATTATTAGTGAGAGGATTTAAATACATACTTGTATTAATAGCGTTTTTTAGCGTTAGCCATATGTTTTCTCAAACCAATAAAACAAGGATATTGTTTGTGTTGGATGGTTCGCAAAGTATGTTGGGGCGTTGGGAAAGCGAAAAGAAAATGGATGTAGCCAAACGCTTGCTTTCAAAAACGGTGGATAGTTTAAAAAACGTAAAAAATCTAGAGCTTGGCCTAAGGGTTTACGGACATCAGGATTATGTGGGGCAGGGTTCAAAAAACTGTAAGGATACCAAACTTGAAGTTCCTTTTACTGCCAATAATCACAATCAAATAAAAAGTAAGTTGAATGAAATTACGCCTAAAGGAACAACACCTATTGCTTATACCTTAGAACAAGCGGCCAATGATTTTAACGATTGCAAAACTTGTAGAAACATCATTATTTTAATTACTGACGGAATAGAAGAATGCGGAGGAGACCCTTGTGCCATTTCGTTAGCCATGCAAAAAAACGGAGTAGTGTTTAAGCCTTTTATTATTGGAATGGGCTTAGATGATATCGTAAAGAAGTCATTACGTTGTGTGGGAGATTTTTATGATACGAAAGATGAAGCCAGCTTTCAAACGGTGTTAGGAGTAATTATTTCCAGAATTTTAGATAATACTACTGTTCAGGTAAATCTGTTGGATAAGTACGGAAAAGCAACAGAAACAGATGTCGCTATGACATTTTACGATGCTCAAACCGGAGCTATTAAATACAACTTTGTCCATACATTTAATGACAGAGGTGTGAGTGATACATTACCGATTGATGCGCTTACCAAATATAGAATAGTGGCCCACACCATACCAGGTGTTGAGAAAAAAGACATTACCATTCAGCCTGGAGTTCATAACATAATAGGTATTGATGCCCCACAAGGTTCTTTAGAGCTTTTAGTGAAAGGAAATAATGAATATCAAGATTTAAAGTGTATTGTAAGAAAGAAAGGAGAATCAAAAACCTTGCATCTCCAAGATTTTGAAACTACCGAACGTTACTTAATCGGTCAATATGATTTAGAAGTATTAACGCTTCCAAGAATGTATATCAATGCGGTGGATATTTCTCAAAGTCATACGACTAAGGTAGAAATACCTGAAGCAGGACTGGCTACATTTTTCTTAACTGGTAAAGGCGTAGCAAGTATTTTTCTGGAAGAAGATGGAGAATTAAAATGGGTGTATAACTTAAAAGATAATGTTAGTCGTTCAACATTGGTTATGCAGCCTGGCAAGTACAGAGTTATTTACAAATCAGCAAATTCAAAAGAATCAATATTTACCAAAGAAGAATCGTTTGTTATTTCTTCCGGATTATCAACACAAATTAAATTGTAGCATGGAAAAAACATTACCAAAATTTGTTTCTACAGAAAAAAAGGATACCCGTTCCGGTTTTGGAGACGGCTTGTATGAGTTAGGTCAAAAAAATAAAGATGTGGTGGCGCTTTGTGCCGACCTTACCGGTTCATTAAAAATGGACAAGTTTGAAAAGGAATTTCCTGATCGTTTTTTTCAAGTAGGTATAGCGGAAGCAAATATGATAGGTGTTGCAGCCGGAATGACTATTGGCGGAAAAATTCCGTTTACAGGTACGTTTGCTAACTTTTCTACCGGAAGGGTGTATGACCAAATTCGTCAATCGGTAGCTTATTCAGGTAAAAATGTAAAAATATGTGCATCGCATGCCGGATTAACGCTTGGTGAGGATGGTGCTACCCATCAAATTTTAGAAGACATTGGTTTAATGAAAATGTTGCCCGGAATGACGGTAATTAATCCTTGTGATTACAACCAAACTAAAGCTGCAACTATTGCTATTGCTGAACATGAAGGCCCTGTTTATTTGCGTTTTGGACGACCAAAAGTTCCTGTGTTTACAGACCCGAATCAGAAATTTGAAATAGGAAAAGCAGTGATGTTAAATGAAGGAACTGATGTAAGCATTTTTGCAACCGGTCATTTGGTTTGGGAAGCATTAAAAGCTTGTGAAGCATTAGCGGAAGAGGGAATAAGTGCTGAAGTAATCAATATTCACACTATAAAACCTTTAGACGAAGAAGCGGTGTTGGCTTCTGCCAAGAAAACGGGTTGTGTGGTTACTGCAGAAGAACATCAATATAACGGTGGGTTGGGGGAAAGTGTTGCCAGAGTGTTATCTAAAAATCTTCCAACGCCAATGGAGTTTGTTGCGGTAAACGATTCTTTTGGTGAAAGCGGAACCCCTGAGCAGTTAATGGAAAAATACGGATTATCTTCTAATGCAATTATTAAGTCGGTAAAGGCAGTGTTGCAACGAAAATAATTTAGTTTCCGAATAGTATCTTAAACCCAAATACAATAATAATTCCGATAAGCCAAAAAATTAAAGCGGGTTCAGAAATAGTAGGTATTTGTCGTTTTTTACTCATAGCCAACACACTTACGTAATGAATTAAGTTTTGGTTTCAACTTTTTTCTTTTCACGATTTGTAGTCGATTATTGAATTTAACATACTCTCGTTAAAAAGTATTAGGCAGAAAAATATTAGGCGATATAATGTTATCTACTTTTATTCCGTTAAAAATGGGTATGGTATATAGAATTATAATTGCGTTTATTTTATTTTCATGTGTAGCCAGTGCACAACAGACGCTTATTTATACCCATGAAGACGCCAATTATTTAAGGGCGCTGGATTTATATGACAAGGAAAAATATGTGGCAGCTCAACAAGCTTTTGAGGAAGTATTAAAAACCACAAAGAACATTGAGTCAGAAATTTATTCAAATGCGGTTTACTATTCTGCCATGTCGGCCGCAAAAGTATTTAATGAAGATGCTGAAGAGCGCTTGATGAATTATATTTCTAATTATCCGGAGAGCCCTAAAATTAAACTAGCTTCTTACGAGTTAGGGTTGTATTATTTCAGAAAAAAGAAATATACCAATGCGGTAGAGTGGCTAACAAAAATTGATGTTTATGATTTATCTAATGAAGATTTAGCGGAATATTACTTTAAATTAGGGTATAGTTATTTTAAGCAAGATAATTATACCAAAGCCTCCGATGCTTTTTATCAAATAAAAGACACGGATACCAGATATACTTCGGCAGCAAGATATTATTATGCGCATATTGCTTATGAGCAAAAGAAATATGAAACAGCTTTAACTGATTTTAGAAAGATAGAAACTGATGAAACTTTTTCAGCAGTTGTACCTTATTATATTGTTCAAATTTTGTACATCCAACAAAAGTATGATGAGTTATTAGCTTACGCACCTGCTATGATGGATACCGTTAAAGTAAAACGAGAGGAAGAAATATCAAGATTAATAGGAGAGGCATACTATCATAAAAAGCAATATGAAGAAGCTATTCCATTTTTAGAAAAATATACCGGACCGAATTATTACAACAAATCATTGTATTATCCGCCAACTAAAGATGCTTACCAATTAGGTTTTAGTTATTTTAAAATCAAAGAATATGCAAAGGCTATTCAATGGTTTCAAAAATCAGTAACCGATAATGATAGTTTGTCTCAATTAGGTTTTTATCACATAGGTGAATGTTATTATCAGTTAGGGCAAAAAGATTATGCAAAAGATGCCTTTAGAATGGCAAGTAAAATGGATTTTTATCCTGACATTAAAAAGGAAGCGCTTTTCAGTTTTGCCAAGTTAGCCTACGAAACATCTAATCAGCCGTTTAATGATGCCATTTTAGCATTTGAAGAATTTATAAACGAATATCCCGAAGCTAAAGAAAATGAGGAAGCTTATGAGTATTTGGTGGGAGTTTATTTTACCACAAAAAACTATGCAGCGGCAATTGAGTCATTAGACAGAATCAAAGAAAAGAACTATAAATTAAAAGAGGCTTATCAAAAAGTAGCATTTTATCGAGCCATTGAACTTTATAATGCTGGAAACTATAAAGAAGCATTAACTTATTTTGATAAATCGGATAAGTTTATTGAAAGTAATGTAGTGGCTGCGCAAGTTTCTTACTGGAGAGCTGAAACGCTATTTAAAACTCAAAACTATAAAGAATCTGCTAATACATTTGAGGCATTGGTGCTTTCGGCCGGTTCTGCTTTAATGGAAGAATATTCTGAAATACCATATAATACCGGTTACTCTTATTTTATGATGGCAGAATACACTAAGTCAAATACATGGTTTAGAAGGTATATTGAAAATAGTGGCATAAAAGAAGTGAAAAAGAACGATGCCTTATTGCGAATAGCTGACGGCTATTATTTATTACGTGAATATAAAAATGCGGTGGAGTACTATGATAAGGCTGCGTTTATGGGAAAATTGGATAGGGATTATGCTATTTTTCAAAGTGCCTTAGCGAATGGCTTAGACGGTAATTTGAATGATAAAGCGTCATTATTACAAACTTTGGTTTCAGATTATGAAAACGGGAAATATAAAACTAGTCCATACATTGAAACGGCAATATTTGAGTTGGCAAAAACGTATTCAAACCCACCATTTAGCGATAACCCAAAGGCATTATCCACTTATAAAAGATTACTCAAAGATTATCCCAATAGTGAACTAAAATATTCTGCCATGTTAAACTTGGGCTTGGTTCATTATAATATGGAAAATGATGATGAAGCATTAGCCGTTTTAAAAGAAGTGTACTCAAAATCTCCTGTAGCAACTGAAAGAGACGAAGCATTTAATCAAATCAAAAGAATATATGAAGAGTCTGGTAAGATTGATGAATTAGAAGCTTTCTTAAAAGCTTCCGGAGTAAATTATGATACCGCTGAGCTGGAGAAAACCATGTACGATGCGGGAAGAAATGCCTTCCTAGAAGGAAATTGTGATAAAGCAACGACAACATTTACCAAATACATTGAAAAATATCCTAGCGGTTCTTACTTATTAGATGCTCATTTCCAAAGAGCCGAATGTGAGAAAAAAGCTAATTTCATGAATGAGGCTTTAATGGATTACGATTATGTTTTGAAAACTTCATTTAACAAGTATTCCGAAAAGGCAGCAGAATCAGCTTCTTATATTGCTTACAATTTAAATAAAATGCCTCAGGCGTTGGGTTATTTCTTAAAATTAGAATCATACAGTAATACACCTAATGTTCTTTTAAATGCTCGTGAGAAAATCATGAACATTGCTTTTGATTTACATAAATGTGATACGGCTATTACTTATGCTTCTAAGGTTATGGCTGATGAAAAAACAGACGGTAATCTATTAATAAAAGCAAAAATCATAAAAGGGGAATGTTTGTTTGAAGCTCAAAAAATAGAGGAAGCCAAGGTTTTATTTAATGATTTAAAATCGGATAAAGGAATAGCGGGAGCAAAATCAAATTATTACTTAGCACAAATTCAGTATTTGGAAGGAAAGTATAAAGACTCAGAAAAAGCTATATTTAGTTTAATTAAAGCTTATTCGGGTTATCATTATTGGGTAGCTAAATCATTTATTCTGTTAAGTGATAACTATGTTGCGTTAAATGATTTATATCAAGCTAAAGTGGCACTTCAAAATGTAATTGATAATTACAAAGGAGATGATGAGTTAAGAGATGTAGCGTTAGAAAAACTCAGAATAATAGAACAAACCGAAAAAGACAATTCACAAAAGAGAACATCAGGAGAGTTGGAAATAGATCTTGGAAAAGGCGATGATTCTCAAAATAAACCTAACAAAGATAAAAATGAAAACCCTGAAGAATAAACTATTGATATTGGCTTTTGTATCGCCTGCTTTAGTGATAGGACAGGGCGGTATAAAAAATAATGAGGATATTATTATTACTAAAAATAAAGAGTTGGTAGTAAAAAACGCTCGTAAAATTTCAGAAACTCCAAATATTGAAGACACCACTAAAATAATCCCTCAATTAAATTATAGATTTATTCAGCATCAATACCCTGTTCGATATGATGTTGATCCCATACAGGCTGCAAACATTAAAAATGATAAGCTAACAAAACTCTATCATGGATATGTAATGGCTGGTTTGGGAACTAATTTAACTCCGTTACTAGATGTGTATTATAACTCTACCCGTGATAAGTTTAAATCCTTAGGCTTTAGAGCAAAACATTTTTCAAGTAACGGTATCAATAAAATAGATTATAGTTCTTTCAGTGAAAATAGTGTTGAGCTTTTTGGTAAAAAGTTCATAGATGATTATGCCTATGGTATGAACGCCGGATTTGACCGAAACATGATTCATTTTTACGGTTTTACACCAAGTCCGTTAATTAATATTTCCGAACCGGATGATATCAGGCATATTGTGAGTAAATTTAACTTGGGAACCAGCTTTAGTTCAGTTGGAGTAGATACCAATAGAATCAATCACAACCACAGTGTAAATTATCAGTATTTATTTTCAAATTATGCGATGGATGAGCATTATTTGGTTGCTTCAGGTGATGTAGGGAAGTATTACGGTAAAGAGTTTTATCAATTGATTGGCGGATTTGATTACAATAATTATTCAGCCGAAAAAGACTCTTTGAATAATGGTATAATTAGATTCAGACCACAAATCACAACCACCAATAAAAAGTGGAGAATCAGAGTAGGATTAAATATTAATGCTGATGTGGCCACTTCTGCCAAGTTTCATTTTTATCCGGTTGCTGACTTTAAATTTAATATTGTGGATAATATTATTGTTCCTTACGGTGGTATTGAAGGAGGAATAAATCGTAATAACTTTGATAGCTTCTTTTCCGATAATCCTTTTGTAAATCCAACTTTACAATTGCGTAACACAAATAATAATTACAGAGTATATGGCGGTATTAAAGGAAGCTTAAGTAAGCGATTAACCTTTGATGCTCACGTTGAGCGAAACAAGTTTAGCTCCATGCCTCTATACGTTAAAAACACGGCAGGAATTAACAGTAAGTTTGATGTAATTTATGATACTGTTAAAGTGTGGGAGTTTGGTGGTGAATTGGCGTATCAACAAAACGAAAAATTAAGGTTTATTGCAAAAGGTCAATATTTTATGTACGATCAGTTAAACGAGCTGAAAGCATGGCATAACCCGGATTATAAATTCTCATTATTAACGAAGTATGATTTGAGAGATAAAATTTTAGTGAGCTTTGATTTATTTGTATGGGGACAGCAATTTGCAAAAACGGATAGTTTGATAAACGGAAGAACAGAAGTTATAGCACAAAAGATAAATGGCTTTGTTGATGCTAATCTTGCTGTAGAATACCGTTATACAAAGCGAATTTCAGCGTTTATCAGGTTTAATAATATTGCTTCAGTGAAATATTACAGATGGCAAGATTACAGAACACAACAGTTCAACGTTTTGGGTGGAGTTACTTTTTCGTTTTAGTTAAATCACTTTTATATTTTAGTCCTTTGTAAGCCAGGAGAGAGGCCTGAATTGAGCCAACTCTGATTTCTGACTCAATTTCTACGGGAATTTTGTTGTTGTCATCGGTAACCCAAACAAACATATTCTCACCACCTTTAAATATGCTTCCTTCCAATAATAGTGCGCTAAATTTTATAGTATTCACCTCACCATAATTTCTACTTTTAATGGTCTCTTTTCCCAGATATCTTATATAAGTGGTGTATGAGCTATTATCAATCATTAAGTTAATGGGAATAGAGTCGTTTACTTTATATTTTGAAAAATCAATGCATCTGGCATAATAAATCATAGAAAGTGGGTCGTAGGTTTGAGATTTAATTTTTACGGTATCAATTTGCAGTGGAGTTTTATGTTTTTTGATGATAGTATAAACTTCATTTTTTTTAAAATTGAATAGATATTTTTCATCTATTGCGTCTCCGCCTTCTCTCACACTTCTACTGAAAATAATAGGTTTCAAGGTGTTTTTATCAGAAATGGCTTCGTAAGTATCACGCACTTTATAAAACCAATCCCATTTTTTTAAGCTTCTGCCAAAGCTATAGAAATGATAATAATCCTTGTCTTTGTAAGTTGTATCAAGTATAGAAAAGCTAACCTCACCGGCATCAACCCAAACTGCTTTCCAGTGATAATGAATTTCGTATTGAATGACTTCTCCGGTTTGAAAAGGTTTTGATTGCCCAAATAAAGAAAAGAAACCACTAAAAAATAAAGTAACTATAAGTATATATTTAGATGGTTTCATGTTTTGTAAAGATAAAAAAACCGCATCCATAATTGAAAGCGGTTTTTAAAAGTCTTGTAGAGTTTAGTTTATTCAACAACCACAACTAAATATTTTGATGCAGACCAAAACTCTTTATAATTTGTAATTTCAATTTTGTCCACCAAACCTTTGTCGTTAGCATTTGCTTTGTAGGAAGAAGACGGGTGAGTAGTAATGATTTTGATTTTCTTGTTTCCTACCGGAACGGAAGAAAACTGAGTAATATCAATTTGAGTGAAATATTTTTTATTAAAGTCATCTTTTAAAATGGTGTTTTTTCCAATGCCAACAAAGCCACCTTCTTTAGTCAATACTCCATTTTCTATTAGTTCTTTAGAGGTTCCGAAACAATAAAATGCAGTGTTTAACTCATCTGTTTTTTCTCCTAATTCTTCTACCCTTTGGTTGTATTCATCAAACAATACTTTCATTTGTTGGTCCATGTTTGCCAATTGAGTTTGTAATTCGGCTATTTGAGCATCTTTTTCCTGGATTTGTTGCGATAGTCGCTCAATCATTTTTTCAAACTCATCTAACCTAAGATTAGATTTCTTTACCTGACTTCTAAGATTGGCAATGGTTTGCTTATTTTTTAATAACAAATCATTTATTAAGGTAATATCAGATACAATCTTCTCTTTTGCATCTTGTTTCATTTCTCCATTATCTGGCGAAACAGCTACCAGTTTTTCTCGTTCTTTAATTTCATCCAAATTAGCTTGTATTTCATTAAACGATTCAAAATAAGAGTTTACCAATGAATCGGTGTTTCCTCTTTGAGACTGAAGCTGCTCCTGAAGGGTATATTTTTCTTCATTTAGTTCCGCAATTTGTTTTTCTAATTCTTCATTTTTACAACCGATAAACGGCAGAATAGCGGCTATAAATAAATAGGATAATTTTTTCATAATTATTACAATGTTTTTACAAAGATATAAAGAGAAAGGAGAGGAGAGAAGAAGTAGTCAAATTAATTCCAAATAAAGAAGTTATTATTTCTTTTTTCGATACTGTTTTTAACGGTATATATTTTATGGGCAATTACAGCAAAGAGCTTATCATTATTATTTAACCAGCTTTGTGAGGCTTTATCACCGTCACCTGCTTTAGCCACAATAGATAGTATCTCAAAGCCATTTTTTCTAAGCCAGTTAATGGCTTCAGGGTCGCCTTCGGCACCATTTATTAAAGCTAATAAATGCGGATAACCATTTTCTATGAGCCATTTTTTAGCGCTGTCTCTGTTTTGAAGTGCCACACAAAATGTACTTAACTCAGGATATCCATTTTTTGTGAGCCATTTGGTGATTTCTTTGTTCCCTGAAATGGCTTCACCCCATGCTAGCAATATTTTAGAAGGATAATTTTTACTCATATACTAGTTTGGAATTTGATGCTAATACCAAATTTACCCATTTTTTTAATTACTTGAATTTTTTTCTTCATAAATCCATGCGCTTTGGTTCACAGATTGCCTAATTTTATTAAGATTTACTTCAGCATCAGCTAGCTTTTTACTAGAATAACTGCTCACCATATAAAAACCATCTTCTCTGGGTACAACAGTTGCTTCATAGTTTATTGAATTTTCGGCACTTAAACGCTCGGCATTTTGTTTTATTTTAAAACTACCAATAATTATGTGATATGTAACTTCCAATTCTTTGTTATTAGTTGTTGGCTTGGGAGTTCGGGTTGGCTGGGAATTACTAATTGGTGTTGATTTAGTTTTTATAGCCAAATCTTTCGATGCAGTTAACTGATTTCGTTCTTTTTTAATGGCGATAGTCCCACTAAAATCATTGAAATACAAGCTGTCGCTTTGGTTGGTTGCAAGAATAAAGAAATCATCAGAGAATGGGTGCTCCGTTTCGTAGTAGCTGTCTTTTAATACTTGTATTTTTCCGGAATAACAAGCTATCCATATATTTCCGTTTAAGGTGTCCACATCAATCCCGATTGGCTTGCTGGCTGTTTTAAACTCCTCTACAACGGTCATAGTTGATGTTGCTATTTTGCTCAATTTATCAGAAAAATAGTTAACCACATACAAATACTTTCCGTCTTTGCTTAACTGCATTGACCTTGGATGCTTTCCGGTGTGAACGGCTTCAGTCACTTGTTCGTTATCAACATCAAACTTAACGACCTTTCCTTCATCATTTAAGGAGATAAACAAATGGTTATAATCTTTTGAAATGCAGATATGTCTTGGTTTTCTTCCAATGTTTGAAATTTTTACTTTTTCAAATGTGCTAAGGTTTATTTTAGCAATATTACTTTCTCCCATTAGCGCAACATATACGTTTTTATTTAGGCTATCATAAGCTAAACCTCTCGGAAATCGTCCGACTCTAATGGTTTTTACAACTTCCTCTTTTGTTAAGTCAATAATGCTTACATCAGCGCTACTCCAATTACTTACGATTAAATAATCTCCTGCAACAATTAAATACTTAGGAACACTCCCCACTTTAATTATTTTTTCTATTTCAAATGTTTGTGTATTTATTTTATACACATAGCTTTTATCGTATTTGCTTGAATGGGAACAGCCATCACAACCCGGATTCTTTAGGCTATCTCCATACATTTGGTAATTGCTTACCCAGGCATATTTACCATTTTCACTAAACGTAATTTCAACAGGAGAGCCTCTGTAAAATCCTTTTATTTCTTCTTCTCCAAATTTTTCAAGATAAACCCCATCTTTTATGGTGGCTACTTTTTCAAAAGTTCTGTTGTAAACAGTACAAGTATGTTTATACATCATGTTTTGGGCAAAAAACAGCCCATTTCCGTTAAATCCAATTGATTTTGGGGCTATTCCACCGGTTATGTTTTGAATAAGACGTAGGGTTTTCCCTTCATTTATTAATGTAGAGTCGTTTCCAATACTAAAAATTGAATAAAGAAGTAACAAATATGTGAATAGCCTATTAATACTACGAAACTAAAGAAATTTTAAAAAAATATACTACTATGTATTGCATAGTACTATTTAAAATATATATCTTTGTCAAGCAAAGTAATTAAAATGAATATAGAAAACTCAAAAGCACAGATGCGAAAAGGAATACTGGAATTCTGTATTCTGTCTGTATTAGAGAGAGGTGAGGCATATCCGTCTGACATCATTGATGAGCTTAAAAAAGCGAAATTGATGATAGTAGAGGGCACACTTTATCCTTTGTTGAACAGATTGAAAACAGATGAACTTTTATCCTATCGTTGGGAAGAATCCAATTCCGGACCTCCTAGAAAGTACTATTCACTTACTCCTAAAGGAAAGGAGTTTTTGGATAACCTGGCTGAAACCTGGAAAGAATTAGAAAATGCAGTAAAAAATATTAGAAAAACGAAGTAAAATGAAAAAAACCATACATATAAATATTGGCGGAGTGCCTTTTACCATTGATGAGGATGCTTATCAAAGACTGAACGAATATCTTGAATTGTTAAGAAGACATTTTAAAAACAAGACAGAGGCGGAAGAAATAATCAGTGATATTGAGTTAAGAATAGCGGAGCTTTTATTTCAAAAAGTGGAGAATGGTAAAAAAATAATATCCATTAATGATATTGATGAAGTAACTGAAATACTTGGAAAACCTGAAGATTATGAAGAAACAGGAGAAGAAAAAAGTGAGGAGAATAAATCAACCGCTAACGGCCCTAAAAGAGTTTATAGAGATGAAGATTCTGCCGTAATTGCAGGTGTTTGTTCAGGCTTAGGGCATTACTTTGGCATTGACCCTGTTTGGATTCGATTGATTTTTGTGATTGTATTTTTTACAATGGGTTTTGGTGTAATCGTTTACTTAATATGCTGGTTTGTAATTCCTACGGCTAAAACTACAGCCGAAAAACTAGAAATGAAGGGAGAAGCCGTCAACTTTGAAAATATTGGAAAAAAGGTAGAGCAAAATGTGAAGGACTTAGAGAAAAAAATCAAGGATTTAGGAAAGGAGGCAAGTGAATTTTCAAAAGGAAATTTAAAAGATACAGGCAATAATTTCAAAAATGGAATTTATAAGCTAGCTAGTCTAATTGAATTAATCTTCAGAAAAGTATTTGGCGCTGCATTCTTTGTTGTTGGTTTGTTATTGTTTTCTGTGATGTGTGTTATCGCTTTAAACGAATGGCAGATAATGAGTTTTACGAATGACGGTGTTCAATCTTTTAACGGAAGTGAATTGTTGGGATTGTTGGTAGATAATGCTGAAAACAGGTATTGGATATTAATAAGTTTAACAATGCTAATTATTGTCCCGGCAATTTCACTTCTATTTTCGGGTATTGTGTTGCTGTTTAACATTAAAAAATCAACTAAGTATGTAAACATTATCTTGCTTTGCTTTTTTGTGTTTGCCATTACATCTACCAGCTATTATGCCTATCAACTTTCTGCAGAATTTAGGGCTAGCGAAACAACAACAGAAACACATACTTTAGCCATTAAACAAGACAAGGTGTTAGAATTAGTAAACAGTTCGGTTGAAAGACTTGATGATGATTTGCATTGTTTAAGTCAGCTTAGTACAGATGGAAAAATTAATCACTTTCATCCTACATTAACCATAGAAAAAAACAGGGGAAGTGAGGTAGAGTTGTTGCTCATTAAATCATCAAAAGGGAAGACAAATATAGATGCAAAGGCTAAAGCCAATCGTATAGAGTATCCATTTTCTATAAAAGACAGCACGCAATTGATGTTGCCGAATAAATATAGTTATCCAAAACAAGATTTAATAAGAGGTCAAGATATTAATATGGTTTTACGAATTCCAGTAGGTAAAATTGTTTATTTAGATAAACATATGGAAGAAATCATTTATGACATTCCGAATACTACTAATACCTATGACGGAAACATGATTGAAAAATATTGGATAATGACGGAAGAAGGCTTGTCAGAATATAAGAAAGTACATGTTGATATTTAACTTGGGATAGTAAAACAATAACTTTATTTTTGGGGCTACTAAAGCCCCTTTTTTATGAAATCGTTTTTGTTTGGTTTAATTCTTTCATTACTTTTTTTTGCCTGCACTAATACAGATACTTCAGAAACAGCCAATGATGATATTTTGGTTACTGAAGATACGGTCAAAGTTGAAAATACAGAAAATGAAGAAAGTGCATTTCCTTTGCACAATTCAATGATAGAAGGTTTTTTAATGGAGTACGGACAAGAAAATCCTGAGACTTCTGCCATCATTAAAACCAATTTTGGGAATATTGAAGTGAAACTATTTACTGAAACGCCTTTACACAGAGCTAATTTTGTAATGATGGCGAAAGAAAATTACTTTAACAAAACTCAATTTTACAGAGTAATTAAAGACTTTATGATACAAGGCGGAAATTCTGATGATGAACGAGTAGGCGAAAAAAGAACCCGCATAGGTAAGTTTACGCTTCCACCTGAAATTTCTCCTCAATATATTCACCAAAGAGGCGCACTGTGTATGGCAAGAGTTTATGAAGACAATCCTGATAAACGCTCAAACCCCTATGAATTTTATATTATTCAGGGGAAAAAGCATACCGATGAAGAATTAATGATGATAGAAATGGGTTACGGCATTACAATTCCTGAAAAAGATAAAGCTGTTTACAAAAGTAAAGGCGGAGCACCGCATTTAGATAATTTAATGACCATTTTCGGAGAAGTAACCAAAGGAATGGATGTGGTGGATAAAATTGCCAACTCTGAAACAGATGGAAACGACTGGCCAAAAGAAGTAGTAATTATTGAAAGTATAGAATTAGCAGGCTCATGATTGATTTAATTGAAGTTTATAATAAAGTCAACAATTTTGGTAGAGAAAATGAAATGAAGCTTACCAAAGTGGAAGATGGTTATATAGAATATGAAATGACCGTTCAGGAAAAACACTTGGCCACACCATATGCGGCACATGGCGGCAGTGTAGCGGCTTTTATGGATGGCGTAATGGGCGTAGCGGCTTTAACCTTATCTTCTAAAGAAGAAAAGCTGGTAAGTACAGTTGAGTTTAAAGTACACTTTTTAAAACCTGTTTTATTGGGAGATAAGTTAAAAGGAATAGGTGAAGTCATTCAAAAAGGAAAACGAATTATTATTGCCAAAGGAGAAATTTTTAATCAAAAAAATGAGCTGATTGTAACGGCTTTAGGTACATTCAATTCTTATCCTTACCAAAAGAGTGGAATACCCGAACTCACCGGTTCCGGTAACTCATAAGAAAATAGCAATGCAGTTTATAAAATACACCTTCTTTTTGCTCATTCTGTTTTTAATTTCTTGTAGCCATCAGTCAGAGCAGTTAAGTGTGGATGAAAAGACGGAAGACTCTTTGTTTGTTACAGAGCCTGATTATATTGAGTTTGATAGCCTCAGAGAACTTAAAATTTCGTATTATTTTGATTCTTTATATCAGCAAGGGTTTAACGGTGTGGTATTGATTAGAGAGGGAAATCAACTATTTAAAAAAGCTTATGGTTTGGCTGATTTTAAAACGAACGATACTTTAACTACAGACTATAGCTTTCAACTGGCATCTTCTTCCAAGCCATTAACTGCAATAGCCGTTATGCTGTTGGTTCAAGAAGGAAAAATCTCATTGGAAGATACTATTCAAACTTTTTTTCCAAGATTTCCTTACAAAGACATTATCGTAAAAATGTTGTTGGCTCACCGAAGCGGACTGGGAAATTACATGTATTTTACCGAGCCTAGCTGGAAAAATTCTTCTACCAAAATGACCAACAATGATGTGTTGCAATTTATGGAAGACAGCATTCCCGGAACGTACTATCAGCCCAATCAATCTTTTGATTACAACAACACCAACTATGTTTTGCTGGCTTCCATTGTAGAAAAAGTCTCTCAACTAACCTTTTCTGACTTTATGGAAACCAGGATATTTAAGCCATGCGGAATGGAATGCACCAAAATTTATGAGTTTGATAATTGGGATAAATTGGTAAAACCTGTAAAAGCATTTAACGGCTACAAAAAGGAAAAACCCTTTACCTATATTGATGGAGTGGTAGGAGATAAAGGCGTTTTTTCAACCCTGGATGATTTGTGCAAACTGGACATAGCATTGAGAGAAAACAAGTTACTAAACCAATCCACTAAAGCCGAAATGTACACAAGATATAGTGAATCTAAAGCTTATGACAGAAGTTATGGCTTGGGTTGGCGAATTTCTGATTTGCATGAAAATGTAGTTTACCACACAGGCTGGTGGAAATGCTACAGAAGCTATTTTATAAGAGATTTAAAAAATGACAGAACCATTATTGTGTTGAATAACGTAATGATAGGCGGATATTTAAACACCAATATATTGCTACGGTTGGTTGAAAAATAATTTCTTAAGATTTCCATATTTCTTAAAAACCGACTAACTTGCGATAACTTACGCTAAAAGTTATTGAAACAAATTTTTACTAAAACAATTAAAACAGAGATGAAAATAATTCATTGCATATATTTCTTTCTTCCTTCTTTCATGATAATTTCGTGTGTAAATAATTATGACACACAGACTTCAGAAATAATAAAGGAATCATCAAGAAAATTTAAAGAAGTTAAGATTATAACAACCAATAAATGCGATACTATTTACATTAATGAAGATTCTTTCATATTTGATACAACTTACAACTCACATAAAGCTGACTATGTTTCTGCAATTTACTTTGAGGCTATAAAAAATGGAAATGACATTTATATTGAATTTGGTAATGGCGAACACAAATTTTATCAAAAATTACTAAATAAGGAGTATATAAAATCACTTGTAGATTTTTATCAATCAAATGAAAAATATTGCAAGACTCAGAAGGAAATCTTTTCATTATATGATGCAGAAGAACAATGGAATATTGTAACTGCTCTCACTAGTTTAAAAAGTGAGATGAACGATTCATTTAACTCTATTGATTATTTTGACTATATTATGGATGCATCAAACGGAGCCAGTATGAGTTGTAATAAACTGAGGCTTCTTCATATATTAATAAGAGAAGTGAAGCTTGAAAATTTTTGGAAAAAAGGAGGAGAAAGAAAGGATGCAGCGGAGTTTATTGAGAAATCAAATAATGTTCTTAAAATATTAAACTGTACTACAGTCGATAAATTAGATACATTTGAAAAAATACGTGATTCAATATAAAATAAGAAAAACTTGCGATAACTTACGCTAAAAGTTATTGAAGCAACTTTTGTCTTTTTTGTTGTGTTTAATTTTAGGAAAAACTATCGCAAATATGGAAATGCAAAATCAAATATGGACAGGTTTCTTTAGTTATATCTCTGAAGATCTGAATGGAGAATTAGTTGAAGATAGAATCCCGTTTGAAATGAAATTGAAATATGATAAGGGTTCTTTTGAGGGAACAACTGTTGATGAAGAAAGTAAGGGGTTATTTGAGGAGCCAATAACCGTAAAAGGTTTTACAGATGGAAAATTAATAAACTTTGTTGTTCAATATCCTCATAACTATTATTATGATGAAAATTTAAATAAATTAGTTGTTGATTATAATGAAGATTATCCTGGTTGCGAATACACAGGTGAATATGATGAAATAGAATCCAAATATACTGGAGAGTGGAGTCTTAAACTGAAAGAAAAGAAAACAGGATTATTTCAAAATGATTATTTAGTTAAAAGTTATGTGGGTTATTGGGAAATGAAAAGAAAAAAATAAAAACGCACCACAAAAATAGTTGAAAACAACCCTGAGCATTTGATTTTAAGAGGAGAAAGAAGAACTTTCGGTATATATGAAGGATTAAAACAGCTCTTAGCTTTTTTGTTGTAATTCATTAAAATAAAAAATGAAAAAGAAAATATTAATATTCGGAATTCCTATTTTAATAATCCTAACACTGATAATTATGGACAATACAAGGGGCAAAATTTGGTTTAATGAGTCAATAATGATTGAATCTAATATTGAAGATGTCAATAATTCATTAACTGATATTGGTGAGCACTATAAGAAACTTTTAAGTTTTTACCCTGGTATGACCACAATTGAATTAATTGATCAAGGGAATGACTTTGTGACAATTAAGACGAATGAAGGAACTCTGAAAAGAACCAACATTTCAATCAATAGTTCGGAAAGCAAAATAATAATAGAATTAGACGAAGAATATGCAACTAGTGCGTTAACGACCAACTCCCATATAGTCGAAGAATTTGAGAGGAAAGATGATAAAATTGAACTTCAAATAGAGATTAGCAATCATAAAGCTCCAGGATTCCTTGGTTTCTTTCTGCGTAACTTCGGGAGTAAAAATATTGGAAATGGATTTCTTGATTCCTATAAAAAAATACTTGAAAAATAATTCTTTTAAAAATTTTAGTATTTGCTAAAAACCAACTAACTTGCGGTGACTTACGCTAAAGCAAATTGAAACTTCCTTTAGCTTTTTTTGTTGGGCGTCATTAAAACAGACCTGCATAGATTATGAATTGGGATGAAATCAAAAATAAAATATACTATTGGGACGGTTCTTGGAGAGACATATACGTTCATGAAACAAATCATCAAGATTGGGAAAAATGGACTGATTTTGTAAATTCAAATTATAAGATTGAGTGGAATATTTTTGAAACTGAATCAAATAGGAATAAGATTGATTTCCAGATTATTAAAGACTATTGGAGCGGTACAGGCGATAATTGCTCAACAGCAAAAGTTTTCATTGATAAAATCCAGATAAATGCACATTTCTTTGATGATTCAGAGATAGAAAATGATATTGACCCGAGAGAATTTAATTCAATTGATGACCACCAAAAATTAATTGATTTTATGACAAGCCTTTCAAAGACTTTAGATAAAAGTGTTTACCTTACTCCTGAAAATTGCCCTGAGATTAGGTTAATTAAGGTAAATGGTGATTCAGTTGAATTAAATATTGATACCAACCCAAACGATTGGCCAGTGAGAAATAAAGAGTAATCTGAGATGAGAAAAGACGAAATAATTGAAATAGGAATATGAAAAAAGCAGAAATACACACCAACAAAGGAGTAATGACAGTTGAATTTTACGAAAAAGATGCTCCTAAAACAGTACAAAATTTTATCAATCTTAGCGAAAGTGGTTTTTATGACGGACTAACTTTTCATAGAGTCATTCCAAACTTTGTTATTCAAGGCGGTTGCCCTGACGGAACAGGTGCAGGCGGTCCCGGATATGCTATTGATTGTGAGCTAGACGGTGATAACCAATATCACGATAAAGGAGTGTTAAGCATGGCGCATGCCGGAAGAAACACTGGCGGTTCTCAGTTTTTCATCTGTCATAACAGAGAAAACACACAGCACCTGGACAGAAACCACACTTGCTTTGGAAAAGTAGTAGAAGGTTTGGATGTGATTGATAAAATTGAGGCGGGAGATACAATTCAAAAGATAGCAATAGTATAGCATTACAATTATTGGGTAGAATAATGTTTTTTTGAGCGTTGTTTTAGGTTGATATTTGCAAAAAATCAGCTTTATGAAAACATTACTATCAGTTTTACTTATCATCACTGTTGGATTCGTTAGTGCACAACAAAACCATACTGTTTATGCATTTGATCATTATTATTCTCCTAACGATACTATATACATTAATTCAGGAGATACTATTACGTTGGTTTCAGCCGGTTATCACAGTATAACTGAAATTGATTCATCCGATTGGGTAGCTAACACGTTTGTTCATAATGGTGGATTTTGGGTTGGGGGTTTTGGTCCTCCAACCAGTAATATGTTTTTTGTTATTAATCAACCCGGTAAGTATTACTTCATTTGTCAACCTCATGCTTCAATGGGCATGAAAGGAGTTATTTATGTAGCCGGCACAACCGGTGTAAAAGACCTTACTAATGAAGATAGTTTTTCGGCTGCTTATTTGGGTGACGGAAATTTAAAGCTGAGTTATCAAAATGCGGATGAAATAATACTTTATAACAGCTTAGGACAAAATGTATTTACTTCATCACTTTCTGTAAATGCTAATTCTGAAGTTGTGAAGGTTTCCTTGCTAACCGGAACTTATTTTGCGGTATTTAAAAAATCGGGAAAGTCATTGACTTCTAAAAAAGTCTTTGTAAACTAGCTTTCATTCAATATTATTTGCTGATAAGATAGAATGGTAGCATACCCTTTTTTTGAAAAGTATTCCAAATCAGTTTTGTTTCCTGTTACCATTATAAAATCACCGCCCCAAGCGCCCAATGATTTTATGGTTTTAGGATAATCGCTAAACAACTGTTGCTTAATGGTAGGAATTTGCAGCTGCTTAGCTACAATTTCTTCATGTTGATTCAATAAGGCTTCAAACTCTTGTATATCTAGCGTATTGCTTATTTTGTTGGATATATCTGAAATGCTATTTATCGTTTCTGGTGACGGTTTACTTTTTGATTTATAATCTGCAATGGCTTGCCTGGAATCTTTCTTTTTACCTAGATAAACAAACCAAAGTTGTTCATGAAAAAGAGGATTAAATGAAGCGTTTGACCATTCAGGCAGATTATTTATTTTTTGGTAAAAAATAGGAGAGGAGGCATTTGCACAGGCAATGTCATATCCACTACCACCAAAAACGTTATCATTTAATTCAAAAGGGTCAATGTTGGCCCAGGCAGCAACATTAGTAATCATACTGGAGCTGCTTCCTAAGCCCCAATCTTTATCAAATTCAATTTTTGAAAGTGCTTTTATGCCTTTTGATTCAGCTAAAAACTTAGAGTTAATTTCTTTACATGTTTTTAATACTTGCTGAATTTTACTTGACTTTTCAGCGTTGTTGGTTTTAAGAACATCAAGGTTATTTAGGTCAAACTCTGCATCAATCCAAAGTTCATTGGTGTTCAAATAGGTTTTCCATGAAACAAAACCCGATGAAGTTTCTTCAATAATTAGCGATTGCCCTAATTTTGTAGGTAACGCAAGCGCTTTTGCTCCATCAAGCACAAAATACTCAGCAGTTAAAAGAAGTTTTCCGTTGCTTTTAAAAGTGGATATCACTTTAGTCTTTGGCTACTTTCGATTCGTTTTTAATGCCTCTCATTTTGCAGAATAAATCTACCACTGCGCTATGGCTTACCACATGACTTACAAAATGCTCTTTAATCTTTTCTTTTTCTTCATCCGTAGCGCCAAGTTGATTAAGAATGTTCAACAAGTGCATTTTCATGTGACCTTTTTGAATGCCTGATGTAACCAACGAACGAATAGCACCGAAATTCTGGGCTAAGCCAACAGTTGCAGTAATTTCCATTAATTCTTTTGCTCCTGGATTACCTAACATTTCCAATGAAAATTTTACCATAGGATGAAGTTTAGTTAACCCTCCAACGGTTCCTAATGCCATTGGTATATCTATCCAAAAAGTAAATACACCATCTTCAATTTTTGCGTGAGAAAGACTTGAATATTTTCCGTTTCTAGCTGCGTAAGCATGTCCGCAAGCTTCTACGGCTCTAAAGTCATTACCTGTTGCGATTACCACAGAATCAATGCCGTTAAAAATACCTTTGTTATGTGTGGTAGCTCGGTAAGGTTCAATTTCAGCAATACGTATGGCTTGAATAAATTTCTCTGCAAACTTTTGAGCAGGCATTTCATGCTTAGGATCTTCCAATTCCTCCACTTTACAGCTTACTTCAGTTCGCACGATACACTCAGGTGTGTAATTAGAAAGAATACACATTACTACCGTAATGTCTTTTTCTTCATCGGTAAATAAATCAGAATTAAAGATTTCTTCTCTCAGCGTTTTGGCAAACTCTTCCAATACAGAATTGATAAAGTTTGCGCCCATACTATCGCAGGTTTCAAACTTTGCTTCAATTTGATAATAGTTTGGCTCTTCAGCAGTTTTATCTTTTAGTTGAATATCTAAAATACCACCACCTCTCTCTTGCATGTTACGTGTAATGGATAAAGTATTTTTGTAAAATACAGGAATCAGCTCTTTAAAGAATGTTTTTAGCTTTTCTCCATCACCTTTGTACATAAAATGTACATGACCGATTTTAGTGGTAGATAAAACAGTTGTTTTAAAACCACCTCTGCTTAGCCAAAAATTTGCAGATTTGGCAGCTGCAGCCACTACAGAGCTTTCTTCAATAGCCATTGGAATACAATAGTCTTTTCCATTGATGAGAAAATTGGGTGCAATACCAAACGGAATATAATAGTTGGTAATGGTGTTTTCGCTAAAATCATCATGAAGCTTTTGAAGCTCGGGATTAGTGTGCCAGTAGCTTTTTACAAAGTCAACTACTTTACTTGGTGAGTCAAAAAAAGTTTCGGCAATCCATTCAATTTTGCCGTTTTTTGAAAGCTTTGAAAAGCCTTTTATTTGTTTATTCATTGCTATGGTTTAAATCACTAAACTGTTTAACCTACGTATTTGTTTTACCGCTAGATTGGTTTTATGATTTTTTAACATCTGCAAAGGTATTCATTTGTTTAGGATTAGGCACAAAAAAAAACGCCACTGAGGGCGTTTTTGATATAATATGGGTAAAAGATTAGTTACCACTTTCGGGTTTCATATCGTCTTCATTTATTTCTATATCA
>Ga0070727_10000137_pt1 | contig 117850 bp, 80 predicted proteins | sample tdAd472_FD_66722 | JGI IMG/M metagenome (GOLD analysis project Ga0070727, IMG submission 66722) | Marine sediment microbial communities from the Atlantic coast under amendment with organic carbon and nitrate - tdAd47.2 | ecosystem: Environmental > Aquatic > Marine > Coastal > Sediment | place... | reverse complement strand
TCATCCATGCCTGGCCGCGAGCCTGCAGCGCTCGAACGCCGGAGAGTTCTTCGACGCGTGACTGCTCGTACCACGCCAGCCGATCGAGCGTGACGGTATCGGGCAACTGCAGCACGGCGGTGGACCAGACTTCCTGTTGTAACTCGGGCCGCACGAGTGACGCGCCGACCAGGGTGTCGACCCACGGCGGAATCCGTGACGCTCCGGTCAGGAACTCGTACTGGGCAGTTTTCGCCCAGCCTTCCGACTTCGCTCGTTCCGTCTGCAGTAGTTCTGCGACGCGTACGACCGCGACCGCGTTCGCATCAGTCGGCAGGTGCCGCGACAGCTCGACGGCGGATTCGGCGGCGATCACGGGAACCGAAAAGGCAGCCAGTACCGCCAGGCTCAGCAGAATTCTCAAGGCCGTCATCGCGCTCGCCTCCAGGGGAAGATGAAGTCTGACTGGTCGCAGAGTGTCCTGCGGCACAGGACCGGGAGCGTCGCAAAACATGTTCCGATTCGCCAGGCAACGGGACGGCACGGGCCATCAGAACGTCTCAATGGCGGTGCGGAGCTACAATGCCGTTGTTATCAAGGGCGGCTTTGTGCGGATTGCTGTGCGACGGTTGGAAGCTGATTTTGAAAAGCTGATTCTGGAAGACGAGCGAGGCTCAGTTGAGATGGCGCGAAAACGCACACGTCAGGACTCTCCTGATCGAATGTTTGGGGTTGAGATCCGCCACGGTTTCCGCGGTCGGCTGGCGGCAACGCTGACTTCGTTCGTCATGGCCTGTTTTGCGGTCGTCGTATCCGCCGCCGATCTGACTGAGCGGCAGGAGGAATCGGCAGCGCGAGGCTGGGAGCTGCTGCGGTCCAAACCGTACCTGCCCCCGGATTTTGACGATGCCGTGTTCGAGAACCTCTGGAAGGTGTGGGAACCGGAAGCGCGCGATCGGGCCGCAAAGGCGACTCCGGAAGAGCGGCGGCAAATGACGTTCTCGCGTTACGGTCTGATGGAGGTGCCGAATGAACCTGACGCGAAAACCGCGCTCGGCTATGTGTCGGTTGAAGACGGTGGCTGGGCGATGAACTGTCTGGCCTGTCACGGGGGAAAGGTTGCCGGTCGAGTGGTCCCGGGACTTGGTAACTCTCACACGGCACTGCAGTCACTGACGGAAGACGTCCGCCTGACGAAGCTGTCACAGTTCAAGTCGCTGAGCCATCTCGATCTGGCGACACTGAAGCTGCCGCTGAGCACGACGCACGGCACGACGAATTCGGTGATCTTCGGAGTCGTGCTCGGCAACCTGCGTGACCGCGATATGAACGTTGACCGGTCGCGACCAGCACCGCCGCTGACGCATCACGACATGGACGCACCGCCGCTGTGGAACGTCCGCTTCAAGCAGTACCTCTATGCTGACGCGTTCGCGCCGAAGAATAGTCGCGTGCTCATGCAGTTCATGCTGCTGCCGGAGAACGGTCCGGAAAAGCTCCGCGAGTGGCAATCGGACTTCGCCGGAATTCTCGCGTGGATCGAATCGCTGGAGCCGCCGCGCTGGCCGTTTGAGATCGATCGCTCGCTGGCCGATTCCGGTCGCGTCGTCTTCAACGAGCACTGCGTCGCCTGTCACGGCAGTTATGGTCCTGAAGGCGAGTATCCAGAGAGGGTCATTCCGCTCGCCGAGATCGGCACCGACCCGGTCCGGTTGCGAGCACTGACAACCGAGCATCGCCAGTGGATGCGTGAGGGCTGGATGAGCCACTATGGTCGCGATCATGTCGAGGTCGACCCGGTCGGCTATGTTGCGCCGCCACTGCACGGCATCTGGGCGTCGGCGCCGTACTTCCACAACGGCTCAGTGCCGACACTCTGGCACGTCCTGCATCCCGCCGAGCGTCCGACCGTCTGGAAGAGAACGGAGGACGGTTACGATCAGCAGCGCGTCGGGCTGGAAGTGCAGACGTTTGACAAGGTTCCGGAAGACGCCCGGACGCCGTGGCAGAAGCGCGGCTACTTCGACACGACGAAACCCGCGAAGAGCAATGCCGGCCACACGTTTCCCGAGAAGCTGACCGAACAGCAGAAGACCGCAGTGCTGGAGTATTTAAAGACGTTGTAACAAAGGGTGGCCGCGGCTGGAGCGAGGTCCGAGCGAGGTCCCGGCAGCGTCTTCTATCGTGTGAGTTCCGGGGCTTCCTTCGCAGGCTCAGTCCAGTCCCGGCCACCCGTGGTTGGATTTTGTGACGTGAAGACTTCGAGACGCCGATGACTCAGCAACTCGCGAGCTTGCTCGCGAACGTTGATCAATCGGCCTCTGCCGTGAGGAGCCTCAAAGACGCGGTTGTCGTTGTTCTCTGCTGCCTGCCTCACACAATCAGATCGTGCAGCACATGGCCGTGGATGTCGGTCAGGCGGAAGTCGCGACCCTGATAGCGGTACGTCAGGCGGCGGTGGTCGATGCCCAGCAGGTGCAGGATCGTTGCGTTGAGATCGTGAATATGCATCGTGCCGGGCGTCCAGGCATCCTTGTTCGGCTGAGGACTCAGCGGGTCGCCGTGCTCGTCGGCAATGTTGTAGCCGTAGTCGTCGGTGCGACCGTACGTGATCCCCGGCTTGATGCCGCCGCCGGCCATCCAGGTGGTGAAGCAGCGCGGGTGATGATCGCGACCGTAGTTCTCTCGCGTCAGATTGCCCTGGCAGTAAACCGTGCGACCGAACTCGCCGCCCCAGACAACCAGCGTTTCGTCGAGCATCCCGCGCTGTTTGAGATCCTTGATCAGAGCGGCGCAGCCCTGGTCGATGTCGCGGCACTGCGATTCGTGCTCGCGCGGCAGGCCGCCATGAGCATCCCAGCCGCGATGGAAGATCTGAATGTTGCGGACGCCTCGTTCCGCGAGCCGTCGGGCGTTCAGACAGCAGGCGGCGAAAGTACCCGGCGTCTTCGCGTCGTCGCCGTACAGCTCGAACGTTTCTTTGGTCTCGTCCGAAAGGTCCATCAGCTCGGGCACGGAGGTCTGCATCCGATAAGCCATCTCGTGCTGGCGGATGCGAGAGAGGATCTCCGGATCGAGCGACCGTTCGTACTGCGCCTGATTGAGTGCCGCCAGGGCGTCGAGTTGTTTGCGTCGGTCGCTGCCGGTCACGCCAGTTGGGTTGCTGAGGTACAGAACGGGATCGCCCTGACTCCGCAGCAGCATTCCCTGGTGATCAGACGAGAGAAACCCCGGGCCCCACAAACGATTAAAGAGACTCTGCTCGGCGAAGTTCGTCCGCGCGTGCATCACGACGTAATGCGGCAGGTCTTCGTTCGCACTGCCCAGTCCGTAACTGAGCCACGCACCGAGACTCGGACGACCGGGAATCTGACTGCCCGTCTGGATGTACGTGATCGCCGGGTCGTGATTGATCGCCTCGGTGAACGTGCTGTAGACGACGCACAGTTCCTTCGCGACAGTCGCCGTGTGAGGCAGCAGCTCGCTGGTCCACAGGCCGTCGGCGTTGTTGTCCCGCTTCGTGAATTTGTACTTGCTGGGACAGAGCGGGAAGCCGTTCTTCTGGTTGGCCGTCATGCCGGTCACACGCTGGCCACTGCGGACATGGTCGGGCAACTGCTGGTCGAACAGGTCAGTCAGTTTCGGCTTGTAATCCCAGAGGTCCAAATGGCTGGGTCCTCCGCTCATGAAGAGGTAGATCACGCGTTTGGCCTTCGGTGCGTGATGCGGCTCTTTGAGCATCCCCGGTCGACCTTCGGCTGTCATCGCGTCGCGATCCAGCAATCCGGCGAGAGCCGCCGTGCCCAGCCCGAGCGCCGACCGCCCGAACAACTGTCGGCGAGTCATCATCAGTTCGTGTTCGCGGATCGGGTTAGTTTCGTGCATCGCTTTACTCTGGAAAGCTCAGAGGGATAAGTTGATTCTGGTCCACCAGCGGCATTGGTTGACCGTTGAAAGTAGCTGGATTCGCAAGAATTCAGTCTCGGAAATGCAGTCTGAATTCTTGCGAATCCAGCTATTGGAGGGCGTGTCAGTACAGAAGAATCGAGGCAAGGCCTGGCGACGATCAGTCGGTAGAGCCAGTGTCAGTCTCTGAAAACTGTCTCCCGGTTTCACCTGGAGTCGGTGGCACAAACTGTTGAGCCCAGTCGTACTGTTCGTCGGTCAGTGGCGGATCAGGGGGCGTCGAATAGAGGTAGTCTTCGTAACCGGCCGCATCGTAGACCTCGTCCAGCAGCGCCTGCAGATCGAGCTGCGCGTCGGGAAACTCGCCACGCAGAGGAATGGGAATCTGTGGCAGACGATCGCTGTGCTGAATCGGCCACGCGAGCACGTCGGGACGCATCTCCGGGCGACTGACCATCACGCGATAGTCGCACTCGCCGACGCCGTTGAGTGGAAACCGCGGCCCGTGCCGCAGCAGGTCGATCTCGACCAGCGACGTCCGGCTGTGCATCAGCACGGAGCGCTTGGCGACATAGGTTTCGCGGTCCGGACCGTACTGCTTATTCGACGGACTGAGGACTTCGATCATCGTGACGAGGTCGCGACTCTGTCGGTCTCGAAGTTCGACGTAAGCGTGCTTCTCTATGTCAACGTCGGGCAACTGAGCGATGATCGCCGCGAGGCGGTCAGATCGCGGCTCGGCGACGGCGACCGACCGGTTGCCTGCATCGGCGAGGACCGACACGTCAGGGCGACCGAGCAGTTTTCCTCGTTCCTCAGCCGGCGGTTCGTGAATAAAGACGAACTCTTCCAGCTTGACGAAGAATTCAGGACGCACCTGCGACGACAAGGTCTCGCCGATATGCGTGACCAATCGCTGATGGAAGTCCTGCCAGATGGCTGGCTGTTCCAGATACGGGTTCATTCCGGGGAAGGGAGACGGCATTGATCTGGCTCCGTTTCGACTCATGTGCGGCTCAGTATAGAAGAATCGCGGAATCGCTGGCGAGAATTGTAACCGCAACCTGAGTCCAGGCGGCGGTGTCTTTCGCCGGCAGCGACTCATCTCGCGGAGCCTCGCCGATCTTCAGCAGTTCGACCGCGTCTGATTCCGAGCCGCCATAGCGCTGTTGCATCGCGTTGACGAGTGTTCGGCACACATCGCGTTCGGCTTCGGTCGGTGGCCGACTGGCGAGCAGGCGGAACAGCAGGTCGAGTCGTGTATCGGTGCTGTCAGCTTCGCGAAGCAGGCGCTCGGCCAGCTTGCGAGCCATCTCGATGCGCTGCGTTTCGTTGAACAACCCGAGCGACTGCTGCGCGGTGCTGGTTCGCGAACGGCGGACGCAGCTTGATTCGCGGTCGGGAGCGTCGAACAGAATCATCATCGGATGCGGACTGGTTCGCTTCCAGTAGACGTACAGACTGCGGCGATACAGCAACTGGCCGCTGTCGCGTTCGTATTTCTTCGTGTTGCTGGCCGGGTGAGCGAGGGCCAGCCACATGCCCGCAGGCTGGTACGGCTTGACGCCTTCGCCACCCATGTGTGGGTCGAGCAGCCCGCTGGACCACAGACCGATGTCACGGATCACTTCTGCATCGAGCCGGAAGCTCGGTCCGCGCGCGAGCAGCCGGTTTTCCGGATCCTCGATGTCCGCGCGGAAACGCGACTCCTGTTTGAACGTCCGGCTGGTCACCAGCAAACGGAGAACGTGTTTGAAGTCCCAGCCGGAGTCCTGCAGCTCGACCGCCAGCCAGTCGAGCAGTTCCGGGTGCGTGGGCTGTTGACCCTGCAGACCGAAGTCTTCCGGCGTTCTGACGAGGCCCGCTCCGAAGACGGTCTGCCAGATGCGATTGACAAGGACGCGCGTCACCAGTGGCTGCTCGCGCGACGTCAGCCAGTTTGCCAGAGCGAGCCGGTTGCGGGGCACATCATCCGGCAGCGTGTTGAGCAGGGTCGGCACGGTGGGCGAGAGTGGATCACCGACCGGCAGGTCGTACTCGCCGCGCCGCAGCACATGCGTTTCGCGTGGCTTGTCGAGTTCCTGCGCGATGAGGCTGGTCGTGAAACCCGCAGCCAGTTCCTGGGTCAGCTTGAGAATCCGTTGAGCGCGCTCAACATGCCCCAGAGCCGCCAGCGGGCTGTCCGGATCCGCCAGCAGTTTGACGCGAGCGTCGTCGTCAGTCTGTTCCCATTGCTGCCGCGTTTCCGCCGGCCAGTCGTCGCGACGATCAAAATGCGTCGCGGCGTTGTCGAGCATCTGCCGTTGCTGCTTCTGCAACTGTTCCCACGCCGCCCAGCCGGCCTGATCCTGCGGGACTTTCACCGTCGGCCCATACTCGTACTTGTTGCCGTCGAGTGCGGGTTCGGCCGTGCTGTTGAAGAAGGCCAGCAGTCCGTAATAGTCGCGCTGAGTGATCGGGTCGTACTTGTGGTTGTGGCAGCGGGCACAGACCATCGAAATGCCGAGGAACACCGTGCCGAGTGTCTCGACGCGGTCGAAGTTGTTCTTCATCTGAAACTCGTCCGGAATCGCTCCGCCCTCGCCGGTCGACGGATTCAGCCGGACGTAACCGGTTGCGACCAGCTGCTCGGGCGTCGGCGACTCCAGCAGATCGCCGGCGACCTGCCACTCTATAAAGCGGTCGAGCGGCAGGTTGCGATTGAACGAGCGGACGACCCAGTCGCGATACGGATAAATGCCGCGGCGGTTGTCGAGATGCAGTCCGTGCGTGTCGCCATAGCGAACCGCGTCGAGCCAGTACCGCGCCTGATGCTCACCAAACCACGGACTGTCGAGCAGCTGGCCAACGAACCGCTCGTAAGCATCGGGTCGTTCGTCATTCAGAAACGCGTCGAGCTGATCAAGTTCCGGCGGAAGCCCCGTCAACACGAGTGCCGCTCGTCGAGCCAGCGTCGCTCGATCCGCTTCCGCCGCGAAGTCGACGCCGCGCCGTTGCAGACGTCGCGCGATAAACGCATCGATCGCTGCGGCGCCAGCCGCCTTCTCGTTCTCTGGCGGCGCCGCCTTTCGCGGCACAACGAACGACCAGTGCTGCCCGTACTCGCCCCCCTGCAGCACCCAACGACTGAGGATGTCGCGTTCGGCATCCGTGAGCTGCTTCTCAGCATCCGCCGGCGGCATCGGTTCGTCTTTCGATCGAATCCGCCGAAGCAGCTCACTCTGCTCAGGCTTCGCCGGATCAATCGCCCGCGACCCATCCCGATTCGCCGTCGCCGCCTCAAACGAATCCAGCCGCAGATCCCCCTCGTCCTGAGTATCCGGCCCATGGCAGGCGAAGCACTTGTTGGACAGGATCGGCAGCACCTCGCGAGCGAAGTCGACTTTGTCCGAGCCGCTCTCTGCGCCGACACTGCTCGTCGCCATCAGCCCGCTGAGAGTCAGCCCAGGGATCAGGTACCAGACAGAAGATCTCATCGATTGCTCGCTCCCGGAAAGTTCAAGATCACTGCGAGTTCACAGGTTGCCAGCTTCGTCGAAGAACTTCCAGAGACCCGCAGGGAACGTCGGACAACCGGTTGTTCGTGGTCCCCGATGTCCGGCCCGCCCGGCCCCGCACGGGATCGGCGTGCTTGTGTCGACGGACTGCTGAACGCAGACTTTGCCACTGAGGCGCGTGCCGTGTCCAACGTCTGTTCCGCTGGTTCGTCGAAAGGTGGCGTCAGATGACGAAGATGTTTTCTTGTTTGTCGGCCCTGATGCTGGCGTTTTTCGTGCTGAGTCCGCTATCAGCCATAGACGCTGCCGAACCGGTTCGTGTTGGCATTCTGGGCATCGACAATTACCAGAGCCTGGCGTTTACCCAGCTCTGGCATAAGCCGCCGGAGGACAATCCGGACCTCGGTGGCCTGCAGGTCGTGGCGGCGTGGCGCGGGGGGAGTCCGGATATTGAGGAGACGCTCACCGACATCAAACGCTGGGAGCCTCGGCTGGTGGAGCTAGGCGTGGCGATGAAGGACTCGATCGACGAAGTCCTCAGCGAGTGTGACGCGGTGATCATCATGACGATTGACGGGCGGGCTCATCTGAAGCTGGCCGAGCAGGCGCTGCAGGCTCGCAAGCCGACGTACATCGGACGTCCGCTGGCCGCGTCGCTGGAGGACGTCATCGCGATCTTTGACCTGGCGAAGAAGTACGACACGCCGGTGTTCTCGTGCTCGCAGCACCGCTACAGCCCCGGCTTTGTCGAGATGCGGGATCATCCCGAGGTTGGCAAGGTGACCGGCTGCGACGTTTACGGCGGCTGCCCGCTGGTCGAGCATCATCCCGACTTCTTCTGGCACGCCGTCCACAGCATCGAAACGCTCTACACGATCATGGGTCCAGGCGTCGAAACGGTGACGCGAGCGAAGACCGACGGAGCCGAACTGGTCACCGCCGTCTGGAAAGACGGTCGCATCGGCACGTATCGAGGCATCCGCAACGGCGCGATCAAGTACAGCGCTCTGGTCTTCGGCGAAAAAGGCATCGCCCCGGCAGGCATCTACGGCTACTCAGCCCCGATCAACGGTGTCGTGCCGAAGACGCGTTACAAGGGCTACGAAAACGTGGCGACCGAGATCGCGAAGTTCTTCAAGACCGGCACACTGCCGATCGAACCACAGGAAACGATTGAACTTTTCGGCTTCATGGAAGCCGCCCATGAAAGCCACCGCCGCGGCGGAGTCCCCGTCCGCGTCCAGGGAGTCATCACCGCCGCCCGCCAGCGAGTGGCCCACTGAGTTTACTCTCATTGCCGCTGATCATCCGCGATTGTGTATACGCGGGCTCGTCACTCCAGGCAGACAAGTCGTACAGGAAGGACACGCATGGCTTCGGAGACCCAGCAGGGCACAATGAGAAGATACTTCGTCATCTTCAGCTTACTCTTCATGCTTTGGATACTCGTCGCAATTGGACGCGTGCTGACGAGTCATGCTCCGTGGGGACCAGAAATCGGCGGGAAATTGCCCGATGGTACCGAAGTCTATTTTCAGGCACGCCCAGGAGGTTTTGAGACGGACGACCGTCTGACCGTGGTTGCTCCCAACATGGCACCACAACATTACTGGGTCGATCGAGTCCATGGGGGATTCGAATACGTCGTTCTGAAGCACAACAGCACAGGAACACAGATTTGGGTCGAATCTGATGGCAAGGTCGGGGCATCCATCGACCTCAAGACCAACGATTTCCGCGCCGAGTCTGATGAGCAACACACTTGGGCGAAGTATGGAACAGGCACAAAGCTCGACTCAGGAAACACAAGCAGCATCATCTCGTTGCTCAGCCTGTGGTAGCGAGATGCCTCGTCGAGCACCGACACGGCCGGAGAACGAGGCCGTGAAGCGGAACGGCGGGGTGGTACCGCTGGCGTGACGCAGTTGTAGTGCTGCCAGGCAAGCCGACAGTGGCACCCGCAGGATCGTGCGTGCCGACGTGGATTTTCGATGTGATGGCCAGGACGAATTTCAGGCTCGGTCGGTCGGGAAGGCTACGATCTGCTGTATGGTTGGCAGGCCGAGGGCGAGCATCGTGAGGCGGTCGAAGCCGAGGGCGACTCCGGAACTCTGCGGCGCGCCGTGGCGGAGGGCAGCTTCCAGCATGGGCGCGCCGGGCAGGTCGGGGGCGTTTTGATGACGGCGGATGGCGCGCTCTTCTTCCGTGCGGGCGGCGAAGGCGTCGGGGTCGGTGAGTTCGTGGTAGCCGTTGCAGAGTTCAACTCCTGAGAGGTACAGCTCGAAGCGTTCTGCGACTGGTGGCTGGCCGGGGTCTTCTCGCAGGACGGCGAGAGCGGCCTGGCTGGCGGGGTAGTCGTGCAGGAAGACCGGGTGCTCGGTGCCCAGGTGGGGCTCGACGAGATCGGCCAGCAGCAGGTTCAGCCAGCCGTCGCGATCGCCCGCTGGCAGGCTGTCGGGGATTTCGAGGTTGTGTGAGCGTGCGATGTCGACGAGGGCAGCGTTCGGCAGATTGAGAACCCGCGTGCCAGCGTGACGCTCGAAGGCTGCGTCGTACGTCAGGCGCTCGAACGGTTCGGGTGGCAGGTCGCGACCGGCGGTTTCAAAGACGGCGCGGACGAGTTGCTCGGTGAACGGCATCTGTGCGAAGTGGTCGTCTCCGACGCGATACCATTCGACCATCGTGAATTCCGGATTGTGCCGCGGTCCAGATTCGCCTCGGCGGAAGACTCGCGAGACCTGAAAGATCGCCGTCGCTCCCGCCGCCAGTAGCCGCTTCATTCCGGCCTCGGGCGAGGTCTGCAGGAACCACCGCTCGCCGCCGTCGGTCAGCTCGAACGGGTCGAGGTTCGCGTCGACGACGATGTCCCGCGACAGAATCGGCGTTTCGCATTCCCAGTACCCGTGCTCGACAAAGAACGCGCGGACCGAGGACAGCAGTTTCGCCCGCTGCTGCAGCGTTTCGAGATCGGCGGAGGGGAGGAAGTCTGATGGCATGGTAGGCGGAGATTAGCGGGTTGGTTTGCTGTTGCGTGAGGGAGTCGTTTGCAGACGCGGCGATCGCTGGACAGCGACCTTCAACCTTGCCTCTGGGAGGGTCGCGGTCTCAGCCGCGGGGAGGGTTCTGGGTGAATCTTCTGGCGGCAGAGAATTCCGTGTGACGTCCTGAAGGACTCCCCGCTCACCAGGGTGGCACGCCGGACACTATGCGTGGCGCTTCAATGCAGTCCCCTCTCCGCGGCTGAGACCGCGACTCTCCCGCAAGCGGGAGAGTGAAGGCCGGGGCTCGCGACGACGTCCGGACTGGTCAGTGATGACGTGTCGTTTGCGACGAATCGCGTTCCTCATTACAGAGCAGTCGGAATTGAGCAGCCAGACGAACCGTTTTCCTGAGGACTATTCGATGACACGCTCACTGCCTCGTTTTTACTTCGGCATCGTTGTCCTGCTGATTCTGACGACCGCTCCGTCGATCACCGTCGGCGCAACTGCAGACCGGCCGCACATCATCGTGATGATCGCCGACGACCTCGGCTGGGGAGATGTCGGGTTTCATGGCAGCCGGATTGAGACGCCAAACATCGATCGACTGGCCGAACGCGGCACGCAGCTCAATCAGTTTTATGTGCAACCGGTCTGCTCGCCGACGCGCGGCGCGTTTTTGACGGGCCGCTATCCAATGCGGCTCGGGCTACAGTGCGGAGTTGTACGGCCATGGGCAACGCACGGGCTGCCGCTTGACGAACGCACGCTGCCACAGGCTCTCCGCGAAGCCGGCTACAAAACGGCGATCTGTGGCAAATGGCACCTCGGGCATTTTCAGCCGGACTATCTGCCGACGCGGCGCGGGTTCGATCTGCAGTACGGGCACTACAACGGAGCACTCGACTACTTCACGCACATTCGCGACGGTGGCCACGACTGGCATCGCAACGATCAGCCGAACTACGACGAGGGTTACTCGACGGACCTGATTGGCCAGGCGGCGGCAGACATCATTGCCGGGCACGATCAAACAAAGCCGCTGTTTCTGTACGTGCCGTTTAACGCTCCGCACACGCCGCTGCAGGCTCCGCAGAAGTGGCTCGACAAGTACGCCCACTTCAAGTTGAAGCACCGCCAGACCTACGCGGCGATGGTCGCCTGCATGGACGCCGCCGTTGGCACAATCGTCGGAGCACTCGAGCAGAACAACTTTCCCGACGAGCAGACGTTGATCTTCTTCTGCTCGGACAACGGCGGCATCCGCAGACTCGGCTCGAACCGCGAACTGCGCGACGGCAAGGGTTCGCTGTACGAAGGCGGCGTTCGAGTTCCCGCCGTTGCTGTCTGGCCGGGCCAGTTGAAAGCGGGAGCGATCGTCGACGAGCCGCTGCACATCATCGACATGTATCCAACGCTGACGAAGCTGGCCGGCGCACCGACCGACGGCAGCAAGCCGCTCGACGGCAAAGACGCCTGGCCGACGATCGCCGACGGCAAGCCCTCACCGCACGAGAGCATTCTGTTGAACGCGACGCCCTTTCACGCGGCCGTTCGCGTCGGCGACTGGAAGCTGATCCGCAACGGCGCCGTCACGGCAAACGCGACGGAGCCGAGTCCCAAAGAGACATGGGAACTCTTCAACATTCGAGAAGACATCGGCGAACAGCGCAATCTTCTCAGCGAAAAGCCCGAACTCGTGAAGCGGCTTCGGCAGCAGCTCACAGAACTTTCTGAGCAGGCTGTCAGGCCGAACATCCCGCCGAACAAAGCTCCTGCGGACTTCGAGGTTCCCGCTGTCTGGGGACATCCTCAGGTCAGCAGCCGCTGATGACATCCGACCGTGCCTTAAGCCTTGCAACAGTTCGATCAACGTCGCCGTTCACGTTCAGGTCTCAGTTCCCGGAGAAGTCACGATTTTCGGCGACGAGTCTTCAGCAGCTTGTCGATCGACTGAAACTCGGCGAGCAGGCCGCCGCCGTAATTCTGCTTGAAGTCAGATCGGCGGAGGTTCTGCCAGTCTGCTTCGGTCTTCAGGTTCAGCGTCTTCGCCAGCCACTCAAAGTAGCGATCCCGGTTTGCTTTCTTCTTCCAGAAGGCAACGGGCACTCGCGGGAACTTCCATTCCTCCCAGGTCTTCTCCGGGAAACAGTCCAGCACAGCGGCCAGCGGTGAACCGTGGTAGTGCTTCATCAGCTGGTTGCCGTGATGCGTCTCGAAGTCCTCGCGCGTCAGACGGTACCAGTCGGCCTTCTTCCGGAAGCCGAGTTCTTTGCCGAGCCACTTCAGATACCGGACACGGTTTTCGCGTTCCTCCCAGAAGTGTTTCGGTGTGCGACCGAACTTCCACGCCTGCCAGCGATGCCTGGGAAAACAGGCCATGACGGCCGCTGAGATCGTGCTGCCGTACTGCAGCAGAAAAGCACCGCCCTTGGCTCGGCGGAAATCCTCATTCGTGACGCGGTACCAGTCGTCAAGTTCCTGCACACCAATCTGCTCGCCCAGCCATTCCATATATCGGCGATGGTTCTTCCGATCGCTCCAGAACCGGCGAGGGCACGAGACGAACCGCCACTCCTTCCAGTCGTAATCGGGAAACGTCTCCATCACCGCGCGCACGGCCGATCCGCCCCAGCAGTGCAACAGAACGCTGCTGCCTCGGTTGCGTTTAAAGTCGTCCGTCACCAGCGCGTAGTAGTCTTCGAGCTGTCGGAACCCCAGCTGCTGCCCGAGCCAGATCAGGTACAGCTTCTGGTTTCCACCATACGACCAGAACCCGGCAGGCACAGGACCTTCGAGCCAGATCGCTTCGGCACGAGTGACCTTGCGCGACAGCGGATTGGCCGGCGCGGTCGTCGTCCGCCGCGTTGATCTCCTGCGAGCTTTCTTCCTGGCCATGATGCGCCCTCGTGACGTTGCTGGCTGAGCAGCCCGGATGATATGCCTGCCCGATTCGGCACTGCAACCAGCGGACTTTGTCCCAGATTCTTTATCCCTCGACCACGACCACAGGATGCCTGTACTCAGCAGACGGCACCAAACAAAAAGACCGACCGCGTTCCACTGAAGGACCGCGACCGGTCGGTGTGCCGTGCGACATTGAAGCGTTCCTGCCGAGCCCTCGCGGGACATAGCGTGCGAGAAGACCGGCAATTGCCGCTGGTGTTACAGATTCAGAACACCTTTTGAGTCGAGGTAGGCGACAACTTCCTGAGCCAGTTCGTCGATGCCCTTGTTGTCGGAGTCGAGGACGAGTTCCGGGTTTTCCGGCGCTTCGTAGGGATCATCGATGCCCGTGAACCCTTTGATCTCGCCAGCGCGGGCCTTCTTATAGAGCCCCTTCGGATCGCGGGCTTCGCAGGTTTCCAGCGACGCATTGACGTAGATCTCGATGAACTGTCCATCGTCCAGCAGAGCGCGAGCGGCATCGCGGTCTGCCCGGTATGGCGAGATGAAAGCCGTTGAAGTGATGACGCCGGCGTCACAGAACAGCTTCGCGACTTCACCAATGCGACGGATGTTTTCCGCGCGATCTTCAGCCGAGAAGCCAAGGTTCTTGTTCAGCCCATGTCGGATGTTGTCACCGTCCAGCAGGTAGGTCCGCTTGCCGGCTTCATGCAGCAGGTGATCGACCACGTTTGCAATGGTGCTCTTGCCGCAGGCGCTGAGCCCCGTGAACCACAGCACCGCGCCTTTGTGCCCGGCCTGCTTCCACCGCGAATCGCGGTCCACATGATGATCGTGCCAGGTAATGTTCGTTGATTTCTGTTCGCTCATGTCTGCCTCTTGGAGTGAAAATGGGCTGTCTGAATCTGGAATCTCGCCGCGTTGCGGACGGGAATTGCTAAGCAGGCTCGGGATCGTAGAGAAACCGCAGGAACGGGAAAAGCCCGCAAAAATCGGCGGTTTTCGATTGTTGCGGGCCGTCAGACGACCGCGATGGGGCCGCCAATCGGCGTCAGGACAGGACCGAGACCGCGAAGTCCGCCACGGGATCCGCTGATCGCGGCGTCGCTGCTGCCGTCGGTCTGTCTTTCAGAAAGTTCTCAGATTTCTGCACGGATTGCGGCCGGCAAGGGCACTACTGAAGACGGGGACGGGATGCAGGTCTTTGTCGTCACCGGGGCCGCGCGGATTGCTGAGGGCGTCGAAACGATCGAACGTGCTAAGGAACGCGTTCAAAACAACTTCCCGTTTTTCAGTGGCACCTCGCTCCGCGAGGTAGGCCTGGCAATTGGGCTGGCCTCGCGGAGCGAGGCGCCACTATGGGGAAGTTGTTTCGGACACACGCCTACGGACCTGCCGAACAACCCACCCACGACAGACCCTGGCTCACGGAGCTTTACCATGCGACTGACACTGAGAACTCTGCTGGCGTACCTCGACGATATTCTTGAGCCGTCTCACGCGCGAGAGATCGGGAAGAAGATCAGTGAGAGTGGCTACGCGTCGTCGCTCGTCGAACATATTCGCGAAGTGATGCGCAAGCGTCGTCTCGGGGCTCCGGAACCCAGCGGTCCGGGCATCGGTCTCGATCCGAACTCGGTCGCCGAGTACCTCGACAATACGCTGTCGCCGGAAGAGGTTGCAGATATCGAAAAGATCTGTCTGGAGTCGGATCTGCATCTGGCCGAGGTGGCCGCCTGCCATCAGATCCTGACGATCGTGCTCGGCGAACCGGTTGACGTTCCCGAGCGGACTCGCGAACGCATGTACGTGCTGGGCGAAGAGCGGCAGAACAGACCAGCCCCGAAAGACGATCGCAGGAACGGCGAGCCCCGCCAGCCGGTGCCGTCCGTCACCGGATCGACTCAGCCCAGGCCGGAGCCCGAAAAGCCGCGCGCGTACGAAGGCGTGCCGGATTATCTGCGTCCAACTCCTGTCTGGCGCCGTGTCGGCCCGATCGTCGCCGGCCTGGTGATCGGCGGCGTCTGGCTGACGATGATCTGGTCCAGTCCCTCGTTGATCCGTCCGAAGTCGAACACCGGCTCCGAGACCGACGGGCAACTCGCGGACGCCTCCGCCTCGGATGCCGACGATCCCGCAGCCACAATCGCCGACGGGATTCTCAACGGCACCCAGACGGGCGTTCCGGAGAACTCCGAGCCGGAGATTTCCTCGAACGAAACGCCGCCGAACAATCTGGCGGCAACTCGCGAGAACTCGCCGTCAATCCGCGATCTCGACGGGTTCGACCCGCCGCCACCAGCAGACGCTCCTGAAACTGCCGTCGTCCCCGAGACGGAACCTGGCTCGACGACGAACAGTTCTGAGACGAACAACGCCGTTGCCGGGACACGTTCGGCGGCTCCCGAATCGGCGACGCCCGCGGCTCCGAAACCGGGCACGGTCGGGACAACGACGACTCCTGCAGCGACGGCGACGACGATTCCTCGAACGTCCGAGCCGACAACGGTGGCGGCTGTCACACCGCCGGGAACCCGCCCGTCACCAGCAAACGCGGCATCGGAAACCGTTCCGTCCACACCGCAACTCGACGAAGCTGCCGCCGCCGAAAAGCCGCAGTACCAGGCGGCGCCGGAGATCATGTACGCGTCGCGCGACGGCGTGTTTCTCATTCGAACCACCGACGGCTGGCGAACCATGCCGCGTCGGTCGATGGTCCGAACCGGTGACACCCTCGCCGCTCCAGAACCATTCTCCACGACGCTCGACGTCACATCGCTGGGAATGACGATCGAAGTCTTTGCGGGAACCGCTCTGGAGATCGTTGGTTCGTCGGACGAAGCCAGGCTGGTTCTGAGGCTGACACAGGGGCGGCTCGCGTTTCAGAATCGATCGATTACCGATCCGGAGAACCCCACAATTGTCAGCGTGCTGATCGGCGACGAAGTTTTCCATTTGACGTTCTCGTCAGAGAACTCCGTCTGCGGCGTCGAGGTCGTGCCGACTGAGCCTCAGAAGTTTGAGCAGCCGCCGGTGGCCGACCAGTTTGTGGGCAATCTGTTTGTCGGTCGCGGTGCTGTGAATGCCAGCGTGGGCACGCCCGGCGGTCGCCTCCTGGCTGCTCCCGCCTGGCTGCCGTTGACCGTGTCCGTCCGTGAGCAGATGGAGAAAGCGGGCGAGGATGTTCCGATTCTTCCCGTGCCGGAATGGCTGGATCTCGATGCCGATCGCATGTCACCGGCCCAGCGGCGATATGCCGTGCGCTTCGAAAAGGAACTGGACCCCGAGGTGCCGATCCATCTGAGCATTCCCGCGGCAGTGGAATCTCAGGTACCGGACATCGCCACGCTGGCGGTTCGGTGTCTGGCAGTGACCGGGCTTTCAGAGCAGTTGGTTGAGGCTCTGGCCCGTGTCGAGTTCACCGAAGCTCGGGACGCGGCCATCCAGGCGATTCGGCAGTGGCTGCCCCGTGATCCGAAGAACGCCGCTGCCTTGCGACAAGCGCTGGAGAAGAACTTCCCGCCCGACGAAGTCGATCCGGTTTATCGGTTGCTGTGGGGCTACGACGAGATGGATGCCCGGAATGAGGCGACGTCGCGAATTCTCATCGACTGGCTGCAGAGCGACAGCGAAGTCATCCGGCAGCTCGCGTACTTCCACATTTACCGGCTGACAGGCCAGCGTCACGACTACCGCCCGAATCTTCCGGAAGATCAACGTCGTGTCGCCATGAAGCGCTGGGAATCGCACCTCGAAAAGAACGACGGCAAACTGCTGCCGTAGCCTCAACACGATGCATTTCACCCTCCCTTCGGGAGGGTCGCGGTCTCAGCCGCGGGGAGGGCGTCTGCGCGTCTCGTCTGACCGCTGGCACTGCGACCGAGCTGACACTGCGATCGGTCGAACAGAAGGTGCGGCTATCCAATGCAGGCCCTCTCCGCGGCTGACACCGCGACTCTCCCGCAAGCGGGAGAGTGAAGTGCAGTCGACACGCCGACTCGACACGCTCCGTGAATCATCCGGGGTCGCGAGTGCCGGGTCACTTCTCGCTGTCAGGACTTCTCGCTGTCACCTTGCGATTCTGCTTCGGCGTCCCGAACAGAATGGCGACACCGCGGTTCAGTCGCGGAAGACAACCTGCGGCTGCAGCTGCCCGCCGCGTCGGCCCCCGCCGGCAATGGCGATCAGTTCGTCTGCCGGACCAATCAGTGCGATCCGCATCTCAGACGGTTCCGCAGGCAGCTTCAGTGACGGCGGTTCGATGGCCGTCAGCTCGAGCGGCAGACTGCGACCGTTCCGGACAAGAGCAGCCTGTTCGGCAGAGATTCTTACTCGACGCAGGTGCGTTACGCCGTCGACAGGCGGCAACAGTCGTTCGACAACGCTGCCCTCGGAGATGGATTCCAGGTCCAGTGCTGAGTCGGTTTCGAAGCCGCCGATGGCTGTTCGTTCCAGTGCCGTCATCGTGGCGCCGCACCGCAGCCACTCGCCGAGGTCGCGACCGATCGAACGGACATACGTTCCCGAGCCGCAACGAATCAGCAGTTCGAATTCCGGACTCTTGAATCGCAACAGAGCTAACTCGTACACGTCAACCTCGCGTTGTTCGAGTTCGACGTCCTCGCCCTTGCGAGCGAGTTCGTACGCTCGCTTTCCATCAACGTGAATTGCCGAGAAACGCGGTGGCCGTTGCGAAATCCGACCGGTGAAATCCGGCAGCAGATCGTCAATGGCTGAGGCCGGGAAGTCGCCAGCTTTGACCGGGACCTCCCGCAGGACATTGCCAGTGATGTCGTCCGTGTCCGTGGTCAGTCCAAGCTGAAACGTGCCCCGGTACGTCTTGGGCAGGTCCTGGATCGTGGACACGAGCCGCGTCGCAGAGCCAACGCAGACAACCAGAACTCCCGTTGCCAGTGGGTCCAGAGTTCCACAGTGGCCGACCTTGATCTTCCGCTTTCCGGTCTCATCACGGAGTTTCCAGAGGACTCGGTTGACGACATCGCGCGACGTCAGACCCTGGGGCTTGTTGATGTTCAGAATTCCGGAAACAGCGGACATGAGAAATCAGGCAGCGGGAAATGGACGTTCGGGAGTGACGGACGGAGAGCGGCTTGTGAAATGCCGTAGCGACTGTCGCCAGACGGTGGAACCCACGCTCTGGCGAGCGTAGCTACGGGATGTGGAACCCACGCTCTGGCGAGCGTCGCGACGGGATCTCGAAAGCAATGCTGGTTGACGCGAGATTACAGCGTCAGCGACTGACCGGGTTGCAGGACGACGGGTTCGGCGGATGTCTGCGCCCGGACACGGTCCGCCCAGGCATCGGCGTCCTGAGCGATCGGCGGCCAGGTGTTGTAGTGGTCCGGAACGACGCGCTTGGGCTCAATCAGCCGGACTGCTCGCAACGCGTCGTCGGGCCCCATCGTGAACGTGTCACCGATCGGCAGAATCGCCAGGTCGATGCCCTCTTCACCGATCAGTTTCATGTCGCCGAACAGAGCCGTATCGCAGGCGTGGTAGATCGTTCCGTCGGTGAGCTTCAGCAGAACTCCGCAGGGACATCCGCCATTGCTGCCATCGGGCAGAGACGAGCTGTGAAAGGCCAGTGTCAGCTTGACCGTACCCCAGTCAAAGGTCGCCTGGCCCCCGGTGTTCATCGGGTGCCCGTTCTCGACGCCCTGATTCTGCAGCCAGGTGACGATTTCAAAGTTCGAGATCACCGTCGCGCCGGTCCGCTTCGCAATCGACACGACATCGGCCACATGGTCGAAGTGTCCGTGCGAAATGATGATCGCGTCGGCAGCAACCTCGTCAGCAGAGACCGTTGCCGCTGGATTATCCGTGAAGAACGGATCGATCAGAATCGTTTTCCCGGCAGTTTCAATGGCGAACGTTCCGTGACCATGAAACGTAACCTGCGTGCTCACGGTTCTTCTCCTGGTGTTGCGGTGTGTCGGCGGGGCGCGGCCAACGAGGCAATCGAGTAAGAAGCGCGGAGAATATCGCGTCGGAAGGGCCGTCGTAACCGTGTGGTCGTCGATGCGGATTCGCGGACGGCCGGATCGGGACTCGAATTGCCGGGAATTCGCCGGCTGGCCTATTATGGCTGAGGTGAGAACAAAGTCCGGCGACGGTCAACGGGCGGGAGAGTGTTTCGTCCGTCCTGTGTCCGGCTTCACGGAGTGGCCTGCCGGGAATCGTCGACAATCTCCGATGGCTTCGTCGGACGAGGCTGGCGTCAAGCGGCGGAAACTCAGTGAACTCACATTCCCGCCAACGACTGTCGTCCGACGGGAGTACGTTGTGCGAGCCTGTCCGGGGGCTCTGCCCGGCAGACCACTTCGGTCGATCGTCAGGATGAGGATCCTCAGAAGCTCGTTGTTTCCTGCCGGGACCCTGCTTTCCCTACCAAGTTGCCGATAGAGACAAAGGCTGTTTGATGCGAATCTCCTTCATCTCGAAGCCTGTTGCGTCACGCGGGTTCTGGCTCTCCCTCGCGCTGCTGGCGATGGCCCTCGCCCCCGGTTTTGTGGCTGCTCAGATTGAAGCGCCAAAGATCAACATTGGCAACGAGCTGCAGCTTCCGGGGTTTTCAAAGCCGAAGAAGGAGTCCGCGTCCGGAGCAACAATCACTCTGGAACCCGCCGATGCGAAGGCGGGCGACACGGTCACCTTGAAGATCGTCGTCACGACGGCCAGCGACGCCTACACGTATTCGATGGACGACTCATTCGCGGGGCGGACCCGCATCGAGGTCAAGTCGGCAGCCGGCCTGACGGAGATCGACAAGTCGTTTTCCTCCGACCGCAAGCCGAAGGCCGAACAGGACCCGCTGCTCAATCAACGCGTCGAGAAGTTTCCCGGAGGCGTCACCTGGACGCGCCGGTTCAAAGTGGCGGACGACGCTGATCCGGCGGACGTGAGTCTCGCGGGTTCGATTCGCTATCAAATCTGTGACGCCACGAGCTGCCGGCCTTTCAATGAAAAGTTTGACCTGACGCTGTCGGCGGAAAAGAAAGAGCCGGTTTTCCGCCAGCAGTTTGCCCCAACGGTCAAGGTGAAGGGCGAGGCCGTCCCCGGACCTTCGGCATGGACACTGACGCTCAACCCGCCCAACGCAAAGCCGGGTGACACCGTCACCATGAAGGTCTCGGTCAGGCTGAAGGATGGGTATCACACCTTCGCGATCGATCAGGACAAGAAGAACTATGGTTTGCCAACGGTCATCGACGTGAAGTCGATGTCGGGGCTGAAGCCTTTGGGTGACGCCTTCGTCCCCGACCGGGATGTCGAACTCCACACGGAACTCGGCAAGGTTCAGCGCATCCATCATGGCGAGGTGAGCTGGAGCCGTGACTTCGAAGTCCTCGCAGAGGCGGCGACGGACGGTTACGGAGTGGCCGGCGAACTCTCCTTCCAGACGTGCAATGAAGGCCGCTGCATTGCCAGCGATTTCGACTTCGAGCTGGGACGCGTCACGAAGAAGGCAGCCGAAACGGCATCGGTCGTCGGTGCTGTTCCGTCCGAACCGTCGTCAGACGGAGATGGCGATTCGCGGTTCGACTCGATTCAGTATCGCGAACCGGGGGCAGAAGAAGCGGACAGCAGCCTGAGCATGTACCTGCTGTATGCCTTCCTGGGCGGGTTGATTCTGAACGTCATGCCGTGCGTTCTGCCGGTGATCGCGATCAAGGTGCTGAGCTTCGTGCAGCAGGCGGGCGAAAGTCGCGGGCGAATTCTGGCACTCAACGCCAGCTACTCAGTCGGCGTGCTGGCCGTGTTCATGGTGCTCGCGACGCTGGCCGCGTTTGCCGGGATGGCCTGGGGCGGCCTGTTTCAGCACGCAGGATTCATCATCGCAATGGCGGCTCTGGTCTTCGTCATGGCGCTCAGTCTGCTGGGCGTATTTGAGCTGCCGGTTCCGGGCATGGTCGGCTCGGTCGGAGCGGCTCAACGGGAAGGTCTGTCGGGAGCGTTTCTGACGGGCATCTTCGCGACACTGCTGGCGACACCGTGCAGCGGACCGTTTCTTGGCACGACACTCGGCTGGTCTGTGCAGCAGGAACCGCATGTGATCTACGCGGTCTGGACGGTCATGGCGCTCGGCATGGCGTCGCCGTATCTGCTGTTCGGACTCTTCCCCGGTGCTGTGAAGCTGCTGCCGAAACCCGGCAACTGGATGGTCCGTTTCAAACAGTTCGCCGGTTTCGTTCTCCTTGGTACGACGGTCTATCTGATCTCGATCCTCGGGCACGAGTACGTCCTCCCGACGCTGATCCTGCTGCTCGGCCTGGCACTGGGCACCTGGATGGTCGGCAATCTGTACGACCTGTCGTCACCGTCGAACCTCCGCTGGAAGGTCCGCGCACTGGCGCTGATCCTGACGGGCGGGATTGCCGGCTTCGGTTACCAGGTGCACGAAGGCGGCGACGAACTGCCGTGGGAACCGTTTACTACTGACGCGCTCGCCGCGGCGCTCGACGACGGCCAGCCGGTGCTCGTTGACTTTACCGCTGACTGGTGTCCGAACTGCAAACTCGTTGAACGCATCAGCCTGAACCGCAAACAGACACGGGACTTCGTCAGCGAGCACAACGTCAAGACGCTGAAGGCCGACTACACCAACTTCAGCGATGAGATCACCCAGTGGCTCGAACGCTTCGATTCGACGTCAATCCCCGTCACCGCCGTCTTCTCACCCGGACGACCGACCGAGCCGCTGCTGATTCGCGATGTCTACACACAAAGCACGCTGCTGGAAGTGCTCGAAACGGCGACCAGTGAATCGCAAGGTGCGGTCCGGACCGCCAGTCTTGAGGGCGTGGTCCGCTGAACTGACCTGCTGCTGCCGGTCCTGCACACGCCGGTCGCTGCCCGGTTCGCGCTCTATTCCGCGAGCATGATGTCCACGCTGTAGAGCAGCCGACCGGACTGGCTGCCGAGCGGAGAGTCCAGATCGCCAGCCTCGAATGTGGCCAGCGATTCCGGCAGGTCGCAGAACAGATAAACGCGGACGCGATCGTCGGGCAGTTCGAAGGCGGACACGTCGGACAGCATGCGCACTCGCAGGTCGCGCAGGATCAGCCAGTTTCGGAACCGGTCAAAGCCTCTTTCGGGATCGGCGATCTCGCCACGACGGAATCTGCGAAAACGATTCGTCAACTCGATGGCGTCGCCCAGAGGAAGCCCCTCGCCCGTGGCGAGCCGGCCTTTTCCATCCCGCAGAATGTCGAGATTCAGCGAGTAGAGAAGATTGCCGGCCAGCACCACGCCGGATCGAACCTGCGACGCGGGCGTGCCTTCGACAGCGACTGCAAGTTCTGTCACATCGTCCGTTGGCGCGGCGTCTGGCAGGCGTTTGATCTGCAACGGACCAAGGGGCAGCTGCGTTCGGTGTGCCAGTGTCCGGAACGTGAACGGCGGCATGTCGGACCTCAGCGTCGCGCGACGTCCGCTATCCGCCTGGCCATCGATCTGTTCGGTGTTCTGAGCGGTCGAATACGCTCCCGACTCACCTTTGTGGGCGATCGAGTAGGTGCCGCCTTCGGTCACGAACAGGCTGCTCCACAACTCGACATCAAAGCGCCCATCCGGAAGCGGGCGGGCGATCGCAGCGGTCAGCGTCTTCGTGGATTCGCCGTAACCTCGAGCCCCAACCTGCCGGAACATCCAGCTGAATCCGGTCACGATGATGAGCAGTGCGACAAGCCCGACGCGGTAGTCGAGCTTTGACCGTGCCAGCAGAAAGCCACCGGGAAACAGCAGCAGCATGTAGACACCGGACGCGGCGTAAATCACGTACCAGTTGTGCCGCGGCCTGACCAGATCCTTGAGCCGGTTGGGAAGCAGGGATTCACTGTCCCAGTCGGAATACGAGTAGTAGTGCCGTTCGTGATCTTTGAAGAACTCGGTCGTTGTCGGGTCGATGAATCCGCGTTCGGCTCCGCTGCGCACCAGCGAGGGTTCTCCCTGAACCGTCGGGTAGATGATCTCGTAAACGTAGTCCCGAGTGAGTTCTCCGCGAGTGGTTTCGTGCCAGTAGATGCGGCCCGCACCGTAACGGTCGGGACGCGTCAGACTGTCGAGTTCCGCGACAGGCAGTGCTGGAAACTCGCCGTCGCTGTCGTGCAGAACGTGCAACACACCGCCACGATACAACCAGTCGCCGAAGGCCCGCCGGGTTGGCTCTTCCCACGACGGCAGGTGATCGAGCACCGCGAGTGCGAGGCCTTCCGTTCCCGTCGTCGTTGGGGGAAAGTGATCTTCTCGAAAACCTTTCAGCCCCAGAGTGACGCCCGAGATGCGGTGAGGATCGTTGAACAGAACCCGCGCGCCGCTGGTCAGCGCCGCCTGCTCAACGATGTAGGTTTCGTCGAGTGTGTCGCCCCAGCGAAGCTCCCATTCTTCGGATGAGTCGAGGACGAACGGGAAGAACTGCACCAGCTTGATACTGCTGGGACTGAGGTAGAGCGGTTGAGTCTGTTCCACATCGGTCCAGGCACCAGTCGCCGACAACAGGCGCCGCAGCCGGAGCGTGCCTTCGAAAGGCTCCGTCGAGTTGTTGCGGATCTGAACCGAGAGAACATTGAACGTGCCCGGTACCGCTCGTTCGTCAAAACCAAACTCCGCGAACGTGACGTCGACGGGTTTGTACGTCACCTCGTCTTCGTCGACTGTCTGTGCCCGGCAGACCGGAATCGAGACAAATGTCAGCACGATGGCCAGCAGCCAGTTCTGTTTGCCCTGCATCATGATCCGTTCGCAGAGTTGAGGTGACGGACGCCCGGAATCGGACAACGATCGGTTCTGTGTCGGATCCGAGCTGTCAGAAACGGTCAGAGACTGAGCCGACACGACATGTCAGGTCGGCCCGGTCGGTATGCAGGCTCGATGATTACGCGGTCGCGGGGCGGCGACAATCCGAGCGGCAACGGACTCTGAAAGATGTCCGCGTTTGCGACCGCGCGTGAAACTCGCAAGCCGCTGTGGCGACGCGTGCGGAACGCTTCACGAGCAAACGGCTTTACCGGCGGTCAAGGGCGAATCCAGCGCACCTCACGGCGTCCATTCACTGAGTTCACACAGCTCTCTGAGGTGTTCCCAGGTATAAAGGCCGGTGTCGTGCCGGTCGTTCCAGGTGATCTTCAGCGCGTAGTTGCCGGTCAGTTCGGCGGACTCGATCTCGATCGCTTCGGGAATGTCAGGCACGTCGACCATTCGCTCGCCGGTAAACTCGTTAACGCAGCTCGCACACGGACAGCGACCGCGGAGGTAGCGGAACGGCATTCGCGTTTCCTGGCCATCGGACCAGGCGATCTCCAGCACTCGATCGTCGCGGATCGACTTCAGTCGTGTTGGGGGGGCGGTCATTCAGAGTCTCAATGAAAAATTACTGAGCGGCCAGTTCTGCGGGCGATCCGGCAGGCAGGATGCGGATCGTGGCTCTCATGCCCGGCGAGATCTGCAGCTTCGGGTTTTCAAACTCGGCCCAGACAACAACGTCTTCCTTGACCGGATTGACGCGAGGATCGACGAACGTCACGACGCCGTCCAGTGTGACAGTTCTGTCTTTTGACAATTGGACGTCAATCTTCGCAGGCCGGCCCTTCAGTTCGACCGCGTCCTCGCCGCGAATGACTCGGCCTTCGCATCGCAGGCGATCGAGCCGCAAGAGTTCCATGATCGTCGTCCCCTTCTCAACCCACTCGCCCGGCTGATGATTCAGCTTGACGACGATCCCGCCGACCGACGAACGAACGACGTGCAGGTCGACATCAAGCTGTGCCTGATCATGCTTTGTCTGTCGAAGCTTCGCATCGAACTCCGCCGTGCGTTTCGCCAGTTGCGCCTGCTGGATAGCCAGTTCAGCACGGTCGAGCAGCAGCCGCAGACGGTCGAGTTCCGTGCGCGAAATGGCTTTCGAATAACGTTCGACGGCTTCGAGTGCTCGCTGCAGTTCCGCCTGCGCGACATCACGCGCTTTCTGTGCAGCCGTGATTTCGACGTCGCTCGCGGCCAGTTCCCGTGCCTTGGCCAGTTCGGTGGCCGCTTCAACCTCGGCAAGTTGAGCTTCGGTGTCGTCGAGTCTGGCCAGCGGTGTACCAGGTTCGACAGTGGCTCCCGCTTTGACGGCGACTTCCTGAATCACGCCGGTTCGGCGAGCCGGAACACTGACCTCTCCGATCAGAGAAACCTGAGCCCCCCGAACGACGATCTCGTCCGGCGTGACCGGGGGAGCAATCTCCTGAGCAAAGCCCGGATGCGCAGCGAAGACAGCCAGCCCGCCAAGCAGCAGATGAAATCTGAACATGCCGAAATTCTCCCGGTGTGAACTCTGCCCGCTCTCGTTTGTGAAGCGCGTCAGAACAGCACCTTGGTCTGCAGAACGTGATACAGCTCGTGAAACCAGATAAACCCGATCGGCCGCGTTCCACAGTGAATTCGTGGAATGACGGTCGCTCCTGGCCGAAGTTCGCCCGGCGGAATCTCCGTCCGATCAATGGCCACGGTGACCAGAACGGTCGGGCCTTCCTCAGGATGAAAACCAGTCGACTCCGCGATGTCACGCACCGTTCCCTGCCATTCCCGCTCCGGATTGGTCGCGAGGACGAATGTGACGGACAAATCAGGTTTGAGTTCCCGCTGAGCTTCGTGAACAAAGCCGATGTTCTGGTCCGGGACGCGAATCTCCAGTACCCACTCGCCGTCGACTGCCGCGACGTCCAGCAGTTTTTCGCCCCGCCTGACCGGCCGATTCTGCAACAGCTGCAGCGCGTCCCAGGTCAGGATCTGTCCGTCAATCTGGCTCCGAATCTTCTGTTCATTGATCTGCCGTTCGAGCACGGCCAGCTGCGCCTTCAGGCTCTCGATCTGTGTTTCATATTCGATCTCTCGAGCCGCCAGCTGCTCCAGTCGCGACTGCCAGTTGGGATCGTCTTCGTCGACGGTATTCCGCTCAATTCGCGTCGTTTCGAGACTGCGTTCCGCCGTTCGCAGTTCACCGGCGACGCGCGTCAGTTCGAAATCGAGCGTCGAACTCGTCAACTCGATCAGCACCTCGCCGGTAGCAACTGACGCTGCACCGCGGTCGAGCAGCTTGTCGCTGAGCTGCGAAATGATCCCGTCCGACGAGGCGAAGACGCCGCGGCGCACTGCCGGTTGCAGTTCTCCCCGGCCATCGATCGCAAAGTCACCCGGCACGACGATCAACGCCGCGATCGCCGCCACCAGAGCCCCCGCAACCAGCACCGTACGGGGCAACTGGCGGAGCTTCAGATGCCAGCCAAGGCGCCCGATCAGTTTCAGCAATCCAAGCAGCGGCAGATTCGAGTACTGCAGCGCGTTGGCGAGTGCCGCAGCACTCTGGCGTGCAACGACGTCCGTTCGCTGACGCAGTAGTCCCGTGTGCGGCGCCGCTTCAAAGCGTTCGAGCAGCAGTGCTCCCACCGGTTGCGAACGCTCTTTGCGTTGCTTCGCTGCCGGCTCTCGGCCCGGCGCTTCCTGACCCGGCGCTGCGGGCGGTAGTAAGGGGAGAACGGCGAGCACTCTGGCCGGTGATTCGTCGAGCAGTTCTTCGAGCGGGCGGGCAATCTGCGGCGGAGTCGTTCGGCCCGATGTGTCTTCGGTCTCTTCCGTGTCAAAGTACCAGAACGGCTCGTTGGTTTTTGCGACACGGCAGATCAGTTCCTGAGAATGCTGCACAACGACCGACCGCCGATCGATCGATTCGAGACCGCTCACGGCGATCAATCGGTACTTCGATCCGTGCCTGATCGCGACGGACAGCCGATCACAGCCGATCAACTGCCGTCCGTCATTCGCGATCGCGGTTGCAATCTGCCGAGGATCGAGACCGGTATGCACGCTTTCGGTAAAGCGTTCGAACTCGGTCCACAGTTGGGAACGATCCTTCAACTCACGGAACTGGCGGTTCCGCAGAAAGTCCGCCGCCAGTTCACACAGCGCGCCGAGGAATCTCAGAAATCCCTGCACGGCGGCCGGTGAGACATCGGCATGCTGAAAAACTTCAACAAGGCCGGCGACCGTGCCGTCGACAGAAACCGGACACAGCAGCAGCAGGTAGTCGGTCGGATTCCGGGGCGTCGCGGCGTTCGTCTCTGAATCCAGCGATGCGGAGCCATCGTCGGCGGACTCGCGGCGACCGCCAGCTCGCGGCGAGATCGCCCGCCGTCGCCCCTGGCTGGCAACGTGCTGCAGCAACTGCTGATGGGCGAGTTGCCGCTCTTCACGGTCGGGCAGATCATCAGCATCGGGCGCAGAAACAATTCCGGTTGCCGACAGATTGATCTGATACTCAAGCGAGTAACCTTCCGGGCGCAGCAGCCAGACCGCACCGCCAGCGGCTGCGAGTGTGCGCACGGACTTCTCCAGCAGTTCGGCAAAGAACTGCTCCACGGAACCGTCGGACCGGGACAGTCGCGTGACCTGCTGGACAACCAGCTCAATCTCACGCCACGTCTCTTCCTGCGCGACGGACGCAGTTACTGGAGGCGTCTGGCTCATCAAACCCGCGCGTGCTTACGCTGCTGAATCGGGATGGAAACTTCGGGCCAGACTATACCGTGTCCGAAGCAGCAGCCGGAGCCGCAAAGCAGCAAGTCGGACAGCACGGCGGCAGAAAGGTCGAGGTGCGGAGTTCTGCGAAAGACTGACAGTCATCGGGGTCGCAGAAGTCGTCCCAGACAGATCAGTTATTGCTCTGCACCGGGCGGAACGGGAAGACCCAGCTGAGAAACGGGTTGACGGCCCGCGTCTGAATCCACACGCGGCCCTGTCCCCGGTAGCGAACGACGAGTCCCTCACCGCCAAACAGGAAACTCTTCAGCTTGCCGCCGACCTTCAGCCCCGGCAGAACGGAGACGGAGTAATCCAGAGTCTCCTCGAACGCGACCACGTAGCTGGTATCGACGATGTACTCGTCAGTGACGTCGACTTCCAGAATCGCTCCATACGAGTTGAAGAACAGGTCGCCGGTCCCTTCAGCCTTCAGCAGAACCAGACCTTTGCCACTGAAGAAGCCTTTGGCACCCTGCCACTTGCCGGTCAACTCGATGCCTTCAGAATGGCACATGAAGGCGCCGCGCTGCAGGTACAGCGAACTCATATCGAGCGAGTAATGCATCACGTCGCCCGGAGCACCCGGAGCAAACACGACTTCACCCGGACCATTGTCAGCCGAGAACGTGTTGATAATGACGCTCTCGCCCCCGAATGCCTTGCCGAGTGTTTTCTTGAGCCCGCCTTTCAACCCGGCCTTCATCCCGATCGACGGATCCATCGCCGCCATCGCCGCCGGTTCGGAATAGATCTTCTGGCCCTGTTCAAGCTGGACAGTCAGCAGTCCAAAGTCCGGTCGCTGCGAAATATCGAATTGAAGGCTGCTCATGATGGCGGTCCGGCAATGGTCGAATGGGAATCGTGTCGATGCGTCGCGGGTCAGTGCCGAGAGTGTTCAGCGCGGCTTGAGTTTCGGCCCGAGTACCGCCCCGAAGGACGGCGGGTTGTGGCTCTGGCAGTAGAGCTTGCCCTGGCCGGAGAACTTGCAGACCAGCCCTTCGCCGCCGAGGAAGCTGCCGATCAGACTTTCCCCGGCCTTGCCGATCCGGAACTGCAGCGTGTCTTCAAACGCAACGATGTGCCCGGTGTCGACGGTGTACTCGCCATCGACGTCGATCTCGTAAATCGCTCCGAAGCTGCTCAGGAACAGGTCACCGTGGCCCGAACACTTCACCCAGAACATCGTTTCGCCACTGAAGAGTGCCTTGCCGAAACCCTGCCAGCTGGCGTCGATTTCGATTCCCGGATCAGAAGCCATCCAGCTGGAGCCCTGCACAATCAGCGTCCCGCTGAGCTGATGGTGCATGATGTCGCCGAGCAGTTTCGGACCGAGAATGAGCGTCTGGGCTGACTGCTGCGCCGTGAAGTGGTTCAGGAAGAAACTCTCACCCGCGAACATGCGTTTGAGGCCCTTCATCAGCCCGCCTCCGCCGCCCTTCTTGCGCCCCGATGTGTCGACGGTAAAGCCGGCACTCATGGCGATCATCGCTCCGACTTCGGCGGTCAGCTCTTCGCCAGCGTCCATCGTCAGACGCAGGGCCGACGCCGCAGGCTGGGCAAGAATCTCGAACTGCATGTCCCGAATCCCGTTTTCAGTGGAGAGTTTCTGCGTCGCACCGAACGAACTGACGAATGCCTACCACAAGTGCGAATTGGTCCAGGCGGCCAGGCCATCCATCGAGCGCGACTGCAGGTAGATGCGACCGGGGCCGGTGACGCGGGTCACCAGTCCTTCACCGCCAAAGAAGCTGGAAAAGATGCCGCCGGCCATTCCCATGCGAATACCGATCGTTGGCTCGTAAGCGACGAGATGGCCGGTGTCGACGACGTACTCGTGATCGATTTCGCGAACGAAAATGCCGCCGTACGCTCCAAACCAGACGCGGCCATGACCGCTGACCTTCAGACGGAACAGGCCTTCTTTGCCCACGAAACTGGCGATGCCGGCCCAGCCGAGTCCGAGATTCACGCCCGGTTCACAGGCCAGAAACGCACCCGGCTGCAGGAACAGGGTGTTGCCCTTCAACTCGATGCATTCAATGTCGCCGGGAAACGGTTGCGTGATCACCATTTCGCCGGGGCTGTTCGCCGTGAACTCGTTGACGAACAGCGACTCGCTGCCGAAGACGCGTTTCACGACAGCCTGCACGGCCCCGCCATTGAACCGCGTGCTCATGTGAACGTCGCTGCTCATGCTGGCCATCGCGTCGGCCTCGGCGATGATCCGATCGCCGGGGTTCAGCTGCACTCGAAGATTGGCAAACGAGGGACGGTTCCGAACTTCCACTTCCATTTCAGTCCTCACAGGTCAGGCACCTTGTGGCCGCTCACTCTGATTCCGCGTCTGGCTCTTCAACATCCGGCTCGCCGTCTTTCGCAGCGGCGTTGCGGCCCGCTGCAACTGCGATTCGCCTTCGCAGATCTTCAAGATTCAACTTCAGCGGACTGTATTCCCGCTCTGGTAGAGTCGCAATCAGCTCGTCGATCGCCTTCACGCGAGCTGTCGTGTTGGGATGCGAGACCAGCCACGAAACAGATTCGTGCAGTTCGAGATGAGGAATGGCCTGCAGAGATTCCACTGCGGCGTGCGGATCGATGCCGGCCCCGTGCAGAATTCGAACGCCTCCCAGATCCGCCTCGTGCTCGTCGCCCTGCGAATAGCTGTTGAGTGCTGCGTGCTGAAACACTTCGGCTCCCAGCGCAACAATTCCGCCGACATCGCCGATCATGATTTCGACTGCGGCAATCAGTCCGACCGATTGAGCAATGCGCCGCAGGCCATGCCGATTCGTGACGTGAGTCATCTCGTGCCCGATGACCGACGCCAGTTGCTCGGGCGTTTCCACCGCGTCGATCAGGCCGCGAAAGACCATGATCGTCCCGCCAGGCAGCGCGACCGCGTTCACGTCGTCGGTGTCGATCAGCAGGAGCCGGAACTTCGCATCGGGCACCGTGGCATGCGGCGCCAGACGATCGACAAGCTGCTCGAACCACGCATCGACTTTCCGGTCTTTGAGCTGGTGGCCGAATTCCTGCACCACCGACGGCGTCACCGACTCGCCAATCTTCTCATCGACGGAAAATGGAACCGCAACAACGGCGGCTCGGGCACCCCAGACGAGGGCAAAATATCCGGCGACCAGGCACGCAACAAAACCGACCACCAGTCCCCAGCCCAGCAGCAGATTGCGGCGCCGCCGACTGCGTCCCGCCGCGATCATCTCTTCGACCTGTTCGAACAGTCCGCCGGAGGATGCCCGCTGCAGAGCCGCAGGAAACCGACGATCTTCGGTAAAGACGGTCAGCGACCGATCGTTCGTGCGGCAAAAGAGCATGCGTCCGCTGGCGCCGCCCATTTCAAGCTGGCACTCTTCGTACGGGACAGCGAATTCGCGACCGTCGCTGGTCCGTGCTCGAATGCCACGATCGCCCAGCCGGATGTAAGCACCGGCGCGGCCGCCATCGATTTCCTGCGAAAACACGCCACCAGGAAACTCGTCGTCGTCGAAATCATTTTCATCAAACATCGCAGGCCCTCATCAGCCGCGTTCTGTTTTCAGGTCTCAATGTTGCGTTCGGGCATGTTGCGTTCGGGCATGTTGATCACGGGACATCCTCCGTAGTGGACGAGGTCACGAGTCCCGTCTGCTCAGGACAACGCTCGGCTCAGCGCAGGACTCGTGACCTCGTCCACTACAGAGAAACTCTCGTTGACTGCTCGCGTCAGACAGTGACCGAACGATACCGCATCGCTACTGCGTCAGACAGCGGTCGGTTTTCAACATTCCCGTCGGACCGCTAAAAACAAAACATGGCGGAACGGTGCCAGCCAACTGGTCTGCCGTGCGACCAACACAGCGAGCGGACGGCTTGCGCCGTTCCGGTCCCTCCATGACGCTCTCCACTCCTTGCCCTCAACAGAAAACCGCCGAGCCATGATCTTCCGCATCGCCCTGCTGCTGCTTGCCCTCTCGACATCGCTGAGCGTTGCTGACGACCGACCGAACTTCGTGATCATCAACTGCGACGACCTCGGCTATGCGGACATCGGCTGCTTTGGTTCAAAGCTGCATCGCACGCCGAACATCGACCGTCTGGCCGACGAGGGGATCCGGATGACGGACTTCTACGTCACGAGTGGCGTCTGCAGCCCGTCGCGATCCTCATTGATGACCGGCTGTTACCCGCGGCGCGTCAATCTGCACGAGGATCATGCGGGCGCCTGGGTTCTGTTTCCTCGCGGACGGAAAGGACTCAATCCGGACGAGGTGACGATTGCGGAAGTGCTCAAGCCTGCCGGCTATGCAACGGCGATTGTCGGAAAGTGGCACCTTGGAGATCAGCCGCCGTTCCTCCCGACGAAGCAGGGTTTCGACAGCTACTTCGGCATTCCTTACTCGAACGACATGGGCTGGACGGATCGCAAAGACAAGCGCTATCCGCCGCTGCCGGTTCTGCGGAACGACGAAGTCATTGAACAGGAGCCCGATCAGCGGCTCATCACGCAACGCTACACGCAGGAAGCTGTTCGCTTTCTGAAGGCGAACCGGGATCGTCGTTTTTTCCTCTACCTGGCTCACACCATGCCACACTGGCCGCAGTACGCGAGCGAGCGGTTCGCCGGCAAGTCAAAGAACGGCAAGTGGGGCGACGCCGTCGAAGAGATCGACTGGTCAACCGGCGTCCTGCTCGACACGCTCAAGAAACTCGGCCTCGACGAAAAGACGCTCGTCGTGTTCACGTCTGACAATGGCGGCGCGACTCGGTGGGGAGCGTCCAACGCGCCACTCAAAGGCGGAAAAGGTTCAACCTTTGAAGGCGGCCAGCGAGTCTGCTGCGTTGTTCGCTGGCCGGGCAAAGTTCCAGCGGGAGCATCGTCAGACAAACTGGCGGCGTCGATCGACTGGCTGCCGACGTTTGCCAGGCTGGCGGGAACAAAACCGCCGCAGGATCGCATCATCGACGGTCGCGACATCTCGCCGTTGCTGACGGGCGACGCGGATGCCGAATCTCCGCACGACGCCTTCTACTATTACTTCCGCCGCAACCTGGAATGCGTTCGGTCCGGCCAGTGGAAGCTTCGCGTTCTGGCGCCTCGGCAGAATCCGGATTCGTCGCAGCCGTTCTCGCCGCAACTGTTCGACCTGCACGCCGACATTGGCGAAACGACCGACGTCTCGGAGCAGCATCCGGATGTCGTCAAGCGGCTCCTCGCGCTTGCTGAACTCGCGCGAGCGGACCTCGGAGACGGATCAAAGTCCGGGAAGAACCAGCGTCCGGCAGGCTTTGTCGAAAACGCCAAAGCGCTGACGGACGCCGAGTAGCATCGTCAAGCAGGTTCATTTTCGCGCGATGCTCAGAAGCGAATGCGGCGGCGCTGAACGCGACGCGATTCCGGAACGATTTCGCGAATGATGCCGTGCGTTCTGAGAATCAGGCTGTCCACTGCGACGGGGCAATCGACCGAACCGTCGATGCACCCCAACGCTTCCAGCACTTGCAGCACGATTTCTCCCGTGGTCTGAAGCTGCCATTGATGCTCGGGCTGGAGCCGGCATTTTTCGACGATGAACGCTGCCGCGCAATCGTCGAATGCTTCGAGAAATTCGCCGTCGGTGTCACCGAGGACCGCTCCACGGGAGTCCATGTCAAACTCCATGTAAAGAGTGGTGCCCCCGGCGTCATCAAAACCGGGAGTCATCATGTCGCGCCTTTCAGAACTGTGTGGGAAGATGAGTCCGCCAGAATCGGCGGAACAGATTGGCTGCCTCCAGGGCAAAGCAACAAGGATGCCAATCGCCGTTTCAACCGACGTTCTCCGCTGCTGGCTGTGACGAAAACCGCCGCGTCCAGGTTCGCGGAGCCAGCTTCGGCAATGTCGACCGTGCGCGCACTGGCCAGCGGAATTCCCGCGATCCGGGCGCTCAAACCGGGTTCCTGCCGGTGGCCGACAGACGCGAAGTGCAGTTTTTCTGCACGTTTCTGCAGCCGCCTCGAAAGAGTGACGTTTGCGGCGAAGTTCGCTGCTGATTGCAACTTTTACAGTTTCGAGCTGCACCGCTGCCCGCCCGGCGGAAGTGCAGTTCTGCAACGTTCGCGGGCAGGCTGTTCTGCCAGATGGGCTGGCGGAGTATCTCGCGAGACTGCCAGTCAGACTCGCCGTTCAGATGCCACATTCGACCGTCCGTGCTGGCATCTGTTTCGTTTTGACGAGCAGCTCCTCGGTCTCGCCGGATTCTGCAGCTGCCCACCGGCTGCCGATTTGCTGCCAGGTTCGCTCTGACAGCCGGAGAACCGCCACAGTCGGCATAATCCGCAACTTTTCGCGCCCGGCAGCACAATCGAAACAAGTCGTCCAGCCCGCATAACCGATACTCCGAAGGACCGCAGTGCCTGCGCGAATCTGGATCGCGCAGTGCCTTCGTGGGAAACGCGTTCCGAATCCGGACACGATGGCAGGCTTCGCTGAGTCGGCGATGCCAGCCAGTTCGCTTTCCGGCTCCGAAACGAAACCGGCAGGCTCGAAGGACTCATGACGATGACTGGCCGTTCTGTTTGTCTGATCGCCGTGATCTTACTTTCTGTCGGAGTGTCGCGCTGCGAGGCTCAGACGTACGGGGCTTATGGGCAGCCGATCGCCTGTCCGCCTGGATCGATGCATCAGTCGGGTCACCCGATGCCGATCACGCCCCACTACACCCCAGGCCCGGCCAACTGGGTGCAGGAAGACATTACCGCCGACCGCGGCGGACTCTACGAAGACACGCCGCTCGACGAATTCATCAAGGACGTCTCGCGCGACGCCTTCGTCCGGCTCGAATGGCTCAGCTGGGGTTACCGGAAACCTGGTAACGGTGCGCTCGGTTCGCAGATTCTCAGCACAACGGACCCGCGGGAACGGTTCGATATCACCGTCGGCGGAACCAACTTCGGTGATGCTCGCGTCGAAACGCTGGAAGGCATCAAAGCCGACCAGGTCAGCGGGATTCGGGGGACAGTCGGCCTGCCACTGGCCATGGGCGATGTCGAAGCCAGCATTTTCTACTTCGAGAACTTCAGCGCTGGCACGAGGGTCGACGGAAGTGACGGGATCGGCTTCGAAGCGGTTCCCGGCGATCCCACGACCGTGCAGTTCATCGCGACGACGACGCTGACCAACGGCCAGCTGAGCAACAACGCGTTTCTGTACGACAGCTCGTTCTCCACGCGATACGAGAGCAACCTGTGGGGCAGCGACATTAACTATGTCTTCGACGCGGCTCTGTCCGAACCGTTCATTCAGATTCGTCCGATGTTCGGCTTCCGCTATCTGGCGATCGACGAACAACTCGACCAGCTGGGGGTCTTCGACGGCCAGGGCCAACTGACTCCAGCTCAGATCGTTCGCTCACAGATCGGCTCCACGTCGGAAAACAACGTCTACATCCCGCAGGTGGGAGTTCGGATTGAAACGACCAGCCGCTGGCTGACGCTGGGTGTTCAGCCGAAGTTCGGCCTCGGCGTGAATCAGTATCGCGGCACCGTCTTCACTGAAAGCCTGCGATCGGTCGGCGACCCGTTTACACAAACCACCGAGAGCGGTGAGAAGCTTTCCGTCTCCGGCGAACTGGCGGTCTACGGCAAGCTGCACATCAACCGACACGTGTCGCTGACGGTCGGCTACACGTTCCTCTTCGTCGACAATGTCACGCGAGCCCACAACAGCATCCTGTACAACGACAACGGCCAGAACCAGGACCCGGCAGTCGTCTCCAATCCCGGCTTCGACCTCATGTATTACCAGGGGCTGAACGTCGGCGGCGAGATCCGCTACTGACCTGCTGACGACAAACGCACAATCCGAACGCCCGACGGGAGCAGCGACTTCCGTCGGGCGTTTTCGTGCGCCGAGCCTGGTTTGCGTCGCCGCTCAAGCACGGCCAGAATTCCGCTCGAATTCGTAAAGAGACTCGATCCGCTGGAGAAACTCCGCCCATGTCCTCGCTGGAAGAACTGCTCGCCGCTGCCGGACCCGATGTTCCCTCGCGGCCGCGCCGCAACAGAAAGTCGTCCGCCATTCGTTCGATGATCCGCGAAACGCGGCTCGAAACGGCACAGCTCATTTATCCGATGTTCCTGCACGCCGATGCCGATGACGTCCCGATCGCGTCAATGCCCGGCCAGACACGCTGGTCGCTGAAAGGCCTGGTCGGTGAGGTCCGCCGCGTCGCGAGTCTGGGAATCGACAAGGTCGTGCTGTTTCCGAAAGTCGACGAGTCTCTGAAGACGGAAACCGGCGAGGAAGCCGCCAACGACGGCGGCCTGATCCCGCAGGCTATTCGAGCCATCAAGGATGCCTGCCCGGACACCTGCGTCGTCACCGACGTCGCCCTCGACCCGTACAACTGCGATGGCCACGACGGCATCGTTTCTTCGGCGGGAGTCATCCTGAACGACGAGACCATCGAAGTCCTGTGTGCCCAGGCGGCGTGTCACGCGCGAGCCGGCGCGGACATCGTCGCCCCCAGCGACATGATGGACGGTCGCGTTGGGGCGATCCGCACGCAGCTCGACGCCGAAGGCCACACCGATGTTTCCATCATGGCCTACACCGCCAAGTACGCCTCGGCGTTTTACGGACCGTTCCGCGGAGCACTCGATTCCGCCCCGAAAGCCAGCGGCAGCAAGCCGATCCCCGCTGACAAATCGACTTACCAGATGGATCCCGCGAACGTCCGCGAGGCACTCCGCGAACTGGAACTCGACGAAGGCGAAGGCGCGGACATTGTGATGGTCAAACCCGCTGGCCCGTATCTCGACGTGATCCGCGTTCTGCGCGACGAGACAACGCTGCCGGTCGCGGCCTACCACGTCAGCGGCGAGTACCTGATGATCAAGTCCGCGGCCGAGGCTGGCTGGCTCAACGAACGAGCCGTCGTCCTCGAAACCCTGCTGGGCATCCGCCGAGCGGGAGCCGACATCATCCTCACCTACTTCGCCCCCCAGGTCGCCGAATGGCTCAACGGCTGAGTCTGCTCGAACCGACTGGACGTAGGACGGACTTCCAGTCCGTCGAATTTCAGAACAGTGACGGACTGGAAGTCCGTCCTGACAAAGCAACCGAGGGCGATTGGGTGCCAGCCGTCCGGTCCGCCACATCGCCATGTCAACGCCGCCGAACCCGCCCGCGAGTTCCCCGCTCTCACTCGGCAAACTATTCTGCGACGCAACGCAGACGCAAAAGGCCCCGTAGCCCAATCGGCAGAGGCAAGCGACTTAAAATCGCTCAAGTGCGGGTTCGAGTCCCGCCGGGGCCATCTTGGCATTTCGTACAGAATCGCAGCGGCCCGTTTTCCCTTGTTTTGCAGGGGCGTTTGAGCATCCGCCGCTTTCGCTCTGCGAGACGGTACAGGGCGAAACGGGGCCAGATGGCATCATCTGCGGCATCACTCGCGCCCGTTGCCAGTCGTCTTCGGTGACCTGCCGGTAGTGGGCGTCGGCAATTCGCTCCGAGTGCCCCAGCCATGTGGCGGCGACGTGTGACGGAAACTGTCCTGCCAGATCCGTCGCGCAGCTTGCCCGCAGGTTGTTCCAGAGCTTCGGCCATTCCTTCACACCAGATCGCCGAATGATCTTCTTAAAGGTCGTCCGCAGGTTCACCGATTGCCAGTTGCCGGCAGCGTTCCGAAGTTCGTTCGGGCGGTGCCTGGCGATGACGAATTCAGAGCTTCCCGTGTCGAGTTCGTCCCACAAGTCATTGAGTGCAGACTTCGCATCGACAAACAGCGGGCAACGTCGCAAGCCGGTCTTCGGACTGTCGATCGTGAGAGCGTCTTCAGACCAGTCGATATCGTCCCAGCGGAGCGACAGGATTTCGCTCGGACAACGCAGTCCGCAAAAGCGTGCCAGGCAGATCATCGCCCGCCATTCAGCGTCAGGACAGGCAGCGATAACGCGTTGAATTTCCGCCGCTTTGACATAGCGCTGGCGGTCTGAGTTCGTCCGGGATCCGGCTTTGACTTTGGCGAACGGGTTCCGTTCCAGCCAGGTATGATCAACAGCCCAATCGAAAACGGTTCGGCAGCGTGTCACCCGTCGATAAACCGTGCAGTCTGCCAGCCCCTGATTGCCGTCCAGCCAGCGAGCAAAATCGGCGGCGTCACCGGCTGTAATCTCGCGGATGTCGCGCCCCTTGAAGAACTCCGTCAAGTTGGTCTGAATCTGGCGGTAGCAGGTCGCCGTTGACTTCTGAATGTCGACGCGTGCGTTGAGAAAATCATCGACCAATTGATCAACGGCCAGCGCACGTTTGCCGTTCGAGTCAGACGATTCTGCTGCAGCCGAATCAGTCCGCGGTTCGACCAACTCGACTTTGACCAGCTTGTCGTAGAACACGTCACCCAGCTCATTGACAAAACTGGCGACGTGTCGATCGACCCCGCCACCCGTTCGCTTCGCGTCATTCAGGCGGTCGACGGTCGACTGATACCGTTCGGCGAATGTCTTGCTGACGTTCGACAGTCGAATCGTCCGCCGTCGTCGTGACGAGTCCCGAAACTGAATCGTCGCCTTCCGTGTTTCACGGTCGTACTTGATTGAAGCCATTGTCGGCGTTCCTTTTCTTTATCGTGCGGCACAGTGCGGGCCAGGATAGTCAGGGAGTGAGAGAACCGCCACGGGGAATCGGGAGCGAAGATGCCCCGTGGCGGTCGAAGGTGCCCAAGATGCCCACACCCGGAGTCAGGGCGCCTTGGGCATCTTCGCCAGCGGCTGCCGGTTGTCAGGCAGCATCGGGCGGAGTTACAGCAGCTTCAGGCGAGCCGATAGCTTCGTCGGGCAGTTCCCAGATCCAGCCACCTTTGAAGTCCGACTTGTGTGTCGTCACCTTTAGCTTTCGGCGAGCGGTGCGGAGTTGCTTCTCCGACAACATCGCGGCCTTCGCTGCTGTCTGCACGTCGCGGGCAAGTTGCGGCCCGTTGGCCAGAAAGTCGCTCAGCCAATCGACGGGCCACGGATCGCGGGATTCTTCGTCGAGCGTCAGGCTGGCCACCTGGTCGGCGGTCAGGTCGACGCTGCCGGGTTCCCACTCGACACGTCCGACGAAGTCGCCGGTGTCCGAGAGCAGGATCTCCGAATCGACTACTCGGAACGCCAGCCCGCCACGGTCGCGGGCGTTCGAGTTCTTCCCCGGCAGGAACAGTCGGCGGCCTTCGTCATCGGGATCGCGGACAACTTCCCAGCTCTGCCGGACCGTCGCGCCGATCTGCAGACTGCCAGCCATACGTTCCGACGAATGGCTGCCGGTTCCCTTCCGATTGTGATGCACAAACACGATGGCCACGTCGAAGTCTTCGGCCAGTTGGACCAGTGGCGAGAGCGCGGCCCGGATGTCGCCCTGATCGTTTGAGCGAACTCCGGCCAGAAACGCGGCCAGCGGGTCGAGCACGATCAGACGTGGTCGGTCGAGTTGCTCGACGGCGCTCCGCAGGACTTCGGCGGCGTCGGCAATTGAGAACGTTCGCGACTCGATGACGTCATCGCCGTTGGTCAGCTCGACGGACTCAATCCGGCGAACTCGCTCGACATCGGCATCGGCGGCGTCCAGTCGCGGGCGTTGGACGATTGAAACCGCGTCTTCGACGTTGACCAGCACCACGTCCCCCGGCCCGTCATCATTGGCGGAGTCATCCGGCCACGGCCTGCCGGTTGTCACTCGCGCGACGATGTCCGCGATGATGAACGACTTCCCGGCGGCTGGGTTGCCGGAAATCACGGTCAGCATCCCGGACGGAATCCGGCCTGCCCACAACCAGCGGAGCGTCTCAGGTTCGACGTCCGAGAAGCGTTGCAGGACCGCACGGCGAGTCGGTCGCGTTCTCTGTGTCGGTTCCGAGTCCGTCGCGGGTTCCCACGGCTCTACGTTCGCGGCCAGTGCCTCGATGCGTGCCCGGAGAACTTCCGGTTCGACGCTGTCGAAGTGCTCGCACCAATCATCGGCGTCGCCCTTGTCCGGCAGCTCCGGCCAGTCGTCAGCCAGATCGACGATACGAACCACGGCAAGCGGGTCGAGTTGTGACAGGATGCCGGCCACGGTCTCGGCATACTTCCGGCCCGGCTCGTCATTGTCGGGGATGATCACGACCGTCTTGCCGGCCAGCGGCGACCAGTCCGACTTGTGAGCGGCGTTGCTGCCGCCCTGCGACGTCGTCGCCGTGAGGCCGATTGACCGCGCGGCGTCGGCGGCCTTCTCACCCTCGACGACGTACACGACGTCCGCCTCGATGATGTCCGGCAGCCAGTAGAGCGGTCGCGGTTCCGGCAATGCCCCAAGCGACCAGCCATCGTCACCGCGTCGCAGCGGGCGGATGTCTTTCCCGCCGTCAGCCAGATCCCAGCGGACCACGGTCCCGACAGGCTCGCCACCAGCATCGCGATATGTCCAGGCAGCCGAACGCGGCCCGCGTTTCCGTTCCAGCTCCGCGATCGCGTCGGCACTCGACGGCCAGACCGGTCCGGCGCTCTTCGGCGGTTTCGGTGTCCGAGCCCCTGCCGGTCGAGTGCTCGACTTTGCCGGGATGCCTGTCGAACGGCAGCCGCTCGACTCGGGAAACAGATCACGTTTCGCCAAGCCGGCAGCGGCGAGCACGTCGTCGATGCTGCAGCCCGCCAGGCAGTTCAACAGCACGCGGCCATCGTCACCTTCCGAGACGGACAGGCTCGGATTGTGATCATCGTGAGCCGGGCAGCAGGCTTTCCAGCCGTCCCCGGCTTTGACCGGCTCGCGTCCGGTCGCAGCCCTCAACGCGTCGAGCACGACGTCGACCGGTGGCCTGCCTGGCGTTCTGAACGTTGACGGCGTTTCTTTAAAAGACCGACGTTCGGTCTCCTCCTTGTGGTTTCGTTTGGATACCATGTGGGCATCCCTTTCATGCTGTGACCGCAGGTGCCTGGACAGCGTTGTGGTCAGAGTTTGGGGCAAGAGAAAACGCAGGCGGCAGGTTTGGCGGAAGCGTCGAGCCTGCCGCCTGCGCGCGTTGACGCGGAGCGGACTCGACCGCCACGGCGAAACCGGGATTGATTCCCGGTCCGCCGCGCGGCCAGGTCGTCAGGCGTTGGCTGTGCGGTCCGCGATGAACCGCTCCAACTCGGCAACCGGGATGCGACGCGAACGGCCAACGTTGAAGGCCTTCAGTTCGCCGTCTTTGGCCAGTTGCCAGACGACACGCTCGCAAAGTCCGAGAGCCTCTGCGGCTTCGCGGTACGTCAGAGCCAGACGTTCCTGGCTCTCCCCAGATGGTGCTTTCGCAATCATGGCGTTTCCCTCCGTGGAAACAGGAAGTGAATCCGGCAACTCAACATGCGGCTGCCACGGCGGGGAGAGATACACGCCAGTGCGAAGGATTTCCGATACCTGCGAGACGGTTTCGGCGGAACTTTTTCTATGTCATGTGCGCCGTGGTGCGCCGTGGATCTTTTTGTGGATCCTGCGATGGATCCTTTTCGACGCCAAAGCGTCAGCAGGAAACTGCCACCGCGACCGCATTACTGCCGTGGCAGGCTTTCATCTGAGAGTCGCAGCCGATTGGCTTCCGCGAATCGCCTGGGATCGCGGAAGAAAACTTCGTAGCCAGTGGCGACGGACTTACGTCCCCATAGACCATCATCGTCCAGCAGTTTTCGGTTGAGTGCGCGGTCACGACGCGAATCGCCTGACGCCGCGACGATCCACCGTGCGAGGTTTTGTTTGGTTCCTCTTAACGGTGTCGGATGGAAATCTTCCGGAGGTGCTTCCGATGTCTTGTGCCACGGACCGGACGATTTCGGCACTGTCTCGGTAGATGCTTCGCACAGCTCGCGGGTCTGAGTCGTCGTCTCACACGAGACAGACGCATTTGGGCCGCTGACAGTACTGTGGTCCTGCTTAGAGTGTTCTGGCTCTCGCGAATCATTGGCAATCCGCAGGCGCTCGAAAGATGCCGATACCCACACCAGTGCCGATGCCGCCCTGGACCGTGATGGCTCGTTGATGAAGGTGAAGACAGGATCTGGCGCCGCTGCGCTCGGGACTGTGCGAAGCCATTCGTTCTGCAGGGAGTCCGCTGTCTTTCGATAGGCCCGCGTCAGGGCACCGATGTACTCCTGAGCTTCCCAGATTTCGAGAGCGTCGACGGGATCATGCGATCCAAGGTAGAGCAATGGCGTGATTCGGTGACTCTCGCCCGCGCTGCTCGACTTCTCAAAGGTCAACGCATCGCAGCGGTAGAACTTACTTCCTGCGTCTGGCCACTCAGCTGGCGACACTGACCATGCCCCGGAACTCTTTAGATAGACGAGTGCAGTTTCAATCGCCCCGATCGGGACTTCGCTGCCGTAGAGGCTCGAAACGATTTCGGGGACGGGAGTTCCGTCCCGGAGTTCGTATTCAGGATGACAACTGTGAAAGCAACAGTGATCACGATCAGCATCCGACAGAGCCAGCACTCCTTCGACAAACCTGCGGTGTCGCTCGCCGGGTTTGCCCTTTGAAAACTCAAAGTGCGGCAGCAATTCTTCGCCTGAGTGCAGACCGCCGTAGCGAATCAGGTCACTCATCGCCCGCAACAGATCGACCGCCTTATCTGGCTCCAACTCCTGCAGGTCCAGTTTGTTCAGAAGATGCGGGATCCAGACGACGTGACAAGTCCACGGAGTCTCAATGAGCAAGCGATACCCCCCTATGCAAAATTTTCTTTCGCGCACACGTCACGGCTGACGGTGGTCTCCGGTGAACGGTTCCAGAGATTCGACTCCCCCCTGGTGTCGGACGTCTGCGGCAGGAGTTCCTGTCCGTGCTGGCCTGCATTCGCACGCATCCAGCAGAAATCAGCTTTCGATCTGAGGCGTCCGCCCGTTCCGGTTGGACATCGTTCTCGTCTGTCGGTCTGATCTGCTGCAGCGATTCGTGCAACCTGGGAATGTGCGTGGTGATGATTCCGCAAAGGATGTCGGTGTCGACGTTGACGTAGTCGTGAACGATGCGGTGGCGCGTGCCGATGATCTGCTTCCACGGGATTTCGGAATGCCGGTCGCGTTCTTCGTTTGAGACGTGGGAGGCGGCTTCGCCGACGATCTGGACCAGGTGCGTAAATCCGAACTGGCGGTCTATGTCGGTGTCGTAAGTCGCCTTTGACAGCCCGGCGGTCCGGGTCAGAATTCTGTCGCAGGCGTCGAGCATGTCGCGGATTTTCCATTCGACCTGCCGGTGCCCGGCACGAACGCGGCAAGTGACCGTCCGCAGTTCGTTGAGCATCGCCGCGCCGCGAAAAAGCGTCATCTCCCTCGTTCATACTGGATCTCAGCGGTTTTCAGCACGTTGTCCCGCAGGCGCGGTTTAAGGAATCGCGGGTTGACCAGGTCGACTTTCCGACCGCCGAACAGCTCTCCGAGTTCTTCGGCGATGTCGACGACGTCCCAGCCCGGCGTGTGTCCCGGTTCCCATTCGACAAGCGCGTCGATGTCGCTGTTGGCGTCGAAGTCGTTGGGCAGCACGGAGCCGAACACCGCCAGACGGCGGATGTAGTGGCGCTGACAGAATTCGGCGATGGCGGCCTGCGGGATGGCGGGTTTCATCGGGATTCGTCTCCTGCGGTCTGCTTTTGCAGGATACCGCATCGCCCCGAACAGGTCGCGACCAAATCCGCAGCGCAACGGATTCCGCAACGTTGCGGAATCGTCACGCGGCGACGTAGCGGCCTTCGTCGACTTCTCTTGCGGAACCGAGGATGACGAGCGATTGCAGGAGTTCTTCCATGCGGTCGGCGTTGCCTCGTGAGAACAGGGCGGCCATTTCTTTGGCGGTCAGGGGTTGCTGGCTTGTTGTGAGTTGCTGGCGGATGGCGGCGACCTGGGCGGGGAGGCTCGACGGGAGTTTGAGTTTCTATGCCTTCGCGGCTTTCTTCGCCGGCTTGGCGGTTGGTTCGTCGTCGTCGAACTCGATGGCCAGTTCGTTCTGCTTCGCGGTCTGGCCGGAGGGGTTCTGGAAGTCGGGGCGGAGCCAGCGGATTTGCCCGCGTTGCTCTTCGGCGGCGCATTCAGCGTTGAGCCGAATCAGACGTTCGAGAATCTCTTCATCGGCCAGCCGTACGCCTCGAACACGTCCGCGTCGTCGTGAATCTGCCTCAGGACGGAGACGAGTCCCTGTTCGTGGATCGTTCGCTCTTTGTCCGTCAGCGTCTCGCCGGCCCGCAACTTTTCGAGCACGTTGTACATGCCCGTCATCGTCAGCTTCGGATGCTGCTCCTGCTGCCGCTTCCGATGCGCGTCCAGTTGCTCCACAATATTTCACTCCCCTCAACACACCCATCGCACTCGAACTATCCGCGACATTCCACCGGGCTCGGCCATCTCCGATATCAACACCCTTGTGTCTGTCTCTCTATGGCGTGAATCGCAGCAAGATCTCTCGAGTATCCATTCTCACAACCCACACCTCCGACGCCTCAAAGAACAGTAGCGTTTTATATGTGATGTGCCTTGTAAGTAGTGTTGACTTTCTTTCTGTACTTTCAAATCCATTCCACGGCGGCGCCAAGTGGCCAATCAGCATCAGGCGAATCTGGTCCTTTGCGTCTTTCGCTGCTTCAGGCGGCATCGGCAACTGAAATACGCCTCGTGCCCATTTTGGTGTGACTGACAAATGTAGTTCGCTTTGGCTGTATACCTTCTTCGTGTCTAGCGCATATTCATTTTCGTGCTCGTACCGCTCAGTGGAGACCCACACTGTCTCGCCTTCTTTTGACAGCAGATCTGAGGCGTTAATCCTAAACACTTCTCGGTCGGCATCGTAACGCAGGAACCACTGATTGCGTAAGTCGTCGTCGAGGATAAAACCGAATACACTATCCGTGGTCAGATCTCCTAACAGGCGTCCCGACATCGTATCTTTGCGGCGTGCTTCAAACGCCGCTTCAGTTTCAAACTCGTTTTTATCTACGGAAGTCAGGCGGCGATCAACCTCTTTAGCTATTGCGACATAGTCATGCCCTTCAAATCCTTCGGGCAACCTCTCCCACGAACGTACAACTGGGGACAAGTTGCTTGGAATGGGAGTCTCAGTCGTTCTGTGTGATGACGCTGGAGTCGCCGTCGCAACCAGCCCATCTGAATCGCGGATTTCGAGATGCCCGTCTAGGAAGGTGATGATCCAGTGGTCGCCGGTTGGGGAACCGCCCACTGGATCGAAACGCTGTTGGCGATCAGCTTCAGTCTCAACAACCTCTTGGCGGAGCCGGCTCCCGTCGTTGAATTCTCGATCCAAGTAGATTTTCGACCCGACGGAGATGAGAGTGATCCGACTTCCGGCGACGGGACTGCTGTCGATCCACTCTCCGATCACCCTATTGTGAGTCTCAGTGCGGTGCGATTGACGGAGTGATTCGAGGGGCGACGGTGAGCGGTTAGAGGTGTCGTTTCTACTTGGTGGCGCCAGAAGTCCGGCACATCCAAACAAGATCGGGATGGCATATCTTCTTCGGACATGGCAAAGGACAGGCAGCTTTTGCCTTAGGAATACCCACGAGCGGCTTATGCACATCGAGGCAGTAATCGCGTACACCACCGAGAGACCAATCCTCATAGAGATGGGGGCAGTATTGACAAAGGGGGCGCCAAGTGCGGCAACCGCGCACAGCCAGCCAAACATCGTGGCGCATCCCGTCCCAGTGGAGTGTGGGCGGCAAGATGGTGCAGACGCACTTCCTTTGTCACTGGCTGTCTTCGGTTCGTATTGCTGACGGGTGGGTGACGTAGGTGCAGACGTACTGCCCGGGCCAGTTGCGGATGTCACCGCGTAAGGGGTCTCAGTTTGGAGCGTCGTACTGAAATATTCACGAAGACCGACAACCGCCGACGCCCGGTGCCACTTGTCATCGGACACTTCACGAACAAGCGTGTTGACATTAATCATTCCACTTCGTGCAAACTGCCTCAACTGCTTTGGCGAATATGGTCCCGACTCGGTGTCATTGTGCCTGACGACGAACGATCGTTTGTGTTGTGTTGATGCCATGATTCACCACCCGGCAATTCTTAAAAGTGAAGACGACAGGAATAAGCGACCGGTCAAACAAACGCAGGGACTTCCGGTCCCCACGTCGACGACGATCAGAAACGGCGGCCAGCCTTCGTCTGTCGGGAGGGCTCGCGCGTACTGTTCGGCCTGCCCGCGGGCCTTGACCATCGCATCGTCCCAGCCCTTCGTTCCGCGCACGGCGGTCCCGCGTTTGGTCTTCTCTTTCGGGGCGGATGACAGCTTCAGAACGTCGTCCGCGTTGGTCTTCTCCGTGCTCTGCTTCGCCTCCAGCACAAAGCAGCCGCGCTTGTAGAGGTCGATGCGTCCGACGCTGGTCGAGCCGTCGACGTTGTGGAACGTGACGTCCCGCTCGAACACGTACGCGTTCTCGGACACGTCCGGCTTCGTCGGCTCGGGATGCGGCACTCCGAGGATGTCGCACAGGCCATGAGCAAACGACGGAAAGTTCGCGCGCTCAGCCCCGCCCGACGCGGACCAGTTCGCAATGAACTTCGCGACGTCTGCCCCGGCGGCTGCAGAATCGACGGCGGACGATGCCACGTCGCCCGATGTCGACTCGCCCGATGCCCCGTCACTCGATGACTGAGTTTCCACGCTCACAGCAGCCTGCTTCTCTGCGGTTGTCGTTCCCTGTCAGCTGGCTGCCGTGTCCGTGCCCGTCAGACAGACACCGAGCCCCACCAGCCAACTCAGCCCCGAGCGGTACAGATTCGCACCGCTCCGCAACCGGGAATGCTACCGTCTGTCCACAGCCAGGCAATCGCACCGCCAGGCAGAGCTGTCAGAGGTCGTCACGCAGCCGACGACGTGCGCGAAAGAAAGTGTGTCGCGCACGTTGACTGTTCTGTAGAGGGACAAGGTGAAAACGCCTCAGGAAGGACCCGCGACCGTCTCCGGCAGTGCTGCCGAGACCGTCGTCAGGACGTCCGCCCGCACGTCATCCGGTAGCGAGCCCCACACCTCAACCAGCCAGGCGAGTTCTCTGAAAGTGGCATCATCTGCGGCATCACTCGGGACCGATTCCGCGAGCAATTGACGCAATGCCCTTGCCAGTTCGTCGCTTACGGAAACCGTTTCGAGTCCCGCCGGGGCCATCTTCCCACGCCGCATCGATTCCCGAGACACGGTTTTCCTCGGAGTGAATGCGCAGTCGTAATCTGCGGCTTTCCTGTTCTGCGGCATCACGCAGGCAAGTGGTCAGTCACCGGATGTGTCTGGAGTCGGCCCCAGCCAGAACCAGAGGCCGATGGTGAGGGATGCCAGGGCGATGCCTGTAACGAAGGCGGTCCAGAAGCTGAGGCCCAGGCGAGGGGCGAAGGCCAGGGGGACGAAGAAGGGCAGGCCGAGCGGGACCAGCACGAGGGTCTCGCGGGCGAGACGGGCGATCGTGCCGGTGTCCTGCTCTTTCTGCCACACGGCGATAAACGCCACGATGCTGACCAGTGGAAGTGTCAACAGCAGGGCTCCGAGTCGCGGATAACGATTCGCCAGCTCGGAAACCCCAGCCACGACCAGCCCGGCAATCACAGCTCTCCACCACATGATTCTGCCTCCTGGCTGCTAAGACTGATCGTCGTTTCATCGGGACTATGGATCATTCCACGGCGACGGGGACGTCAAATGTCTTTGCCTTTTCGCCAGCCAGAACGATGCGGAAACGGATGACGACTTTCTTCACGTCCTTCGGAATCGCGAGTGTTCCCTGTGCGTAGTGTGCGGGTTCTTCTTCTGTTGTCGGCTCGTAGACGGTCGCGACTTCTTCTGCCAGGACGGTCTCGCCGTCGGCACTCACGAGAGCATTGAAGACTTTGGCGTCGTCAACCGGCTTGCCGTCGCGCACGATCGAGACAGCCGGTTCGACTTCCTCGCCTGCGTGCAGATGCTTGCCGTGGTGGCCGAGCAGCAGAGTCGTGCCCAAGTGCTCTACCGGATCGCCTTCCCAGACCAGAGCGTCGTCTTCTCCGTGTGAGTGGCCGTGAGCGTGTCCGTGGGCTCCGCCGTGAGACTCGCTGAACTCACCCTGCGAGGGCTTGCCGTCGATGAGACCCAGGACCGTGCCGTCGAAGTCGGCCACGTTGCCGATGCCGGGATCGGTTCCCGTGAATGTCGTGGCCTTGCCGTCCTGCTCATCCTGCGGAGAAAGCGTGATCGTCATGGCAGCGACAACGGTCCCATCGGCGGTCTTTGTTTCTTTGGTCGTCAGCGTGAGTTCTTCAGCGGCGACAGGGACCGGGGTCTTCTCGTCGTTGCCGACGATCAGCAGCATCACCGTCTGCTTGTCGTGGTCGACTGTGAACTCAGCGTGGTACTTGCCGAGGTCAAAGATCACTCCGCCATTTGGTCCGGCTCCGTGCGGAGCGTGCTCTTCCGCAGCCCCCGTATCCGTCGATGCTTCTGCTGGTGGACTGGTTGCTCCATTTGAGCCCGTGTCCGTCGTCGTTGAACTTCCGCTGTCCGAGCAGCCTGAGACCGCCAGTGCCAGAACCAGCAGGCTGGAACTCAATGTCTTCATGCACTTCATTTCAAAACTCCTGTCGAAATCAGAAAAGGGGTGAAACGTCATTCCTGTTTATGCGACCTGCAGCAGTTCCTCGTCGGAGGTCTCGCTCCTTACAAGCCGCTCAGCATCCTTGCCGGAAAACTTCCAGAACAATCCAGGGTGGATCAGAAACTCGCAGAACGTTGAAGTGACCAGGCCACCGACGATGACCGTGGCAACGGGATACAGAATCTCCAGTCCGGGCTTCTGGCCGCCGACCACGATCGGCAGCAGGCCCATCACGGCGGTAATTGCGGTCATCAGCACGGGGGCCAGTCGTTCGAGACTGCCGCGCAGTACCATCTGTGTCGTAAAGCTCTCGCCCTCTTCTTCCATCAGGTGGAAGTAGTGGGTCACCAGCAGGATGCCGTTTCGCACAGCGATTCCGCTGAGCGATACGAAGCCGACCATGCTGGCGACGGTTAGTGTCTGATCCGTAATGACCAGGGCGAGGACTCCGCCGATAAACGCTGTCGGAATTGCGTTCAGAATCTGGAAAGTGATCCGAGCCGACGGGTAGAGCATCATCAGCACGATGAAGATGCCGGCCATCGATACGCCCGCCAGCACGGAGATCATCAGCGTCGCCGATCGCTGAGCTTCGAACTGTCCACCGAATTCGACGAAGTAACCGGTCGGCAGGTCGACTCGCTCCCGCACACGTTGTTCGATCTCGGCGGCGGCACTGGCCAGGTCACGGTCGGCGACGTTGCAGCGAATGGTCTGACGTCGTCGGACGTTCTCACGGTTCACCACGTTGGGCCCGCTGGCTGACGCGGGGAAATCGGCCACTTCGCGAAGCCGGATCTGGCCACGTCCGTCGGGCATGTCAAGTCGTAGCTCCTGCAGATTGAACGGATCGGAGCGGAAGGGCTCGTCCAGCTTCACCACGAGATCAAACCGCCGCTGCCCTTCGAGTACCTGCGAGACGGCTTCGCCCTTGAACGCCGTCTCGACAAAGTCGGCAACGTACTCACGACTGAGACCGAAGAACGAAAGATCGTCCGGTCGCAGTACGACGTGCAGTTCATCGACACGTTCCTGCGGATCGATGATCGGCGGCGTAACGCCTTCCACATCGGCAATGGCATCGCGGACTTCCCCCGCCAGTTCGCGGAGCTTGTCGAGGTCGTCGCCGTACAGCTTGATGCCGATCTGGGCTTTCACACCGGACAGCATGTGACTGATCAGATGAGACAGCGGCTGCTCGGCCTCAATGCCGACGCCGGGCACGTTCTTCCGCAGGTCTTCCAGCAGCGTCTTCAGGAACTCGTCGCGGTCATAGTCGGCGTCCGAGTTCATTGTGAGGATGTACTCGCCGACGTTGACCGGTTGAGCGTGCTCGTCCAGTTCCGCCCGACCAGTCCGCCGGAAGAAGTGCTGGATCGGACGATCCGGATGCTCCGCCGTTTTCTGCATTTCACGCAGCTGGTTGTCGATCAATGCCGACGCTTCGTTGGACGCCTGCAGTGACGATCCGCCAGGCAGGCTGACGTTGATCTGCACGCTGCCTTCGTCGAACTTCGGCAGGAAGTCGGCGCCCAGTTGCGTCAGTTGCCAGACGCTGACACCAACTGCCGCCCAGGTCAGAAACAACAGGCTGCCGGCCCGCCACATGCTGAAACGAATCAGAAACGCGGCCATCCATTTCAACACTCGCAGCAACAGCCCGTCGTGATCGCCGTGCGTCGCCCTACACCGCGGCAACAGGTAATACGACAGCACTGGGGTCACCGTTAGCGACACGAGCAGCGAGGCCAGGATTGAGACGATGTACGCGACTCCCAGCGGCACAAACAGTCGGCCTTCGACGCCGGACAGGGCGAATAGCGGCATAAAGGCCAGCACGACGACTGCCGTCCCGAACACGATGGCCGAACGGATCTCCCGACTGGCCTGATAGACGACAACAATCGCCGGTTTGGGATTGTTACTGGCGGTGTTCTCACCCAGGCGGCGGAAGATGTTTTCGACATCGACGATCGCGTCGTCGACCAGCTCGCCGATAGCCACCGCGATGCCTCCCAGCGTCATCACGTTGATCGACAGTTCGGCCCCGGTCAGTTTGCCCATAAATCGAAACACCAGCGTGGTGATGACCAGCGACAATGGGATCGCGGTCAGCGTGATAAAAGTCGTGCGCAGATTGAGCAGAAACAAAAACAGCACGATCACAACCAGCACGGCTCCGACCACGAGAGCTTCCTCGACATAGTAAATGCCGCGATCAATGAAGTCCTTGAGCTGAAACAGTTCGGTATTGATGACGACGTCTGCGGGCAGAGCGAATTCCGCATCTGCCAAAGCCTTCTTGACGTCGTCGGTGAGCTTGCGTGTGTCGGCGTGCGGCTGCTTGACGATGGTGATGACCACACCGGGATGCCCATCGATGCTGGCATCGCCACGTTTGGGAGCCGGTCCTTCCTGCACCTCGGCGACGTGTCGCAGCAGCACAGCTCGATCCGCGTTCATCGCGACAGGGGTCTTACGCAGATCCTCAACGACCTTCTCTGGAAGCGGCCCGAGCCTCCCGATGATACGGACGGACCGCTCCGACTGCCCTTCGACGAGAAACCCGCCGCTTGCGTTGAGATTGTTGGACTCAATCGCGGCTTCCACCTGCTGCAGCGAGACGTCGTATTCCTGCAGCTTGTTCGGATCGACGAGCACCTGGTACTGCTTTTTGTCACCGCCCATAACGATGACTTCGGCGATGCCGGGCAACTTCAACAGACGCGGGCGGATCAGCCAATCGGCGGTTGTCCGCAGATCCATCCGGTCTTCCAGCAGGTTGAGAAACGCGACTTCGTGCGACCGACCGTCCCAGTCGAATGTCACTCGGTGATCCGGTGCGGCTTCGTCCCAGGCGACGTTTTCAATGTCGACCTGTTCCCATTGACTCAACTCGTTGCGTTCGCGCGGCAGCCAGACAGTGAGCTGCGGTTGTCCGTCTTTCGTCGTCCGCTCAGCGAGGAATGCGGTCTGATCAACCTGTGTTAGCGGTCCGTCCTGCGGTCCCGAACGGCGATGAATGCCGACATGGAAAATCTGCCCCATGATCGACGCCTGCGGAGTCATCACCGGACGGATGCCCGGTGGCATGGGGACGTTGGCGAGTCGCTCGGAGACGATCTGCCGTGCATACCGCGGGTCTGTCTTCCAACCGAACTCGATGTAGATGACGTTCATTCCCTGGCTGGACTGACTGCGAACGTCTTCGACGCCATTGGCACCGAGCACTGCCGTTTCGATCGGGTAAGTGACCAGCGTCTCAACCTCTTCAGACGACAGGCCGGGGCACTCGGTCAGGATCACGACACGCGGACGGTCCAGATCCGGAAACACGTCGATCGGCAGTGTGGTCGACAGGTACCCGCCATAAACGAGCACCACCACGCAGGCAGCCAGCACCAGCGTCCGATGGGTCAGTGAGAGGCGAATGATGGAATTGAGCACGGTGATGCTTCCTGTTCTATTCGTCTTCGTTCTTGTGGAGGCTGCCGTCTGCGTGGATGTGGTAGCCTTCCGGAAGGCCGTCACCCGACTGTGACTTTGTCATGCGGTTCAGCTGGTCGGCGGCACTCTGGACGACGAAAGAACCGGGGAGCAGCGATCCATCATTGGCGAGGACTGTGTGGCGGCGGTCCTCAGCGACAATCCGAACAGGCCTGCGTTCGAAGGTGTTGACGTTCTGCGTGAATACAAACGCTTCCGCGAGATCGCGTGTGACCGCATCTGCCGGCAGAACGAAGACGTCATCGAGTTTCTCGACCGGGACCATGATCCGCACTCGCTGGCCGGGCCGGAATCGCCACAGCATCTGCGTGTTGCCATCCAGGACGACGCTGCGTGACTCGTTTTTCAACGGGATACGGAAGCCAAACGTGCGGTTTGCAGGGTCGATCGTGTTGGCGATATGACGGATGCGGAATGTCTGCTCAATGGCCGGCCAGTCAGCCCCGGCCTTTTCCTGAAAGTCCACTTCCACAGGCCAACCCTGCTCGACACTCCGTTCCAGCATCAGCGTCTCATCACGAAACGCCCGACCTTCAATTGCCAGTATCCGATGATTGGCCAGCGTGCAGAGCGTCTGCCCGGCCTGTACCTGATGGCCCACATCAACGTTCAGGTCCTGAAATTCAAACATCGCCGGTGACGATACGTCCGGCTCGCCGGCAGTCTGAATCGCTTTCGGAGCGGTCGTCAGGGAGATGGAGTTCTCAGACGGTGCGGGGGCGTTAACTGTGATCTGGTTGACGAAGTTGCCAGTAGCAGCCTCGTCAATCTGTACTGGCACGAGACCTCGATTGAGCAATTCGCGACGGGCCGATTTCACAGCGATTTCCAGACGTTTGATCTGGCTGTCGACCTCGATGATCCGTGCCTGGGGAATCGCGGCGCCGGCCGCAGCGAGACGTTCGCGCGTTGCCTTCGCCAGAGCAATGTCCTGAGTGCTCTTGAAGAGTTCGGATTGCGTGACGTGCAGCAGTTCGCTGAGAAGGCGAATCGTGAACAGCTGCTGGCCAGGCCTCACTGTTTCTCCGGGAAAGAAGTTGATCCGCGTCACGACACCGGTGACAGGCGTGATAATGCCCAGATCACTGCGTCCAGGCTGGTCGACGACCATGCCGGGAACCTGGATTGACCTCCAGTACGTCTGCGGCCTGATCGGTCTCGCGCTGAGGCTCAGATTGTCGATGGCCTGGTCAGTGAGAATGATCTTGCTGACCGATTCATCAGGTTCGGCGCTAACCGCTGGCGCATCGCTCGCTGCAGTTGCATCCTCGTTCTTGAGCAGCGGCAGCCAGCGGTCACGGGAAACAAATGCCGCCGCACCGATTGCCGCAATGACGGCAGGTACGGCCAGAACGCGGAGCGCTTTCAGGATGCGCATAGCGTCACCTTTGAAGGGAAGAGTCGCGGAGTTTCCGGAACGAACGGCGCAGCCTGCGACCAGCAGAAATCAAACACGGTTCCGGATCAGAGATGCCTGAAGGCGGCACGATGGCAGCAGGCAGAGCGGACGGAACAGAAGCAGCGGTCTAGATCAGCAGCACACCAGACCGTTTAAAGCGCGCACTGTCCCCCAGACAGACGCGATCAGCCCTTTGGGCACGTCGCCAGAAAGCATTGGCGACCAAAGAGTCCCCGGAATCAGCGACCGGGACCGACCAGACGAACGAAACATCGATCGCAGTGTCTGGTTTCACTCGGGAGACCGTCACCGAATCCCCGGACAGCCGGACCAGCTCGCACCCATCGTCATCATCAAGCGGATTCAGAGGGAAACTCGATTCCGCTGGCTCTGGCGTCGGGACAGAAAGGGTTAGCCCAAGAACCGTGACGTGAAGGTGCCGGGCGGCAACTCGAATCCCGTCGGACGTGTCGGGACGTCGAACCGCATCCGATTCACTCTCGCGGACCTCCGAATGCTGGTGTGAATGGCCATTCTCGTCGTCATGGCCGTGATCGCGACCGTGGGGATGATGCTCACGCTCAGCGGAGTTGTGATCGTGCGATGCGTACCCTGCCGTATGCGCATGAAGAACAGCCGGCGGCAGCAGCCCTGTGACGAGCACAGAGCAACTCAGCAACAACACCAGCAGTCTGTGACACCAGCGTCCCATCGAAATCCCTGACACAGGCCATTTCCGGGCGACAACACCCACGACCGGAAGTCTAGCAGCGAGTTCGCCAGCCGAGAATCGACGTTCCACAAATGGGGACGGGGGCTCGACCGACAACGGGCAACGGGCAACGCCTACGCGAGTTCGTCATACAGCATTGGCAGGAACTGAAGACGCAAATAGTCATTAGGTGATGTCGTCACCTTGTGGCGATAACACAATTCCCTCAAAGTCTGGTTGTTCTGATACCACGTCGCGAGTTGTGACCCTGCATTTCTGTTTCTTCCGGACGCAGAACAAGTCCGACAGCGGCCCGTCTGATCGGTATTGACCCGGTTTCTGAGGTCTGCGAGAGTCCGCGCGGAATCGTCGAGAGTGGCCGTGGAATGGTCGGTCGGCGATGGTGAAATGGAATTCCCATTACAGGTGCGCCTCCCCACGATCCCGCCGCCGGGTCGCGTGCTGGTCCTGCAAAGGAGTGCAGAAACCGTGAAGAAAATCGCTCTGTTTGTTACCGCTCTGGCCTGCTCTCTGGCGGTCGCGTCACCCGCGCTGGCTCAGCAGGCTGCTCCCGCCGCCGCTGCAAAAGACGGCGCGGCCAGAATTGGCCTGATCGACATGGCCAAGGTCTTTCAGAACTACGAAAAGTTCAAAGACCTCACCGAAGGCCTGAACGCCGAAGGCAAGACGCGCGCCGAAGGCCGCAAGCAACTCGCCGAGCAGGCGAAGAAGATTGCCGAGGAAATCAAGGAGTACAAACAAGGGACTCCGGAGTACATCGAACTGGAAGCCAAGTTCGCTCAGCTGCAGTCGCAGTTCGCCGCTCAGGAAAAGCTGGACGGCGTGAACTTCAACCGCAAGCAGGCTGAGATTTTCGAGAAGACCTACGTCGAAGTCACAAACGTCGTCGGCATTTACGCCAAGCACTTTGGTTTCTCGCTGGTCGTCCGTTTCAACAGTGAAGCACTGGAAGCCGGCAACCCGCAGAAACTCACCAGCGGTCTGAACAAGCTGGTCATCTACCACCGACCGCAGGATGACATCACCGACGCCGTTGTCGAGTACCTCAACCGTCAGTACGGCAAGACGGCGACTGCCGGCAAGCCCGCTCCCGGCGGTGCTGTCCGCAAGTAATCGCGATCGATTGAATCGGAATTCCCGCCGGAGCATCGATCCACGGTGCTCCGGCTTTTTGCAGTTACACAGTTCTGAAATCAACGGTGCGGAGAACGCACCATCGCAGCCTGTGGCAGAGCGTCGGTCGCTCTGAGATCCAGGCTGCAGCGGGGGGTGGCCATGTCACAACGCTGTCAGCGAACGATCCGTCGCGAAGCGACTGCCGGCGGCGTTGGCTTTCTGACCGGAGCCGATGTCACGCTGCGTTTTCTCCCCGCTCCAGAGAATCATGGCATCGTCTTTCAGCGAGTTGATCTTCCTGGACAGCCCAGTGTTCCAGCGAACCTCGACCATCTGACGACACGGCAGCGCCGCACGGGCATCCAGAAAGACGGCACGTCGGTCGACCTGGTCGAGCATGTGATGTCCGCCCTGGCCGGACTGCAGGTCGACAACTGCGTCGTGCAGCTCGATGCCCCGGAAACGCCGGGTTTTGATGGCTCGTGCCGGCCTGTCGTCGACTGCCTGATCGACGCTGATTTTGAAGAACAATCGGCGAAGCGTCCGATTCTCGCCGTGCAGAGCCACGAGCAGTTTGTCGCCGACGATGGCGGAATCATTCGAGCCCAGCCGTTCGGACGACGCGGCATGACGATGACCTACCTGCTCGACTACGGACCCGCATCGCCGATTCCCGCTCAGACCTACACGGTCAATGTGACGCCGGAATCGTTCGTCAATGAAATCTGCTTCGCGCGAACATTCATCCTCGACAGCGAAATCGCCGCGCTGAAGTCGCTCGGCTACGGACCTCGCACGACCGCAAAGGATCTACTGGTCTTCACGGCGGACGGAGTGCTCGACAATGAACTGCGTGCCGCCGAGGAATGTGCCCGGCACAAGATTCTCGACTGCATCGGCGACTTCGCCTTGATCGGCCAGGATCTCCAGGGCTACTTCAACGCCTGGCGAACCGGTCACAATTCCAATCATGAACTGATGCAGAAACTGGCCTCTGCGTCAAAAGCCGGCGGACCAGTTATGGAGGCAGCGTGACGGCGTGCAGAAAGCCGCAGCAGCCACGGAACGAGAACGAGATCGTGCAGTCCCTTCAACTCTCCATTCTGTCTCTCACGATGCTGACGGGGTGTTCAATCTCCATCGGCAACACTGTCCCGTCGTCGTTCAACGTCAACTCGACAGGCATCGGTTCGTCACGAGCAGAAGCAGAACGTGATGCGTGGCACGACGCGGCGGATCGACTGCACGCCATGGGCTATTCATCGTTCAACCTGAAGCAAACCAGCCTCTCGTCGTCCAGCACGTCGCAGGGTGACGAATCCCGCGTTGAACTGAGCGTCGGCTGGAAAGTTGAAGATGCGGAAAAGTCTCCCGGAGGCGAGTGTCGCTGCAGTCCGCGACACGGCCATCATCCTTAGAATGTCGCGAAACGGTTTCTGATCAACCCGGACAAGGACGTCCTTATGCCTCAACTGATCTCTCCCCTGTCGCAGGTGCACCCGTCGGCGAAGATTGGCAGCGATGTCGAGATTGGGCCGTTCTGTGTGGTGGGCCCTGACGTTTCGATCGGCAACGGAACAAAGCTCGACAGCCATGTCTCGATCTTCGGGCAGGTCATCATTGGCGAACGGAACCGCTTCTGGCCGAACTGCGTGATCGGCGGCGAACCGCAGGATGTGAGCTTCCGGTCCGATGCGGATACGGGCGTCGAGATCGGCAACGACAACCTGTTCCGGGAAGGCGTCACCGTGAACCGCGGTGCCGAAAAAGAGGACCACTGGACGCGCATCGGCAACAGCAACATGCTGATGGCCAACGCCCATGTCGCTCACAACTGCCGCGTTTACGACCACACCTTCCTGGTCAATGGAGTGCTGCTCGGCGGGCACGTTCATGTGCAGGATCGAGCGATCGTTTCCGGCAACAGCGTCGTGCATCACTTCGCGACAATCGGCACGATGGCTTTCGTCAGTGGCGGCTGCCGCTGCCCTCAGGACGTGCCGCCGTTCATGCTGGCCTGCGGCAGCGACAATCCCGAGATTCGCACGATCAACATTGTCGGCATGCGGCGAGCGGGCATCAGTGAAGACACAATCCGGCTGGTCAAGCGGGCTCACCGGCTGATCTATCGCGAGCACAAACGGCTGCCGGAAGTGAAAGCGATCTTCGAGGACGAGCTGCAGGGCATCTTTCCCGCGGAACTGCAGACGCTGCTGACGGCCTTCGAGAATCAGGCCGCCGGAAAACAGGGGCGGGCTCGCGAGGCCTACCGCAACGTTGATCTGCGGGTCGTCCGCGACGACGAACAACGGGCCAAAGCCGCCTGACGAGACAGGTTGTTTAACGCCCAGCCGCGGGCGCCGGCCACCAGAGACTGTTTATCACTGGTGGCCGGCGCCTGCGGCCGGGCGTTGAACGAGAGGACTGCTTTGATCGCAGCGTCAGGAACAAAGAAGCGTCAGGAACAGAATCGACACGGAACCACGGAACATTGTGATGAGCAACCTGAACCTGATGGTCGTTGGCGTGGGAGCACTCGGTCGGCATCACGCCCGTATTCTCTCGGGACTCGACGGTGTCACGCTGGCTGTCGTCGCCGATCCCCGCGAAGAATTCGGTCGCCCGATCGCCGAGCAGTTCGGGGCTCGCTGGGTCGCCGACTATCGTGACGCACTGGACGAAATCGATGGGGCTTCAATCGTTGTGCCCACGTCGCTGCATGTCCCGGTCGCCAGCGAGTTTCTGCAGCGCGGAGTTCCCGTGCTCGTCGAAAAGCCACTCGCCGCATCCACTCAGGACGCACGGCTGCTGACCGATCTGGCCGCAGAGAACCACTGTGTGCTGCAGGTGGGGCATGTTGAGCGGTTCAATCCGGCGTACGTCACTGCAAAGAAACGAGCGGCCCGCCCGCGTCTGATCCGGACCGAACGTTTCAGCCCGTTCCCGTTCCGCTCGATGGATATCGGCGCCGTTCACGACCTGCTGATCCACGACATTGATCTCGCGCTCGACCTCACTCGATCGGAAGTCGTCAGCGTGCAGGCGTTCGGTGTGAGAGCGATGAGCGATTTCGAGGACGTCGTTAACGCGCGGCTGACGTTCGCCAGCGGCTGCATCGCCGACCTGACCGCCAACCGCCTCAACCCGACGGCCTGCCGACGCATGCAGATCTGGAGCGACTCTGGCCGCGTCGACGTTGATCTCCAGACACGACAGATCGACTCGTTCATTCCGTCACTGGCCCTGCAGTCCGGGCCGTCACCCGTCGAACTGGCTCAACGGCCAGGCGCAGACATCGAGCAACTCAAGGCCGACGTGTTCGGGCGCTTTCTCGAGACCGACTCTCCTGAGGTTTCCGACGCCGACGCGTTGACCGCTGAACTGAGCGAGTTCATCGACTGCGTCCGCACGGGAAATCGTCCAGCGTGCTCCGGTGAAGAAGCCACGAGTGCCCTGCAGGTCGCAGACCGGATTCTCGCCGAACTGTCACTCTGCAACTGGCGGGGCAGCGAGCAGCCATCGCGCCGCGCGGCGTAGTCCACGCCGAAACTCTGCGCGAGTTTCCCAACGACAACACGTTCCATTGAGCCGCGACACAACGCTCATTTCCGCCGCTCGGCGAGAGCGGTTTCCAGCCGGCCCAGCACCGAATTCAGGCGGGTGGCCTCGTCGATCGACAGAGGCTCGCGACCGAAGCGGACGCGGTAAAACAGGGCGGCAAGGTTGTCCGGGATTCCGTCGAGTTCTGCCGCCGTCAGACGAGCCGCCAGTTCCTGCGAGGCAATCTCTGCGAACTCGCCAGGCGTCTGCGCCGCTTGTCGAACGAGCCCCTGCCGGGCGAGCAGCTTCGCAAACCGTTCGTAGAATTCGATCCGGATCGCGGATTCATCTGGCGACAATATTCGTCGGAACGCTCGACGCAGAACGGCGAACCAGTCCCGCAGGCTGCGGCTTTCCGGGAACAGTTTTCGCCACAGCCTGCGAACAAGAAAGATCATCCCGAGAACAACGGCGGTCCCGACGAACATCGGCACGCTGAACCAGCGCCGCGGGTCGGAGAGAATTTCTGTCAACCGCCGACTGTCTCCGCCAAACAGGTTCGATACGTTGCGGGCCATCTGCCGCAGAACTTCACTGAGCGGCGAATAGATCTGCTGCTGCTGTTCGTCGATCGACAGTCGGACGATGCGCTGCTGCCACAGCGCCGTGAAGAATGTGCTGGCCGAACTGATCACGCTGCGTCCGCTGCCGACATCCTTGACGCTCTCCGCGCGAGCGGCAGGCGTCGGGTCGAACGTGCGCCAGCGGCCATTGATGAAGGCTTCGACCCACGCGTGAGCATGCCGCTCCTCAACAACGTACGCTCCCGAATACGTGTCCTGCTCGCCGCCCTTGAAGCCGCTGACCAGCCGCGACGGAATCCCCACCGCTCGCAGCAGCAGTGCCATCGCCGATGCGTAGTATTCGCAGTGTCCGGATTTCCGATTGAACAGGAAATCTTCGACCGGGTCGATCGAGCCGTCGACGACTGCGGCTCGCAACGAGTAAGTGAACTCGGGATTGTGTCCGAGATAATCTTCGATGCGGTGTGCGATCCGCTGGTCAACCGGTTCGGCGGATTGTGCGAAACGATCGACTTGAGAATCCAGTTCCGTCGCGAGCTGTCGTAACCGCGGAAGCTCGCCGGGCAGCTCCAGAAACTTCGGAAGAATTCTCCGGCGGATCTGCATTGCTGTGACGTCACGGTACTCGAAGAGCCACGGGCCGGTACGACGTCGCCCGGCGTAGGCGTACAGCGAGTACTCAACATCGCCGTCACCTTCCGCTGCCTGCTCCTGGTCGTCGCGCATCAGAATCATCGTCGCGACGTCGATCCGTGGCCGAATCAGACCTTTATCGATGGACGCGCCAACAATCGGGTGCATGCCGAACAGCGTTCGCGTGTCGGAGTCGTGCAGGATGATCCGCTGCTGAATCCGGTTGCGATGATCGCGCGGCGGAACCAGCGCCGCGGCCGTCTGACTTTCCTCGAGCACATGCCAGCGACCGTTCTCGTAGCGTCCCATGACAGAACCGCGGAACAGCGGCTCGCTGAAACCCATCATCCGCCCCGCCTGCTCGACGGAAATCTCTTCGCCCGTATCGGCTCGTGAGCAGCGAACCTGCATGACGGGGCGGTTGCTTTCGAGAATCTGGCCGAGTTCTCCGAGCTGCACTTCGTTGGTGAATCCGGTGTAACTCCGCAACGGAGCGTCGAACTCGTTTTCAAATTCGTGCTGGCGTCCCACCCAGACGCGCGGGATGAGCACGAAGAAGACCATGCCGACGCCCAGCGACATCAGGGACGTCGACAGCACTCCCAGAACGAACCGGCTGTTGACCCAGTGCTCGTCCGGATCCAGCTGGATCGCTCCCTGAAACTCGTCCGGCCGATGATGAGCCAGCTGCACGACGGATGCGGATTCGCGGTCCGATGGCCGGGCTGCTGTCGTGTCCGGCAGCGTGATCCCGTCGGACTCGGCGTCCGCTCGCTCGAAGCCAAACCGCGCCTGGTACAGTGAGAAGACAGACAACGTCCATAACGCCAGGAACACATACACGGTGATGAGAGCGCCGAACGCACCGTCCTGCGTCAGAATCGAGCCGACGGCCACATGCATCACGCTGAGCGCCAGCAGCCACCAGTACTGCCGGCCCTGCTTTGCCTGGAAGAGAGCGATCCACGTCAGGTAGCTCAACAGGTGCGCACCCGCCAGAACCTGCCGCTCTCTGACGAATCCGGTTTCCTCCAGCTGCGAGTACAACAGTTCGGCACCCGCCAGCGCGAACGCTCCGAGACCCAGCATGTTGGCCGTCAGCGTACGGAGTCGCACCGTGCGGCGTTTTTCGTTCAGGTACAGAGCGAGCAGCGCCGCAGGCACAGTCAGTCCGGTCGGAAACGCCCGTCCCTCAGCCATGCTGAGCATCATCGCCGCGATGGCAACGAGTGCGTAAAGACTCAGATGGAAGATGCCGGTCATCGCACGGCCTCCGCTGCTGGTCGGGCAGTCGAGCTTTCGGGACGCGCTGATCGCTCGGCATTCGCTGCGGACTCAAGTCGGAAGAGCCGCGAGACGGAGTTCGGATTCGCCGGGTAGTACTCGATCCCCGGCAGCCGATCGGCGAGATAGGGCGCGTCGTCCGATGAATCCGCACCAGCTTCCGGCACGCGCAGCTCGATCAGATCCTCTTCCGGACGCGAGGAAATCAGGACGGTCCGATGAATCGCGGACTGCTCGCGAGCGGCGATGGCAACGATGTCGGACAGCCCGCTGGACGTTCCCGCTTGAGCAAGGGCCAGGGCATCGAGCAACGCTTCGATCGCCGCGCTGCCGGATTCCGCCCGTACGTCCGCCGTGTCTCTGCCCGAGATCAGCAGGTGCTGTTCGACGCCGCGAGTCTGCCGCAAATGGTCGACGCAGACAGTGGCCGCGAAGCTGACCGCGAACTCCACCCGGTCCAGATCCTCAGCCCACGGGCGATCGGGCTGCCAGAGATCCAGAAGCAGAATCAGACCGCGATCCCGGCTCTGATGAAACTCGCGAACCATCAGGTCGTTCATGCGGGCCGACGTTCGCCAGTGAATGTCTCGCGGGTTGTCACCGGCACGGTAATCCCGCAGGTGGTGAAACTCGTCCTCAAACATACCTCGCTGTGTCTGCTGCCGCGTGACCATCTCAGCAGCCAGCCGCGCGTCGCGCCGCCAGGCGGGCGTCAAATGGCCAACCTGCGGATGCACGATCAGCTCGCCCCGCACGTCGGTAATGAAACCTCGCTCGACAAGCCCGAGTGGAAAACGCGTCGAGACTTCCAGCGGCCCGAAGAGGTAACGCCCTCGACGATTTAACTGTAGCCGGTATCTCGCGGTTCGCTCCTGCCCCGGACGGACACTCGCAAAGAGCACCGCTGGTTCGAGCACGGATTCGTCGTTCACCCGCAGCGTCTTCCGGCCCTCGCGACCGACGCGGTCCCGTACCAGCATCAGCCACGACGAAAACCACAGCTTGCGGTTCTCCATCGTCACTTCGACGGAAAGCAGTTCGCCAGCCATCGCGCGGCGCGGCAGGCGACGGTTCAGCCGGTTGTGCTTGAGCAGCGAAAACGTCACCCAGCCGTTGAGAATGAACGGCCCGGCCATGATCGAAAAGACGAGCATCAGCATGTTCGATCGGCCAATCAGCGACGCGACAAACGCGACGATCATGATCAGCAGATACATCATGCCTTCGCGCGGCAGCATGACCCGCTGACGATTCAGCCGACTGACCCGGCGACCGACTTTCGGGCCAAACCGAGTCGCGACCAGACGGATCCCCCACAGCATCAGCAGGACACCGATCCCGCCGGAAATGACACGGGCCAGCCCGCCGTCGAGCTGCAGTCGCCAGGCAAGTTGCTCGCCGGTAAACCGGGCCGTGTAGAGCATTCCCGCTCCGGCCGTGAACGCGAGGATCCCCAGCAAGGGCATCGGACGACTCGGCAACGTCGAACGCTGGTCAGCCATGCGATGCCTTTTCAGAGATTGGACACGCCAACGTCCAGTGTCGTTTGACCCGAAGCCGCAGGCGACGGCGTTTCACATGTCATCGAAAACGCCGTCGCCTGCGGCTTCGGGTCAAACAATCACTCGGTGATTCGCTCAATCGATGCGGCTTAACCCAGCGACTTGATAAACCGTTCAACGGCCTCTTCAACATTCGCCCGGCTGTTGAAGGCGCTCAAACGGAAGTACCCCTCGCCAGCCGCACCGAAGCCGCTGCCCGGCGTCCCCACCAGATGACCCTTCTGCAGCAACTGGTCGAAGAAGTCCCAGCTGCTCAGATCGTTCGGAGTTTTCAGCCAGACATAAGGAGCATTCACACCGCCGTAAACGTCGATGCCCACCTTCGTCAAACCTTCGCGCAGCAGCCGGGCGTTTTCCAGATAGAAGCTGACCAGTTCACCGATCTGCTGCTTGCCGGCTTCGCTGTAGGCCGCCGCGGCTCCGCGCTGAATCGGGTAGGAAACGCCGTTGAACTTGGTGCAGTGGCGGCGATTCCACAGCGGATGAATCTCGACCGAATCACCGCTCGGCGTCTTGCCTCGCAGACTCTTCGGCACGACGGTGAAGGCACAACGCGTTCCCGTGAAACCGGCGTTCTTACTGAAGCTGCGAAACTCGATCGCGACGTCACGAGCCCCCTCGACTTCGTAGATGGAATGAGGAATCTCGGGATCGGTGATGAAGGCTTCGTAAGCGGCGTCGAACAGAATGATCGAATCGTTGGCCTTCGCGTAATCGACCCACTGCTTGAGCGTCTCTTTCGTCGCGACAGTCCCCGTCGGATTGTTGGGGTAGCAGAGATAGATCAGATCGACCTTCTGCTCGGGCAGCGCCGGCGTGAAGTTGTTGTCCGCCGTGACCGGGATGTAAACGAGCCCGGCATAGCGTCCCGAATCGTCGGCCGCCCCCGTCCGGCCGGTCATCACATTCGTGTCGACATAGACCGGGTAAACCGGGTCGGTCACAGCGACGGTGTTGTCGGCGCCGAAGATGTCCAGAATGTTGCCCGTGTCGCACTTCGATCCGTCCGACACGAAGATCTCATCCGCGGACACGTCGCAGCCGCGCGCCTGAAAGTCGTTCTCGGCGATCGCGTTTCGAAGGAAGTCATAACCCTGCTCGGGACCGTAACCACGGAACGTATCGCGGCTCGCCATCTCGTCGATCGCTGCGTGCATGGCGTCGACGATCGCGGGCGGCAGCGGCTCCGTGACGTCGCCAATACCCAGCTTGATGACCGCCGCGTCGGGGTTCGCATCGCAGAACGCTTTAACGCGGCGCCCGATTTCCGGAAACAGGTAGCCAGCCTTCAGCTTCAGATAGTTGTCGTTGATCTGGACCATCGGGATTCCTCAGCAACTTCAGATTCAGGATTCAGTGATTTCAAAGCCGCAAACGCGACCGGTCTGACGACACGGCGCCGGGCGCAACGGGCTCACGGTTCTGGACAGTTGTGTGGCCAACCGAGGTGGCTGAGAATCGGAGCACCCTGAAGGTGAGGTTTGTTTAACGCCCAGCCGCAGGCGCCGGCCACCACAACGAGGCAAGTGGTCTGGTTGCCGGCGCCTGCGGCTGGGCGTTAAACGATCGAATCTGGAGCGAATCCAGCTACTTCGAGACGCAACTCTCAATCTGAGACTCAGTGGCCAGCGGCGGGTAGTTAAGCGGACGGCTGTCCGAAACTCAAACCGCCGTGCTCCACGCCAAAAGCCCGAAGTGCGACAAGTGAGGCGGTGGCAATTATCATCCGCGATCGTTTTCGCCAGGCCGCCTCGACGACTCGCTGCCCGGCTGCGACGCTGACTGTAACACACTCGCCTGTCGAGAAAGGACTACCTCGTGACCGCCACCCTCAGCGAATTTTCTCAGAGCCTGACCGTCGAAACCGCCTTCACTGTGCTCGCTGTCGCGAAGCAGTTGAAGGCTCAGGGCAAGGACGTCGTCGAACTGGAAATCGGCGACAGCCCGTTCGATTCAACGGCCAGCGCGAAGCAGTTCGGCGTCGAGGCGATTCAGAATAACGTGTCGCATTACTGCCCGTCGCCGGGCATCCCCGAGTTCCGGGCAGCGGCGGCGAAGTTCGTCAAGGACGAGTTCAACGTTCCGGCGGAACCGTCAAACATCATCGTCGGGCCCGGCGCGAAAGTCTTCGAGCAGTTCTTCTGCGAAGCGTTCCTCAATCCCGGCGATGGCTGCCTGGTCTTCAGTCCGTACTTCCCGACGTACGTCCCGAACATCCTCCGCCGGCAGGCGCGTCCGGTGTTCGCTCCACTGGTGCTGAGCAACGAGTTCCGACCATCGGTCGCGGACATCGAGAACTTCATCAACACGGACGCTTCGCCGAAGGCCATCTTCCTGAACACGCCCCACAACCCGACGGGCGGCATCACGACTGAGCAGGATCTGCGGGACATCGCCGATCTGGTGCGCGGCAAGGACATCGCGATCTTCAGCGACGAACCGTACTGCCACATGGTCTGGAAAGGCCGCCATCACTCGATCCTCGAACAGCCGGGCATGATGGATCAGGCCATGTCCTGCTACACGTTCAGCAAGTCTTACAGCATGAGCGGCTGGCGACTGGGCTTCTGCGTGACGGGCGATCGGATCGCGGACGCCGTCGGCAAAATGGTCAACACGACGCTGTCCTGCACGCCAGCTCTAGTGCAGCTCGCCGGCAAGGCCGCTCTCGAACGCGACGCTTCCGAGCGCGACGAAGTCATGCAGAAGTTCCGCGAGAAAGTCGTCCTGCTGACCGAAGGCCTCAACCAGATCGAAGGCGTCCACTCGCTGGACCCGACGTCGACGTTCTACGTATTCCCGAACGTCGCTCCGATCTGCAACCGCCTGGGAATCACCAGCCACGGACTCGCGCTGTACCTGCTGCAGGGTGCGGACGACGACTTCGGCGTCGCGTGCCTGGGCGGCGAATGCTTCGGCGACGCCGGCCACGGTTTCCTGCGATTCAGCTGCGCCGAACCCAACGAACGTCTGCAGCAGGCCCTCGACTTCATCCCGGTCGCCATCTCACGAGAAGACCGCATCGCCGCGTTCCTCGAATCGAACCCGAAGTTCAAGCTTGAGACACCGTACGAAGTGGCGTGACGAATCCGAGAGTGGCTGTCGGCAACTGACGAGACAGTTACGGCGAAGCCGTTCGACCCAACAGCCAGGTGTCGTCGCGCAGCGGCGCACGCCTGGTTCCTGAGGCATTCTCTGATCGTTTCTGCGTGGTCCACCGAGGGGCCGCTCCCGCCGCCGTCAATGCTAGAAATTAACTGGTGTGCCGAGTGCGGCGGGAGCGGCCCCTCGGTGGACGTGAGCGGTCCAGGGGTGGCGCTTTGCGGCTTCGCCGCTCCGCTGACCCCTGGCTTTGGGGTATAACGGCTTCGCCGTATCCTTCCGCCTGAGCTGACGAGAATCGCGACCGCTTGATCAACGACCACCTGCAACTTGAACTGGCGCGGCACGCGTCCCGACCGTTAAGAACGAGGCTCTTCCATGCCAATTCATGATGAACGCCCCGTCTGGCGATCGACGACGATTGTCTGTGTGCGGCGAGGTGACACGGTTGCTCTTGGGGGCGACGGGCAGGTCACTTATGGCAGCACGATCATGAAGGCTGATACGCGGAAGATTCGGCGGATGCTGGACGGCAAGGTGCTGGTCGGGTTCGCCGGATCGACGGCCGACGCGTTCGCATTGATGGAACGCTTCGAGGCGAAGCTCAAGGACTTCCCCGGCAACGTGCCGCGAGCGGCGACAGAGCTGGCTCGTGACTGGCGAACGGATCGGATTCTGCGGCGGCTGGAAGCGATGATGATCTGCGTCGATGCGACGCACAGCCTGCTGATCTCGGGCAACGGAGACGTCGTGCAGCCGTCGGACGGGATCCTCGGGATCGGTTCCGGCGGGCCGTATGCCGTTTCGGCCGCTCGGGCACTGATGCGGCATACGGAGCTGTCTTCCCGAGCGATCGTGGAAGAGTCGCTGAAGATCGCCGCTGAGACCGACGTTTACACGAACTCAAATCTGATTGTGGAGGAGCTGTCGTGCGCGAACTGACGCCGCGCGAAATCGTCGCCGAACTCGATCGGCACATTGTCGGGCAGGATGACGCCAAACGGGCCGTCGCGATCGCGCTGCGGAATCGTTGGCGCTGGAAGCAGCTTCCGGACGACATGCGCCGCGAAGTCACGCCGAAAAACATCCTCATGATCGGCCCGACCGGCGTCGGCAAGACCGAGATCACGCGGCGGCTGGCCGACCTGACAGGTGCCCCGTTCGTCAAAGTCGAGGCGACGAAGTACACCGAGGTCGGCTACTACGGTCGCGATGTCGAGTCGATTATCCGCGACCTCGTCGAGTCGTCTTTGACCATGGTTCGCGAGCGGAAACGGAAAGACGTCGAACCGGAAGCTCGACAGCGTACTGAGGAGCGGCTGCTCGACCTGCTGCTGCACACGCACGACGCCGATCCCGATGACGAGCCGGATGCGGGGCTCGAAGCCGAGAGCGACGTTGAAACACACGAACGTGCCGAACGGCACGCACGGACTCGCGAGAAATTTCGCGAGATGCTGCGGACCGGGAAACTCGACGAACGCAGCGTTGAACTGAATGTCGAACAGCGGCAGTCGCCGGTGCAGGTCTTCTCGAGTATGGGCATCGAGCAGATGGACCTCGACATGCAGAACATGCTCGAACGCATGGTTCCGAGAAAGCGGCACACGCGCGAACTGAAGGTCGCTCAGGCTCGCGAAGTCATCTTCGAGCAGGAAGTCGACGCGCTGATCGATCAGGACGCTCTGCAGGAAGACGCGATCCGGCTGGCCGAAGAATCCGGCGTCGTCTTCATCGACGAAATCGACAAGGTCTGCGGCAGCGACGAAGGCCGCAGTGGTGACGTCAGCCGCCAGGGCGTCCAGCGCGACCTGCTGCCGATCGTCGAAGGCACGACCGTGCAGACGAAGTACGGCTACCTGAAGACGGACAACATCCTGTTCATCGCCGCCGGCGCGTTTCACCGTGCCCGCCCCGCCGACATGATGCCCGAACTGCAGGGCCGGTTTCCGATTCGAGTCGAACTGTCGGAACTGACGCGCGACGACTTCGTCCGGATTCTCACCGAGCCCAACGGTGCGATCACGAAGCAGCATCAGGCACTACTCAGCGTCGAAGGGATCACGCTGACGTTTCAGCCCGACGCCATCGACGCGCTGGCGGACATCGCGTTTCAGGTTAACCAGACGACGCAGAACATCGGTGCCCGGAGACTGCACACAATCCTCGAACACCTGCTCGAAGAAATCAGCTTCGACGCGCCCGAGCTGAAGAAGAGAAGCGTGACGGTCGACGCCGCGTTCGTGCGGGAGCGGCTCGACGAGGTCAGCTCAAGCGAGGACCTCAGCCAGTTCATCCTCTGACCGGCACGGCGCGAGATACGTCAGCGCCAAACGCACAAGAACCCGGCGGCCACGAAGGACCGCCGGGTTCTCCACCACCTCTGTCGACTGCCGGGTCTTCCAGATACCGGCGCACCGACTCCGAGGATTCTGCGTGCGAGTGCTGACTGCCGACAATGAGCCGTCGACAGCCCGAAGTCATCAGAAGGTGTCGAGAGCCGCGAGGGCTTTCATGATGACGGAGCCCATCTGCAGTTCGGCATTGTCGAACTCGTTGCCCGTCAGTCCAATCAGCGTGTCGTCTCCCTCTCCACTGTTGTAGAGGTCCGTCGACCCGTGACCTTTCAGCTTGTCGTCACCGTCACCGCCGTAGATGCGATCGTTGCCAGCCCCACCAAAGATCGTGTCGTTGCCGTCGCCACCGATCAGCGTGTCGTTGAAGGCTCCGCCGACGATCTTGTCGTTACCGTCGCCGCCGTCGATGACACTGAAACCTTCCCGGCCTTCGATGATGTCGTCGCCGTCGCCACCGGACATCGTGTCGTCACCGCCGTCGCCGTACATTGCGTCGTCGCCGTCGCCGCCCTTCATCACATCATTTCCGGAGTGGCCTCGCATGTAGTCGTTGCCGACTCCGCCATCGAGCAGATCATCGCCAGCCCCGCCGTAGACTGAATCGTCACCCTGATTGCCATCAACAAGGTCTGCTCCGGAGTTGCCAACAACAATGTCGTTGCCAAACCCACCGCTAATGGTGTCGTCGCCTCGGTCACCAGTGATGTAGTCGTCGTCGAAACCGCCAGTCAGGCTATCGTCGCCGATGCCGCCACTGATGCCGTCATTGCCCGCCCCGCCATCAATGACGTCGTCGCCATGCTCTCCGTAGATTTCATCGTTGCCGTCGCCGCCCTGGACATCGTCGTCTCCTGCCCCGCCGCGGATGGTGTCTTCACCAGCATCGCCAGCAAGAAAATCCTTGAGCAGGCCGCCGGTGATCGCGTCGTTTCCGTCGCCACCAGACATTCGCATCCGGACCCGCCCGGTATCCGCTCCAGCGGCAGACAGGACATCGTCACCGGCTTCACCATTAATCCGCAGCACCAGGGCATTAGCGTCGCGGAGGGAGTTCACAGTGACGGTGTCGTTTCCGGCTCCAGCCAGAATGTCGATCTCGGAGGTCGTATCGCTGACCGTAATCGACGCGTTGAGCGACGAAACCCGGACGACATTGTTGACTTCATCGACAATGAAACTGTCTGCGCCATCGGTCCCGAGGACAGACAGCCGCTGCACACCGCTCGTTTCGAGAATGACGTCGTTGCCGTCGCCGGCTCCGGTCCAGACAAGATCGTTGACACCATCACCGCCGTCCAGAACATCATCCGCTCCGCCGCCTGCGAGCGTGTCGTCGCCTTCCGACCCGAGAATGGTGTCCTTCCCCGTTCCACCGTCCAGGTCATCTCCGCCCTGGCCGCCGTCCAGCGAATCGTTGCCTTCGTTGCCCTGCAGGATGTCGTTGGCAAGGTCACCAATGATCGTATCGTTCCCGGTGCCGCCAAGCATTGTGTCCGGGTTCGGATCAATTCCGCGTGCGACCGGATCGAGAGCAACTGCAGGCGGCAGCGCCGGATTCGGCGGGATTGCCGTGTTGCGATCATAAATTGTGATCTGAGCTGTCGGGTCGAGCAGAACAATCGGCGTAATTGACGAACCGCCCGCGGTCACTGGATTTGACAGTGTGATAAAGAACGTCTCGGGAGGGTCCTCGACCAGGGTGTCATTGAGGACTTCAATTGGGATGGTGGCTGTCGACTGCCCCGCCGCGAACGAGATCGTGCCGCTCGTTGCCGTGTAATCAACTCCTGGCGTCGCCGTTCCCGGACTGGTCGCAAAAGTGACCGTGAACGGTTCGGGCGCCGGTTGCGACAGAACAATGTCGACAAACGACTGGCCGGAAGAAACACCAAGATTCGACAGTTCCGTCACCAGTGCGTCCGACGATGTGACGACGACAGCTCCAGGGTCAATGACCTGCAGATTCATCAGCCCCGTGGCCCCAAGGAAGCCACTGTCGATCAGGAACGCTCGACTCGTCACACCGAGTCCATTCAGTGTTGCGACCTCGTCCGCGTACGCTGGCATCGGAAGACCATCGAAAGGAATGCCATCCGACAGGAAAACAAGCGTACCGTCACCCGCTGCAGTGCCCAGCGTGTTGAAGACCTGAATGGCATCCTGCAGCGGCGGTTCAAACGCCGTCCCACCCGTCGTCATCAGTGATCGCACCACTTCTTCGAAGTCAGTCACTCCGTTGCCGTCGTTGTCTGCCGTTGGACTCGTTGCCAGATCAAGTCCGGGCGTCGACGGATCCATGTCCAGAATCTGTGATGTGCTCTCGAAGGCGATGACCGACAGATTCGCCGTCACCCCTCTGGAAATCAGGTCCTGCTGGAAAGCGAGCACCGACGCGATTTCAATGTCGAGAATCGTGTCAGAGAATCCGTCGTTGTTCGGATCTCCGACCGACGTACCAAAGAACGTTCCGAACGTACTTCCGGAAATGTCAATAACGATGACAACGTCGGCAACTCCGCCCTCCGGAATGTTGATATCTCCCAGGGAAATTCCGACTGGCGTCACCGGTTCGCAGACACTCTGAATCAGGTCGTCGCCGGAATCCCCTTCGATGTAATCCGAGTCGAACCCGCCGCACAGCGTATCGTTCCCGCTGTTGCCTCGGATGATGTCGTCGCCGAAACCGCCGTTGGCAAAGTCGTTGCCACCACCGCCAATGATTGTGTCGCTGGCGTCATCTCCCAGCAGTGAATCGTCACCGTCATTGCCGATCAGGCGGTCTTCGTCATCTCCGCCGGAGATCGTGTCGTTGCCGTCGTCGCCGAGCAGTACGTCGAGGCCGGCTTCGCCGAAGATCTCATCGTTGCCAAGGTCTCCGGAAACCAGATCGTCGCCATCGCCGGCCAGGATGGAGTCGTCATCCGATCCGCCCGAAATCGTGTCGTCTCCGACATCGCCGGTGATGGTGTCATTGCCTTCTCCGCCGGAGACGCTGTCGTTGCCGGTCGAGCCGTCGATGACATCGGCTCCCTGGCCACCGTTCAGGGAGTCGTCACCCGCCTCGCCCAGCAGGGAGTCGTCGCCGTCTCCGCCGCTGAGCGTGTCGTTACCGGCGTCGCCGTCGAGCGTGTCGGCTCCGTCGCCGCCGAGAATCGAATCGTCACCGGCAAGGCCCAGCAGGGTGTCGTTACCGTCGCCGCCGTCGAGCGTGTCGTTGCCCGAGTTGCCGGTGATCGTGTCGTGACCGTCGCCGCCAGCGAGTGACTCGCCGAATGCATCGCTGCCGATGATCACGTCGTTACCGTCGGCGGTGTCGACAGTAATCGTCGTCAGCGACGGGAAGGACGCCGTAGTCAGCGCGGTCAGGTCGATCGAGTTGTCCTGATCGCCGCCCAGGAAGTGCAGGGCGGTCAGCGTCTCGGCATTCAGCAGCGGGACGCTGGGGGCCGGTGTGCCGTTCTCCAGAATCTCAATGGCGTCTGTCGACGCGTTACGCTGAACCGTGATGTCGTTGATCGAGTCAACGAAGACCGTCAACTCGGTCCCCGCAGCGATGCCGGTCACGGTCAGCAGCGTGCGTTTTTCCAGTTGTTCCGGCTGCAGGCGGCGAGCCAGACGGGCTGGCCGGCGGCGTGTCTGGGTAGAGGCAACTCGATTGCGAATACTTTTGAGCCACGATGCGAGATACACGGGAGGACTCCTCGAAGTCAGGGTCAGGTGGTGGTGGGATGAAGCCGCTTCCTCCCGACGCCGCCTGCCCTCCCGTGGCCGGCCTGCTGTCAGTATCTCTGGCCGGAATTCTCCAGCCTGTCGAAGCAGCATTCTTTCCACACATAGCCTGCGCTATCTTTCGTGACAGGCCGGAATTTTGTGACAAATTCGGCGAAGTCCCCGGCCCTCTGGAGTCAGCAGTCGTCACAGCCCGGCCAGGCGTTGCAGACGGACCACAAAAACAGGCCGGACTGGCAACTCGCCGCGCTGCCCGTCGACTTTTCGAACTATGCGATGCGGCTCTGACGAGCGCGCCCTCGTCGCGTCAGAACTGGCGGAACGGGGTAGGCACAACGGCCGTCGAGTTGTGGCCAATCAGCAGACAAGCGTTCGCGTCCGGTTCTCGATCGTGCCGTGCGAGGACAGGACGCCGGCGCCGAGCAGTGACCTGAATCGCGGTTGTCCGCTCTGCACTCCACTCTCCCGCTTGCGGGAGAGTCGCGGTCTCAGCCGCGGTGAGGGGACTGCCTGGGACAGCACGCATGGTGTCCGGCTTACCACCCTGGTGAGCGGCGAGTCCTTCAGGACGTCACACGGAATTGTCTGCCGTCAGGTGAATAGTGCAGAACCCTCCCCGCAGCTGAGACCGCGACGCTCCCAGAAGGAGGGTGAATCCGGCGGCGAGGTCGGGCGACCTGCGTCGAACTTTAGCCTGCGTTGGGCGGTGCTAATTGAACGTCGGAGTCACCTGTGGCAGACGCGATCACCGGCAACTGAACTCAGACGGCCTGTGTCTGGCCGGCGAGCTGGACGAGCAGTAGTTCGAGCTGGGCTCGTTCGGAAATCCGGCTGCCGCCTTTCAGCGAGGTGTCGGCAGTCAGCAGCCACTTCGAAATCTGCTCGGCTCGCGGACGCCCAATGCGGCGCAGGTAGCGGCTCGCGGGATCGACTTCGTGCGGAAACGCTCCCGCCTGTTTCAACGCCGCTTTCAGATTGATGCCCTGCCGGGACAGCTCCGTCGCGACGGTCAGCTTGCGGAAGACATAAGTGATCCCGCCCAGAATCCGGTACGGTGATTCGCCGCTGTTGAGCAGTTTGTCGAGTGCCGTGAGCGCGTCGCCGAGCCGCCCGTCGCGGACTGCGTCCGTCATCGCCCAGGTCGTTTCCGCCTTCCAACCGCCGACAAGCCGCCGGACCGCTTCCGCATCAATGTTCGGCAGGTCGCCAACGTACGAGGCCAGTTTGGAAAGTTCCTGATCGAGCATCCCAAGATTCGGCCCGACAAGCTCGATGAGTAGTCCCACGGCAGCGGAATCGATCGATTTCTCATAACTCCGTTTTGCGGCATCAGCGACCCAGCGATTGAGCGCAGCCCCTTTCAACTCGGTGCAGTCAACGACGAGCCCCGACTTCGCGACCACTTTGTACAGCCGCGTGTTCTTCGGCATCGACTTGACATCGAGAATGAGCAGCGACTTCTTTGCCGGCTTTTCCGCGTACTTCTCCAGAGCTGGCCGGTGGGCGGAAACGAAATCGCTGGCATCCTCGACAATGACGACGCGACGGTCGCCCCACATTGAGATCGTCAGTAGTTCGTCACGGACCGTCTTCAGGTCGGTATCCTTCCCCGCGAATTTCGTTGGCGCTTCGTCTTCGCCGCCGAGCGTTGCCGCAACGATTGCCTGTTCGACACCCAGCTTCAGCGTCCGCTCGTCGCCGACAAGCACGATCACGCCCGGCAAAGTCTCGGGCGGCTTCTGCAGAAACTCGGTCGCGTGCATCCGTCTGGTGGCTCCAAAGCAAGTCGGACTAGGATTCCCGGCCTCGCGGCGGGCAGGCTCGTGAAAGTCGTTGATCGCTCTGCGATCGAAACGCGACTCAGCCTGTCAGCTGAACGGCAAGGAATTGCGGCCTGGGACCTGTGACCGATTCGATCGGCGAGCCTCGCTGACAACAGAACTCCGTTGCGATCGCAGAGTGATCAACGGCTTTCTAACGGATCGTCTCAACGGCCAGCACTGTCTTCAACCTCGCGACCTTCAACCTTCAACCGCGCGACGGACAGCCTTCGAGCCACTTCTCAATTCCCATGGAAACCGAATAACGGCATGGATGCCCTGAGTTCCGAACAGCCTGAATCTCTCTCGACCGCGTCGAACGGTGACGGCGAGGTCGTTTCGTTACAGAAAACCGGGCCGCTGATCGAACTGCCCGCCGAGACGCAGTATCGGTGCCCTGGCGAGCGGCATCCGATTTCGCGGTCAATCCACCTGTCGCGGCTGGCGGCGTTCTATCCGGCTTGTCGGCAGTGCCAGCATCGCCACGACACCGGGCAGCTGCCTCCGCAAACGCTCGAACGCATTCAGCAGGTCGAGCGGCGCGGTTCACCGCCGTCCGTGTTCCAGACGGACGGCGTGCGCGGCGTCTTTCTTAACGAGATCACTCCAACCCTGGCTGGCCAGATCGCGAAAGCGTTTGCCAGTCTTCTGTGGGAGCAGATCCCGCTGGCCGGTCGCATCGAATCGCGAAGACGGTCGCAGCCAGCCCGACGCGGACCATCGATCGTCGTTGGGTATGACGAACGCCCGTCGTCTCCGGCGATCCTGACGGCCGTGATCGATGCCCTGCGGATGATGGGTTGCCCGGTCACCGACGTCGGCCTCGTCTCGCGCCCGTGCTTCGCGTTCGCCGTCGCCCACCTGCAGACCGCGGGAGGCCTCTTTGTTACCGGGGCCGGTTGCGGAGCCTCCTCCACGGGACTCGATCTGGTCATGGAGAATGCGCTGCCCTTGTCGCTCGGCGACGAGCTTGACGATGTTGCCCGACGCGTTGCTGCAGGCGTCGCCCGGCCAACTCGCCGCGCCGGTTTTCAACAGTCGTTCCAGGCACTGGTTCCCTACGAAGCCGGCCTGTGGAAACACTTTCACGCGCTGCGACCGTTGCGCGTCGTCTGCGCTGCCCGACCGCGACCAGTTCGGCGAACTCTCCGCAAGCTGTTCGCCGACCTGCCGTGTCAGTACTCGGAAGTGGAATCGTTTGCCGCCGCCAACCAGCCACTTAAGCACGAGGTGCTGCTGAAACGCGTCAGCCGCCGAGTTGTTGCGAAGGCCGCGCATCTGGGTGTGCTCATCGACGACGACGGAGCCCGCTGCTGGTTCCTCGACGAACGGGGCCGCGTCATTCCATCGCTTCGAGTCGGTCAGATGCTTGCCCGCTTTCACCGTCTCGATCATCCAAACTCGACGATCGTTGCCGAGTCGGCATCGCTCGCGTCCTTCACGAATTCTTCGGGCGCGCCGGCGATCGACGGCGGCAGCTCAAGCGGCTCAATCGCCCGCGCGATGCTCGGCGCAACGGCCGCGTTCGGCTGCGGCAACTCGAACCGCTACTGGTGGGGAGAATCCTTCCCGGCCTGCGACGCCATCCTGACCCTGGCCCACGTCCTGCAAAGCCTCAGCCGCAGCGACGCCACGTTTTCGTCGGTCATCCGCCAGCAAGGCTGATGACAGTCAGCGCGTTTGTCGCGACGCTCTTCCGAGAACGCAGGGTCGACACTCCCGGCCTTGACGGGCAGAATCGTTGGTCATCGGAACCTGAGGACCCCGTCATGGCAACATTGATTACCGACCCGCTGTTCGAGGCAGCGCTGCTGGAACAGCGTCAGGCGAACGGAGCAGACCGTCACGACGAAGTCTGGGAGGGCGTTTACTGGATGGCTCCGCAACCGAATAACGAACACCAGGATCTGGTCGGCGAACTCACATCGATCCTTCGCGTGACGGTCGACTGGGAGAAACTTGGTCGAACGCTTCCCGGCACGAACATTACCAACCAGGCGACTGACTGGACTCACAATTACCGTTGCCCGGATGTTGCTGTCTTTCTCAACGAGACCGCCGCCGAGAACCGCGACACGCACTGGCTTGGCGGGCCGGATCTGGCCATCGAAATCGTCAGCGAAGGCGACCGAACTCGTGAGAAGTTCGACTTCTACGCTGCCGTCGGAACGCGAGAACTGCTCGTCGTCGACCGCTTTCCCTGGGCGCTGCAGCTCTACCGGTTACAGAACGAACGGCTGGAGCTTGTCGCGGAATCGACGTTTGAAAACGAAGCGACGGTCGCCAGCACAATCGTTCCGCTGAGCTTTCAGCTGTGTACCTGCGACGCCGGTCGGCACTTCGCCATCCGCCAGCAGAACGGCGACCAGAGCTGGACGATCCAGGTCTGAGCCGCGTTCTCACTCTCGTTCGTTGAGCGTCACGCGCGACTTAGGATCGTGTCGGAAACAACTTCCCCAAAGTGGCACCTCGCTCCGCAAGGCCAGCCCAGTGATCAGGCTGACACCGCTCAGCTGTGTGACGAGCCATTGCCTGAACTCCGGAACGGATCGTGCGTCAACACGCCACGCTCGAACAACGATTGTTCAATCAGAAAGGGCAATCCCATGAAAGCGATGGTTCTGCGTGGAAGGTCATCACTGGCCGACAGCGACCAGCCGCTCGAATGTGACGACCTGCCAACACCCGAGCCGGCGGAGGGGGAAGTCCTGCTGCGCGTTTCGGTGTGCGGTGTCTGCCATACCGAGCTGGACGAAATCGAGGGACGGACACCGCCGCCGAGTTTCCCGGTGGTGCCAGGGCACGAAGTCATCGGTCGCGTCGAACAGTGTGGCCGCGGCGTCACTCTGCTGCGGGAAGGACAGCGCGTCGGCGTCGGCTGGATCCACTCGTCGAGCGGCGACGAATTCGAAAACCTCAGCCCACAGTTCCGAGCCACCGGACGCGACGTCAACGGCGGCTATGCGGAGTTCATGACGGTGCCGGAGTCCTACGCGTACCTGATCCCGGAAGTCTTTTCCGACATCGAAGCCGCACCACTGCTGTGCGCCGGAGCGGTTGGGTATCGAGCCCTCAAACTCACCGGCCTGAGCGATGGCCAGCGGCTCGGCCTCACCGGATTCGGCGGCTCGGCACACATCGTTCTGCAGCTTGCCCGCCAGCAGTTTCCGAACTCACCGGTCTATGTCTTCGCGCGAGACCCTGCCGCCCGCGACTTTGCACAGCAGTTGGGAGCGGTCTGGGCCGGGGACACAACCGACCGGCCCCAGGAACAGCTCGACGCCATCATCGACACAACGCCCGTCTGGAAACCGATCGTCGAAGCGCTGGCCTGCCTCGCCCCCGGAGGCCGGCTGGTCATCAACGCAATCCGCAAGGAAGACGACGACATCGACGAGCTGACCCGACTGAGCTATCACGAGCATCTGTGGATGGAGCGAGAAATCAAGACTGTTGCCAACGTCACGCAGTTCGACCTCCGCGAATTCCTCCCGCTGGCAGCCCGCATCCCGATCCGGCCCGAAGTGGAAACCTACCCGCTGGAAGCGGCCAACCAGGCGCTCGTTGACCTCAAACGCAAACCGGTTCGCGGCGCGAAAGTGCTGGTCGTCGACCCGACCGCAGCTCAATAAGGAACGCGTCGGAAACAACTTTCCGATCTGGCGGAAGCCGTCTGGTGTCAGCATTGAGTTGGCGAGCCACTCATTCTGCATTCGGGACTGTCCCATTACGGGATTCGACCTTTCTGCGTTTCAAGGCCCAACCGGCCGGCCATATCTCAGCGCAGTGCACAGCCCTGGGACCGGCAGCGATCATTGGGACCGCCTCGTTGAGGCTGGAATTCCGGAAGAGACTTCGCTTCCCAGGGCTACGCCCTGGGCTTTCATAGAGTCGGCCCTGCGGGCCTGAATCGCCGGACAGCCTGCATCCCGCTACGACAAAAATCTGTATCTCTACGTACCCGTGAACCTACTGCTGTTGTTGTTCGCGGCGGATCAGTTTGTGGCACTTCACACAGGACAGCGTCATCTGCATGTAGGCCAGAGTCGCTTCGTCAATCTCCTTCCGCTGTGCTCCAGACTCGATGCCTTCCAGCGTCGTCCAGAAGACCTGCAGTTGCGTGCGGTATTCGTCGGTCGGATTGCTGGCCCATTCTTCACGCGCGATCCGGGCCAGTTCCTGAGCGGCCACTTCCAGTCGCGGGTAATCTTCGCGCGCCAGACTGGTCAGCAACTCGTGCGAGTACCGCAGCTTTTCCTTCATCACGGCTGCGGCATCCTGGTCCGGAGCAGGCTTCTTTGTCGGAGGCGCCTCCTGAGCACGGACCGCCAGGAATCCAGCAACCGCGATCAGACAGGCCAGTGCGATGACGGACTTTTTCATGACAGTTCTCCTTCGGTGAGTGTTTGAAAATTTCTGAGTGTTTGAGAATTGAAAGACGAGCGCCGCAGGAAATCCTCGTCGCCGAAACGCTCGACACGCTACGCAAGCCAGCTCAGCACCTGCCGCAGGCCCGCGGCAACCATCGCCTCCGTTGTCGTCTCCAGGCGAATGACGTCGTTCGAAGGCTCATCATCAAGCTGCGTGTCACGCAGCATCTGCTGCCGCAGCACCCTGGCTCCCGCATCAGAAACATCAAGCCCGTCCCGTTCACGTCCCACCACCCGCTCCCTGAGAATCTTCTCCGGAGCTGAGCAGGCGACGATCAGAAACGGAACCTGCAATTCGCTGGTAAGCCGACGGAACGACTCCCGCTCATTCCGTGCCAGAAACGCGGCATCGACGATGACCGGGAAACCAGATTCGATAATGCACCGCGCGAGTTCGACAAGTTTGTGGTAGGTGCGCGCACTCGCTTCCGGTGAATACAGCTCGGCAGCGGCAGGCCCCGTGACGCGTTCGGTCTCCTCCAGGCCGAACAGCCGCTTGCGTTCGATGTCCGACCGGATCCGGATCGCTGCCGAGTGCTCAACAAACTGTCCGGCGACATGCGATTTCCCGCTCCCCGACAGGCCATGCATGATGATCAGCGCCGGTCGCGAACCTTCGGCATCATGATCAGCAACGTCGAGATACGTGCCGAACTCGCGACGCAACGATCGCCGCTGAGAACTCGCCCGGGACGCATCGCCGAGCTGGATCGCGTCGACTTTCGCGCGCACCATCGCTCGATAAACGAGATAGAACCGCAGAACGGCCAGCCCTGCATAATCGCCTGTCCGTTCGAGATAGCGATTGAGCAGCCGCCGCGCCAGTTGCGGCTGACCATGCTCCTCAAGGTCCATCACCAGAAACGCAATCTCGCTGATCACATCGCTCCAGCGGAAACCAGGATTGAAATCGATGCCGTCGAACAGGCACGGGCCGCTGTCGAGTTCGACGATATTTCCCAGATGAAGATCGCCGTGGCACTCACGAACGAAGCCGCCTAAGCGTCGTCTGTCGAAAGTGTCCGCCAGCCGCTCGGCTTCGCTTTCCGTCCAGACGCGAAGTTGTCGCAGCTCCTCAGCCTGACGCGCATCACCGACCGCCAGCCGTTCGATCGTCTTGAAGTTGTCGATCGCGTCGTCACGAATTCTGTCTGCGCGACTGTACGGCAGATCGTCGCCGATGCCCGGAAGCGACGCATGAAACGCAGCAATGTGTTCTGCCAGAGCGTCAACCTGCCGAGCCTCCAGCCGACCTTCGCTCACCATCCGCGAGAGCAACTGATCGTCGTCGAAACGTTTCATTCTGACCGCGTACTCGATCGGCTCGCCCGTCCCACCAATCACAGGATCCGCCGCATTGCCACAGATCGGGACCACGTCCAGATACACATTCGGAGCGGTTCGCCGATTCAACCGCAGCTCTTCCTCACAAAAGTGCTTCCGCTGTTCCAGCGTTGCAAAGTCCAGGAAATCGAACGTCACCGGCTTCTTGATCTTCCAGGCAAATTCGCGCGTGAGCAGAACCCAGGAAATATGAGTTTCGATAAGCTGCACACTCTCCGGATCGTCCGGCCAGATCGCCGGGTTGCGGAGCGACTCAATCAGTTTGCCGGTCCATCCACTCATCGTTCCGGCGTCTCCACAGGAAACAACCGTTCGAAACCCGGGAAACCAGACAAGCAAACCCGGTGCCGCGAGGCGGATCATCCGGTTCAGCGGCCTGCTGACGTTCCGCTGAATTGCTCGTGCCCCGACACTTCAGGCACTGCATTTGCCATTTGGCGAACAGGGTGCTAACCGGCGACTCCTTCGGAACCAGATTTTTTAAGGATCGGATTATGACTGACGAGCGACCTTCTGCCGATTCAGATTCCGTCTTTCGCGTTGCCGTCTTCAGCTCCGGCGACGACCGGGACGCGATGGCGGTCGCGCTCGCCGATTCGCTCGACCTGAACCGGATCGACGCCAGAATCCATGCGGCGCACATTCCGGGGGTTCTCCCCGACCGCCTGACCCGCGATCAGGCTGACTCCGTCGTCGCCGCCGTCAAAGCGATCGGAGTTGCAGCCGCCGCCGTCGCACAGTCGGACATCCCGCAGCTCGACCATCCGGACACAGTCCATCACGCTGCCTGTCTGGATGACGGCCTCGAAGTCATCGGCCTGACCGGTTCGCGCTCCGGCTTCGTCCCCTGGGACGATCTGGAGTTCCTCAGCGTCGGGCACGTCCCGCTGGAAGCCGCCCATCATTACGCGCCGGAATCGAACGTCGTCGTCCGTAGTTCGCCGCACTCGGTCGACGAAGAGTCCGAAGGCATCGCGGTCAGCGGCCCGGTCTGCTGGATCATCGCCCGCAATCCGCAGCGGATTTTCTTCATCAGCCACAGCCGCATGAACTACGACTACCTCGACGATCGGAAATCCACGTCGGCCACGGCCAACTTTCACGAGTTTCTGACCGACCTGGCACGATTCGCCACGGCGGCCTACCTGACACCATCAACGCATGCCATCCTCAATCACGGGTCGGCGAGTGACTACGTCTTCAAAGACGCCGAGCAGTTCAAGCAGGCCACCGTGCTTCAGTTTCTGCTGCATCGGACGGTCGCAGCGGCCCGGCTGCCGGACCACAGTTGAGGCCTCGCCCGCACCGGCAATCGAGACCTCAAGCCAGATGCAGCGCGGCGCTCGACAATCAATTGACGCGCACCGCGGTACGCGATCTGCTCCCTGATAGACGCCGCGTCGCGTATTCAGAAACCTGCCGCGCGGCCCGACCAACACGGAGAAGCATCATGTTACCGAGATTCAAAAACGTTCTGGTTCCCGTCGATTTCGCCGAGAAGAACTGGTCCGCGCTCGATGTCGCTTTCGAAGTTGCGGTCAACAACAAAGCCTCGGTCACACTGCTGCACATTATCGAGACCATTGATGAAGGCGACCTGGATGCCGACCCGGACGTCAGCGACTTTTATCGTCGGTTGAAGGAGCGCGCCGAACGCGAACTCGAAACGATGGGCCAGCGATTCGTCGAGGCCGGTGTCGACGTTCACGAGCGAATCCGTTTCGGCAAACGCGCCGCGGAGATCGTTGGTTTTGCGAACGAGCACAGCGCCGACCTGATCGTCATGAGTTCTCACCCGCTGGCAGAATCAAATCCGGCAGCCAGCCTCGTGACGCTCAGCTACCAGGTGTCGCTGCTCTGTTCGTGCCCGATTCTGCTGGTAAAGTGAGCCGCCTGCCGCGACGCAATCATGCCGCCACTGTGCCTCCGGTCGTCGCATCTCAAAGAATCTCTGACCGTGCAGCGACGATTGCTGCGAGTGATCCGTGTGGAGCCCTGCGATGCCGGACCCGTCTGACGGATCCCCCACCGACCCTGAGAACTCGCTCGAAACCGACGCGGCGGAATTGACGGCGTCGCTCACCCAGGCGGAAGAACAGCTCTGGAAGCGGCATCGTATTGTCTGGTGGGCGACTCTCGCCGGACCGGTTCTGCTGACCGTTGTCGCGCTGTCCGCAATTTATCTGTTCGCCGGAGCAGCCTTCACGCAACGCCTGCTGACAACCGCGCTGTCCGGGCTCTTTCTGTTTGGACGCTTCATCATTCTCGCCGGCCATGATCCCGAAGTCGCGAAAGTCACCGGCAGCCTGAGTTCGCTGCAGCTCTTCGCGATGGTGACCTACCTCGACCTGATCGTCGCTGTGACGCTGATCTTTCATACGGGATTTCTGTTTCGCCTGCCGTGGTTCGGTTCGCGAGCGACGGCGTTTGTGAACGACGGCCGTTTTCTGATTCGCTCGCACCCGTGGATTCGCCGCACGACGTTTCTGGGGCTCGTGCTGTTCGTCGCGATTCCGCTCGCGGCAATGGGCAGCGTTGGCGGAACGATTCTCGGTCGAATGCTCGGCGTCGCCCGACTGCGGATCGTTTTCGCCATCCTGCTGGGCAGCCTGCTCGGCAACGGCATGATGTGGCTGGGCTCGGACCTGATTAACCGCTTTGTCGACAAGCATCATCCGGTCGTGCGTTTCGGCGGCATCATCCTGATTCTGACGCTGATCGCCGTCATCGAGTTCTTCTATCGCCGCGCGAAACGAGCGGACGCGGTCGCGTCAAAATCTCCAGGCTGACCTCCCGCTGACGACGCATCCAGGGGCCACCTGCTATAACTCGCGCGCTGATCCGCACGGTCCGTGCCAGGCTGACGCACGGGAATCTGACGATTCAGCACGCGAGTTGGCAGCGCAAACGTGGTACGGATTTCGCTTTTCTTCCTCGCTGATGACGGGTGTCGAGCCCGGCATCGGAGAAGACGGCGAATCGCGTTTCAGCTTGTAGACTCCGCAGATTCTTTCACACGCGCCAGAAAGGAACATGTCATGAGCTGGTTGCCCAAAAAAACCGTGCTGGTTCCCACCGACTTCTCAGAACCGTCTGCCGAGGCCGTGCACACGGCTTTGGAACTGGTCGAAACCGGCGCCGACGTTCATGTCCTCCACGTTCTGCAGCCGATCGAGCACACCGCTCCCGAAGTCCTCTTCGGCGATCTCGACGACGCGACACGCAGCGAAAAGGCCACGCAGTTCCTCACCGACTTCCTCGAACGACACAGCATCAATGGCGTCACCAAGTCCGTGCGCATCGGCGACCCCGGCATGGCGGTTTCCGAGTACGCGGTCGAGTACAACGCCGACCTGATCGTCATTCCCTCGCACGGCCATCACGGCCTGCGGCGAATCCTGCTCGGTTCCGTCGCCGAACGCATCATCCGCCACGCCCAATGCCCGACGCTTGTCCTGCGACGCATCGACCGCGACTGACCTGCGAACCCGGAGTCTCTGGATCCGCTACGAGCCACTCGGTGGAAAGCAACGCCAAGGCCACTGAGGCGTCACTTGGCGTCCCGTTCGACACGCACGGCATAAACGTGCCGCTCGCCATGCATGTTCGAACGGAAGACGATCCACTGGCCATCCGGCGTAAAGGTGACGTTCGGTTCCAGCCGGTAGTCGTGCGTCGAGAGGTCCACCAGCCGCTCGGCAATCAGGCGTCCGGACCTGGCCGGCTCGCCGCTGACCGTTGCTGCCGCAAACTCGTCCGCCGGTCGGAACAGGTAGATCCACTGGCCATTGCCCGGCGGGTCCAGCCGCTTCTTCTCCGGCAGCGGAGTCTGGTTCGCAACGCTGTTCGGACCGCCGCCATCGCCAGCGAACAGTTTGCCATCGCGCGACACGTTGTAATGCACCGACCACTCTTCTCGGGCCAGTGAGTACCGAATGCGCTCGCCGGTCTCAACGTTGACACCCGCCAGCCAGAACTCCGCGGCACGCGGAGTCTGCAGGTCGTACCACACCCATTTGCCGTCCGCGCTGAAGAACTCGTGCCCGGCGATCTCGTACTTCTGCTGCCGCTTGTGCATCAGCTTCGGATCGTCGCTGCCGAAACGGATCGTCCACACACGGTCCACCTCGTGCCACAGACCCTCGTGGCAGAACAGCGCGAGCTGCGGGTCGGTCGGCGAACACTGCCCGTGATTCAGCCAGTCATTTGACGAGTGAAACGTCTCGACCTTCCCGCTTTCGATGCTGGCCGAAAAGAACTTCATCCGCCGAGGCATTGCCGGATCCGGCCGGTTCCCCGAACGGCGACTTCTGCCTGTCCGCTCACGAATCGTCCCGAACAGCAGCGTCTCGTCCGCGTTGACTCCGTTGAGACTCGCACCAAACGGCAGCGTCACAACGTCGCGGGTTTCGAGCGTGTCCAGGTGTGTCGCTCGAACAACCATGCCCGCGCGACCCATCGACGAGTAATAAACATGCCGTGTTCGGCGTCCCACTTCGGCACCGCTGCTGCCGCCCATGCGATACTGCTGGCGAGGCACAATCACGCGCAGCTCGCGCGTCTTCAGGTCGACGGTCTCCAGCCCGCGCGGCGTCACAATCACCAGCTTGTCGCCTTCGGGTGAGTACGCGTTCTGATGGAAATAGAGGCTCGCACTCCCAGCCAGCTCCGACAGCCGCACCACCCGATGCCCGGTCTGCGCATCCACCCATTCCCTGGGCACATCGCTGGCAGACTCAGTCTCGTCCCCAGCGACTGGCCCGGCAGTTAAGCAGAAACCGGAAACGACAAACGCAACAACTCGACAAACAGCAGGACACATCAGGGAATCCTCGGAAACGCATTTACATGAAGAGCGGCACGGCACATTCCCAATGGCCCCGGTTTCTCCGGTAGGACAGAACGCGGCGACCATCGGCCCGCGCCGTGCGGTCACACAGCCGATTGTGGCACCTGTCCCCCTCATTAAAAGAGCCACCCTGAACTCCACTCTCCCGCTCGCGGGAGAGTCGCGGTCTCAGCCGCGGAGGGGACTGCCTGGCGTTTCAAGCGCTGTGACCAACGTTCTGCCTGCTGTTTACGGCGACGCTTCTGCCGCCCAGGCTGCCGTCAGGTGAATCGTGCGGAGCCCTCCCCGCGGCTGAGACCGCGACCCTCCCGGGGGGAGGGTGAAAAACAATGTGCAGAGGGCCGGAGACGCTGAATGTTGTCACGGCGTCGTTCGAGCGATTACTTCAATCAGGAACAGACGTGCCGGAGCGGCGCTGCGCTGGATCCGGCCTGCGTGGCACTATCTGGCACGAGCGCCGTCCGCCAGCAGTCGCTGTGTCACAGCGTGCAGGCGATCGACTCGCTCCGTTGCTTCGTCTGGTGGAGTGTTTATGACGGTTTCCATTGGCAGATGTCGGGCATCGGTGAGTTTTCCCGAACGAGCCTGCAGTCGCCATTCGCCGTCGAAGACGCTGACGTCGTTGCGGATTCCGCCGGTCACCCACTTGCGCGGCGATGGCTCATCATTGAGCAGTCGACTGGCGAACGACATTCCGTCGATTTCGACCCCCGCGGGAATGTCGATGCCCGTCAGGTTGCAGATCGTTGGAAACCAGTCCGCCATGTCGATCAGGTCGTCGGCGATGGTGCCGGCTTTGACCGTGCCGGGGCGGCGGACGATGAGCGGGATGTGAGTGCCGGCGTCGTTGAGATCCCGCTTCCCGCCCGAAACCGGTCCGGCGGAGGTTTGACGTGGATTCGACGAGTCGGTGCCGTTGTCGCCCATAAAGATGACGTAAGTTCGGTCGGCAATCCCGAGTTCATCGACCGCGGCGATGATGCGGCCGCACAGGCCGTCCATATAGTGGATCATCCGCCCGAGACTCGCGGGCTGGCCGCTGTGGCGTTCGGCAGGAGTCTCGATGATCGGCTCGTGCGGCAGCATCATGTTGTGGTGAATGTAAAACGGGCGTCCCGCGTCGACGGCGGACTTCATTTGAGCGATGACGTAGTCGGCGAGTACGTCGGGACCGAAGCGCTCGGCGATGTCGTCTCGAATCTTCCCGTCGTGATTGAGGCACGGATCCCAGTACCGCGTTGTTTTCGCTCCGTCCCGCCAGATCTGCCAGACGCTCCAGGAGTCAAAACCAGCGTCGCGGCAGTGATCCGGATGAAACTCCAGCGCGGCGAGCTGCCACTTGCCGGTCACCGACGTGGCGAATCCCGCGGCGCGAAGCAGTTGTGGAAAGGTCGTGAAGCGCTGGCGAAAGTCGATCGCCTGCTTCGTCCCGGTGTGCACCGGCAGGACGTTGTAGTACCCGTGCCGCGACGCGTAGGTGCCGGTGTAGAGGCTCATTCGAGACGGCGTGCAGACTGGGCTGGTGTACGCTCGCGCGAACCGCATTCCTCCGGCGGCCAGCCGGTCGAGGTGAGGCGTCTCAAAGTCCTGACCGCCATAGCAGCCGAGCGTTTCGTAACCGAGGTCGTCCGCGAAGAGCAGCAGGATGTTCGGAGCATCGACAATGTTCTTTGTAGCGAAACTCGCCGGGAGTTTCGGTGACTTGCCGAAAGTCTGCGCGACTTTCGCTACAGGGTGTTCAATGTTGGCGACCTGCCCGGGCGGCAGCAGTTGCACGGCATCGGCGATCACGTAGCCGTCCGTGCCTTTGTTGGAGATTTCGACGACGGCAGTCTTCCCGAAGTCGAACTCGCCCAGCGAATTGAAGCCGTCTTCGCCACTCGACTTCTGATTAACCGTGACCGTCTTCGATTCGCCGTCGCCGAAGTGGATCGTGATAGGAACGTTGGTCGCGCGGTTGGGATTCGGCGGCCAGCTGGCTCGGACTTTGTACCGCCCGGGCTGCTTCAACTTGAAGGTGTAGCGAGCGACGCACTCACCTTTGGATGCGTTGCCATCGTGGACGTAGGTCGGGCCGACTCGCGGGTGAGTCACGTTGTTGAGCTGCCACGGTCCGCTGAGTTCGGCGGCTTCGTTGTCGATGACGATGCCTGGCAGGCTCTTCGGATCGATACCGACCGCACCGCCGCGTCCGCGGTGACGAGGCGGTCCGGTGTATTCGAGGATCTGACCATCCTTGAGTAGTCGCTCGCGAAGCTGTGAATAGTCGACGTCCTGCACGGCGACGTTGCCCGCGATTGCCTGGGACGCGGCGGTGGCGGCGCTCTGGCCGAGCAGCATGAAGACCGGTTCCATGCGGATCGAACCAAACGCGATGTGCGTCGACGAGAGTGCGACCGGCACGAGCAGGTTGGTGCATTCGTCGCGTTTCGGCGTGAGAGCACGGTAGGCGATCGGATATGGCTCGACAGGGATCTCGACGTTGCCTTCGTTGCGGACAGCGCCGTCGACAACGGTCATCTGGCAGTGGTGCGAGTCCATGTTGTACGACGCCAGGCCGACCGAGTCCTCGGGCACTTCGCGGCCCTGGCAGTTATGCTGCGTCATCACGTAGTCGCTGACCATCCGCCGACCCTCGCGGATGTAAAGCTGATGTGTCCAGCCGCTGGTGTCGACGTACTCGTCGCGCGGCAGTCCCCACTTGCGAATCTCGCTGCGGTGCGGCTCGGGAATGCGGTCGCTGTTGGCGAGAAACCACATCACGCCGATCTGGTAATTTGCGTGAGCCTGAAAGATGCGTTCCCGCTCGACCCAGCTCGCGTCCGGCCAGCCGTAATTGCCGCCGACGAAGTCGATAAAGTACGCCCCACGAAACAGGTGATGGTTGTTGGTGTCGAGGCTCCAGCCGAAGTAGGGATTGGCTCCAGACTCGAACAGCCGAGCCAGCAGTTCGTACTGGTCCGGTTCGTAGACAGTCGGCTTCGGAAACGGCAGCGGGTCTTTCTTTGTCAGCCACATGCGGAAACAGAACGCCTGAATGCGATCGTCGCCGTCGCCCGGAGTTCCGGGATCGTCATTCACGCGCGGCAGCAGGCCACTCGACGGATTGCCTGCCACGCGGTACGGATCGACGTTCGTCGGCCAGTTGTGTCCGCCCTGCCCGGGGGTGCGGATGCCGTTGTAGGTCTCGTCGTAAACCGAGTTTGCTTCGCGACCGGCGTGCCACGAGACGCCAGCTCGCGCGAGCAGATCGCCTTCGTACGTTGTATCGATGAACTGCTTCGCTCGAACGGTCAGTCCGTCTTCCATCGTCACCGAGACGATTTGCGAACCGTCCTTCTCAACACGATCCAGATGCGCGAGTTTGTGGACGACGACCTTTGTCGGTTCGAGCAGCTTCTCGAACGCGGCCTCGGCTTCTGACGGACGAAAGCTGTGCTGGCCGATGAGGTTGTAGAACTCGCGAGCAATCCCGCCGCAGACCGCCTTGTCGCCGCCGTCGGTATGACTGAGCCCTCCGGAACTCAGCCCGCCCAGATGCTTTCCAAACTCAAGCAGCACAACCCGCTGCCCCATCCGATCCGCCTGCACCGCCGCGACAACTCCAGCACACGTCCCACCATAGATGCAGACGTCCGTCTCGATGACTCGCGGGGCGACCTTCTCCGGCGGATAGTAGTACCGAAGCCCTGGAATCGCTGGTTCTGGCAGGTCGGCCTCTGGAGCAAGCACGATCGCATTCTGTGCGTGCACCGACGTGGTCAAGATCGCGCCGACTGATGCGGCAAAAAGGAGACGGACGAGTCGGTTCATCACTGACTTTCGCAGAAGGGACTCATTTCAGTGTGCTTCCTGTAGTGGACGAGGCTACGAGTCCCGACCGCAGCGTTCGCGTCAGGACTCGTAACTACGGGCCGAATCACACTTCCTCTTACGGTAGAAACAGTGGCACGGCCCACTTGCCGACGGTGATCGTTTCGCCGGCCTGGCAGTCCTTCTGGTAGAGCGTGCAGAAGTTGGCCGTTGATTTTGGGTTGAACAGTCGGACCTCGGGCACGCTGACTTTTTTGAAGCCCTGCTTTGCCAGCTCGTTGCTGCACGAGTCCTTGTTGCGGTCAGGAACTGGTGTGAGGAGCCAGACGGTGCCGGCTCGGTCACAGGTCAGTGTTTTGCGACCGTCGAGCGGGATGCGGAGGAAGCTGGCACCGTTCAACGCGGGCAGGTCGTCTTCCAGCACGTAGGTGCGGTCGGTGAAGAGCTTCGTGCCTTTGCTGAACTTGTCTGCCTGAAACTTTGCGGTGTTGAATGAGCCGGCCTTGTCACGACGCAGAGCTTCGCCGTCGGCGTTGTCGCGGACGGGTTCGGGTTTCTTTTCCTGACCGCCGGATGCTTCGCTGACGAGCTGTCGGAGTTTGATGTCGCTGCTGACTGCCTTGCCGGCGGTGACGTCTTCTTCGCGGAACGTGGCCATCAGGATGTGTCGCGAGCCCGTGCGGCTGAAGTCGTAAATGATTCGAATCTGGCCATCGGCTGTCTGCTGGCCGTCGGGGTACGAGACTCCGCTGCGTTCGTCGAGCAGCAGGCCGCCGCTCCATGTCTGGCCGTCGTCTTTCGAGACAAACGCGGTCAGGTGTGAGCGACCGATCTTCTGATCAATGCCGCCGTGCTTGACCAGCAGCAGGTTGCCGGAGTTCAGCCGCCGGAAAAAGAAGCGGGCACTCGGGTGAGCGATCGTCGACGGTGTCAGGTCCGGCCAGGTTTTGCCGCGATCGGTCGAGACACTCTCGCCGATGCCGTACTTCGTGCGGGCGAGCAGCCACAGCGAGCCGTCTTTGCGTTCGGTGATAATGTGCTCGTCGAACGCTCGAACATCTTTCGGCACGTTGCACGCTCCTCGCAGCGACCAGCTTCGACCGAGCGTCGTTGAGACGATCATTCGGGCGCTGTTGTCCGTCGCTCGCCAGGTTGATGCCGGCAGGATCCACTCGCCCGAACTGAGCACGACCGGCTTGCACATCATGATGCCGTCCGTGAGCCGCCGCGGCTGGCTCCACGCGGGCGTTTCATCGTCCGGGTTGTCCGTGTGGACGCACCAGACCCCGGCAACTGAGCCGTCGTGGCCCTGCGACTGAGCCCAGAACACAAACAGCCGGCCCGTCGGAGCGACCCAGAGTTCCGGATCGAACGTTCGGATCGGGCCGGGGCCGTCGGGGTCGATGACCAGCACTTCCCGCCAGGTCTTCCCGTCGTTGCCGCTGGTTGAGACGGCGACGTAATTGTTCTGATCCTCGCCCGGAGTCACGCCGGCATACCAGTTCGCCCACAGCCGACCGCCCGGAGCAACCGCCATGCTCGGGATGCCCTGGAACGCTCGGTTGCTCGTCGCGTGTTCGGGTTTCGGAAGGCCGACGTACGCCGGGCTCTGCAGAAATGGATCGGGCAGCTTCAAGTCGGCGAGCGTCGTCTGCAGTTTGTCGTGCTCGGCGGAGTTCTCAGCGAGAGGCTCGTCCTGAAACGCTGGCAGCAGATGTTCCCAGACCAGGTCGAGTTGCTTCTGCATGTTTCGCGTCTTCGCGGTGATCGCGATGACGGCGTCCTGTTCTGGCAGCACGATGCAGAACTGACCGTCCTTGCCATCGCCGCGGAAAGCTCCATGCCGGCACTGCCAGAACTGGAAGCCGTAGCCCTGCCGCCAGTCGGGATTGCCGGCACTCGGAGCCTTGTCATTCTCGACCTGCTTGCTGGTGGCGAGGGCGACCCAGTCGGCAGGAATGAGCTGCTTCCCGTTCCACTGCCCCTTCTGCAGATAAAGCTGTCCGAAGTTCGCAATGTCTTCAGTCTTGAGGTACAGCCCGTAACCGCCGATCGAGATGCCTTGCGGACTCTGGTCCCAGGTCGGCTTGTCGATGCCCAGCGGCTCGAACAGCCTCGGCGTCAGATAATCGGCGACCGTCTGGCCGGTCACCTTCTGCACGATCGCCGACTGCATGTAGGTCGCTGGCGTGTTGTAGCGGAAGTTCGACCCCGGCTTGTGAACGACGGGCTCGGCGAGAAACCGCTTCGTCCAGACGTCGTCGCCGCTCCACCAGGGTTCGGCAGCGTGGCCGGTCGACATCGTCAGCAGGTCCCGGACACGCATCGCTTTCAGGTTTTCTGACGGCTCAGCGGGAGCATCATCCGGGAAGAAGCTCAGCACCTTGTCGTCGATGTTGAGCTTCCCTTCGGCAACGGCGAGACCGACTGCCGTCGACGTGAAGCTCTTGCTGAGCGACCAGAGAATGTGCGGCTTGTCGGCGGCTTCCGGAGCCCACCAGCCTTCAGCAACGACCTTGCCATGCCGCACGAGCATGAAGCTGTGCATCGACTCGACGTGCTCGTTGGCTGCTTCCACAAAGCTGCGGACCGCGGCGGAAGAGACGCCCTGTGATTCCGGAGTCGCTCGCGGCAGCGAAGTTGATTCGGCCAGCAAGGTGCCCGGGGCGAATACCGCGGCGAGCAGCAGCGCGGCGTGACAGATATTCTTCATCGTCGGTCAGTCTCCGTCTGTAAAGAAAACCCCGACGTAAACGCCGGGGCTCGTTGTGGTCTCTGAATTCTGTTGCCAGCTCGTTTCTTACTCGTCGGCCTTCGCCTTCTCGAAATCGCCGGCGGTCACGATGACCAGGTTCTTTGGGTCGAGGTACTTTCGAATGGCGGCGTTGACCTGCTCGACCGTCGTTGAGCTGACCTTCGTTTCCAGGCCGGCGTAGTACTCCATCGTGCGGCCGGCGTACGACGTGCTGGTGAGTGTGGAGGCCAGGCTGCCGTCGCGGCTGCGGCTGACTTCCTGATTCTGCAGCCAGCCTTTCTTTGCGGCTTCGAGTTCCTCTTCGGTGACGCCCTTGTCGAGCAGCAGATTGACCTCTTCGAGGATGGCCGCCTTGACCTTCTCCATGTTGTCGGGGTTCGAGATCGCGTAGATGTAGAAGATCGCTCGCTTGTCGATCGCGAGCGCACTGACGCTCGAACGAATGCCGTACGACAGGCCGTCCTTCTGGCGGACGCGGTTGGCCAGTCGGTTCGCCAGTGCTCCGCCGCCGAGAATATGGTTGCCGACAATCAGCGCCGGGTAATCGGGATCGTCGTCGCTCATTGGGAAGACGGTCGCCGCAAAGTACATCGCGTTGGCTTTGTCCGGCGTGTTGATCGCGACCGTCTCTGGCTTGATCTCGAAATCGCCGCGGCGTTCGATGCGCACGTACGGCTCGGCAGACTTCCACTCGGCGAGCGCTGGCCGCAGAGACTTCATCGTCTCCTGTGGGTCGAAGTCTCCGACGATCGACAGCTCGCCGTGTTGAGCGTTCAGAAACTTCGCGTGCAGTTCGGCGAGTTGCTCGCGCGTGACGGCTTTGACGAGTTCGATTTCCTCTTCGATCGTTGGCGTGTAGAGCGGGTGGCCCTTCTTGTACGGAGAAATCTTCCGCTGAGCTTCGCGGCTGGCGAGCGACTGCGGTTCCGTCTTTGCCTCTTCGAGCCCCGAGATCTGCTCGTTCTTCATGATCTCCAGTTCCTCCGCCGGGAACGTTGGTTTGCGGAGGACCTGTGTCAGGAAGCCGAGCACGGTCGGCAGCCTGTCGCGCTTCGTCTGAATGGAAAACGTGGCCGAACCGGCGGAGCTGCTGCCGCTGAGTGTGGCCAGGTTTTCGTCAAGCGCGTCCTTCAGCTCCTGCCGCGACATGTCTTCCGTGCCGCGAGTCATCATCGGCGCGAGGAACTCGGCCAGCGTTGACATGCTCTGTAGTGAGTCTTCCGTGCCGAACCGCAGCGTCAACCGCAGATTGACGGTTTCGCCCCGCGTTTTCTTCGGCAGGAGCGCCACCTTGAAGTCATCGGATGGCGCGGTGCGCGTCGTGCGGGCTTCGATGTTGTCCGGCGAAACGTCGAACTCTTCGCCCTGAGCGATTGCTTCACGACCTTTGTAATCGCCGAGCATCTCGGCCAGCGACGGAGATTCCGGAACAGTGACGCGATCGGCTTCCTTCTCCGGAATGTAGACCCCGGCGGTTCGGTTATTGCGGACGAGATACTTCTTCGCCGCGGCGCGGACGTTGTCGACCGTCACCTTTTCCAACCGGTCGCGGTAGAGGAAGTACAGCCGCCAGTCGCCCTGGGCGGCCCATTCGCTGAGCTGAATCGCGATTGCCTGCGAGTTCGCTGACGAGAGTTCCCACTGCTTGAGCAGCTCCTGCCGGGCTCGGGCGACGTCCTGTTCAGAGATCTCAGAAGACCCGACGCCTTCGGTTTCATCCAGCAGCGCTTCGAGGACGAGCTGCGGATCGTTGTCCTGATTGACCTGGGCGATGATCAGCATGATGCCCGGATCGTGCAGCGAGAACGGGCCGCCGAACACGAACGATGCCTTCTTCGTTTCGACGAGGGCCTTGTACAGACGGCCGGCGGGTTCCTGCGTCAGCATCGTGCCGAGGACGTCGACGGCGGCGAACTCCGGATGCGGTCCGGCGGGAACGTGATAGACGGCTCCGACCGCAGCGACATCGCCAACGCGGCGCAGCGTCACGAAGCGTTCGCCGTCCTGAGCGGGTTCGACGGTGTAGGTCTTGTCGAGCTTGCGTTTCGGTTTCGGCAGAGCGCCGAAGTATTTCTCCGTCAGCTCGAGGGCCTGCTTCGTGTCGAACTTGCCGGAGATGACCAGCATTGCGTTATCGGGCTGGTAATACCTTTTGTAGAACCGCTTCAGGTTGTCGATCGGAACGCGCTCGATGTCGGCCCGGTTGCCGATCGTTGAGTTGCCATAGTTGTGCCACAGAAACGCCGCCGAAACCATGCGTTGCCAGAGCACGCGGACCGGGCTGTTCTCGCCCCGCTCGAATTCGTTCCGCACGACGGAGAACTCGCTCTGCAGATCCTCGTTCGCGACCTTGCTGTTGACCATGCGGTCGGCTTCGAGCTTCAGTGCGAAGTCGAGGTTGTCCTCGCTGGCCGGCAGTGTTTCGTAATAGTTCGTGCGGTCGAGCCAGGTCGTGCCGTTCAGCTCGGCCCCGCGATCCTTGAGCAACTGGGGGATGTCCTCGTGCGTCGGCGTCCCCTTGAAGAGCATGTGCTCCAGCAGGTGAGCCATGCCGGCTTCGCCGTAACCTTCGTGCCGCGACCCGACAAAGTAGGTCACGTTGACGGTGACGGTCGGCTTCGACGGGTCGGGAAACAGCAGGACCTGCATCCCGTTGTCGAGCGAGTATTCGGTGATGCCCTCAACCGAGGTCACCTGCTTCAGCTCGGCCCGCAGCGGCGCGGGGCTGGACAGAACAAATCCGAGTGCCAGCGCGGCACTCACAACAGACAGCGTCCGTGACAGCATTCTTAAGCTCCTGATCGCAGGATCCATCCGGTGGCGAGGCGGTCAGAAACGGAGCGTCTGACCGCTGTGCAGACTCAGGAACGATAGCGGCGATTGCGGCGACCGTGCCAGTGGCCGCTCGCGACGGTCCCCCGCAATAACTCACGGCGCGAGCGCGGCTACTCAGTGAAGTAGATCCACGGAGCGATGGCGGCGGCGATTTCAGGGCGCTCGTAATAGCACGGCCAGATGTGGCCGACGCCCAGCGAGTCGGAAACGTCGAAGTTGGCGACCTGTTGTGAGCGGGCTCCCAGCAGGCGGCGGTCCTTCGACGTGAAGCCGGCCTGCCCGAGTGCTCTGCGCGAAAATGGACGACGCAGCGGGTAGATGCTCAATGCCCAGTCGAACTTCGATTGCAGATTGAGGACGCATTCAACGCCGCACAGAGCGCGATCGTACCGTTGTCCGGGAGCCAGCCAGTCGTGGTCGATGGCGGCGGCGGCGAGGATGCCGCGAACCCGGTGGCTCGGCCCGTCACAGACTCGAATGCCGTGCAGTTCTCCGCCGCCCAGAAAGTGCATGGCCGAGCTGACCATCCTCGCGCCGTGGCTGTGGCCGAGCAGACAGATTGGCGACTCCGGCGGGAACGACTGCACCAGTCGAGCGATCCGGCAGCCGTTCAGTTCTGCCCGGCGACCAAGAATCCCAACATCGACCGTTGGGAACAGCGATGACGCGGCGACCGCAGGATCCAGAGTGAAGATTCCGTCGCTCGGCCACGAGATGAAGACCACCTGCAGAGGCCGCTCAGGAGCTGCCTGTCGCAGCCAGCGGAAGGTCTGACAACTGTCGTGAGCAACGGTTTCCTCGGTCACAAAGCTGCCGTGAATCATGACGCAGATCGGGATGCCGGGAAGCATCGACTGCTGAAACTCAGCCATCGACGACGGCTCCCAATTGCCATTCCAGTCGGCCTTGTGGACACCGAACTCGAACCGGCAGGCACATTCGGGGCAGTCGCGCGAGCAGTGGCGGATGCTGAGGATCCAGTGGCGCTCGCTGCAGATCGTCGCCGCCGTCGGCAGGTTGCTGGCCGGTAGGTTGCCGGTCGGCAGTGCGACCGAGGGCAGGACCTCTGTCTCGATCGCCTTGAACGAAACAGCATTGTCGGACGACGCGGCGAAATTGCTGGACGCAGAGACGAAAGCCGGAAGCGCTTCGTCAATCGCGGGGACGACCGGCAGCTCGACCCACTCAGCGGAGTCGGCTGTGGTTGCCTGGTCGAGGCTTCGTGCCGCAGCGGGTTCCGGCAGGAGGAGAACTGGTTGGTCATCTCCGAGCGCAACCGGCGCCGCGACCGTCGACATGACGAGCAACGCAAGGATTGCCAGGATCGTCGTGAGGATAACTCGCAGCATGGTCGCCGGTGTGAATCAGAGTGGGAGTGCTCGACAGTGGGCGGTGACTGGGAGTGAAGATAACTCACTTCTGCCAACCGTGACTGAAGCGGTGACCCTTCCGGCTACGGTCTGTGGTGGCATCTGTCAGGAACGATGGTTTGTCCGGATTCTGACGGAGGGCAATTACCGCGGCCTCGCTTAAACAACCGGTGCCTGAACGCCGACCGACAGCCCGCTGCCGCCGGATCGTCGATCGCAGTTCTGTCAGCAGAACCTGGACGATGAAGCAGGACGAGGAGAGGGTCACACTCAGTCGCAGTTCGGCTGCTGAACGGCGATCTCGGCAGGCGAATTTTTGGCAGGCGATGCTCGAACCGGGATTCGCGACCGCTTCCACTTTTGCGGCGGCTGTGCCGATTGGACGGCCTATATGCAGCTTGCCGCGTTTTCAGGGGGCTCCTACACTCGATTCGTCCGGCTGCCGGGTCTGTCACGATGGCTGTCTCACGGCGGTCAGCCCGGGCGCTCAATGATCGAACGACATGTTCGACCCGCTCGGCAGGCGTTTCTCGCGGAGCACCGACTCTGCTGTCAGGAGTGAGCAACGATGAAGTTCGACAAACGCTGGGTCCTTCAGACGATCTGGGTCACCGTCCTCGTTCTACTGGTCAACTCCGTTCGCGGCGACGACGAAGACGGGAAGAAGGACGCCAAGGCTGAAGACGAGTACTTCCAGCTGATGCAGCTCTTCGCCGACACGTTCGAGCAGGTCGAGCGCAACTATGTGAAGGAAGTCGACCGTCGCAAGCTGATGGAAGCCGCCGTTCGAGGCATGCTGCTCGAACTCGATCCGTACTCGACCTACATCTCGCCGGAAGAACTCGCGCAGTTCAACCAGCGCGTTGAGCAGGAGTTCGGCGGCGTGGGCATTCAGGTTCAGATTGATCCGTCTTCGCGACGCATCATGGTGATCTCGCCGTTGCCCGACACGCCGGCCTACACGGCGGGTGTCCGTGCCGGCGACCTGATTGTCGAAATCGCCGGAGAAGACACCGAGAACATGCCGCTGACCCGGGCCGTTGAACTGATGAAAGGTCCGCCCGGTGATGATGTTGCCGTCAAGGTGCGCCACATGAGCGACGGCGAGGAAGAGGATCTGAGCATCACCCGCGCGATCATTCAGGTGAAGTCGGTGCTCGGCGACCATTACCGATCTGACGGCCAGTGGGAGTTCATGCTCGACGACGAAAACAAGATTGCTTACGTCCGGCTGACGCAGTTCGGTCGTCAGAGTGCCGACGAACTCGCCGAAGTTCTGCAGCAGTTGAAGGAACGCGGCATGAAGGGCCTCGTACTTGACCTGCGGTTCAATCCCGGCGGACTGCTGTCTCAGGCGATCAGCATCGCGGACCTGTTCATCGAATCCGGCACGATCGTCAGTACCGAGGGGCGAAACAGCGAGCCGCGTACCTGGGAAGCCTCCGAGCCGGGGACGTTCAGCGGATTTCCCATGGCGGTCATTGTGAACCGCTTCAGCGCGTCGGCCAGCGAGATCGTCAGTGCGTGCCTGCAGGACCACAAGCGGGCGGTGATCGTTGGCGAGCGGACGTTCGGCAAGGGACTTGTCCAGAACGTTGTGGACGTCGACCAGGGCCGCTCGGCCATCAAGCTGACCACGGCTGGCTACCTGCGACCCAGCGGGGCCAACATCGACCGTTACACGGCGGAAGACAATCAGGAATGGGGCGTGAAACCCAACGATGATCTTGAAATCCGCATGTCGCGGAAGGAACTGGCTCAGTATTCGGAAGCCCGCCGCGAACGGGACATCCTGAAGGCCGACGCGCCAGCCGAGCCCAGCTTCGAAGACAAACAGCTCAACACGGCTCTCGAATACCTGAAGGGAGAACTCAGCGGGAAGCCGGCGGACGAGAAATCGGATGACGCGAAGGATGCTCCGAAGGAAGACGGGAAGAAGGCAGCCTGAGCCGATCTGCAACGGTTTTCGACGGCCTTCCTGGCTTCGGGAACGGGGCCTTTGACCGCTGGAAATTGCCGTTTTTCCGCACCTTGACACTCTGAAAAGGCAGAACTACGATCCCGCGCGGGTGTCAGGAATCAGCAGCAGGATCGCCCGAATCTGCCCAATCCGGATACTTCGTCGGAAGGCGCCGCTGCCCTCTGCCGATAATCGTCGAAAACTAAACCGTATGCGTTTCGAGCTGGCGTTCGGAGCGTTCAGTCCACTCTGATTTACTCTGGCCCGTGCCGGTTGCCGCAGCTCTCATCGGGATCGACACACAAGAAAGGGACATCCAATGGCTCACGTCGTTGCCGAACCCTGTTTTAACTGCAAGTACACTGACTGCGTTGTCGTCTGCCCGGTTGAGTGCTTCTACGAAGGCGAAGCGATCGTCGTGATTCATCCCGACGAGTGCATCGACTGCGAAGCCTGCGTCCCGGAATGCCCGGTCGAAGCGATCTTCCACGAAGACAACCTGCCCGAGCAGTGGGCGGACTACAAGCAGCTCAACGCCGACATGGCTCAGGAATGGCCGGTCATCACCGAAAAGAAAGAGCCGCTGGGCGACTGATTTCCGTCACCCGCGCTTGACGAATTCAGCAGGCGATCGATTCTCCGCAGAATCGGTCGCCTGTTTTTTTAGCCACTCGACTTTCCCTGTTTGCCTTCCGAGAGACCTCGTCGTGTCGCTTCGCCTTGTCATGCTGGGAACCGGATCGTTCGCCGTGCCGACGTTTCGCGGGCTGTACGAATCCCGGCACGAAGTCGTCTGCCTCGTCACGCAGCCGGACCGCACCGGTCGCGGACATCATCGGCACGTCAACCCGATGAAGGAACTCGCCGAGCAGCACGGCACGCCCGTCTTTCAGCCGCAGAAGGCGAACCTGCCAGAGTCGCTTGAACGGCTGCGGGAATTCAACGCCGACCTGTTCGTCACCGCAGCTTACGGGCAGATCCTCTCAGCGGACTTCCTGAGCATTCCCCGGCTCGGCGCGATTAACGTCCACGCGTCCCTGCTGCCGAAATACCGCGGCGCCGCTCCGATCCAGTTCGCCGTGATCAACGGCGAGACCGAGACCGGCATCACGATCTTCCAGATCGAACCGAAGCTCGACGCCGGGCCGATCCTCGGCATCGAACGCACGCCAATCGGTGACAAGGAAACTTACGGAGAACTGCAGGATCGCCTGGCGGAACTCGCTGTCGGACTGACGCGACGGGTCATCGACCAGATCGAAGACGGCACGACCGAGCCGATCATGCAGGATGGCTCGCTGGTCACGAAAGCGCCGCGGCTGGACAAGACCGACGGTGAGATTCCCTGGCAGAAATCAGCCCGACTGGTCGACTGCCACATCCGCGGCGTGCAGCCCTGGCCCAAACCTTCCACCGTTCTTCAACTCGAAGACGACCGCCAGCTTCGGCTGCTGGTCCTGGAAGTCGACGCTGCGGACCAATCTGTCAATGGCGAGCCCGGTAGCGTGGCGATCGTCGACCGTAAGCGAATGCTCGTCTCCACCGGCGAGGGCAGTCTTGAGGTTGTCCGCGTTCAACCCGAGGGCAAACGTGCGATGGCAGTGGCGGAGTTTCTTAATGGCACGCCGGTCACCAACCAGGCTCACTTTCTGATTCCTCCCCTGACATAAGCGTCAGAGTGAGCCAGCTTAAAACATAGCTGACACCGCCAATGCAGTTACAGCCGGTGTTGTGGTCTTCCACAGAACCAGGGGGAGGCCTCAAAAGCGAACCTCAAGACGCGCCGTCAGGCCGTCGAAGATGATCGATTCGTGAGTTGCGGACACTCCGTCGTTTTGAACCGAGCGAATCCAGGATGGCATCCGAGTTACGTTGAACCAGAAGCCCGCGAAGTAACCAGCGCGAACGAGCACACTGCCGTCGCAGTTCTGCCACCCGATTCCAAGTTCCGCTTCAAGCTGCGGAACGACGCGAAACTCGTCGCCGCTCTCGACGGAAAACTGCGTTCCGGCTCCGGCATTCTGCTGCCGATATGCGGCATCGATTTCACCAAACAGAATGTCGGCAAATGCTTCGCCGTAAACGGTGATCCCTCTCTTGACCAAGGTTACTGCTTCGAGGCCAACTCGCGGCCCGACTCCGTGGTAGGAAATCGCCGAACCCACGGTGGTCGGTCCATCGATCAAGTAGTTTCCGTGAAAGTCCTGCTCAAGCTCGGCGTATCTCACTCCAAAATTGAACGTGAATGCGCGCGACACACTTCGATGGACCAGCCATTCAAGTTCAAGGTCACCCATCAGGAACTCGACATCTTCCCGCGCTCTCGCTGCCAGGCTGTCGTTGAAGATCGAGGCTGTCGACGGATGCGTGACTTCGGAGCGAATCCAGCCGGTGTTCACGGGCAGCGTCAGCGATTCCGTCCACGAATTCACGTAGAGCCAGCCCGTGGCAGTCACTCGAAAGCAGTCGCTGAATGTGTGCCTCAGGCCGAAACGAATCCCCTGGTCGTAATCTGGATTGACCACCGCGGGCGAGGCTAACGGAGCGGCGTTCTCGACCGGACCGTCAACGTGCGTGGCGAATACAACATCGAGTTCCCGCGGTGCAAGAAACAGGAAGTCAGCGAAGAGATTCGTGTGATGCACATCAAACAGTGTTGGCAAGCCGAGTCGTGGATCCACTCCTGGGTGCAATGGTGCGACTGGTGGCGAAGATATGGCGGTGTGAAAGTCACCAGCATCAGGGTATGACGAATGTGAATGGTCGACCGGGATACCGAGGGCAACGTCTTCGTATGGGAGCGGCGAATAACCAGGCGAGATCTGCCCGCAGGCTGACTGGCAGACCGTCAGCAACGCAAGAAGTGCAGAGAATGTTGAGATAGTGAATCTCATTGTGCCCTCAGCCATCGATTCGCCTACAGATCTCCGAGTAACGAATCGACGTCTCGAAACTGATTGTCAATGTCCGATTCAGCTGGGACCGATGAGTCCGCTGTCTGTTCTTCTGATTCGAAATCGTATGTGCTGCCCGGCTCTGCTCTGGACGCGTTTGCAGTAGGCTGTGACATGTCCAGGGTCAGTAGGTCTGCTGGAGCTGGATCCTGAACCGACACGATTGGCATCAGCGACTCGGGCGACTGAGTGACGTCTGACCGTTCCGCTTCCCCAGAGGTGGCTAGCAGAGTTGCCTGCTGTGGTGCAGTTTGTGGCGCTACAGCGGGAGCAGAGCTGGCGAAGGCACTCGGTTCAGGAGCCACCGGCGGGTCCAGATTCGCGGCCAGAGGCAGGCCGAGCCGAGTTCCCATTTGCAGGAACAGGTCATTGCCGAGTGGTGATGGTGAGAACTCATGCTTCAGGGCGTCGACAGTTCCGTCACTTTGAGCCCCTGAATCGGAAATCAGAATGTACCACTCGGCAGCATCGGACGGATGATTGCCTTCCTGGTTGGGTATCATCAGGCCGACGTCGTCAATGCCATCGAGGTTGAAGTCTGCAGCGAATGGCTTCTCCAGAACGCCCGGAAAACCAAAGTCGATCGTGTCGTCGGCCGAACCGTCCAGCTCGCCGGGAGTGCCGTCATCCGCTGTCGTCAGGTCAAAGTAGAAGCGATTCCTTGACTGCGTCGCCATGTGAGTGGCCAGGTCGTCAAGGCCATCACCGTCGAAGTCTCCGACAATCGGGCGTCCCTGCATGTCACCGGCAAAACTGACGTCGCCGTCGCCTGTATTGACGTTCGTTTCAGGACCGACGTTATTGTCACCGTCAGTGTCCAGATACCAGGTTCGGCCAGTGAAGAAACCGATCTCGTCTCCGGGATGATCCGGATCGAAATCTCCGGCAATCGGGACGGCGTTGAGCTGCAGAAGGCTGGGTGTTCCCGCAGCAGGGTCATCAGGAGGCCCATTGTCCGGAACACCGTCGTTGTCGAAGTCGAGCAGCCATCGGTACGTGCCATCGAGGCGACCGTACGCTCCCAGCCGATCAAAGCCGTCAGCCGTGTCAGCATCCGACTCGGTAAACTGGCCGACAAACACCGCGTCCGTCTGAATCCCGAAATCAAACGACAGATCACTGTTAACGGCATCGTCGCCGCCCGACTCTGACGGATCGAACGTCTGATTTCCGTTTGTGTCGACACCGATGGACTGCTGGCCAACGACTCCCAGGTCCGGGCGACTGTCGATGGTGAACCGGGCAGAAAACCCGCCGCCAGCGACTCCATCTCCACTTGGGAATGTGGGCTCCTCGTGTGGGCCGGTTGCGTCGGACTCGCCATCCAGCGGATTGGCAGCGGGGTCGATCAAAACATCAGCGAGAGACAGCGTGAAGCGGTCGTCGGGAAGGAACTCGTCGAAGCTCAATGTGATTCGTCCGAATGCCGGTTCACCGTCGTTCGGTTGATCGATCACATCGCCGTCGGCGTCAACGGTTTCAAAGTCAATGGCGCTGATTGGGATCACACCCGAGTGATCACCGGTCAGCATGTAATGACCAGGGTTCTCCGCGATTAACTCGACCAGCGCGTCGTACAGAAACGCATCGTCTTCGTCGTTGCGAAACGGCAGGTCCTGAACGCTCAGGACCAGCGAACTGACCGGCGGCGTGGGACCATCCGTCGAGGGCTTGGGGCTGAAAAGGTCATACGGATTGTTCTGACTGTTGACGTCGACCGCCGTGATCTGCGGCCCCTGTGTATCAATGAAGATGTTGAGTTCACCTTCTTCAGACACGTTGCCAGCACGATCCTCCGCCGTGGCCGTAATGGTTCGCAGACCGTCTCTGGGAAAAAACTCCGGATCATTCAGATCAAGCGTTCCTTCGAGCCGCCAGAGTCCATCCGGAAAGGCGTCATTGCCATCGATTGGGTTCGCCAGAGTCAGCCCGCTCAACTCGTCATTCACAAACAGCCGTACGATCGAGTCGGCCTCCGCCGTTCCCTTGAACCTCAACAGTGTGTCTCGGGTAACGCGATCGACGAACGGATCAGGCAGCCCTGCGTTACTGACAGGGTCGATGGCGACAGTTGGAGCGTCGGGCTCTGTCTGATCGATCGTGACGATCAGCGTGTCCGATGAGTGCAGAAACTGAGCCGGGAAGGTGATGTTCGGATCGACTCCGCCACCTGTTCCGGCAACTTCCGATGAAAACCGGACAACCATCTGTGCCGTGTAGGCATGACGACCTTCCTCGAAATCCGGCGAGTCAGAGCCGTCCTCCAGCAATGTGGGACCTTCGACAATGCTGATCTGCGACGGATTCAATCCACTGATGCTCCCGCCCGAAATCACGAAATCCGACTCTGACAGTGCATTGACGATGTTGTCGGAGTTCGACCGACCGGTATCCGCATCAGGGTCAAGATGGATTGTGGGCAGAGCGACTGCAGCCAGCAGCGTCCGCTGTTCGAGGCACTCGATTGACCTACGCAGTTGAGCACGTCGATCCGTCGAAGTCTGAGCGGAATTGCGTGACAACTGACCGCGCAACCATGCAGCTGGCGACAAGACTCGCTTCGGCATCTTTCGTTCCCTCCCTGGAATCCACATCCCGCGCACACACCGGCAGTATTCAGCCAACTAGAAACGGTACTCCACACGGGCGGCCAGTCCGTCGAACGTCAGCGTCTCCGTAACGTCATCCAGATCGTCGCGCTGCACTGCGTCGATCCACGCAGGTGTTGTGGTCAGATTGAACCAGCAGCCGACAAAGTAGCCGGCTCGAATACGAAACTGGCCGGTCGAATTCTGCCAGCCTAGTCCAAACTCCAGTTCCAGTTGAGGCACGATGCGGTGATCTTCAACGCTTGCTGAGGCTTCCAGCCCAGCCAGGTTGAAGTTCTGCGTGTAGTCGGCGGAGAACGCCCCCGCGAGAATGTTCGCCAACACCTGTCCGTAAACGCGGAAGCCACACTTCAGAGACTGTTCGCCTTCGAGGCCAAACCGGCCACCGATTCCGTCAAACTGAATCGCAGTGTCGACGGTGCGAATTCCCAGGACACTGAATTCGCTTTCAAAGATCTGATCGAGATGGGCGTAGCGCACTCCGGCAACGTAATCCAGCCAGCGGCCGCAGCCATCAAGCAGCCGCGACTGGTAGACGATGTCCCCGATCTGAAAGTCGATCTCGTAACGGGCGTCGGCCGCCAGCTTGTCGAAGTCCGCCGCAGGCGTATTCGGGTGCGTGACTTCAGGGCGAACCCAGCCCGTACCGCCTGGAAGACTGAGTGAATCCGAAGCGTCGCTGCGGTAGTACGAGAACGTCGCCGTGAGACTCGATCTGCAGTCCAGCAGCTGTGTGCGACCGACTCGGAACCCGGGAGAGTAATCGTGCCCGATCACCGATGATGGCCCAAGTGGTACTGGGTTCAGAATGGGACCATCGACCGGCGTGGCATACGGAATGTCAACGTCACGCGCCCGCAGCAACAGAAATTCGCCAAACCAGCCTGTGTCGTGTGGCCAGTCCGGCTGACACGACGATGGCACGTGGGAACCTGGAGCAATGATAATTGACTGTCCTTCGGTGACGCCCTGAGCCTGAGCGGGATGCCAGGGACCGTGCGGGAACGAAGTGCCCACTGCTTCCGGTTGGCTGCCAGCGTCGTGGTCGAGCGAGCCCGAATCAGTGACGGAGTAGCCCGGAAGTACCTCGGCGTACGCCCGTTGCGTTGAAAGCAGCAAGCTCGCAGACAGGATGGCGAGTTGTACGGTCACCCTCATGGCGGTGGCTCACTGCCGCATTCGTGAATGCGCAGTGAAGCTCCAACCGCGGAACCAGTGCGCTGTCACTTCTGTTTATCGGCAGCACAACCGGAATAATCGATATAATTTTCCTGAATTGACTTTCCTCCCAGAGTGGTAGACGCAGTCTCGCACGGGCTCTGGAGTCGGCGGCAGGCTGCGTTTGTCTGGAGAGTCAGTCGCCGATCAGCACGTCGGCGAATTCCTGCTTCAGCGCCGCCTGAGCTTTCTCGGCTTCATCGAGGCTGACCAGCACGTTGATCAGGACTTCGCTGGTGTTGATCAGGGCAACGTTGACCTCGGCACTGGCCAGCGCGTTGAACAGGCGGTCGGCGATGTCGGTGTGGCTGCGCAGGCCGACGCCAGCGACCGACAACTTGGCGATCTCACGGCGCGAGGTGATCGCTCCCAGCGACTGATCGGCGGTCAGTTTGTCGAGCAGACTGACGCAGTCGTCGAGTTGTTCACGTTCGACCGTAAAGCCGATGTTCGCTTTGCCGCCCACTCCAGCGTCCTGCACGATCATGTCGACGTTGATGCCCGCCGCAGCGATCTCGCCAAACAGGCGGGCGGCAAACCCGGGCTCATCCGGAACGCCAGCGATTGACACCAGTGACTGGCCATCGTGCAGTCGGATCGCGTCCATCGAAACCTGTTCGACATTCTCGCCCGACCGATCGCCCGCGTCGGCTTCGAGTTCCTGGACGAGGTCTTCCGCTGCAACGTCGCCGTCACCCGTCGCAAAGAGATCCGGGCTGGCGTCGGCTTCGCGGGCTCCCAGTTCGTGCAGGCCAAACGCCTGATGGACGACCTGCAGTGCTCGTTCGGCATCGTCCTTGGAGACGAGCACCGACACCTTAATCTCACTGGTGGTGATCATCAGAATATTTATGCCGGCGTCGGCCAGCGTGCGAAACATCTTCGCGGCGACACCAGGCGTGTCGGCCATGCCGAGTCCAACGATCGAGATCTTGGCGACATCGTTCTCAAAGTCGATCCCCGTTGCACCGATCTCGTCAGCGGCAGCCCTGGCGGCGGACAGCGTGTCCGAGAAGTCGCCCTTCTGCACGGTGAATGAGATCTCTGTCCGACCATCGTCGCTGGCGTTCTGGACGATCATGTCCACGGCGACGTTCTTACGGGCGATTCCCGAGAAGATCGTCCGCGCGGCTCCCGGCACGTCGGGGACACCGAGCACGGTCACACGCGATTCGTTCCGCAGCAATGCCGCACCGGAGACCGGTCGCCGTGGCGTGTTCGCGTGCGTGTAGATCCACGAGCCGGGGTTTTCATTGAAACTGCAGCGAACATAAATCGGGATGCCGTACCGTTTGCCGATTTCGATTGACCGGCTGTGCATGACGCCGGCGCCCATGCCGGCGAGTTCGAGCATCTCTTCGAAGCTGATTTCCGGCAGCTTTGATGCATCGGTTACGACGCGCGGATCGGTCGTGTAAACCCCGTCAACGTCGGTGTGAATGATGCACTGGCTGGGTCGCAATGCGGCGGCCAGAGCGACCGCTGACGTGTCACTGCCGCCTCGGCCCAGTGTGGTAATCGCGCCTTCCTGATTGATGCCCTGAAAGCCACAGGCCACAACAATGTGTCCGGAGTCGAGTTTCTCGCGAATCCGGTCGCCAGCGATCGACAGGATCTTTGCCTTGGTGTGATGGCTGTCCGTGGCGATGCCGAGCTGCGAACCGGTCATGCTGACCGCCTTGCCGCCCATCGCATGAATCGCCATCGAAACGAGTGCCACGCTGACCTGCTCGCCGGTCGACAGCAGCATATCCATGTCGCGCGATGGCGGATTCTCGGTCAGCTCGCCAGCCAGATCGACGAGGTGGTCGGTGCTCTTGCCCATTGCTGAAACCACCATGACGACCTGATGCCCCTGGGCCTGAGCATCCAGCGCCCGTCGGGCGGCGGCGCGGATCTTGTCGGTGTTGGCAACCGACGTTCCACCAAACTTCTGAACGATGACGGCCACGGTCGTGGCTCCTTGTGTAAGTACAGCACTCTATTTGAAACAGAAGGCAACGAAGAAAACGAAGAACTTCACCGCCCTTCGTTTCCTTCGTTGCCTTTTGTTCGATCCACAGGCTCTGATAAGTAGCGAGTCACACCAGAGCACGGGCCGAGTATCTACCACACTGCCTGAACGGCTTCAATTGGCGGCGAGCGGTGGTGTCTCGAACTTCCGGAATTCGAGCCGAAGTGAACTTACTTTCCGGAACGTTTCCCCGGAATCCGATGCAGCGTGTAGTGCCCGGTTGCCGGCCAGAGAGCCTCGCCGCCGACCTGCAGGCCACAGTTGATTTCGTAGACGAAACCCGTCTTCAGCGGCGCCACTTTGAGGTCCGCCGTCAGGCCGTCTTCGGACACGGACACCGATTCGATTGTCGGCTGGTAGCGGCCCGAATCCGGCGTCGCGTAGCCGCCCTGCCAGACTCGCGTGTAGCCGCTGATTGAATAGCTGTCCGGTTTCGCGGCTTCGGTTCGGTCGACCGGGCGTGTGAACGAGATCTCAAAGCCGATCGGCGTCGCCTGGATCTCGCGGATGCCTGCCGGCAGTTTTCCGTTGGCGGTCAGCTTGACGATGCTGCCCGTGTTCAGGCCGCCGAGCCAGCCGCTGTCGTGGATGCTGCCAACGTAGATCTCGCCGTTCGGGCCGACGGTGACAGAGATCGGACCGAGGAAGTTGGCATCGGCGTCCGGGAACTCCGGCTTCGTCAGAAAGTAGGTCGCTCCCTGAAGCTGCCCGTCGACTTCGTGATACGTGAAGCGGATCAGATGCTTGCCGTTGTACTCAGCCCCGATCATGTGTCCGGCGAACTCTTTGATCGGGAAATCGTCCGGCAGGACCGCGATGCCATTGATACTCCGCGTCCACGGATGCGGAATCTGCACCGCCGGCGGCTGAGCGTCGACCTTCAAATCTTCTTCGTACCGCTTCGGCACTCCGAAGTGGACGTCCTGCCGCAGGTGGTTGAGTTCGTTGAACGTGTTCTGCACGCCCTGGTTGTCCGTCGCGAACAGCCGCCCTTTGGCATCGATTGCCAGCCCAGTCGGATAGCGAAACGCGTGTGAGAACGGCGACGGCGTTCCGTCGGGAGCGATCTTCAGCACCTTGCCTCGCCAGCGCGCCTGTTCGCGTGGCCGATTCCGCTGTGCGTAATCACCGCCCAGGCCGACGTACAGATTCCCGGAATCGTCGCGAACGATGCCGCACGTCCAGTCGTGGTAGTTGTCGTTGTAGCCCCAGCCGGTTGAGAAGACCGACCGCTCGTCCGCTCGACCGTCGCCGTCGGTATCCCGCAGCCGCAGCAGTTCCGGTTTGTGAGCGACGATCAAGCTGTCGCCGTCTTCAATGATCCCGTACGGCGACGCGAGTCCGTCTTCAACCAGCGTCAGCGAATCTTCAACACCGTCGCCGTCGGAATCTTTCGCCGTATAAACGTGCCCCTGCAGCGACGTAAACGCCAGTCGCCCGTCGTCGAGAACCGTCATTGCCGTCGGCATGATCTTCGTGTTGATCGGCAGCTGCACGCCGTCGAAACCAGGAGCCGATTTGATCTCGCTCCGCGGCGCGTCGCCGGCAGGTTTCAGTGTGACCGACAGCGGCGGGCGGTTGAGAGTGGCGGCGTAGCGAAGCTGAGTTTCGACCTGGCCGTCCTCGGGTAACAGTCGCAGATTGAGGTTCACGGATCGTGCTGAGGTGTCGGGCTTCGTGTCGAGAAACCGCAGTCGAGGTCCGGCGGCCTTCATTGATGCGGGTTTGCCAAGCGCGACATTTGCCGCGTAATTCCGAACGACAAGGTCGAAGCCGTCGGGAATCGACCGCACGACAATATCCCGCGTCCAGCCGGAACGGCGAGCACTGCTTCCGTCGGAAGGCCGCAGCGTTTCTTCAACCTCGACCTTGCGGCGCTGGCCGTCGACTTCAAATTCGAGCGCGTACCGCAGCCGAACGCCATCCCCGTACGGCGAGTAGCTCAGCAGCCGGCCGTTCGTCCCGTTCTCACTCTTCGGAGCAATCGCCTCGTCGAGAGCCTTCTCTGAGGCGACGCTCGATTTGACGAGCGAGTAGTTCGAGAGGGCCAGCGCGTCTGGTGACGAGCCAAGCCCGACGGCGATGTCCGACCCCGCCATGTCCCAGTACCAGCTCTTGCCGATGGTTCGCTGACGGGCGAAGTCTCCGAAGGTCCAGCGGCGGAGCGTCAGGGTGTCGAGGTCGACGAGCAGGCTGTGGCCGTTGTTGAAGCCGACGGCGAAGGCTCGCGCGATAGCGCCGCCACCGTTCTCTTCGGGATTCGTGAAGACGTCGCGGACGATCTGTGCGGGGCTGTCTGGAGCGACGACCAGGAACTGCTCGACGGACGCCGGGTTTGTGGGTGGCTCGAAACGCGGGTCGGCCAGCGTCTGCCAGAGGGTTTCGAGCTGCCGGTCGACGTCCTCATTGAGAACGTGTTTGACGGGCCGCGTGTACGACGGCATCTCGACTCCCGGCACGATGCGCAGCGGCGAGCGCGTCCAGCGGAGGAAGTACGAGTACCGCATTCGGTCGCCCAGACCGACGAGGTCCGAGCCGCGCGTTCCGATGATCGCCTTCTGCGGGACGTACTCGCCGACCTGATGGCACGCGATGCAGCTCCAGCCTTTCGCACCGACGAGTTCCTGCCCGATCAGCAGCGTCTGGTCATCGGGCTTCGTCTTCGGCTCGGCTTTGTCCCAGGTCGGTGCGCCGTCGGGAATCCGGTCGTGCCCGATCAGGAAAGTCGAGATTGCCTTTGTGTCGGCCTCGCTGTGCTTGAACTTCGGCATCCGGACTCGCAGCCAGTCCATCCGGCGTTTCTGTTCGCCGGCGATCGACTTCGTCAGTGCTTCATCGAGCAGCTTGTCGCCGATCGCTGTCAGGTTGGGTGGAACGAGGGTCGGTGCCTGACCCTGCAGTGGCCCATGCCAGCGAGCCATCGATCCGGCCGTCGCCGTCAATCCTCGGAAGCTCTCACGAGGATGACACGCGACACAGTTCCGGCTGACCAGTAACTGTCCCCCGCGATCGAACGGGCTCGTCGCTGACGGAGCATTCGCGATCGATCTCAGATAAGCCGACACCGCGTCGCGATCGAGATTCGGAAACACGGGACGCCACTTTGCTCGATCCGTCTTCTCGCCGAGGCACGAATTGCCATCGAGTTTCAGCGTCGTCAACGCAGGCAGCGATCGCGACTTCGCCGCATCGTCGAGCCCTGCGATGCGATGACAGGCCGCACAATTCGCTTCCGTCACAATCCGCTTGCCGAGCGCCACCGAGTCGTCACGGGCAGAAGCCTGCGCCGCGTCTTTTGGCTTGAACCCCGGCTTCGCCAGAGCCAGCGACAGTTGCCGCTTCTCATTGTTCGAAAGCTGAAAGACCGGCATCCGGTGGTCGCGATTGAGCTTCTCTGGATCACTGAGCCAGGTGAAAACCCACTCGACCGACCGTCGTTTCTCGACCTGAGCAAGGTCGCCACCGCCGAACACTGATGGCTCGCCAGCCTCGCCGAACTTGTGACACGCGAGGCAACCGAGCGATCGAACGAGCGTCTCGCCTGCGGTTCGATCCTTCGCGTCGTTCTGCCCTCTTGCCGGTTTCGGCAGGGCCGACAGCTTTGGTGCTTCGGCGGTTGACTGCAGAAACGCCGCGACAGCAGCGGCTTCGTTCTCATCTAGTCCGTAAACCGGCATCGTGCCGTTGTGTCCGGCACTGAGTCGCTTCTGAATCACTTCGGCCGGCAACCCGACAACCGACCGCGTGAGATCCGGAGCGGTACTCGGCTGCGAGAGCTTCTCGTCGACGTGGCAGCGAGCGCAGCGGTGCGACTCTGCAAGCTGTCGCCCGCGTTCAATCGCCGCAAGGTCCGGTCGCCCGCCTTCGCGAAACAACAGGTGTGCCGGCAGCGGTTCGAGCGGAAACGTGTCCGACGACCAGTAAAGATGAACCTCAGCCGCGTCCGACGATTTCTCGAACCGAACGCTCAATTCACGCAGACCAAGTTCGGGCGAGAACTCATCCCCCGAAATCCACTGCGCCGCCGCCGACTCGCCCGCGAGCACCGACTTTCCGTCAAGCTGCACACCGACGTTGCCCGCCACAAACGCATGCAGCCGATACGTCCCCGGCGCCTGCACCAGCAGCACGCCCTGCCATTCGACTGCGAATTCTCCCTTCGCCAGCCGAGCATCCGGTGCCGCGTTCTTCCAGACAAACGAAACACCCGAGTCAATCCGCTCGACCGTCTTCCCGCTCGCGCTGTAACTCCCCAGCAATCCCGCCGGCAGATCATCCGACTCATCGACCTGAGCGTCTGCAGTTCGAGTCGTGATACTCAGCCCGACACAGAGGACGGCTACGGCCAGGAACGTGAATTTATTCTGGAAATCGATCTGCAACATCTCGAACCTTTCCCGCAGTAGGACTTCAGCCTGCGACTGCACGATGCCAGCGAACGGCCTGATCTGGTGAGACTCTATGGCGGGGTGAGCTAACAGGAATCCCGAGGTCCATCAACCAACTGCCCCCTTGTGGTCATGACGATTCGCCGATGTCAAAAGCTCTGGCAACCTGTGAACTCTGCCAGCGAGTGCCTCGCAAGGGGACGACGGCGCATCATTTGATTCCTCGGACGTGCCATCGCAATAAGTGGTTCAAGAAGCAGTTTTCGCGCGAGGAGATGCGGCAGACCATTGACCTGTGCCGCGACTGCCATCGCGCCGTGCATGAGCTGGTACCGAGTGAGAAGGAGCTGGGCCGCCAGTTCAACACGGTCGAGAAGCTGCTCGCTCACGAACCGATCACCCGCTTCGTCGCCTGGGCTCGGAAGCAGAAGTGATGGTGGCGGGCGCTCAGTGCGGAACCAACAGGTACGATCGATCCCGATGGTATCAAGGAAAGTAGCCGGGGGTCGGAGCGCAGCGCAGACCCCCGGATCGCCGGTATCTGAGTGTTCGCATCCTGAAGGGATGCCAGATGACGTGAGCCCGGATTATTCCCGTAGGGTGCGTGGAGTCGGCGTTTTTGCCCTGGTGCGTTGCGCAAGCCAGATTGCTCTCGATACAGAGTGTCGCAGACGAATTGTCGTGTTTGCCGACGTAACGCACCGCCCTGAAAAGGCTTGCTCCACGCACCCTACAAACTTCATGAATGATCCGGGTGAGCGTCGTCAAGTTGTGGCATCCCTTCAGGATGCGTGTTCGATTCACAATCCAACCGGGGGTCGCATCTGCTCGTTTGACCCAAAGCCGAAGGCGATGGCGTTTCTGCAAGTGGTCTAAACGCCGTCGCCTTCGGGTCAAACGAGACACACCCCGGCTACTGTCTGCGATCACTTCGTGATCAGAACACAGCTCAGACGGCGGGCACTCGCTTGACGTGTGCGTGTCTCGGCAGGTCACATCCACGTCTCAGCGGTGGCTGGGTGGCCGGGGCTGGACTGAGCCTGCGAAAGAAGCCCCGGCTGGACAAACTGTCGAATCAGGGACCGGGGCTTCACTCGTACCTCGCTCCAGCCCCGGCCACCCAGTGGACACACTCCCTCAAACGAATCTCCGGTTTCGCAGAAACCGGACGACAGCTAACGGCGCGGACACGGCAATGAACTGGGACGACCTGCGGGGACATGGCGATCAGGTGACGATGCTGCGGCGATCGATTGCGCGCGGGCGGCTGGCTCATGCTTACCTGTTTGCCGGGCCGGCAGGTATTGGGAAATCGCGATTTGCCCGCATCTTCGCGCAGTGCCTGTTCTGCGAGCGACATTCCGACGAGGAACTTCTGGCCTGCGGCGAATGCTCGGGCTGCAAGCAGATGCAGGCGGCGTCGCATCCGGACTTCTTCTTCGTCGGCTGCCCGGAAGGCAAGGGCGAGATTCCCGTCGCGGTCTTTTACGGCAGCGGTGACAAACGCGGGAAAGAGGGCCTGATTCACGACCTCTCGCTGCGACCGATGGCCGGTTCGCGCCGCGTCGCGATCATCGACGATGCCAATAAGATGAATGACGAAGGCGCGAACGGGATGCTCAAGACGCTCGAAGAGCCGCCGCCGAACTCGCTGCTGATCCTGATCGCCGAAAACCTTGACGCCGTTCTGCCGACCATTCGCTCGCGCTGCCAGTTGCTGCGGTTCGGAGCGCTCGGCACGGACGACGTGGCCGAACTGCTGGTCGAAAACGAATTCACTGCGGACGTTGACGAGGCCGCCTCAGTCGCGGCGATGAGCGACGGCAGCCTGCAGACGGCGGCGCAGTTATTGAATCCGGCACTGCGGAATCTGCGCGAGCGGCTGTACGGCTTTCTGTCTGACGCCGATTTGAAGCCGCTCGACGCCGCGAAGACGTTGACCAGCGGGCTCGACGAAATCAGCGGCGAAACTCACGAACAGCGGCGCGGCGCCGGCTGGCTGATCCGCTTTGCCCAGGAGTTCTATCGCCAGGCGGTGCTTCTGCTTTCCGGCGAGTTGCAGAGTGGCCCGAGTGTTGCGACCGAGGTCCAGCAATTCGCTCGGCGACTGCAGTCGCGCGGCCTGGCCGGGACAGAACTTGCGATGGACCTGTTTGACCGCTGCGTGCTCGCCGAAAACCACATTGACTGGAACGTCAATCCCGGCAAGGCGATTGAATCTCTGTTCGACGACCTCGCTCGCACATTGCGGTCGCGTTCAGCGAAACTTGTTTGACCCGAAGCCGGAGGCGACGGCGTTTCCTGCAACGACTAAACGCCATCGCCTCCGGCTTCGGGTCAAACGAGAGGCAACCCTCAAAGAGAGTCAGCGATGGCAATCTTCTCCCGCACAACGTTGCTGGCTGTTCTTTTCAAGCTGGTCTGCCTGTCGATGCTGCTGGTGGGGCTGTTGCTGAATCGCTCGCCGGAGTTCGTGCAGGCTGACGATCTGCTGGGAGAACTCGACTTCGATCGCGACGTTGCGCCGCTGCTCGCATCCAAGTGTCTGGAGTGCCACAGCGGAGCGGGGCCCGAGGGCGGGCTCGATCTGACGCAGCAGAGTCGGATGCAGAAGGGTGGCGACTCCGGGCCGGCGGTCGTGCCAGGAACGCTCGACGACAGCCCGTTGTGGCAGCGCGTTCGTGACGACGAGATGCCGCCCGAGCATCCGCTGTCCGCCGACGAGAAGCAGATTCTCCGTGACTGGATCTCCGGCGGAGCGGTCTGGGGCAGCGGACCAATCGATCCGTTCAAAGCAACAACTGATAAGCGCGCCGGTTACGACTGGTGGTCTCTGCGGCCGCTCAATGACGCTCCGCCGCCGACGGTTGATGCGACCGCAGGGCTCGTTGCGTCCGCGGGACTCGACCCCGAGACGCTCGACAACTGGGCGAGCAATCCCATCGATCAGTTCGTTCTCGCGCGGCTGGCCACAGAACGGCTGAGGCCGTCGCCGCAAACCAGCCGGCGCACGTTGATTCGGCGGGTCTATTTCGATCTGCTCGGTCTGCCGCCGACTCCGGCCGAGGTCGACGCGTTTGTTGCTGATGATCGGCCCGACGCCTATGAGCGACTGGTTGACCGGCTGCTCGCGTCGCCGCACTTTGGAGTTCGCTGGGGGCGGCACTGGCTTGACGTCGTGCGTTTCGGCGAGAGCCAGGGTTTCGAGCGCGACAAACTGCGTGAGAACTCATGGCCGTACCGCGACTGGGTGATCAACGCGTTCAACTCGGACATGCCGTACGAGCAGTTCGTCCGGTTGCAGATTGCCGGCGACGTCCTGCGGCCCGACGATCCAGACGCCGTGATCGCGACGGGCTTCCTGGTCGCGGCTCCGTGGGACGAAGTCGGGATGAGCCAGCAGAGCGCCGCGATGAAGGCCGTCGTTCGTCAGGACGAGCTGGAAGATATCGTCGGCGTCGTCGGGCAGACGTTCCTTGGCCTGACGACCAACTGTGCCCGCTGCCACGATCACAAGTTCGATCCGATCCGGCAGGACGAGTACTACCGGATGGTGTCCGCCCTCAACGGTGTCTGGCACGGCAGTCGGAACGTCGTCTCACAGGAGGACCGGCAGCGCGGAGAGAGACTCGATCAGCAGCTCGCCGACACGCGAAAACAGATTGCGGATCTCGAAGGAACCGGTCGCAGCCGGGCTCTCCAGCAGTTGAAGACCGACGAGGCGATTCCCGACTCACTGCCGCAACCGATCGCCCGCTGGAATTTCGATGGCGACTTCAAGGACGCGATCGGGGAACTTCATGGTGAGTCAAAAGGCGGTGTGAAGCTGCAGGATGGCCGGCTGATCGTCGACGGTGAGAACGCGTTCGTCGCGACAGCTCCGATCAGGCGTACGCTCCGCGCGAAAACTCTCGAAGCCTGGGTGCAGCTTGACGATCTCAACCAGCGCGGCGGCGGTGTGATCTCGATTCAGAATGTCGACGGTGGCCAGTTCGATGCGATCGTCTTTGGAGAACGCGAACCGCGGCGCTGGATGGCCGGCAGCAACGGATTCGTCCGGACGCAGAGCTTTGGCGGTCCGGAAGAAACCGAAGCCGCAAACCGCAGCGTCCATGTTGCAATCGTTTATCGCGCGGACGGAACCATCGTCGGATACCGCGACGGTAAGCCCTACGGAACGGCGTATCAGTCCGGCGGACTGGTGACGTACGCAGCCGGCACCGCTCAGATTCTCTTCGGCCTGCGGCACGGGACGTCGGCCGGAGGAAACCGGATGCTCAAAGGAGCGATCGATGCCGCGCAGCTTTACGACCGTGCGCTGACCGATGCTGAAGTCGCTGCGTCGGCTGAGTTCTCCGCGTTCGGCGTCACGATCGAGCAGGCTCTCGCCGCTCTGACGCCCGCTGAACGCGAGCAGCTTTCCGAACTGCGACGACAGGCTGAACAACTCGCCGCCGCTCGCTCGACCGTGCAACCACGTTCGGTTTACGCCGCGAAGCCTCGCCCTGCGACGGTCGAACATGTTCTGCTGCGCGGCAACCCGGCAGCAGTCGGCGACGCGGTCACGCCGGGGGGGATTGCTGCGCTCACCGGTGAGTCCGCGAACTTCGGATTGCCCGCTGACGCCTCGGACAACGATCGTCGTCGACAACTCGTCGACTGGATGACCTCGCCGGACAACCCGATTTTCGCCCGCGTCATTGTCAATCGCGTCTGGCATTACCACTTCGGGACGGGCCTCGTCGACACGCCCAACGATCTCGGCTTCAACGGCGGTCGACCGTCGCATCCGGAATTGATCGACTGGCTGGCGGGTGAGTTCATCCGCAGCGGTTACCAGCTCAAGTCCCTGCACCGGCTGATTCTCAATTCGGCCACGTATCGGCAGTCGAGCCGCTACCGGGAATCCGCCGCGAAGATCGATGCTGGCAACCGGCTACTGTGGCGGAAGAGCCCGCGACGTCTGGAGGCCGAAGCAATCCGCGATACAACGCTGGCGATCGCAGGCGTGCTCAACGAGCAACTCGGCGGTCCCGGCTTCCGCGACTTCGAAACGTTCACTCGCAACACGCAGTTCTACGAGATGCAGGACAAGGCCGGCCCCGAGTTCAATCGCCGCAGCGTCTACCGCACCTGGGTTCGCTCGGGCCGCAACCAGTTCCTCGACGCGTTCGACTGCCCCGACCCGTCGGCCAAGGCTCCCAAACGAGCCGTCACCGTGACACCGCTGCAGGCCCTCGCGCTGCTGAATAATTCGTTCGCCCTGAGAATGGCCGAGCGTCTGGCGGAACGCGTCGAACGGGAAGCTGGTGCCGAAATCGATGCTCAGATCAACCTGCTGTTCCGCCTCGCGTTTGGCCGCGCCGCGACTCCCGATGATCGGGAAACCATCACGCCCTTCATTGCCGAACACGGCCTCGGCGAATTCTGCCGAGTCCTGCTCAACAGCAACGAGTTTCTGTACGTCGACTGAGGAAAGCGCGGCATGTCGCGAGAGGATTCGCACTCAGGTCGCGCAAGGGACACGCCCAATGATCCCCGAATTGCATTCGCCGGCAGGCCTCAGCACACGTCCCGCGAATTAAGGAACGTGTTGGAAACAAGTTTCTTCGCGATTTGTGAGCCGTGACGCGTCACGGCCTGTTGATTTAGTCGGCTCCTTCGGGAGCGGGTTTTTCTGTATGCTGGTGGGTACATAGTAGCATACGGAGGTCATTGTGCGTTGGGCTCAGCCGGAATGTGATCGGGATCAGATGGTGCTGTTTGCCTCGCGGCTGGATGAGGCCGTTGGCAAGGAGCATCTCGTTCGCGTTGTTGATCAGATACTCGGTCGCGTCGACTGGCGACCGATGGAGAATCTCTATCATCAGACGCTCGGGCAGCCGCCCATTCATCCGCGGGTGATGTGCTCGGTCATTCTTTACGGGCTGATCTGCCGCATTCGGGCCAGTCGCAAGCTCGAAGAGGCGCTGCAGGTGCGGCTCGACTTTCGCTGGCTCGCCCACGGCATGTCGATTGATCACACGACGCTCTCGGAGTTCCGGCGGAAGCATCCGGAACAGCTGCGTGATCTGTTCGTCCAGGTGGTGCTGATCGGGAAGGAACTGGGGCTGGTCACGTTTCAGCGGATCGCCTTTGACGGGACTCGCGTGCGGGCCAGCAACCGCCGGACGGGGACTCGCACGCCCGACCAGTTGCGTGAGATGAAGAAGAAGCTGCAGGAAGAATTCGACCGGCTCAGCGAAAAGGCCGATGCCGAAGATTCCGAGGACGAGGAAGTCTTCGCGGCCAGCGGTCGGGACAGCGGCACGTCCGGCACGGACAGCGACACGTCCGGCCAACAGTCCGGCGACGACGATCCGCTGTCCGACTCGCAGCAGCGGGAGCAGCGGCTTCGGGAAATCGAACAGGCACAGGCGAAGGTCGATGCGGCTCTGGCCGAGCTGGAGAAGATCGAAAACAGCCCGGAGAAGACGCCGGCCCGGCTGCCGGTCACCGATCCGGAAAGCCGCTTGAGCAAGAACAAGGAAGGCGGCTTCGCTCCGAATTTCACGCCGACGGCAACTGTCGACTGTGACAGTGGCATGATCATCGACGAGACGGTCATCCCTCAGAGCAACGAGTCGGGCGAACTGCTGCCAACGATCAAACAGGTGGAGAACGACTACGGTCTGGCCGGTCCGGTTCCGGAAGTTCTGGCCGATGGTCTGATGGCGACGGGCGAGAACCTGCGCGACTGCGAAGATGCGGGCGTGAATCTGTTCTCGCCAGTCCCGGGCGCTCACACCGGTGAGAACCCGGCGGTGCGTGACGATCTGACGCGGCCGGTCCCCGCCGACGCGATCGGTTCGCTGCCGATGCGGAACGTGACGATCGACGGCAGGAAGACGCAACGCTTCGACAAGCAGGCCTTCATCTATGTCGAAGACGAAGATGTCTACCGCTGCCCTCAGGGCGAAGCGCTGACGAAGTCGAGTTCGTACACGACGACCGAAGCGGGCAAACCCGTTCAGCGGACGCGTTACCGTGCGGCCGAGACGAGCTGTTCGTCCTGCCCGCTGGCGGCACTGTGCCTGAGCGGCAAAGCGAAGTTCCGTCAGATCGACCGCGGCGAGTACGACGCGGACATCGAACGCCAGAAGTCAAAGATGCAGCAGCCGGAGTCTGCGTCGACCTACGCGACGCGTCGCTCAGTGGGCGAGCGTCCGTTCGCGGTGATCAAGCAGGATTACGGCGTGCGTCAGTTCCTGACTCGCGGTCTGTCGCGAGTCCGCCAGGAATGGACCTGGGCGAGCATGGCGTTCAACCTTGAGATTCTGATCGGTCACCTGGCGCGAGCCAGTGTGCCATAGCGACCGCGGTCCCCCCGAAAATCGTCCGCCGCCTCCGTCCCCATCGCCCGTCTGTCACTGCAACTGTTTCGCAGTGCGCACCGGCGATGAACGGGGGAAAGGGGGAAACCACGATTCACCTCAACTCAAGCGAGTAAATCAACAAGCCG
>Ga0070727_10000133_pt1 | contig 122084 bp, 86 predicted proteins | sample tdAd472_FD_66722 | JGI IMG/M metagenome (GOLD analysis project Ga0070727, IMG submission 66722) | Marine sediment microbial communities from the Atlantic coast under amendment with organic carbon and nitrate - tdAd47.2 | ecosystem: Environmental > Aquatic > Marine > Coastal > Sediment | place... | reverse complement strand
GTTCGAATTACACAGGGGTGCGTAATCATCACCCGGTACTTATTTTCTGTATTGGAAGACTTCTTCCAGGGGCTGATCAAAAACTGCGGCGATTCGGAAGGCTACTTCCAGTGATGGCGAATACTTTCCCAGCTCAATGGCGTTCACTGTTTGCCGGGTAACTCCAATCAGACGTGCCAGCTCGAGCTGGGTCATCTCACTATGTTCGCCGCGAAGCTCCCGAATTCGGTTCTTAATGGGTAGTTCAGGCATCCTTATCCTCTTCGGTATTGCAAGATTAATAAGATGGCACGGAAAATTTCGGCGAAGAGTATGCAGGCAAGGTATAACATGCCAAAGCCCCAATTACCTCCTTCTACATGAATCATGGGAAAGGTTACCGCAATTAACATTATGATTAAGGCGACATAAGCTGATCGCGCTGCCCGAAATGCAAACAACTGGTCTCTCTCGTCCTTAGGAATTCCAGCATCTTCTGGTGACGACCATCGCGCCATCAGTACCAGCACAACTTCCAGTACGATGAAAACAATAAAAGCTCCCAGTGCCATATTCGCCATGTAGGGAATTTCCGGATCAGGACCATGATAGATTCGGACCATAACGATGTAATATGGAAAGAACACAGTGATCAGGACGATCATTGTTACCCAGGCTTTCTTTTCTCTAAAAGTCATTGTCCGGCCTCCGCACATACAACTGATGTTTGTGAATCATTGATTCTTAACATGGGTAGAAATTAGAAAGGAGGTCCAACGGCGGCGACCTGGAAGTTGTAGCAATTGTCGAGCACTGTAGGATCTTCACGGTAGATTTCTACCAGCTGACTTGGAATGCCCTTTATATGAGTTATCCAGGCTTCCGCCTCTTCTTCTGAGAAATGCCCTGATGTGCGGGCATGACCAAACAATACGTCAGCAAAATCATTTGCTCGAGTATTCTCAACGTTCTCCGTAAAGAATAAAACGCTGAGTTCGTAAACTTCTACAAAATAGGGTTGGTCGCACAGCGCTGTGTCTGTCTGCATAAGGCCCATGGTTGGAGAGGGAGCAGAGTCATTTCCATGAAATTGGAATCCGGCGTTTTCTGTATTGCTGTAGTGACCGGCAAAGCCAGGAGTACTACTCAAGTGACTGGCTATCGGGTCTGCGGCATGAGAGATGACCAGACCCAGCAAAGTTCCTACGAACAATGTGATTGCGATTTTCATTGATTTGCTCCTCTGGATAGACGACCGGACCTTAGTTGATCTGGTAATTGGTTATACGAAAGCAACCATAGTCAAATATCTTTGACATGTCAAATATTATTGACACACTGACTGTTGTTGACTTGTTAGGTCCTTTCTTACGAGCTGGCCGAATGAGTGAAAGGTACAAAACGAAGAAGGCTAGGGAAGATAAGATGGAATTGAGAGGATGCCGGGCGAGTAGCAGTGGTTGCTATCTTTGTGCCGAGTATTTTCAACGCCACCAGTGTTCAATTGAATTGGCATAATACCTGAGCAATGGCTCCTGACCTGGAGCGATGGTGTACTGGTCGTCGTCCTCAGTCAACATGCCACGTTTCTTCAGCAGCTCCAGACTATTCGAAAGCGTTCGATGACGCGGCTTTTCGTCTGCTTTCATCGCCGCTCCACGCTCGATCATCTGGTCGATGAGATCATCACAATCGCTGAACACCTCCAGTGAAGTCAGCGACGGCTCCTCACTTCGAAGAAAAACTGCTGCAATCAGTGGCACAGGGAGAACAGGCATCACGTGGCGCAACCTGTCCATCAAGTGATGTGCCAGGCCCATCACTTTTGGAATGCGTTGCTCTTTATCCAGGTGATTGAATTCCAGTTTGTGTTCCGCACAGTACTCGCGCATAGATAAAGGTACGCCGAAGTTAACACTTGCATAACCATGACGTTGCCAGCGAATCCGGGAACTGACAAAAAGATTCTTGCGTAAAAAATTCCAGATGTTGCTAATGTGCTGTCGGGTGCTGACTCGCTTGCTCTTGTTGTCCCAGGCCAGCAGGTTCTGATCCTCGAGCACATGGTCGTAGTTGATGCCAACCGGAATGAAAACCACGTTGCGGTCCATATGCCAGTCATAGCGCCTGAGCATGTAATCCAGAAAGCCGAGTTTCGGCTCAGCAAAAGAACCATCACGACTTAGTCCTCCCTCGAGGAACACTGCCTGACAAACTCCACTTTTTGTCGCCGTACTGACATAGCGCTCCAATACTTTTCGGTACAAAGGATTCTGGGATCCGCGTCGAACGAAAAAAGCACCCATGGCCCGAATCATCATCTCGAGTGGAAAGATCCGAGCCCATTCGCCCACAGCGTAGGACAAGGTAACTCTTTCAGCAGCCAGGTAACTGATCAACACATAGTCCATGTTGCTGCGATGATTCATCACGAAAACCACGGTGGAATCCGGATTTATTCGACGTAAGGCGCGTGGATTCACTGCTGCTACACGTACTCGATAAATAAAGCGCGACAGCTTCTTGGCGAGCCAGTAAAAGACCCGGTAGTAGACGTAAGCATTAAATGACGGAACTATTTCACGTGCATAGCTGCGCACCCGCTGTTGCAGTACCGCACGGGGTATGTCCTCGGCCTGAGACTGGGATTCAATCTGCGCGATGACTTCCTGATCAAAAATAAGCTGATCGATCAGCACCTGACGTTTGGTTCGTTGTAACGGGCGGATCTGTATTTGCAGGCTGGCGTTTAGCCTGTCAACAGCGTTACTCAAACGGCGTTGCACAAACCAGCGGACACTGGGGAAGAGCACGCTGACGATAGCAGCGTAACCGGCTGCAAGAAGTAACAACAGGAAGAACCACGTGGGGATGGAAACCGTGGAACTGAAGCTCATTGCGTCAGGGATTCACGTTTACTGTGATATACCCGTCGTGGTAGAGACCACCATCGTCGGCCCTGGCCCAGAGCAAGTAAGTTCCCGGTCTGTCGAAGGTCGCCGTAGCTTCTATGATGCCGTCTTCAGGAATCTCCGGAGGTAACCACAAGTATCCCCAGGGCGAATTGGCCGAAGCTCGGGTGTCTTCCCATACTTTGGTCTGGGGTGGATCAAAGCTGACATTACCGTCACCCCGGTAGACGTTCCAGCTGACATACAGCGCATTGATTTTGCTGACAGTTGGCCTGGCGGGCGCCCGGAACATGGTTCTGTTCAACTGGCCTTCTGTTCTGGTTGATCTGACTCGACTCCGGGGAAGTCCATCGTCTTCCACACGGGCACGCAATGTCACAGCTTCACCCACTCGAGCAGAACGCACAGAGTCACCTTCGATGGTCAATACCGGTGGCACGTTAGCCCTGGACTCCGGACTACTGGTACCAATACCCAGCGAGCCGGTTTCTGAAGCAATGACCATGTTGTCGACCTGGTAGTCCCGGTGCATGGTGGCATACGCGGTCGTTTCGGCTCCATTAACATTTAGGGTCCAGACCAGCTCCCTGTCTCCCCAGTCGGCCGGGACAGTCACCTCAAACGTGAAACGGTTGCGGCGGGGCAGAAACCTGGTGGGTTGCCCACGGTCAGCATCTCCGGGCGAAAAAAAGTTATTGTCACCAACAGGAATAAAAGGTTGTTCTTCCCAGTTTTCGTTCATGTAGCCGAACATGAAGTTGATAGTGCCGTCGTCATTCTGGCGCCAACCTTCAAAGACCGGGTATACTGGTTCGCCGTGCAGATAAGTCTGGCTCTGAAGTGCCGGAGCTGCAGTCAGCAAAATCAGTGTAATAAGTGTAATCAGTACCGCACCGGCTCTTGCCGCGAATGCCCCGCCAGCCAGCTCAATTGTGTTCATTGTCTTTCCACTCCTGATTCCAGTGTCAGTTCGCGGCAACCGGGGATACCAGCGGTGCCAGGCACAGCGGGCAGCCGACCACATGGTCGTTTGGACCAAGATTGAGTGCTTCGCGTCTTTCTGCCATCTCCTCCAGGAACTGTTCTTCAGTCAGGGAAACCCTGAGGCCCAGGTCGATAAACATATTCTGTACTGAACGGTTTCCCGAGCCCTGCCAGTTGCGCGGATCGGGAATATTCGGATTGCTCTCGGTATTGTTCATATAACCGACGATATGCAGTATGGTGCCAGCAGGCAGTAGCGGTGCCGCCGAATCTTCATAGTGGTAACTGCGCACCCAATTGTGGTCGTAGCCAACACAGGACAACGTTTCCACCTGGTTCCCCCAGACAGCTTCCAGACACATCCGCTCCCCTGGGGCATGCAGGTGAGGCTCGAATGAAATAACTTTAGTGTGCTGCTGCAGAATTCCGTAAGCATGCAGCTCCTGATTGGCTTTATTGGGCACAATACTGATGTCCACACCGTTACCAATAAATCCTATGGAGGCGTTGTACTTGGGCTCGTAACCCTCTTCGTGAAAAGTAAAACCGACCTCCAGGTGGCCGGTAGTGTCGCGACCGTTGGAGTGCAGGTGGACCGAGTCCGAATAAATCACTGAACCTGCCCTCAGCAGACGGCCGGCGTCTTCGTCAAAAATATCCGGATTACGACCTACCTCGTGCACTGGCCACGGCTGGCTGAAGCCACGCACCAGGTTGCCCTGTTCATCAGCCTGCGCAGTGCCCCACAACATATGGTGAAAGATGTAGCGACCACCAACAGTGCCTGCAGCTTCAGTGGGGTCCACATCATTGACCTCGATCACTTCCACCGACTTGACGTAGCGATCCTCGGTCAACCCGGTCGGTGTTGATTCGATTTCACCCCACCAGTCTGGTGTGCCGGCCTCCTTGGTGACATCCGGGAGCCTGACCACCAGATCGGGGGTGCCGGCTTTCCATTTCAAGCTGTCGTCAAACATCAGCGGTTCCGGAGCGTCCGCCGGGTCCCCTTTTGGAGCACCAGTTTTTGCCCAGGTTGAAATCGCAGCTATTTCTTCGTTGCTCAGAGACGGATCATCCTTGTAGCTTTGGATTCCGGTATTTTTTTCCACATACCAGGGGGGCATGGCGCCGGCACGGTCTTGCAAGCCTGTCTTGTACTCGATCAGCCCGGCAAATGGCGCTACCTGTTCATAGGATACAAGTGGCATGGGTCCTGCACCCCCATCACGATGACAGTTCTGGCAACTGCGCTGCAGAATCGGTTCAATATCTCGGTGGAAGGTAACCTGGTCATCCTGGGCCTGCGTGCTAAGTGGCAGCAAAAGAGTGAACAGAATTGTTGGAAAGCTTGTTTTTCTAATAATTAGTCTAAAATTGCGCATAGATTAATTCCTCTCTTTCCCACGCTGGGTGATTGAGTAGTCATCCTGCTGTTGCTCAGATCCCGGATATTAGCAGCCGGATCAGGCTGCTTGGCTAAGGGTCTTGCAATCGTACAAGCTATCCCCATCGATCCCGTTTGTCTACCGTTCTCCTGTAAACGGCAATATTTTCGCCTGATTTGCAGGGCGTCGTTACCGGTGCTATCTCTATCTTATGAGTAGCAAAGGAGAGCCAGTGTACGATGATCCCGGTCTACATCAGAAAGTTAGTCAATTAGTGCAAGCGTACTTGACTGCGAGGCTGTCGAGGCAACACTCGACTCTATGGGGAAAACCTGGACAACTACCGACGGCTGGCCTATCTTTTATTATTCCCTGGATCACAGACTTCTTAGTCTGTTATTTTCTAAAAGGTACTCCAAGATGCCTGACTCCATGACTCGCCAAAGTTTATTCGTTCGTAGCATTAACCTACCAGTGCTCACTCTTTTCACCGGTGCTGCGTTTCTGCTAATGGCTTGCGGGCAACCGTCGCCAGCCGAAGTAGAAACCGGTTTGACGTCGGTGAATGCTCAGGCTGAACAACCGGGATTTATTGTTTGGAGCGCATCGGAGTTGGAACAGCGAAATGCCCAACTCGGCACAACCATTCGTGAGGACGGCTCCTCTCGGGAAACGCTGGCCGATTACGAGACTCCAATGAGATCGCACCGCTTTCGATTCATTCGTCGCGATCGGGACGGCTTGCCGGAACAGCACGACGACATTGAGGACTATGTCTATATTCAAAGTGGCGAGGGAGCAATTCTTGTCGGTGGCGAAATGTTGGGTCGCAACGGAGATATCGGGACCGAGATCAACGGTGGTACCCGATATTCTGTCGGAGCCGGCGACGTACTCCGCATTCCGGCGGGGATTCCACATGCGTATCTTGTAGGGGATGGAGGGCACATCACCTATGTCCTCGTGAGAGTTCCTGCGTTCAGAGGTACGGTGGTCGAGAATCCGGATGGACAGGCGCCGGCGTTGGATCCACCGGGTTTTGGGTTATGGCGAGCCGCGGAGTTAGAGCAAAGGAACGAGGCTATTGTTGAGAGAATGCGCACCGACGGCTCTTCTCGTGAAACTCTGGCGGACTATGGCGCCGGAGGTAATTCACACCGCATTCGATTCTTGCGGCGTGACCGTGATGGTTGGCCGGAGTTACACGAAGATATTATCGACGTCGTTTTTGTTCAGAGTGGACAGGGCTCGGTTCTGGTGGGAGGCGAGATGATCGGCGAATCGAACGTGCCGGGCACCGTGATTAACGGCGGATCGCGATTTCCGGTGGCTGCCGGCGATGTGCTCCACATTCCCGCTAAATTGCCCCATGCTTATCTGACGGTTGAGGGTGATCATATTACTTATGTGTTGGTGCGTGTTCCCGCGTTTGGTGACTGAGTGCGTGATGCAGTAACTCTATGATTCGTTTCGACTTTGTATCAGCGATTCAACCTTCCTTTACGATCACCCAGCCTTTTTGTTGTGGTCCTCGGATGCTAACTTAATTCATAATGCGACATCTATCTATTAAAGAGATGTAAGTGCGGAGGAGAAAATGACGAAGCAACTTTTGCAAGCGCTTGGCTTGAGTCTGTGCGGCCTTATCACAACTTGTGCGTTTGCCCAGGAGCGAGTAGGAGATTTTGCCTTACTGGATCAGGTGGGCTATTTCCACCATATGAGCTGGTACGACAATAACAAGGCCATTGCGTTCCTGGTTCAGGCCAACGGTGACACAGCCGTTGAGTCGGTGCTGCCAGAGTACGGTCGCCTTGCCGAATCTTTCAACGATAGAGAGATCCAATTTTTCCTCATCAATCCCATGGGCCGCCACAATCGGAATGCAGTACAGACAGAAATGGACCGTTTTGGTGTCGAGATCCCCGTATTGATGGATGATGCCCAGATTATCTCAGAAGCTTTGGGTATCGAGCGCACCGCGGAAGCGCTGATCTACGACCCCAGGCAGTTCACGGTTGTTTACCGGGGAGCGGTAGGCGCCGAGTTCGAGCGGGCATTGTCCGCGGCATCCAATGGAGATGAAATTCTTCAGAGTTCAGTGGTGAGCAACGGAAGCAGTATCACCTATGCAGCTGCCCTGGCCCATCAACAGCAGCTGCCATCCTACGAGAATGATATCGCTCCTGTCATCGAGCAGAACTGTGCCGCCTGCCATCGCGAGAGTGGTATCGCGCCATTTGCCATGGACAGTCACACCATGTTGCTCGGCTGGTCGCCCATGATCAGGGAAGTGGTCATGACCAAGCGTATGCCGCCGGGTCAGATCGATCCACACATCGGTAATTTCCAAAACGATATGGTGCTGTCCGATGCCGATGCGCAAAAACTGATTCACTGGATTGACGCGGGTTCACCCGTGGATGGGAAAACTGACCCTCTGGCCGAGCTGACCTGGCCTGATACTGAATGGGCCTTTGGTGAACCGGATCTGGTAATCGACATACCGCCGCAGGAAGTTCCAGCCACAGGTGTGCTGGATTATTACAACGTGATGGTGGATGTGGATCTCGATGAAGATCGCTGGGTGCGTGCCAGTCAGTACGTCCCCGGAGATCACACGGTCCTGCACCACACGCTACACAGTATAATTCCGCCAGGTGCCAGTCGTGGCGGCTCGTTGCTGGGTGGCGACGATCCGGACCGCCCGGGTATTGCGCCCTATATTCCGGGCCAGGCTCCACGCATGGAACCGCCTAATACCGGTGGTCTGTTGAAAGCGGACACCCGCATTGCCATGCAGATGCACTACACGACCAACGGACGCGAAACAGTCGATGACAGTAAGATCGGTGTCTGGTTCTATCCAAAGGGCTTCGTGCCTGAACACAGGATGAGCGGAGCCTGTGCCTGTCATTTCACGCCGACCTGGGAGAATATCCCGCCTTACGATCCGGACTACGAAATGACGCAGTCCATCGTCATAGACGATGACGCTTACATCTTCAGCTTCACGCCACACATGCATTTTCGCGGCAAGCGAATGCGCTTCTACGCGACACTCCCCGATGGTACTCATGAAGAGATGCTGAATATCGCCAATTACAACTACAACTGGCAGTTGGCGTATACGCTGGAAGAACCACGTTTTGTGCCTGCCGGTACAAAAATCACTGCGGTAGGCGCGTTCGACAACTCTGAACAGAACCGGATGAACCCAGATCCTTCGCGCTCAGTGCCATGGGGTCTGCAGAGTTGGGATGAGATGTTCTTCGGTGCCGTGGATTGGAAATATACCAATCAGGAGCGTTTCCAAAAATAGCAGCACTGCGGTATAAAACTGCGGTAAAAAATAGAAAGGCAGGTACCCCCGGGTACCTGCCTTTTTTGTGGTCGTTTCATACTGTGGCTTTTTTTTGTGAAGTTTTTTTACTGTGCATCAATCGCCGATGCTGGCGCCGGGTTTAGGATGCGCGTAAAGCCATTCCACTATTTGCTCTGCGTAGCTGTCGGAGAAGGCCGGTGAATGTGCACCGGCTGAAATGGTCCATAACTCAGAAGAACCCCCGGCCTGGCAGCCGATATTGAAGCGCAATACGCCAGTTTCATAACCAGGCAGGCTGGCATCCAGATCGCGCATTTCCCGTGCTCTGCCGCTGCGTTCGCAGCCGTTGTGGGCGGCCCAGCGTTGCACCGAGGCCAGCGCGCCGGGATAACGATTTTCACGTATATCACCTCCGCGATACCCGATTGTTCCATCCGCAGTGCCGTGGATCTGCAGAACGTGTACCGGTGCGTCCGGTCCCTGGCGTTCACTATGATCGGCACCGGCCAGGCTGGCGATGGCGGCGATCGTCTCGGGATGTTCATAAGCCATGCGATAGGACATAAAGCCGCCATTGGAATGACCGACCAGGTAGATGCGATTAGAGTCTACGTTATAGCGCGTCTTCATCTCTTCGATGATAGACATGATGTAGCCCACATCATTTACTTCGGACTGATAAAAATTGCAGCAGGCGATGGAGGCATTCCAGAAGCGGTTTTCACTGCCTCCCGCTTCACGTGTTCCATCGGGCGCTACCAGCAGAAAACCGTAGTCATCCGCAATGGCGCTCATGCCCATATAGTCGTCTACCCGAGGGCCGCTCATGCTGTAGCCGTGCAGCAGCACGATCAAGGGTGTGGCGACGTTCTGTTCGTAGCCGACTGGCACGGTAATCGGGATTTCTCCACGACCCAGATCGATAGATTGTGCTGTTGCCACACTGGCGATTGCGCTAATCGCTATTGCTGCTATCAAAGAAATTGTCCTGTTCATAATTGACTCCTTTTTAACGAAATAATAACTGCGATCCGATATATGGAAATTGAGCCCCTGATTCAATAGAGTAGATACCTGATGAAGAGTTACTACTGACCCGGTTGTCGCATGGGGATGGTATTCATCCACTCCAGATCAGCTTCCAGTGGTGAGCTGCCAGCCGGCATTCCGTTGGCGTCAAAAATGTGCGCCATCAGCGCAGTTACCTCAGTGTTGCCGAGGCTGCCGGGCTGGTCCATGGGCATGGTGCTGGCGATTCGGTAGTAGAGGGCGCTGGCGGGCACCTCAGCCCAGACTGCACTGAACATACGTCCACTAAATTCCTGGATGCTGTGGCAACGTTGACAGTGGGTCGTAAACAGCCCTTCGCCACGCTCAGCCTGTGCCGCGGTATAAATGCCGTCCAGCGTTGATTCGGGTGCCTGTTCGCCGCAACTGGCGAGCAGCATCAGCACAAAGGCAGATACTGCTCTCTTGGTCCATGTCTGCATCGGTTTACGGCCTGGGCGGGTAATCGAATTGCAGCGCTGACGGACAGGAATTACCACGTGCGTCTCCACTGACCCAGGCTGCCAACGCCTGGCGCTCCGGATCATCCTGGGAGTACCAGCGTCGACCGCCGTTATGCATCAGATCTCCACCCGCATTGGGGTGCAAAGGCTTGTGCAGGAAACGGCTGCTGTCGGGGCGACCGGGATCGATCAGGTAGAGCAGGCTTTCGAACGCCTGTTGCGACTGCTCGACAGACCAATAGCTGTTCTCTGGCGGTGGAACCGCAAATTCCCCGCTGTGGCATTCGGCGCAGGGCATCGCATTCTCTAAGGGATTGACGAAGATGGGCTGCACGCAGGATCGGAAGAATTCGAAATCAACATCAACCAGCGGGTCGGCGCCGGCGTCTGGAGAGCCGCTGGCGATCCAGTCAGCGATGGCTCGGTATTCCGCATGATCTGTCGAATCCCAGAATATGCCGCCGGAATGACGCTCACCCCCGACTGCAGGTGCCAGTGGCGCCAACAGCAGGCGGCTGGTCTCCGGTGCGTTGGGGTTGACCAGCATGGCGACATTCTGGAAGTTCTGCCAGGACTGTTGCTCGGTCCAGAAGACATTGCCATCTTGCTGGGTCATTTCCTGCAGGCCCAGTGGCGCGTTGGCCTGAACCGTGTGGCAGGCGACGCAGGAAGTGTCGGAGCCCACAAAGCCACCACGGTAGCGCATGAAAATTGGCTCAACGACTTCCAGGTAGTGCTCGAAGTCCAGGCCTTTTGTTGCCAGATCAGTCGCAGAGCTGGTGCCGTCCTGTGCGATGGTTGCAGTAGGGGCTGGAGTTGACTCCGGTTCTCCGCAACTGACAAGAAGCAGGGTGGCTGCCACCGCAAACAAACGGCTAAAAAAATTGGTCATCTTGAATGCAGCTGCTGTCATTGAATCTCTCCTTCCCAGTCTGCAGGCATAATGGCAGTGAATATCCGTTTAGGTGCCTGGCCAACGGGGAAACGTTTAATGACTTCCTGGGATTGCACATCCACGACTGCGGTTTCATTGTGACCGGATACCCCAACCCATAGATATCGACTGTCTGGAGTAGTGGTTATCCAGGCTGGATTGCCAATATAGACCCGACCCAGGTATTCATAATCCGGGAAGGAATAACCGTAAATGTGTGATGTTGCGCGGCTGGAATGCCAGACCTGGCTCTGGTCGGGAAGCACCACCACGCCATGGCTGGGGGCACTCTGGATACCGTCGGCAGTCTGGTCGGTGCGATACCAGGCATCATCCGGCGGGCTGACTTTATTCATCAATTCCTGGGTTTCCCAGTCGTACTCCCAGAAACCATGCCAGCCACCAACGTTCACCAGCAGCGAACGGGTGGAGCCGTCTGGATTCACAGTAAAAGTGATGGGCCTTACGCCGCCAGTAAAGGGATTCTGGCTATAAGGTATTGACAGCTCCCAGGCCACCTCGTCGGTCTCAGTGTCTATGGCGATAATTTCGCTGGCTCCTATCATTCCGCCGACGGCATATCGACCGTCCGGCGTCACAAAAGTGTTATGGACGCCTCCGCCAGTCTCGACATTGGCAATGATTTCGTGAGTATCCATGTCGATGACCTGGATCAACGGCTCAGCGATTATTGCTACATAGACTTTGCGGGCCGTCATGCTGGCAGAGAGGTTGTGCGGACCGTTGGCCAGCTCTATCCGGTCGACCATTTCCAGGGTGCGGGTGTCGACCACGTCCACAGTATGATCGTGCTCATTGGTAAAGTAGTAGTAAGTGCCGTCCGCATGGACGGTGGCGCCATGGTTATGGGGTAGATCATTAATGTAGCCAACCTGCTCCATGGAGTCAGGATCGAATATGTAGACATCGGTTCCGGCGGAGTTGGTCTGCAGGATACGTATTGGACGATCAGTGATCTGGCTGACGGCATCCATCTGGTAGGTCTGCGCGGCAGCGTGCAGGCTGAGCATGCCAGCGACCAACAGGCCGCAATTGATAAGTCGTTTCACAGGGACCTCCGGTTCATTCTTATTAAACGAGTTTGTGTTGTATAGAGCGTACGTGATTGTTGTTCTTAGCGGTCGAAGATATCACCCCACAGGGAAGGTCGCAATGGTTATAAAATCAGCTGAATTCACCAGTATTGCGGCGGCTCGCCGCCGTTTTGAGTGTGTACTGGCATGGCTGTCCTGGTGATCTGGTACAGTTGATCTGATGCGACTAAAAGACCAGTTCAGCAACGAGGAAATCAAGGAATTCTGCAAACGCAGTAATGCACAGGCATGGTTTGCTGTGACGGTTAACCGGAGCATCATTATCGGTTCCTTCATCCTGGTCGCCCGGTGCCTTAACCCGGTGACAACCGCACTGGCGGTGGCCCTGCTGGATGGCTGGCAGCTGGGGCTCGGTGTGCTGATGCATGAGTGCGGGCACGGAACATTATTCAAGACGCGTTGCTTGAATCGAGTAGTGGGAAGCTGGTTGTGTGCTGGCGCGAACTGACTGGACGTAACACCTGGAATTTTCTGCGCACTACTTTAAGAGTCAATGAAGTAGTTACTGTGGTTGACAATGGAGAAAAACGTTTCGACTTGTTTCGGGTTTTCGCCGGTTTCACGTCACGCTCATCGTTAATGCAGTGATGCTGGTCCTATTGATGAGTTTTGGAATGGGACACCTGTACCTTTTATGGACAGTGGTTATAGATGGTGACCTAATACAGCATTTATGTGCTTTTTAGTCGCATCCGCAATCTGGCTAAACATGCGGCTAATCCAGACTTATTCAGTCCGTACCCGCTTCTGCACCCACGTACTACACTGGCACGCCGGTGGGAGCGTATGACATTCGCGCCTAACTGTGTCAATTACCGCCTGGAACACCATTTACTACCTTCAGTTCCAAAATATCGGCTTGCAGCATTTCATGCTGCCCTGCAAATGAAGGGGCTGTTGGAAGGAACTGATGTCACTGTCGCTTACCCGGCTCTGATGCGCAAGCTGGTATTGGAGCCGGCGATCAATTGATCCAGATCAGTTGCCGGGCAGTTTCGACTGGCGATCGTTACTGGTATTTGCCAATATCCCCGCGCCGAAAAGGGCGCTCAAGCGATGACAATTCGGGATGGATGCCTGAAATTGACTTTTACCGTTACAAAGAATTACAAATCAAAACTCTGAGGCCTGCTAACCGATTGAAATTACTATGGAAAATGAAAACAGGTTGTCGTATTGAACTTGCTTGTGGAAAACAGATTCGTTATCCTTCCGTTCCCGATCTGCGGCTGCCCTGAACCCTCCTGAACCCTGGGAAATCGCCGTCTGCTGTGGCCTGGGGGGCTGGCAGGCTTGGGATGCCTGGAGGCTTGCTCGAATGATTTGCAAGAGCAAGAGAGGAAGAGATAGTGCGTGCGTCGCCCTGAGTGCGCGAGCTGGTCGTATTAAGCTCCCATTAATAGAAACACAAGCAAAATTCACAGACATGATATCGAGAGAATCCAAGATGAGAACAACTAACCGACTGATTTCGTCACTCATCATCAGCGCAGGCGCTCTGACCTCAGCTCCACTGGTTTTAGGCCAGTCTGGCACCAGTGTGTATGAAGGTGATTGGCCGGAATATCACGGCAACGAATTTGCCCAGCGCTATTCACCGCTTGACCAGATCAACGCCGATAACGTTGGTTCGCTGGAAATTGCCTGGCAGTTTTCCACGGCAAATTTTGGACCTACTACCGACTTCAACAATCCGTCTACTCCTCTTGAGGTAGATGGTGTTTTGTACGCGAATATTGCCAGCACTCGTAACGTTGTAGCACTGGACGCGACCTCTGGACAGGTCTTATGGCTGTGGCGCCCCGATGAAGGCGAGCGATTTGATGAAGCACCACGTAAAGGCGCCGGACGCGGCGTTGCCTTCTGGAGCGACGGTGAAGAATCAAGGGTTATAGATGTTACTCCCGGTTACCACCTTGTATCACTGGACGCTGAAACTGGCATTCCTGATCCCAATTTTGGTGACAACGGTATAGTAGATCTGTTCGTCGGGCTGCGTAACGCTGACGACCCTAGATTTCCCTATCCCGATATTGGCCTCTCGGCTGCACCATTCGTCATGAACGACGTGATTGTAGTCGGTGCGGCTCACAGGGTTGGCATGCGACCGCGTTCCAAGTCCAATGTGAAGGGTGATATTCGCGGCTTTGATGTGCACACCGGCGAGCTTTTATGGACTTTTCGCACTATTCCCGAAAGAGGTGAGTACGGCTTTGAATCCTGGCTCGACGGCGGTATCGAATTCACCGGTAATGCGGGCGTCTGGGCGCCACTGTCAGGCGACCCGGAACTGGGCCATGTTTATTTGCCCGTAGAATCAGCCACCGGCGACCGCTACGGTGGTGATCGTCCAGGAGACAACCTGTTTTCAGACTCGATTGTGGCAGTGGATATTAAAACTGGTGAGCGTCAATGGCATTACCAGTTGACTCATCATGATATCTGGGACTGGGATATTCCCTCGGCGCCGGTACTGGCCGATTTACCGAATGGCCGTAAAATATTGATGTCAGTGACCAAGCAAAACTGGATTTATACTTTCGATAGAGAAACTGGTGAGCCGATCTGGCCTATAGAAGAGCGGCCTGTCCCAGCGGGTGATGTGCCAGGTGAATGGTACGCTCCCACTCAACCGTATCCTACGCGCCCTGCGCCGTTTGATAGACAGGGTTTCACTGAAGCGGACTTGATCGATTGGACACCGGAAATTCGTGCCTTGGCATTGGAAGCCATCGAAGGCTTTCGTCTCGCCCCAAGTGTGTATTCCCCCCCATCACTGGCGGATGACCCAGATGGAACGCGCGGCGTACTGACGTTGCCTTCTTCCACTGGTGGTGCCAACTGGGAAGGTGCTGCTATTGATCCGGAAACCGGTATTATCTATGTCCCTTCACGGACTGCCCTGGCAGTTATGTCGCTGGCCAAGGATGAGAATTCGGATCTAGATTACAGTGCATCGTTCGGTGTGCGCGTGCCCAGGGTACAAGGATTGGATATCGTCAAGCCGCCCTATGGCCGCGTCACAGCAATCGATATGAATTCCGGCGACCACTTGTGGATGATTGCGAATGCCGATACACCCGACCGTATTGCCAATCACGCTCTGCTGGAAGGTGTCGATTTGCCTCGCACTGGTGTACCAGCCCGTGCAGGTGTATTCGTTACCAAGACCTTGCTGTTCGTCGCAGAGGGTACTGGCGGCCCTGGGGTCAGCCCAATTTTCCGGGCTGTTGATAAGCAGACCGGTGACATTCTTGCAGAAATCGAACTGCCTAATCTTCAAACCGGTCTACCATTTACCTACGAGCATGATGGCACGCAATACATAGCCATGTTCGTCGGTGGCGGAGGCCAGCCTGCGGAGCTTGTGGCTTACGCTTTACCGTAATTTTTTAATCAGGAGTAAATATCATTATGAGAATCTTATCCAAAACACTGATGCTGGCGTCATTTCTGTTGGTAGTTACTCTGCCAGCACAAGCCGCTGAATGGGAACTCGATCCTGGGCAATCCATTGTGTATTTCAAATACTCTTACGGTGCCGAACCTTTCCAGGGTGAATTTCGAAATGTTCAGGCGACCTTTGACATCGATCCTCTGCGACCCAGCTCCTGTGACTTTCAAGTGACTATTCCGATTAATGATATCTACGTCGATTCTCCGGAAGTTCTGGATTACTTGCTGGATTATGAGCTTTTCGATGTGGATACCTGGCCGACCGCCACTTTCAAGGCTGAGAATTGTGCCGTGGAATCAGCTAATTCCTTTACTTCGGAAGGTACCTTGACCATCCGTGACCAGACCAATCCCATGGCTTTCCCGTTCAATCTGGATGTGGAGACCTGCGACGGACAGGTTTGTTTTCATCTGACCAGTGAAGTTACAATCCTGCGCTTGGATTACGGTGTCGGTCAGGGCTACTGGGCTAACACCGCTGAAGTCCCGAATGAAGTAACCATCGAAGTCGATGTTTACGCAATCCAGAAGTAAGTAAAAAGGTTAATTAGATAATGTCTAAACTATTTTCCAAGTTCGGTCGGCTCTTAACAATTCTGGCCTGTTCAGTATTGCTGATCTCCTGTGATCGTCTATTGACACCTGACCAGACCACCGATATTACGGAACTAAGGTCGGGAGCCTATACACTGGATACAGACCATGCGGCGCTGTTATTCAAAATAAACCACCTTGGTTTCTCGACCTTCCTTGGTCGTTTCACTGAGTTTGATGCAACGCTGGATTTTGATCCGGAGAACATCGAAAATTCAAGCATGGAAGTGATTGTCAACATGGCTTCCATCAATGTGAACCTGCCTGAGTTTGAGGAAGAGCTGCGCGGGGACAACTGGCTGGACACCGAAGCTTTTCCGCAGGCAGTGTATCGAACTACCGAGTTTGTGGAATTTGTCGATGATAGTACCTTCATCTTTGCTGGCGACCTGACGTTTCATGGTGTTACCGCTCCAGTAAATCTCGAGATCAGTTTTCACGGCGGCGGACGTAACTTCCTGACTCGCAGTTACACAGTCGGATTCTCTGCCAGTGCCAAGTTTCTTCGCTCAGATTTTGGTGTAGATCGCTTCACCAGCTTCGGCGTGGGTGACGAGATCGAACTGGAAATTCACGTTGAATTTATGGATGCTGGTTGATTTTCCAATCTCTATCCAGATTTTTCGGGCTCATCGGAACAGGTGAGCCCTTTCCTTTCTTCTGTTGTCCATTTTGTCTTAATCAATCGACCGATTTAATTGGGCTCCAACTCATTAGTTGTACTTGCAATCGTCACCTATAATTACGCCATTAGTAGGCGTGGCTAAACGATCTCGTTGTGCCATTTGGGAATTTTTTTCGCCGGTCCCGAAATTATGACTACACAAGGAATGTTGAGACCTCATGTGACAAAGTTGGTGGCGGTTTTTCGTTTCACTGATTTGGCAATTGTCGTTTCTCTGTATTGGTTGTTATCGCAGATCAACGGATTAGAGCTTGACCAGACCGATCGTCTATTTCTATTGGTCACGGTATTACTATTCCTTTTAGTGGGTGCTGGAAACCACCTCTATCGTTCCTGGCGCGTTGCATCAATAATCAGTGAAATTTCAAGCATTGCTCTGTCATGGATCATTACTTGTGTGATGCTTTCAATCGTTTCTATGCTGGTAGGACTAACCGATGTACTTTTACGCACCAATACCTTGTTTTGGGTGATTTTGGTTCCCTTTTTCCTTTCAGGTTGGCATGTAGCGATCCGCCTAATTTCGCGCGAATTCAGGAGACATGGATACAATACTCGTATCGTAGCTATAGTCGGTTGCACAGAATTGGGATTGCGGCTTGCGCGCAATACTGAGGATGCAGGCTGGATGGGATTCCGATTCGCTGGCTTTTTCGAGGATAGAAGGCCTGACAATAAGCGGATGCCACGCAACAGCAATTTTGGCTATCCAATCATTGGTGATATTAGTGAATTGGTGGAAAAGGCAAAAACTGGAGAAATAGACGTTGTTTACCTCGCTCTGCCCTTGAGCGCCGAGTCTCGCATTCGTGAAATAATTGCGGAACTATCTGATACTACCACTGCTGTATATCTGGCTCAGGACTTTACGATGTATCAGCTTCTTAGCGGGCAACGGGTGATGCTTGGTGATGTGCATATGCTGACTGTAAATGAAAGTCCGTTTTATGGCATTGACGGTTGGGTTAAAAGGTTTGAAGACATTGTCCTTTGTATTCCTATAATACTGACTATTGCAATACCCTGTTTGCTTATATCCATTTTGATAAAACTCGATTCCCCGGGGCCTGTGCTTTTTAAACAGATTCGATATGGATTGTATGGGAAAGGATTCGAGATATGGAAGTTCCGGAGTATGTACCTTGAAAATGGAGATAGGACAGTACCTCAAGCTACCAGGAACGATCCCCGGGTTACCAAGCTGGGTAAATTCCTGCGCAAAACTTCACTTGACGAGTTACCGCAGTTTTTCAATGTGCTGGCAGGGTCCATGTCAATTGTTGGCCCTCGGCCCCATGCGGTCCCACATAACGAATTCTATCGTAAAGAGATTGACCGATACATGCTGAGACATACTGTGAAACCCGGCATAACCGGTTGGGCTCAGGTGAATGGGTATCGGGGAGAAACAAGCACTTTGGACAAGATGGAAAAGAGAATTGAGCATGACCTATTCTACATACGGAACTGGTCTATTTTGCTCGATTTGCGCATAATTTTTATGACAATTCTGGGTGTGTTCAGAAACGATAACGTTTATTGATTACCCGTACTCGCGTGAGATGGTTTTGTTCAGCGACCCAATTAAAAATATTCACCAAAAGTCGAGCTTGATTTCCTTAATTGGCGTTTTTGTAGCAATTGCAACGTTGTGGTTATCCACAAGACTGAACAGGTGAAATGCCCACGTCCCAATATCTTGTTTAACTGGTGATCCTGTTAGACTCCCATCAACCAGGTCGAATGATATTTCCTTCGGATCGATGGTCAGACCCCTGCCAAGAGCCTTGAGGTAGGCTTCTTTTAAGGTCCAAAGCGCAAGAAAGCTTATGGCGTGTATATTTTCGGGAAGTGACACGTATTGTGATGTTTCGCTTGGCGACAAAAATCCAAGCTTACGGCAGTCTGTCTCGAAAATATCCTCTCGATGCTTTTCTATGTCCGCTCCAACAGCAGTCTTCGCCAAGGCAATAATTGCTGTATCCGCAGAGCTCGATGTGTTGAATTCAAGTGGAAACCCAATCAGGTGGGGCTTGCCCTTTGAGTCTCGTTCAATCGTAATATTTTCTGCCTTGGTGTCAGTGTACTGAGCGAGTATGTGGCGATAGGCAAACCAGCGGTTTATGTAGCGGATTCTGTGAGTATTAAACCTGAAACGACTTGCTCTATCCTGTTCCGTTTTGCTCAGTGTTTCAAGGCGTTGTTTCGACAAGTTTTCTTTTTCAGCAAGATCAATAATCCAGACATGAATTGATTCCCGATTTATAGCAATTGGATTATTCGACATCGTCATAAGCACAGGGCTTGATTAATCGCTGCAACTATTTGAACTCGAGATGCTTGCAGGTAAAAGTGGTCACCTGGCAATTTGATCAGGTTAAATCCGGCATCCGTATACTGCTGCCACAGTTGCATTTCACGCTCGGTCAGGCAGATATCGCTGATTCCCTGTAGAGCCGTTAAAGGGCAGGAAAACTTGATCGGATTTGGTCTTTGGTGAGATTCAACGAGCTGAATATCCGCGCGAATAGTATCCAGCATAAGCTTGGTAAGCTCCAGTTGCTCTGATGATTCTTCTATCCCGTAGCGTATTTGTAATTGAACCAGTAATGCTTCGTTGTCCAGCATTCCTATTAAAGGTTTTTGCAGTGGCAGGTGTATTGGCACTTTACCTGATACAAAAATGTGTTCTGGAGGATTGCAGTTCGCTTCACTGCATAACCTTGCGGCAAGCTCAACCGCAATCAGGGCGCCCATGCTGTGCCCAAAAACAGCCCAGTTTTTTTCCGTTAGCGGTCTTGTAAGTTCAACAAGGTCTGTCAGCAGAGAGTTGATATTGTTCACTGGAGTTTCAGAGAAACGGTTTTCCCGTCCTGGTAATTGAACAGGTCGAATTTGTATTGCAGGTTGGAGTAGTTCCTGCCAATTGCTGAAGACAGATGCTCCGCCTCCAGCAAATGAAAAACAGATTAGCTGGATGGTCGCCTTTTCGTTGGCTCGGACGGGGAAAAGCCATTTTTCGGACGTTCTTGGAGGATACATTTACCTATACGACAAATTTTAACCAAAATGAGGGCCGACGCCCTTTTTCAGCAAAAGACTGATTCTGTCTTTCAGGCTGTCATTCCATTGGTTCTTACCGATGTCTGAAGGTCTCATGCGTAAACTTCGCAATCGGTCGTTAACCAATAGGATACGGCGGGTTCGCTGCTCTTTGGAAGTAAATACACTGACGGCATATGAGATATTAATACTTTCATCTGATTCAACCCAATGAGGCGCCATAGGGGGCTGGTATGTTGAGCTTCCAGGTTGCAGATTCATCGTGAATGCCCGATTCTGCCAGTGGTCCTCATACGGGAGTACGCATTTCTTGGTCTTTATCAGCCTCTCTCTGTAAATAGAAGGGAACAGTTCAAAGTCATTATTCGGATATATATGAAATTTTTTGGCTCCCCGGATCTGAAAAAGAAAGTTATGCTCAGGATCGGCGTGAAATGGAACAATGCAATTTGCGCAAGAGACGAACGCTGCCAGGGATGCCTCAGGTTTTTCGGTTATGCCGTTGTGTTGCAACACGGGAGTGATGAAATCCATAAAGCGATCGAGAAATTCCTGCAATTCGCCAGATACCAAATTGAGGTTGACACCAAGTACGTGCAGGTTTTCGCTCCTTAACCTTTCCTCAAGCGAAATTGTGCCATCTAGAATTGTTCTTGATGGATCACCGGCTCCAGCCGAATTTCCCGCCAGCCTCACGTAAAGGTTGTTTTCCGGCAGCTCTCTAAACATGGATTCGAAGTGATCGATTTCGGCAGGCAGGCGCTGAGTTTCAATCCATGGATGGTCAAGGGAAATGGGTTGATGTCCCCAGTTTTCAGATAGCTTTTCTGCATCACTTGGTAGCTTGTCGGTCATGGGTTACGATCCTGCAATGTCTAATTTATCCGCGACTCATCCATGCCAGCGAACGATCTATGCCTTCTTTGAGGCTCACTTTCAGCGAATAGAAGCGAAGCTGCGCCTCATTATCGCCGACTCGGTAGAATACGCCTTCTGGCTTGCTAGGATCATTGGTTATCTCGACATCGATGCCTGCACAATCCTGGACAGCTCTGGCCAATTCGAAGAAACTGGTAGCAACGCCGCTGGAGATGTTGATCGATTGGCCAGCTCGTAAATGGTTAACAGATTCCAGAACAAATTCAACAATATCATCTATATGAACAAAGTCGCGCACCTGGTCACCACTTCCCCAGATTACTATGGGATTTTCTCTATCCAGAATTCTTTTGCATATACGGGGGAAAGGATAAGAAAGGTCCTGGTCTTCACCGTAACCTGAGAAAGGTCTGTAGGAAAGAACGTTAATTCCGTACTTCTCTACACAACACTGCGCAAGGAATTCTGATGTCAGCTTTGACCAGCCATAGGTCATGTCAGGAACGCCGATGTCTTTGGAGAAATCGATCATTGATTCGGTCAAAAGCTGATGGTTTTCTCTTGTCTGGTATTGGGTCGGGTAGGCTGCGGAAGAACTGAAATTCAGGACAACCTTGGGCGCCGGCTCCAGTTTCGGTAGCCAGTTGAAAAACAGGGCGTCGATTGCCAGATCGGTCGCGACCTTTAAGGGATCACCCTCAATTGTCATTCTGCCACCTACAACTGCAGCCAGGTGCAGGATGATTTCAAAAGTTTCATTTGATTCAATGAAATAAGATCTGACGTCCTGATTAACGAATGTGAGATCGCCTTTCTTGTTTAGGAATGATGGCCACTCATCAGGGTGAAGTCCCGTAGAGAGGTCGTCGACTATCGTTACGGAATATCCTCTCGACAGGAGCTCTGCAGCAAAGTGTCTGCCTACAAATCCACACCCTCCAGTTATCAGTGCATTTCCCATAATTGCCTCTTTACTCTTTCAGTTGTGATTCATCTGGAGGTGCTGGCCGAAGTAACGTACTTTGTTTGCCTGGCGCAATTCCATGCAAGGAGTCAGGACATCTTGGAGTCGATCTCATCCAGTGCAGGAGGCTTGCTATCTCCGATTTCCATATATTTTGTGTAATTATTCCTGTACACAGGATCGAATATCCAATCCTTGAGACCGAGCAGGTAACCGGCTATGCAGCCCAGGTCGCGAGCGATTACAATGACGAATGTCATTGGAATATAAGACCACTTTTTCAGACCTCTGTCTATCTGCACTACCTTTATCAATCCGGTTCTCCAAAGATAGGCCAGTGCCAGAAGCAACAGTAGGGTAAAAGTCTGAATTGACCAGGGAAGCGCGAATAGTAATGCGGCGGCTACAAGGTAAATCAGTAATATCTTAAGAAATTCCTTGATCTTATAATGTGTTCTCGCATGACCGCGATAGTAGACCAACATCTGCTTGAAAATGTCGCCAGGTGTCTCACGCATATGGTGGCCCATCCTTACCTCTGGTACAAAATGGTAGGTCGGATTGAGCAGCATCATTTTGCGCCCGAATAGTTTGTCTTCGGCAGCTCTTAGCCAGCCCGGCATTCCACCGCAACGTTGCCACATTTCGCGGCTTACAGCCAGCCCCAGGGCGCCAGGAGGCTCGGGAGTTTCAGGAATCATTGGGATAATTTCCTCAATGTTCATTTTGGACACTCGACTATTCAGAAAATAGATGACAGCTGCAACGCAATGTTGGAAATCTGATTTAACTATTGGTTGATAAATACTTCCTATAAAGTCCAAATCATCGATTTCTTCGAATGGTTTTGCGGTCAATTCGATCCAGTCTTCCGAAATGATATTGCCGAAGTCCAGCAACACTAGAATGTCACCTGTGCATTCGGCAAAGGCCTCATTCCGTCCCGCGCCGGCAAAAACGCCAGGATTTTCCACAATGGTTATTTTGACGCCTTTGTCACGATAGCTTTCTACGATAGGAATTGTGTTGTCTGTACTTCCTCCGTCCGCAATGATTATCTCGTCGGGTAGTCTTGTTGACCTGAATACCGAGTCCAAGGTGATGGCCGCGGATTGTTCCTCGTTTAGTACGGGCATTAGCAGAGAAACTGGCTTTTTCATACTTGCATAAGTCCTGTAGTGATGAATATGTTTCCTAGTGACCCGGCAAAGTTTCAGGCGACAGTGACAGTCTGACGCCGCAACGGTTTCCTAAACGCCTGATGGATGTTGTATGCGCACGCGAATGCCATCTTCCTGTGAAATTTAACCCTGGGTATCTCATAGGGGTTTAAAGCTTCGCTGGCTATACCTGTGTTGGTTGTGAAGGCAAGTTGGCAGCCCGCCTCTTTGACGGCGTTAATGACGTCGTTTGTGTAATGTCGGTATGTCCCGTAAGGGTAAGCGAAGATCTTTACTTCCCTTCCGAGTTTCTCCGTGAGCTTTTGGGTTGCTTCGACAACTTCTGTTGATAAATCACCGGAACCTGCAAATCCAAGATTCATGTGGGAGGCGGTATGGCCGCCGATGTCAAATCCCTGTTCAGCTAATTCTCTTACCTGATCCCAGTTCATCATGGGAAATAATCTACCGGTATTCGGGCAAGCAACATCCAGTGCATAGGCGAGATTGCTTAGATGCGTGGTAATATTCTGGGGTGGAGTGTGCCTCATCGCAGCTGCTATCTGGGTCTGCGCCCGGTATTTTTCATTAAACGACCGCAAGCTTAATGTGGGCTGACATAACGATTGAGAAACCCAATCAGGTTCGATTTTTCCGATATTAATAAATGATGCCTTGCTCTCTCTGAACATATTAGAGAGTTGCTCCCACCAGAATAGTCGATCAGATCCTACGAAATCGTTAACTACGAAAAACCCGCCTGGAATTCCCATGGATTTAAGAATTGGCGCAGCGACTGAATAATTGTCCTCGTAACCATCATCGAAAGTTACAGCAAATCTCAGTCCGGGGATGCCCTGATAACGGGAAATTTCTGATGGCAACACTGGCTCGAAATGTTTCAGCATGAACTGCAGATGCGCCTTGAAGACATCCGCAGTTATGCCTTCCTCGTCAGCGAAGAGGTTTTTATTGTCCTCGGAAGTGGCTACTACCCGATGATAGTAGATCACAACAGTCATAGATCTACGCTCAGCGAATTTTCGCCAGCTGCTTTGGTATGTCCGCGCGTAGTAGTTCAGAGGGGAAAGTAGCTTGTAGATTTGCTGATTCATCCTGAATCTCGATTGCGGCATTATTGCGGCATTGCATTATTATAGGAGACGGGTGTCGAAGGGGCTCTGCTGATTGTGGTCAGATTCGGGCGCGCTATTATAGGTGAATCAACTTCACATATCCAATATACAGCGGGTGGTCTAAATACTGACAAAAAAGTATTGCTACCATACTTTAAACTATTGGAGCAATATTTTAGGATTGCCGTATAACTGACTGTGAACTATATCATATTCTTGATTCCCAATGGCATCGAAGAGCCTTTTAGCTGGTATAAATGCAGGGGGAAGGGGTGACCCTGTCGGGGGCTTGTTTTAAAATCAACCTGCGGGAATTTCAAGCGAATGATGAGGTTGGAATAGCTCGCCGGGATTCATCTCTATAGCCGTTGGCAGTTACCCTAATGGGGCTTGATCAAATTAACCATTGCTTAATGTTAATGACGTTAGGCGTGGGTGCAAGCGCAAGTATTTCAGGCAAATTTTCCCCGACCAGTTAGGGTGCTTCAATTTCCTGGTGAACGCGAAGCGTCTTTAGCGATATTCGAACGTGTATTAGTGTAACCCTAGAATAGGGATGTCCGGAGAAGTGGTAGAAAATGACAAGTGTTTCCCAAGAAACTGATGCGATTCGGCAAGTTCTGGAATCAACCCCCTATATTTCTGACTATAGGCTTATTTCAAGGTCGTCGCAAACCGGTAGCCAGCTCGTCCTGGCTTATGTAGTTCCAGCCAGTCTCTATTCTCAGGAAAAGCTTGAAAGCGAACTGTATTCGGTACCCTGCCTGTCCAGTTCCAATGTCTTCCTGATTCCTCTGAGTGCAGTGCCTCGAAATAAGCAGGGAGACTGGGATGAAGCTTGCCTTACGACAATTCCGGCGATCGGCGAAAAGCTTTTTGAGACGCTTGAAGAGAAGGCGATCAGAGAGCCTGGAATTAGATCAGCTGTAGTGATCCAGGAGCTAGTCGAGCAGCCTGCGAGGCTGCATTTATCCGATGTACTGCCAGACTATGAACAGAGACAGCAGCAAGATGCCGAGCGGCCAGATTTCCAGGTGCCCTCATTATCCGAGAACAGTTCCCCGGCAAGTGATGTTTCGCCCAGGAACCCTGCTCTGAGCGAAGGCCGGAATCTAATCATCCCCGAAGGAGCGCCAGCTGTTCTACCACAAATGTTGTCAAGGGCGGCTGATATTGGCTCGCGCGACGCCCTTATTTTCCACCATGCTGAAAATTCTACCTCATCCGTTAGCTATGCTGAGCTTCGCGACCAGGCAATCGAGCTTCTGCGGGGGTTTTCTGGGGCCGGCTTGAAGCCCGGATCACCGGTGATCTTCCAGATAGCCGACAATCGCGAATTCCTGCAAGCATTCTGGGCTTGCGTACTCGGGGGCATGATCCCGGTTCCAATGTCACTGATTACTGATAGTGGTTCCAAGGAGCTCGAGCGCTTTGAGGGTATATGGAAATCCCTTGAATGTGCCCCAGTTCTGAGCAGTGGTTCTCAGACTGAAGTGCTGGTCAACCTGCTTAAGCCTCTGCAATCGGCAGGATTGAAAATTATAGATCTGCACGGACTAGGTAGTGATGAAACAGGAAAGGTGGAGCTGCATCAGGTTGAACCGGATGACATCGCTTTGATCATGTTAACCTCGGGAAGTACGGGTGTACCTAAAGGCGTACCGCTTACGCACAGGAATCTTATTTCCAGATCCATTGCATCTGTTCAATTACATGGCTTCGACAGGTCTATGGTGACCCTGAACTGGATGCCATTGGATCACGTGGCAGGGTTAATCTATTTCCATCTGCGTGATCTGTATCTTGGATGTAAGCAAATTCATGTTCAAGCTGATGTGGTGCTTGGAAATCCAACATTCTGGCTGGATTTGCTCGAGACTCACCAAGTTAATGTTACGTTCGCTCCAAATTTTGCGTTTGGCCTGGTTTGTAAGGATGAGGAACTGATACTCCGGAGTCACTGGGATCTTTCTAGTGTGCAGCTGATCCTAAACGGGGGTGAGTCGATCGTCGCAGCGACAGCAAGGAAGTTTCTGATTTTGATGTCGAGGCATGGTCTTTCCGCTGACGTGATGTGTCCTGCGTGGGGAATGTCAGAGGTCTCGTCCGGGATTACCTATGCGACCGATTTCAGCTTGGATACAACGTCTGACGAAGACGCCTATGTTGAGGTGGGTTTCCCCATTCCGGGAGACAGTCTTAGGATTGTTGATGATGACGATTGCCTGCTGCGTGAAGGAGAGATCGGAAGGCTTCAAGTGCGAGGAGCAACAGTTTTCAGCGGGTATTTTGGCGTAGAAGACTCTGGAAGTGAGGTCTTTACCAAAGATGGCTGGTTCATTACCGGTGATCTTGGGCTGTTAAAAAATGGCAGCCTGACTATCACAGGGCGTGAGAAAGACATCATTATTATCAACGGCGTTAACTATTCGGGCCCTCGTATTGAGTCGAGTGTCGAAAAAATCGATGGAGTAGTAGCCTCTTTTACCGCAGCGGTGGCGTTACCAGATGTGGATGGCGATGGATCAGAATGCCTGGGGATCTTCTTTTCAGCGATAAACGATGATGATCGTTCATTAAAAGTGCTGGCTAAGAAAATCAGGGATCAGGTTGTTCGAGATGAAGGTATCGCTCCTTCCTATCTTGTTCCTCTGCCTATGTCGGAAATTCACAAGACATCAATAGGGAAAATTCAGCGACCACAACTGTCAAAACGATTCGTGAGTGGGGATTTCCAGTCGATTACTAAGAAGATGGACCTTTTGATGGGTAACAGCAACACTTTACCCGCTTGGTTCCTGTTGCCAGACTGGCAAGCGAAATCTCTCTCAGCTACCACAAAACAAGGCATTTCCGCAGACAGCTGCGTCGTTGTGGTTACTTCACCTGGGGATCATGTGTGCAGTGCAGTTCTTCAAAAAATGGAAGATCTCGGAATAGGTTCGATTCGGGTGGAACACGCTGAACGATTCGAGGTCATATCAGAGGACCACTATAAGCTGAATTCGGAATCAGAGCAGGATTATCGCTTGTTGTTCAGTTCATTGAGAGGCGCCCGCAAAATTCCCACGCACTTTATTTATGACTATCAGTCCGATGACTTTCGCAGTCAAACCGGAAGCAGTGACTGCAGCCTGTTGGCCTGCACCAGGTTTGTGACTGCTTCGAAAGTTCTGATCGAAGAAAGTCATCCAGAAGATACCCCGGTCAAGGCTATAGTTATAAATCGCTATTGGAGTGGAAACGGAAATAGACGCTATGGAGATTTCGTCCAAGCACCCGTTACGGGTCTTGTTAAATCGATCGTTCAAGAGCAGACCACGATAAAGTGTGCCAGTCTTGATATTGGCGGAAGCGACATTATGTCTGCTGCCGATCACATAGTAAATGAATTGACTGGTAACCTTCCTGACCCGGAAGTGGCTATTCGATCCGGTCAAAGAATTGTCCCCGGTCTGCGTCCAGTTACATTTGAGCCCGATAGAGCCACCGGCAGGCTCAGGAAGCGAGGATGGTATCTGGTAAGCGGCGGCCTTGGAGGAGTCGGCCTGGTTCTGATAGCCCATTTTTTAAGGCAATTTCAGGCAAATATCATCATTACGGGGCGGGGGCCTGTAACTGCGGGTTCTGTACGTGGTGAAAGCTTTGAAGAATTATCAAGCTTGCCGGGGTCGGTACACTATATTGACAGTGACCTTGGCAGCGTCGATTCACTACGTCGTGCCATCCTGGAACTATCAGGTTCGGAATCTCTTGAACTGAATGGAATTTTCCATCTCGCCGGCAATTATCATGAATTACCTGTGATTGAAGAGAGTGCTGAATCCCTTGATGATATGCTGATGGTAAAAATGAGGGGCGCCCTCACGCTACTCGCATTAATTGAAGGTAATTCGGACGCTTTCTTCGTGGGTTTTTCGTCTGTAAGCAGCCTGTTTGGTGGTGCTACTGTTGGTGGATATAGCGCCGCAAATACGTTTTTAGACAGGCTTGCTTTGCAGGGAGAATCGTCGAACCAGATATATTCTATAAATTGGGCAACCTGGCGCGATACTGGAATAAGTCAAAGCTTTAAACTAAAAGAACCTTTGCTGGCGTCCGGTTACATGGAAATGTCCGTCGAGCAGGCATTGCAAAGCCTGGATGTTATTCTCAGCCAACCTCCTGGCCAGTATGTCGTGGGATTGGATATCAACAACGTAAACATACGCTCACGATTAACAAAAGTTTACCCAATGAGCGTTCTGACCTGTGTTTGCGAATTAGAACAAGGTCGAGATTTGGCGCCGCTTCGAAAGATCAATGCGGAAGATGAATTTGGAGTGAAGTGCTCTGCGAATGTAGTTGTCATTCCACATCTCCCGGTACGTGATGATGGTTCAATCGATCGTCAGGCGGTGAAAAGCATGTTTGCGCCGGAGTCCTCGCAGATTGTCCGGCCTTCCACATCTACGGAAACAAAGCTGGCTGCGATCTGGCAAAAAATACTCGGACTTGACGAAATCAGTATTAACTGGAGCTTTTTTGAGCTGGGTGGCCAGTCGCTGTTGGCCAACCAACTGAACTCTGAAATAGTCAAGGAATTTCAGGTTGAATGGTCGTTAAGAACAATCTTTGAATTCCCAACGATCAAGGAACAGGCCAGTCGAATCGACCAGTCAGGAAAAGAGGTTGATCCCATCGTTGAGGTAATGCGCGCAAGTGACACGGGAACTGAAAAACTTCCACTTTCGTCGGCCCAGAAGAGAATGTGGTTCATGGATCAGTTCAGTCCTACGCACCATATGTACAACATTTCTGCTGCGTTGACCATTGCCGGCGACGTGGAAGTTAATTACTTGATCGATAGTGTTCAAGTTGTGGTCGACAGGCATGAAGCGCTGCGTACAATTTTTATAGCTCAGGAAGGTCAGCCGGTCCAAGTTATCAAGGATTCGATAACCATACCGGTGCCAGTCATGGACCTGAGTCAAATGTCGGCGAACGAACGTAAATCCAGACTCCAGGAAATTGAGAAAAAGGAAGCCGCAAAGGCGTTTGACCTGGAACAAGGGCCGCTGATTCGGGTAAACCTGCTCTGTACTGCACCACAGGAATGCGTCTTGATGTTGACCATGCATCACATCATATCCGATGGCTGGTCCCTGCAGGTGTTTTTTGACGACCTTGTTGATTGCTATCAATCACTTCAGTCAGGAAACCCACCCAGGTTACCAGCTCTAAAGTATCAGTATTCCGACTATACGCGATGGCAGAATAAATGGCAGGAAAGCGAGGACTTTGATGCCAAATGTGAGTTCTGGCTCGATAAACTTCAAGGAGTAAGGGCCGGTCTTGAATTGCCGGTGGACAAGCCACGACCGGAAATTCAATCCTTTCGAGGAAGTCGCCACGTCGTGGAGTTATCGCAGGAGTTGTCTGAGCAACTCAAGACATTCAGTAAACAGCAAGGCGTATCACTTTACATGGTGCTGTTAACGGCCTACGAAATACTCTTGTTTCGTCGTTCGCGTCAGGAAGATATTGTTATTGGTACAGTAACAGCAAATAGAGATCGTGCTGAACTCAGCAACCTGGTTGGATTCTTTGTCAATGTTTTTGTTCTCAGAACCACTCTTGACGGCAACGCCAGCTGTCTTGACACACTGGAAGCAATTAAAAGTACGACCCTGGAAGCCTATGATTACATGGATGTACCGTTTGAAGTTCTAGTTGAGAAGCTTCATCCAACCCGTGATTTAAGCCGAGCTCCGGTGTTTCAGATAGCTTTTGATTTGCGGGATTCGTTCCTGACGAAATCACCGATGCCGGGAGTAGAACTGGTGTTGATGGAGCCGGAGCTTGAAATTTCCAAATATGATCTGCATCTAACGCTTGAAGAGCGGGAAGAAGGATTGAAAGCAATTTGGGAATATGCGACCGACCTGTTTGAGTACGAAACGATAGTAGAATTAGCCAATCAATATGAAACCCTGCTACGGAGTTTTCTGGCGAACCCGCTCCGAGCTATATCAACAGTATCCCTGATTCCTGAGCATGAATTGCAGCACCATATTGAGGCTTGCCGGGGGCAGACACGAGAAGAGTATCTGGAAGACGAAAGTGTGGTGTCACTTGTAGAACGACAGGCAGAAAGATTTCCAGATAAAACTGCTGTTGATTTGTCAGGCATGGCTTTCACTTATCGCGAGCTGGATGAAAGATCTAACAAGCTGGCTAGGTATCTTCGGGATCAAGGAGTCAGACAGGGAAACCTCGTAGCGATATCTCTTGATCGAAGCCTGGAAATGGTTGTTGCGATTCTGGGAGTGATGAAATCTGGCGCCGCCTACGTGCCAATTGACCCCGCATATCCTCACGACCGGATTGCTTTCATACTGCAACAGATTGAACCACCGCTTCTGCTAACTCAGGCAAAACTGGCAGAAAATTTCAGTTCGTTCGACATCAAATCACTTGAATTGGATAGCGGTTGGGCTGAAGTGAATGACTTTCCTGGTGCTTCGCCAGGAGTGACGTTATTACCGCAAGACCTGGCATATGCGATTTTCACTTCTGGCTCTACGGGTCAGCCAAAAGGGGTTCTGTTGGAGCATCGGGGTCTGGTGAACCTGACACACAGTCAGATAGAAGCGTTTAAAATCTCCTCGGAAAGCCGAGTCCTCCAGTTTGCGAGTTTTGGCTTTGATGCTTCTGTATCTGAGATTTTTACAGCATTGGCTGCGGGTGCGACACTTTGCCTTGGGAGCAAGGAAGAATTATTGCCTGGTACTGACCTGGTTAACTTTATCAATAGAAATCGTATTTCAGTGGTGACTTTGCCTCCTTCAGTGTTGCGAGTGTTGCCCGAATCGGAACTTCCGACGCTCAGGACTTTAGTAAGTGCCGGTGAGGCATGCAGTTCGGAATTAGTTAGTAAATGGGCGACGAATAGAACATTTATTAACGCCTATGGTCCTACGGAGACGACAGTGTGTGCCACGCTAGGCGAAGTTGAGCCGGACCCACTGGGAAGAATGCCGGACATTGGTTACCCACTAGCGAATTTTGCAGTATACATATTAGATGAATCGCTGCATCCTGTGCCTTCCGGGGTTGTAGGCGAACTGTGTGTGGCAGGAGTAGGGATTGCGCGGGGCTATCTGGGTCCACAGGAGCTTACGGCAGAGAAGTTTGTGCATAACCCTAATGATACCGGAACCTATTCCCGGTTGTACAAAACCGGTGATTTAGGCGTGCGCAAAAAAGATGGCAGGATTGAATACATTGGGCGAAAAGACAATCAAATCAAGTTGAGAGGATTCAGGATTGAACTAGGTGAAATAGAGCATATCCTTCGGAACAGCCCTGATGTGCATGATGCAGTCGTGATGCTTAGAGAAGACAGGCCAGGAGACAAGAAGCTGGTTAGTTATATTGTCTCCGAAGGTGTGGGAAAGGAATTCGGGCGGAGAGGTGGATCTGAACCTGACGTTTCGAACAAGCTTGAGCTTTGGCCGTCTATAGCAGAGTTTTTTGTCTATGATGAGCTAATTTATTACGCAATGACTCATGATGAGATTCGTAACGATAGCTACAAGGTCGCGATTAACAAGTTAGTTAGAGACAAGGTAGTTCTCGATATAGGAACCGGTCGTGATGCGATTCTTTCCAGATTTTGTGTGGAAGCGGGTGCCAGAAAGGTATATGCGATCGAGTTGTTGGAAGAATCATACCAAGGTGCGAAGAGCACAATCGAAGAGCTGGGACTGCAGGACAAGATCGAACTGATTTATGGTGATGCTACGCAAGTTCAGCTGCCCGAAAAAATTGATGTTTGCGTATCAGAAATAGTTGGGGCGATTGGGGGATCGGAAGGTGCGGCTGCTATTATCAATGATGCCTGGCGCTTTATGAAAGAATCAGGCCGCATGATTCCCAGTAGAAGCACTACTCTTATTGCAGGTGTGAACCTGCCTCAGGACTTCCTTGCCACTCCTCGTTTTTCAGAGCTTACAGGTCATTACGTCAAGCAGATCTTTGAACAGGTGGGCTATAAATTTGATTTGCGCCTTAGCGTTAGAAATTTGTCGCGAGACTACTTGATTTCTTCGGAAGATGTTTTTGAGGATCTGGATTACAATCAGCAGATTGAGCTTGAGAGTAGGCACAACATCAACCTGAAAATCTCTAAGGACGGTGTAATAGACGGATTTCTGGTGTGGCTGACACTGGAAACCATAGAGGGGGAGTCGTTCGATATTCTCGATAACGAATTTTGCTGGTTACCTGTATTCTTGCCCGTGTTCGAGCCTCCCGTAGAAGTCCGGAGAAGCGATCGAATCAAAGCGACTGTTGTACGGACGGTCTGTGAAAACGGATTGAATCCAGATTTCAATATTCGCGGAGTACTGGAAAGAACGGGTCAAAAAGACGTTGAGTTTAATTTTACAAGCTATCATAACCGCAAGGAGTTCAGGAGCACGCGTTTCTATCAACGCCTTTTTGAAAATGACAGCATCAATATTGAAGTAGCAGAAGATCCGCATGTATTGCAGTCGCGAATACGCGGGTTCCTTGCAAAGCGCCTTCCGGATTATATGCAGCCAAACGTTATCGTAACATTAGACAGTCTTCCGCTAAATCCAAGTGGAAAGATCGATCGAGACAAATTACCTGCCCCGGACGCTTCTGCGGTTGATCAACTGACGGAAGCCCGGGTTCCTGCATCTCGGATGGAGCAGGAAATTTCCTCAATCTGGAAGCGTGTTCTGACTCTTGAAGTCGTCGAAGCCGATCAGAATTTTTTCGACATTGGAGGTGATTCGTTGAAGATGGCCGAGGTGCAAAATGGTCTGTTGGAACTGACCGGTCGAAATATTGGATTGGTTGAATTGTTTCAGTACCCAACTATTAGCGCGCTTGCGTCACACTTGGAAACTGACCCGAATGCAGATCAATCAGAAGGTACTCAAGCTGATGTCGCACGCCAGAGGTCAGGAAGTGGCAGGCAAAGGATGCTTGATCTGGCCAAACGTCAGCAGGCGATCAGAAAACGTCCCGGGCAGTAATTATGGACGGCAACCAATACAGTGGATTTGAAATAGCCGTAATCGGAATGAGCGGCCGGTTCCCGGGTGCTGCAACTCTCGAACAATTCTGGGAAAACCTTAACAATGGCGTTGAATCAATTCGATTTTTCAGCCTTACTGAACTGGCAGAGCTTGGGCGAGACAGTTCAACATTAAGCTCGCCTAATTTCGTGCCTGCCCACGGTGTGCTCGATGACTTCGATTTGTTTGACTCGGACTATTTTGGGTTTTCTCCATGGGAGGCCGACGTGCTGGATCCTCAGCACAGGATTTTTCTCGAATGTGCATCTGCGGCGCTGGAAAATTCAGGTTACGATCCGCAAAAATATTCGGGCCTTATCGGTGTATTTGCTGGCGCCAGCGTGGATAACTACCTTTATCGACATGTATTGACCAGTAATCGAATCAGTAACCCAATCCAGCATTATCAGGCTAACTATCTAAACCAGGTTGACTTTTTAACGTCTCGAGTCAGTTATAAGCTGGGATTGCGAGGTCCAAGTTTCACTATCCAGTCAGCTTGCTCAACATCCCTGATTGCAGTACACCAGGCTTGCCAGCAGCTATTGAGCGGATCTTGTGACATGGCGCTGGCGGGTGGTGTTTCTCTTACGCTGCCAGAAAACTGGGGGTATCTGTATGAAGAAGGCATGATAATGTCCCCGGATGGTCACTGCCGGGCTTTTGATGAAGAGGCCAAAGGAGTGCTGAAGGGAGACGGTGTTGGTGTTGTGGTGTTGAAAAGGTTGGCCGATGCACTCGACGATGGGGACGAAATCGATGCGGTAATTCTTGGGTCTGCTTCCAACAACGATGGTGACGTCAAAGTTGGGTACTCGGCGCCAGGAATCAATGGACAGATCGATGTGATCAGGGCGGCCATGATGATGGCTGATGTGAACGCAGACACAATTGATTACGTTGAAGCCCACGGTACCGGTACCCCGGTTGGGGACCCGATTGAGATATCAGCGCTCACGCAGGTGTATCAAGAGGAAACCAGTCGGACCAATTTCTGCGGTATTGGATCCGTGAAATCAAATATCGGACATCTAGATGCTGCGGCAGGGATTGCCGGATTTATCAAGACAGTCCTTTCCGTGAAGAATAGAACTTTGCCAGCGACCGTCAATTTTAATCGAACCAATCCCAAGATCGATTTCAAAAACAGCCCGTTTTATGTCAACGATCGGAGCAAGTCCTGGCAGTCGCAAAATGGACCAAGAAGAGCAGGAGTCAGCTCATTTGGTATTGGTGGCAGTAATGCCCATGTCATTATCGAGGAAGCACCGGAAATCTCACCGAGAACAAACGATCAACCAGGGTATAGGATTTTTCCAGTCTCTGCCAAAGATGAAGATGCCCTGGCCAGGCTGTCTGAAAATTTAAAAAATTACATTGTCGCGTATCCTGAGCTTTGTCTTGCTGATATTGCTCATACATTGCAAGGAGGACGACAGTACAACAAGTGGCGTCGTATTTTGATCGCGGACAGTCGTGACATGCTAATTAGCGCTTTCGACACTGTTGACAGTGTCAGCCCGACAGGGCAGGCGATGGCAGCAGTTGATAAAGTTGTTTTTCTATTTTCTGGTCAGGGGTCACAGTATCTTCACATGGGTCGTGACCTGTATGAAACAGAACCCGAGTTTCGGGCGGATATTGACAGCTGTGCAGAAATCTTAAAAAGTTTTCTGGGCGTAGACATACGCGAAATAGTTTACCCGGTGAAAGAGCGACCCAAAGATCAATTGACCGAAGAGCTGCAACAAACGGCCAACGCTCAGCCAGCGATATTTGTAATTGAATATGCGATGGCCCGTCACTGGATTCGACGGGGAGTCGTGCCAGATACGGTGATCGGACATAGCCTGGGAGAACTTTGTGCCGCCTGTCTGGCTGGCATCTTTTCTCTAGAGGATGCGCTTGAGTTAGTGGCCGTACGAGGCCGGGCGATGCAGCAGATGGCGCCTGGTGTCATGTCGGCTGTACCGCTGTCAGAAGATTCAATCAGTGCCTATCTTGATAGTCAAGTGTCGTTGGCTGCTGTCAATACACCGTCGTTATGCGTGATTTCCGGACCCGAGAGTGCAGTGGCTGCCGTGGAGGCGCGTATAGTTGTGGAACATAATGTCGAAGTACAGCGTCTACATACCTCACATGCTTTTCATTCTGAGATGATGGCGTCCGCGGAGAAGCCATTCCATGAAGTGTTGTCTCGCTGTCAAAAGAATCCTCCACGGCTGGAAATAATCTCTACCGTAACGGGAGCTGTTCTGGGTGATGGGGAAGTACAGGAGAATGACTACTGGCTTAGAAACTTCCGCAGTACGGTCAGGTTTGCCGATGCCGTGGGTAAACTTCAGCAGCCTTCGCTGTTCATCGAAGTTGGTCCTGGCAAGACATTGGTAAACCTGGCCAAAAAACAGGAAAAGAAGCCGGGCTTCTGCAGATATGTGTCTTCGCTACGTCACCCTAATCTATCTACTAACGACCGCCAGTTTTGGTACTTGTCGTTCGGAAAAGTATGGCTGGCCGGCAAATCAGTGCGCTGGGAGGTCTTGTCGGATGCCGAGCCAAGGAATCGTATTCATCTACCAGGCTATCCGTTTAAGCGCAAGCGGCACTGGATAGAACCAGGCACGGTGAGTTCCGTTCAGGTTGCGTATAAAGACAGGAATAAGCGACAAGATCTGGAAGACTGGTTCTACATGCCCACCTGGCAGCGCGTTGCAAAGCCAGTCGCCTCACGTCCACAGCGGAAATATAGCTGGATAGTATTCAAGGATAGTGGGGAAATTGCCAGCCAATTGGGATTCAGGTTGAGAGGAGCAGGTAACACTATCATCGAAGTTGAATCTGGTTCTCGATACGAGCGCAATGCAAATCATTTTCGCCTCCGCCCCGATAGTTCAGAGGATTTTGTGGAGATGATCAAGGCGTTAGAAGCCGAAGGAAATCTTCCGGACCGGATAATTCATTGCGGTCTTGCTGATTCGGATGGCAAGCCGACCGACAACTTCTGGGCGTTATTCTTTCTTGTCCGGGCTTTACAGTACTGCGGAGTCGATTTGACGATATCTCTAATCGCTATAGCGACTCAAAGCCAGGTAGTCCTGGGCAATGAAAACATTGAACCAGCAAAGAATACGATACTCGGACTGCTTCGTGTGCTCCCTGCTGAGATGCCATGGGTTAGTACTAGATATATTGATCTCCAACTCGAGCATACCGGCCAGTCTCTTTCTGACCGTGATCTCGAGCTATTGTATTTGGATATAGTGGCCGATGTTGGCTCAGGATTTCTGCTTGCGATTCGCAACGGATTCCTTTGGAAAAACTGTCTTGAGAAGATAGAGGTGCCTCCTGTTGAGACTGACCCGAGATATCTCAAACAAGAGGGCACCTATCTTATCACCGGTGGCCTTGGAGGAGTTGGGCTACTTATTGCCGAATTTCTGGCCGAAAAAACGAAAGCCAATCTGGTTCTTGTTGGTCGAGACGCAGGTGCTCTATCAACTTATTCCGAGGAAAAACTGGAACAGATCGCACGCAACGCAAATGGACTGCAGCTTGTTAGTGCTGATGTAGTTGACCCGGTGGCGATGGAGAAGGTTTTTAAGCAGGCAGTTTCGAAATTTGGAAGCCTGGATGGCGTATTCCATGCAGCTGGTATTCCTGGCGGCGGTATAATTGCCAATCAGAATAGATCACGAATTGAAGAAGTATGGAACTCCAAGACAAAGGGAGCCGACGTCATTTGTCGGTTTGCAAATGATTTTGCCGCAGATTTTGTCGTACTGTTTTCATCGTTAACATCCTTTGTCGGGTTTCCCGGCAGGCTGGACTACACTGCAGCAAATCTGTACCTGGACGCGGTCGCTCAAAAAGCCAGTGTCGTGGGTAGAATGCCTGTATTCTCGATCAATTGGGATACGTGGAATGGTGTGGGGATGGCAGCGTCGGATGAGTCGCAGGCTGGGGAAATAACCGACCGCATTGAACCTGAAGACGGTATCGAAATACTACGGCGTATTCTGGATCAACGAGAACCACAGATTATTGTTTCAACGCGGCTCCTTACCGATGTCACGGGTCAGCCAGATGATACGCGTCACGACCTGACTGAATCGGACGATACAGCTGTGTTCGAGAGCGCTGAATTCGAGCAGGCTGTTGTAAAAGTCGGCCACAGCAAGGACTCCGTAGAGAGTACGCTTTGTAGGATATGGCAGGAATTGCTTGGTTTGGACACAGTGAGTGTGACGGACAACTTCTTTGAGCTGGGAGGAGACTCTGTTGTAAGCATTCAGTTTGTTTCGAGAGCCAGGCAGGAAGGAATAAATCTTACTTCCAAGCAAATATTCGACCACCAGACCATTGCCGAACTGGCGCAAGCTGCAACACTGAGCGGAGCATTTCCGGGCGTGGATCCTGAAGACAAGTCGGGGAGTTTTCCGCTGTCACCCGTTCAGTCCTGGTTTTTTCAGCAGGATTTTGTAAATCCGGACCGATGGAACCTTGCCAGATGGGTTAGTTTGCCCGAGGACGTAGATGAGAAGCTGCTGTCCGAAGCCGCTCATGCTGTTGTTCAACGCTACGGTATCTTGCGAGTGCGGTTCGTAAACGACGACGGCAACTGGCAACAGGAAGTTACCAGTGAGCTTGATCCGGAGCTGTTTAAAGTTATTCTAGTCGATGGAAGTGACGAACCAGAATTGCAGGCCAACCTGGACGCAAGGGCAATTTCAGTGCAGGCCGACCTGAGTCTGGATACAGGTATACTGGTGAGGTTTGCGCTTTTCAGATCCCAGAAGGAACCTTCTGTAAGGCTCTTCGTTGCGGTTCATCATCTGGTTATCGATCTGCTTAGCCTGAACTTCATAATAGAAGATCTGCGGACAGCTTATAATAAGTTAAGCAGCGGCGAAGCGATTAGCCTACCTGAAGAGACCGCCTCGTTCAGAAAATGGTCAGAGACGCTTACCAGTTACATGTCAACTCCACAATCGGATGCCGTTGTCAAATACTGGCTGGAGTTTGCAAGCAGGCACATAGAACCCATTACCCGGAATTATCCTGCGGAGGAAAACACGGTAGCAAAAAGTGCGTATTGTAACCGGATTCTGGATCGGTCAGAAACAACCACGCTTATAAAGCGGGTCGCAACTGCACTGACAGCACAACTACAGGATGTCTTGCTGGCAGCGCTCGCATTGGGGCTGCAAAGGTGGAGCGGAAATGAAACCGTATGTATCGACGTAGAGGGGCACGGAAGAGACGGACTGGATGTAAATCTTGATGTGTCGCGATCGATTGGTTGGTTTACTTCGATTTATCCGTTGCTTGTCCAGGTTCCCGCGGATACAACCGTGAAAGATTGCCTGAAGCAAGTGCAGGCCGTACGCTCTTCACTTCCTGCGTCGGGCTTGGGTTACGGATTGGTCCGATATCTGCATCCTGATTATCAGTTTCGAAACGTATTGGAAACCGGGCCACGGGCCGAGATCGTGTTTCTGTTCCAGGGGCAAATTCCTCGGTCAAAACATGCTGATTCACCGTGGCAATTTTATCCTGGTATGGCTGCGGGCATGCGTGACGCCAAACAACAACGAACCCACTTGATAGAAGTTAACGTCTACGTTACAGAAACACTGAATATCGAAATCGGATACTGTACTGGAATTCACGAAGCATCCAGTATCAACGCGCTGGCAGACCAATATTTAGAGGCTTTGAGACAGTTTTGTACCATGGCCAGGGATCTGGAAAGTGCGGCGGGAAATGCACGAGAACTGGATCTGTCATTGCTGGACCTCAGCGAATCGGATAAAGCGGAATTGGTTAACTTGATAACAAGACACAGTAGCGATTAATCGGATTGAGTTAGTACATTGGAATTGGAAAACGTAGAAGATATTTACCCACTCTCACCATTGCAGCAGCTAATGCTGCTGCATTATCTGGGATCCTCCGATTCTGAGAAACAGATAGAGAGTATGGAGTTTACGCTGACAGGCAAGATCGATATCAACGAAATTCAATCTGCATGGAACACTGTCGTAAGCCAACATGCTGCCCTGCGTACGGAGTTTCACTGGAAAAAACTTTCCAAGCCTGTTCAGGTTGTGCGTCTCAATCTGGAAGGAATTCCGAGTGCGTCAAAATGTGTTCCCGGGAAGGATATCCCCGATCAGGTCAGGGAGTTTCGTGAGCGTAATCTGGCTTGCGGCGTTCAGCTAGACAATGCTCCCATCGTTCGTCTTTTCATGATTAGGACTTCTGAGGAAAGTGTCCACGTATTGATTACTTATCATCCTATAGTTCTTGATGGCTGGTCCATCGCCATAGTGTTAAGGGACTTTTTTACGATACTTCGAGGGGGTGAGTCTGACGGCGATGTCGGCAAAGGAAGATTTCGCAACTACATAGCGTGGCTACAAAACCGAAACTCAGCAGAGACGGAACAATGGTGGCGTAAACAGTTGTGTGGAATTGAACAGGTGACCCCAGTCTGGACCAGCAAGAAAGTCGATCATTCATTGGTGGGGAAAGACTATATTAGAATCAAACGGAATCTCGGAGAATCGCAAAGCAACGAATTAACAAGGCTCGCGAGGATTAATCGAACAACTCTGAACATGGCGGTACAGACTACCTGGGCGCTGTTGCTCGGTCATTATGCCGGATGCGAGCAGGTGGTAATAGGAACTGTGACTTCCGGACGGCCATCGGACCTGGATCATGTTGAATCCATGGTCGGAACCTTTATCAATAACTTACCTCTCAGTGTTAGTTGGTCTTCCCGGTCACGCGTGAAAGAAATTCTAAGAGAAGTACAAACCACCATCCTTGAACTGCAACGACATGGGTATGTGTCCCCGGCTGAGATCCAAGCCTGGAGCGATGTTGGAGATGCCGGACGCCTTTTTGAATCACTGGTTTTATTTCAGAATTTTCCGGTTGCCGGGACATTTTGGGATGACTCAGGTCGATTTGAAGTGGGGGGGCTGCAAAAAAATATAAGAACCAGCTTTCCGCTTTCACTGGTTTGTATTCCTCAAAAATCAATCGAGCTGGAACTAATTCTGGACAGTGCTCTATGGGACGAGCCTGCAGCTCAACGGATACTGGATGATTTTTTAAGGTTATTGACTGCGTGTTTGTCGAATCCAGAGTGGCCGATCATGCAGGCTCTCGAACTGGTGAGTCCACCGAGCGACGGTGACTTTTTCGTTTCAGCATTGGAGCGCGGTCAGCACGATGGCAAAGAGCCGGACCCTGACTTGGTTGAGCCAGCCAATGAGCTTGAAAGAGCAGTCGCTGATATTTGGAAAGATATCCTTGGGATTTCACGATTGGGTGTCTATGACGACTTTTTCGAGCTTGGTGGCGATTCCCTCAAGGCGCTCAGAATGATTTCAAGAATTCGTCAGAAGTTAGGAATAGAAATACAGGTCCATGATATCTTTAAGGCCCCCAACATATCCAAACTTTCGGATTCCTTACGAGCTGATATGAGTGATGGTAAAGATACCTTTGCGAGCAAGGAAGAGGAGTTACGCGCCAGGATTGACAAAATGACACCGGAGCAGATTAGCGAACTGCTAGAAAAAAAGCGCAGAGGAAAGCATCGGTAAAGTTTTATGCCAGAAGTAAATATCGAACCTGATCAACAAACGGAATGTATCAAATTACAAGCTTATGAGCTCTGAAGACGACAACAATCAGCTAACCAGCGACAAAGAAGCGTTGTTAGCTCTTCTCATGGAGGAAGATAGCGCGCCGTCTGTTGAGTATAGTCCGGCGGTCTTAAAGGTAGATAGGAGTAGGCCGTTGCCACTATCCTACGTGCAGGAGCGCATGTGGTTTCTGGAGCAGCTCGAGCCAGGCAGCTCGCTTTATAATTTTCACTCTAGCCTGGTTTTGACCGGTCCGCTGAATGCTGAGTTACTGATTTCGAGCCTGGAGATGGTAATTCGTCGCCACGAAGTATTGCGAGCGACATTTCATATGCAGGACGGGATACCGGTTCAGGTGATAGCTGATGAGGCCAAAATGGAATTTGCCGAAGTCGACCTGTCTTCAATGAGTGCCGGGCAGCAAAGTGCCCGGTTGACTGCACTATCAAACGAACAGGTGCGGATTCCATTTGATCTGGAATCAGGTCCACTCCTGAGAGTCTTGCTGGTAAAGTCAGGACCAGTAGAACACCATTTGTTAATTACCACTCATCACCTTGTGTTAGATGCATGGGGACTATCTATTCTGCTAAAGGATCTTACTGAAGTATACAGGTCTAAAATTCTTGGCACTGAGCCAGACCTTGTGCCAATTGAGTACCAGTATGTTGATATTGCCTATACCCAACGGCACCTTATGGAAAGTGGGCGTCAAAAAGAGCTTCTTGATTACTGGAAAACTCGCTTGACGGGGATAGAGGAACCCCTGGATTTGCCCAGTGACCGACCGAGACCGGATGTGCAGTCCATAGAAGGCGATCGTGTGTTATTCGATTTACCGGCAGAAAAGGCTGATCGATTGCGTGAGTTTAGTCGCGCACATAAGGTTACACCTTTTATGACCATGCTGGCGGTATTCAAAATTCTTCTCTACCGTTATACAGGGAAAACGGACCTGGTCGTCGGTGTTCCTGCAGCAGAACGCACCTTCGTTGAAGCGGAGCCGCTCGTAGGAGTGTTTGTTAACAATCTGGTTCTGCGTTCAGACTTGTCCGCTAAACCCGATTTCCTGACTTTTCTGGAGCAGGTGTCCGAAACCTGTCTCGAAGCCTTCACTCACCAGGCGCTACCTTTCGAGAAACTGGTCGGTGAAATGAAGTTGGCCCGTGATCTGTCGAGGAGTCCGCTGTTTCAGGTAATGTTCGTCTACATGAACGTGCCAGTATTCGATTTGGAGTTGGAAGGATTGAGTATAGAGCTCGAAGAATTTCACAGCGGTTCCTCTGAATGTGATTTGAGCCTGTATGTGAGAGATAGGGAGGACCATCAGCATCTTGAATGCTGGCTTGAATATAGTACCGCCCTGTTTGATCAATCGACGATACTCAGAATGAAGGTGCATTACCTGAATTTGCTGGATGACCTGCTGGCGTACCCGTCTAAAGAGATTTTGCATGCGTCCATGATTTCCAGCGAAGAAAGAAACTGGCTTACCAATTCACTGAATACCACCGCGTCGGAAATTCCGGACCTTCCAGTGTTTCAGGCCATCAGTATACAGTCGGCGGGAAAAGGCAGACAGAATGCGGTTTGTTGTGAAAACGACGAGCTGACCTATGAGGAGCTCGAGCAACGATCTAATAAGCTGGCTAACTTCCTGAGCAGGCAAGACGCCGGTCCCGGAACAAGGATAGGAGTATTGCTGGACAGGGATCAGTATATGATGGTCGGGCTGCTTGGCGTGTGGAAGGCTGGTGCTGCCTATGTCCCACTTGACCCAGGATTTCCTCTTCCGCGAATTTCCTATATGTGCGAGAACAGCGCAAGCACTATCTTATTGACAACACAATCACTGCTGGTACATGTACCCGAAACTGAAGCAAAGATCATTTGTCTTGACCTCGACTGGCCTGATATTGATGACGAATCAAGTGATGCGCCGACTCTGCCATTTATGCTGGACCATGTTGCCTATGTAATCTATACCTCTGGTTCAACTGGGAATCCCAAAGGCGTTGAAGTGACGCACAGAAACGTGATCAACTTTATACATTCAATGAGCAAGCGACCTGGTTTTACGGAATCAGACTCGTTGCTTGCAGTCACAACCATATCATTTGATATACACGTTCTCGAACTCTTTCTACCGCTTTATTGCGGTGGCAGACTGGTTATCGCCAGCCGGGAGGCGGTGCGAGACGGCTTCAGGCTTCTTAACGAGCTGCGGACAGCAGCTGTTACCGTGATGCAGGCTACACCGGCAACCTGGCAGATGCTTATTAACTCAGGCTGGGATGACGAGATTTCTGTCAAAGTATTGTGCGGGGGAGAAAAACTCTCCAGAGAACTTGCCAGCGCATTGATATCAAGAGTTGGCAGGATCTGGAACATGTATGGACCTACCGAAACAACAGTCTGGTCGGCTGTATCCAATATCGAAAATGTCGACACTCCGATTACTATTGGCAAGCCTATTGATAATACCCAACTCTATGTTGTGGACGGAGAATTCGAGTTATTACCTGTAGGTGTACCTGGTGAGTTGCTGATTGGCGGTGCTGGTGTAGCGAATGGGTATCATCAGCGCCCTGATCTGACTGCAGAACGCTTTCCCTCCATACCTGCCACTATAAGGGAGAAGGAAAATGATAAAGAAAGGTTGTATCAAACAGGAGATCTTGCCAGGTACCTTGGGAATGGGGAAATAGAGATTCTAGGGCGGCTTGACAACCAGATTAAATTGCGTGGATATCGAATTGAGGCTGGGGAAATTGAGCAGATACTAGAGAATCACGATGCTATCAGTCAAGCCGTTGTCATATTACGGGAAGATAACCCTGGGGATAAAAGGCTGGTAGCCTACCTGCTTGCAAGTGGTGAACAGGTTTCAAGCGGCATCCTTAGGCAGTGGATAGAAAAATTGCTTCCTGAGTACATGGTACCGTCGGCTTTTGTCTGGCTGAAAGACTTTCCAAAAACTCCGAATAACAAGGTGGATCGGGCGCGGTTTCCTAAACCGGACCTGGCCGACGTAGAGAGGAATGCGGAATTTAACGAACCGCAAACGAATCTGGAAATAATCCTGGCAGACATTTTTGAAACTGTCCTGGGTATCGAAGACGTTGGCAGGTATGACAATTTCTTCGATTTGGGAGGGCATTCACTCTTGTCCATGAAAGTGGTTTCCCAGTTTGAAGAACGCACAGGTATTCGTATGCAACCTGCGGAGTTGTTTCAGCAGACAATTGGCCAAATCGCTGCCTACCATAAACAGGCCGATCCGGAGATAAGAGCCGGCTTATCTCAGGGTTTCCGAGCGAAACTGAGTAGTGTTATAAAGTCAATTACCAGATAACAGACCATGGATGAGTCCTCAGTTAATTCTTCGATCATTCAAGATCTTGTCAGACCTTTGTACCGAGGGTCCGGGAAGAGCCCATTATACAGCTGCCTCCATGTTCCTGTTCAGGCATCAAAAACTCGTGGTGGTGTAGTATTGTGTAATCCTGTTGGCAACGAATACTACTACAGCCATCAGGCCCTGCGACAACTAGCAACGAGACTTGCCAGACATGGATACCAGGTATTGCGGTTTGACTATTTTGGTACCGGGGATTCAATAGGTGAGGAAGTGGAAGCTGCTGTTGAGAGGTGGATGGTTGATATCAGTGAGATGATAGACGAGGTGAAGCAGCTGGCGCATTGTGAGCACGTTACTGTTGTGGGCCTGCGTATGGGTGCAGCTCTTTGCTGGAAGGTCGTTCAATCTCGAAATGATGTTAAGAGGGTTGTTTTGTGGGAGCCTGTCCTTGATGGAAAAGCGCAGTTGGAAGAGTGGAGGTGCCAGCAGGCGGCACACGATGAGGCGTATGGTTATCCGGAACTGGTTAAACAGACAGAAACCCTGGGTATTTCGTTACCATCTTCGTTGATCGCCGAAATTGAATCCGTCAGGCTTTCTGCAATCCGACCTTGCGACAAAGATGTTCTCCTCGTGGCAAACAGCTCCGACAGTGCGATTCATAGAGTCGTCAATGATATCGAAAAATCTGGCGCGCAGATAGTTTATAAGAAAACTGCAGACGGTAAATTCTGGTTGGAAACCGATCTCGAATCTCTGGTGCCAGGATCCTCATTGAGTTTAATTGTCGATTGGATCGCCGAACTTCCATGAAAGAGAAAGCCTTACTGATCGGCCGCCGTCGTGCGATCGTCGGTGTAGTCACTGAGCCGGATCCAACTAGTAAAAACAGTACCGCTACAGCTGTGCTGTTGCTGAATGCCGGTATGATTCATCATGCTGGACCAGGACGCATCTACGTCAAACTTGCCAGGAGACTGGCCCAGTCAGGAGTTTCTAGTGTCAGGTTCGATTTGTCAGGAGTTGGAGACAGCCCGGTCAGATCCGATCACCTACCGGTCGTAATGGCAGCAATACAAGAGCCCCGGGAGGTTATGGACGACCTGCAAAAAATGGGTTTCAAAAGATTTATACTGGCAGGTTTATGTTCTGGTGCATACTGTGCGTTTAGAACTGCACTGGAAGATGAGAGGGTTAGTGGGATGGCACTAATCAATACCATGAGTTTGAAAGGTGAGCTGGAGATGGCGTCTCGCGTATGGGAGCAACGGTATCTGAAAACGTCGATCTATAGCAGGCAAGCCTGGAAAAACCTGCTGACTGGGAAAGTACAATATACTCGACTTATGAAGGCGATAGCATCCAAATTAAATCCTTTCAATCGAATGGGAAGTAGTAAGAAAATGGATGAGACACTGGTGGAAGAGATTCGATTGCTCACTGGTCGAGGTCAAAAGATTTTTTTCCTTTGTGCAGAAAAAGATATATCGGTTCAATATCTTCAAGTTGTTCTGGCCGGTGAACTTCAGGGATTTATTGCGTCCGGAATGGTAGAACAGGAAATTCTTCCCGGAGCTAATCATTTGTTCACGAAACATGATCATCAAGAACAAATGATCAATCTGGCGTCATCCTGGATAGTGCAAGAAGCCAATAGTTCTGGAGATTAAAAGACCGCGCTAGAGACAAATTGCTAAAGATAGTTTAACTCTTGGTTTTGCTTTTTAGGAGAGCAAGATTCATAATTTTTCCAGGATGGATCTCCATTTTTCTTCCGCGTGTTTGAAACTATGCCTCTTCGCAATCTCTTGAGTTGCTGCTGCACTATACTGACTCCAGGTGGATTCGTTCCCAAGAATAGAGCCCACTGATTCGCAGTATTCGTCTACCGTCGCTGTTTGTTCTAGCAGCTTTCCGTTAACATTGTTGTGTATTGAATACTCCATATCACCACACCTGGCTGCTACCGGGACTACGCCGCACGCCATTGCTTCCAGACTGGCAAGTGACAAACCTTCGTTTAGAGAGCAGAGTAGAAATATTCTGGAGCGTATAAAATAGTCAGCAACCTGTTCGGTCTGCTTCCACAGCAGGTTTTCTCGAAGGCCCATGGAATCGATCGCCTGCTCAAACTCACTGTGCATAACCCCATCTCCCAGCCAGCAGAATTTAAGATTCGGATTTCTGGAAAGAAGTGCCTGAAGCACCTCCAAAGTGAACAGGGGCCGCTTGCGTTCGCGAAGCTGTGCGCATACAACTACATCAATATCACGGCAGGAATTGTTGTCGGGAGGGGCAAATCGCTGAGGATCAACGGTACTGTGAAGAATTGTGATTCTTTCTGGCTTAATGTTTTCGTGTTCGAGAAACTTCTTGGTTACGGAGCCAGGTACAAAAATCCTGTCAGCTGAGCGCGCAAATAACCCTGCTATCTTTTCCCAAGCTCCAGGCAAGCGCGTGGATTCAATAAGGCGGTTATCAGTTACGCGTATGTCGTGCGCAAATCGGAGTTCCGCGGGTCCAGCTATGAAATGTAAAAAGACGGGTAAACGCCTTATTTTGGCTACGCATACCGCGAAGAGCCCATGAGGCACGAGGCTATACGCCATTACGAGTTTCGTTTTGCCCTTAAAGACTTCTCTTATCAGAAGTAATAATCTGGCGGATAATCTGCCCAGTCGTGCAATCTTGCCACTCGGGTAAATCCATTGAACGCGATCGTACTCAGGCCCCTGCCGGTCAGTAACTACAACTATTTCGACGTCAGGTCTCGAACGTATTAGGGGGACAAGCTTGGCATGAAAGAGATTGTTGTTGAGTGTGGTTGTAATTACGATCCGCATACATTATGCCCAATTAGAAAAATCGTCGAGTCGTTGTCAGTTAAAACTAATTAATATGTTTGGTTGGCAGATATCGTTACGGTTTTAGAATATCTAACTCTTGTTTTGAACCTATACCAAGTATTGGTGTTTTAATTAGTATAATGACGAACAATACAACTGTAGAAAGTTTTACCAACATCCATCCGGGATGAAAAGAGGGCGGAAGGATATAGACGAACCAGGAGCCTGTTAATGTGCCTGCAGTAAGTATCCCGACGGTTCTTTTCCAGTCTATATGAATCGAGCGAGTCCCGAGTATCGAGTTTATTGCAACAGTAGTCACAATCCGAAGTGTGTTGACCAGTAAGAGTGCAAGAGAGGCTCCAAGTATTCCGTACCTGCCGATCAGGAAGTAGTTTGCCGGGATACTTGAAACTAGGACAACAAGTCCGATTAGTGGAATTGCCCAGGTCTTCTTCATGTAAGCAATCCCGATTTCTATGTTCAGGTTAAGAGATGAAAGTATGAAGCAAAGGCCCAGAATTGGGATAGATGGTAATATCGCAAGGTATTCACTTGGTGATATGAGATTGACAATCTCATGAGCGAATAAAGACAATCCCAGGGCGCAAGTCGTCATCAGTGCAATGAAAAGAAGCAGGATGCGGTTAAATACGTTTTGATCCTCTCCTTTTGCAAGTGTTTCGAACCGGCGTACAAAAAATATTTCGGAAAACGGTTTTGCAATAAACATTTGCAGCATAGATGCCAGTCGATGGCCGAGCGAATATATGCCAACGGCAGAGGGACCTGCCAGCAAGTTTAGAAAATGCCTCTCGACTACGGGCAAAGCCGCGTTGGCAAAAGAAGAGGGAATCAGCGGAAGACCGTACAGCAGCATACGCTTGCAAAGAACCCACGAAAACTTAAGCCCTGTATGCCTTAGGATGAGTATTGTCAGGAATACAGAAATTACTCCGAGGGAACCGGCGGTTGCATAAATAATTCCGGGAACACCCAGTCGTATATAGACAACGAGAACAATATTGCAGGCAATAAATAGCATGGCCTTAGCGAGTGCCATGGAAAAATACGTCCATACTTTTTTCCTGATCACGGCGTAGCCTACAACGATTTCAAAAAGCAGCGTAAAAATCAAACCGGCGAAGGCAAAAACGAAAAGATTAACGTAATCATTGGAGCCAAATATAATAAAAACTATTAGTCTGGCTAAGGGGTATGCGCAAATGAGGATTAATGTTGCTATTGCGAAATAGCTTATTAAAGTGGTGCTGACTACCAGGTTTCGATGGCTCTCGTCATTGCTATGATCAAAATAGAACCTGCTCATGGCTGCCGTAAATCCCATGCCGAACATAATGGCAAAAAGATCAGAAACAGTTAGGATTATTGCATATAGCCCATATTCTTCCAGAGTCAGAACGTGCGTATAAACTGGTATGAGAATGAATCCAGCCGAGCGATTTATGATGTTGGCCGCGAAGTACACTTTCCCAAAGCGGGAAATGGTTTCCACTTCATCCTTGAACATTTTGATTTTCTTGGCTGATAGGGTGTCGACTCTTATCTGTGTTCACGATGCCCAGTATGAAAAAGACAATAAACGTCAGGTACCAGAATGCTCCAGTATCTACGAATATTCCATTTATTACCCAATTGGCAAGAATGACCAGTCCGTAATTCGCCAATCGCAGTTTTCCCGGAGAATCAACCGCATCAATTCTCTGCGCTTCCAGCGATCGTGCAATGGTAAATATCACTGAACCGTACAGTAGAATTCCGAGAATGCCAGTTAACGAAAGGATGTGCAGGAATTCGTTGTGAGGAACTGAGATCCCACTTGCCCACATGGAAGAAACTCCTCCAAAGTCCACTACGTAATAGCGAAGCGCAGAATTGAAGCCTTCGGGACCAAACCCGACGCCAAGGATGGGATTCTGAAGCCCCATTCTCAGCGCCGCTATCCACGCTGCGAGTCTCTGAGCTATCGGCCCAACAGAAGTGAAGCGATTTTCAAATTCCGTAAAATCCACGAGGAAGGGTAACAAGGAAGCGACAAGTACCAGACCAAGGCAGAGAAAACAAACGATCAGGCCACGCACATTACTGTCAAGTTTAGCAACGAGTATCAGCGAGAACAGGGCTGCCAGCCAGGTTGCCCGAGTTTTGGAGAGGGCAATTGCAATACAAATCAATATGAGAACCAGAATTCGAATCAGCCTGATCAGAGAATCATTCGTTTGTCCAAATCGATAAAGGCCCAATATTAGAATTGTTGCAGCAACTGCACCATATTCTGAAGCATTCGTGAAAGTGCCGGTAACCCTGCCTTCACTGGCATGGGGTACATCCATGTAATCAGGCACAAAAATTTCCACGCCCAGGAAAAATTGCAGGACTGCCTGGCCAGTCATGAGAATGCCAATAAAAATCAGGATGTCAAACAAGCGGGCAATATCTGAGTCCGTCCAGGTCATTCTGCGGGATATCATATAAGCTGAAAATCCCATGATGTACTGGATAAAAAAGTAGCCGTCTTTGGTAAGGCTGATGGGAAATGCCCCTCTAAGGACGGCAAAAACATAGGAAGCCAGAGCCACCAGGAGAAACATGATCGAAAGCCTTTCGGCTTTGTCTATAGGGATTCGTGCGCCTTTTTTGAAGATCAATGGAAGCATCATTAGTCCCACAATCCCCAGGTAGAAAAGACGTTCAGTTGTCAGGACAGGAACTGACTGTAAAATCCTGTTTGGGAAAACAAAGACAGTAGGAGCGCCAACAAGTATCAGTATAGCCAGCAGGCGAGGGCCAGAGATCAGCAGTAACAGTGCGCCGGCGGCACAGATTACCGCTGCCATGCCCAGCAAAGAACCCACGCCCGAGAACAAAGCAAAAAAGAAACTGAGTATTAAGGCAGGGATAAGTCCCAGTGGGTTCAGGTTGTGGTTCGTAAACATTTTCTTCGCATCAACAGGACCTGCCGATCTGAACTTGTATGACATTGGTTGTTGGCAGCATGACTATTTATCTACAGTTCTCTAATAGAACCAAGGCTGCCAATACCCAAGATATTCTCAGCAGTATTTATGTTCGTAATACGTCTATCGAGGTATTCAAACAAAAGGCCGAAACCAAACGACAAAATTAGTGCTCCCATAGAACCAAGTACTACGTAGAACAAACGGGAGTGATCTGGCCTTTCTGCTACCGTTGCGTGTTCCACTACCCGTACGTTGACCAAGTCCGAATTCGCAAATTCTTTCAATCTTTCCTCGTCATAGCGCGTCTTGTAAGCCTGATACAGCGATTCTTCAGCCTGGATATTGAGTCTCATCTGGACAGTTTGTGATTGCATTGATTCGAGCAGCTGCAATTCGGTTTCTATACTCTCAATTTCGTTCTGATAAGTTGAAATCAGTTCGTTGATGCTTCTGATCCTGTCATGCCCAGGGCCAAATTTTAATCTCAGGTCAGCAAGTTCTACTTCGGCACCGACGATTCGTTCCATTAGCAAGGACCTCTGTTGTAGCAGGCTTCTGCGTTGCTCAGCTGCCGCGTTTATGTCTTCTGATTGATTGAGTTCGTCAAGCAACTGTCTACGTTCTGTTAGCTGTGCCATTATCTGATCCATCTGAGCGCGATAGATATTTGCCGTACTCTGAGGAGAAAATATTTCTAATCGGTGCTCTATGTAGCTGGATACGATTGTATTTACAATGTCGGCAGCAAGTTCTGCATTTTCGTTCGCGTATGACACAGTAATAATATTGGATTGTACAACTGCCTCTACTCCGATACTCGATGTCAACTGTCTAATCCAGCCTTCTCTCGGACTGGTAAACTCGGACAGTCCTAAGGAAATAAGTCTGGAGCGAATTGCCCGTATGAAATTCCCAATTGCGCTGGGTCTCGATGGGCGTTCGTGAGGTTCCAGTCTATCTACCGTGTTTGAAATTACGGTTCTGGAATTCAGAATTGCGACTTCAGTGTTAAGTGTTTCGGTAATTTGTAAACCTTGGGAATAGTCTGACCTCATAGTAGGGGAACGATTGTGTTCAACGAGTAATACACTATTTGCTGAGTAGGATTGGGGCAGGGCGTACTGCAAAAAAATAATCGTACCAACAATAAAGACAAAAATAGCTGCCATATGGCGGTGCCATCGAAACAGGAAAATCATTATGTCTCGCGTTGTCATGGTATTATCGATTCTCGCTTGATGATTGGGTCAGAATTAGAGCCTTCTATACAAAAATTCCGGGATTGGCCTTTGCTGACGGTTCAAGATAAATCCGCTAAGTCGATGCTCACTGAATTCAAGTGTTTTCTTGAAGTTCTCCAGTAGTTCTCGTGTCGTTTTATTACCATCAACTACCAGTACCAGATGATCCAACAGTGCTGTCCATGCCGTTGGTATGACTTGATCCCACGCGCCAATGTCAACAAGAATCGTAGCGTATTCTTTTTTGAGATCGCTAATAACTCTGCAAAGTTCTGTAGCCACGATTTCCTGTCCTGCTGCATCCGAGTCCAATGTCAGAAGTCCTACTGCAGTAGTTCCAAATCCTGCGATGAACTCGGCGATATCTGGAGTCCCGGATTGAATCGCCGCTGTAGTTAATAGTCGACTGTTAACCTCGACAATGTCGGCAATTCTTTTGGAGCCAGTGGTAACAGGATTTGCATCCACGACAAGTACCGAACCAGGGAACGCGGAATTGAGCGACATGGCAAGCCCCGATACTGTGGTGCTGACACCTTCACCGCCAGTCCTCGATATAAAACCAATGATGCGCGAATTGTCAGCACCACCCAGCATATTTCTCGATTGAAGTCCGAGGTATAGCTTAAGATAGTCTTGGTTGGCTTTTCCCGCGCCGAAGTTTACTTTTTTGATAGCCATTAATTGCCGGTGTCATTAACTTGATATGTACCACCTACACCTAGTTGGATCGGTAGCATGTTACGGATGTATTGCTCAACAACCCGATTGGCTTCAGCGATACCTGATCTGGGTACGTAAATTACATCGAGCGGTACGAGCTGCACTTGATCCCCGCCCGGCTGGCCGTGATTGAGTCTGCTCGCCAGGTTAATGGACCAGCTGTCGAACGAGTTGTCTTCGCGCCAGCGAAATAGTCTGATATCCTCAGTTTCAGCGCTTGGCATAAATCCGCCAGCTGCTGCGATTGCCATCAGGGGATTATTCGGTGTTGAATACGTAACAGGTCCAGGCCGCATGACCTCACCGATAACATAGACAACCGGTTGAGTCGCTTTTTGTAGTTGTACCATTACGTGCAACCTTGGGCCGAACATTTCTAAATACCTTGCTTTAATTTGAGATTGCAATTCGTCAAGGTTTGATTGAACTGGTACGGGATCGATAAACGGTAGATCAAGATGGCTGGTCAGCCCGATTATAAATTGCAAAGGTTCGTGCTGATCACCGCGGTTTACCAGATTCAATAGTGGTTCAAGCGGATCCTGTGTTTCCTCGACAGAAACAACCACTTGCGGATTGATGATATTTCCGTTTATGTACTGGTCCACTAGGATTTCCGCCAAGGCATCGATAGCCATATCGGCTGCTTCCACTCGACCAACCATCGGCAAAGAAATGTAGCCGTCGGGCAGCACTGCGATACGTTCCCTTGTAAGCTCAGGATGGTCGACTATATCAATCCGCAGTATATCTCCCACCGCTATGAGATAGGGCAATTCAGACAAGTGAGGTGATGCCAGAAAACTCACGAACAATAGATCTCCGATCCCAAGTTGAATTCTTGTGTCGGTAATGTTGGCGGATTGATCGGAAATAAATGGAGCCTGCGGCAGAGGTGTTCTGGATACGCAACCTGACATCAGCAAACCCATCAAAGCAAGAAAAAGTATTCTCGATCTTGGTTGAATCATCAATTTACTCTTTTACGTTGCCGGTTGTGTCTCTCAAATATCCCACATTGTCTTGCCTTATCAAAAGCATAGAAAACCACGTCAAAATACGTCGACTTCTAACGAATCAATAGACCCCATGTGCTGGACCATACACCTTCGATGCGGTGTAACTGGGTTCTTTTTTCGATTGATCCCAACCACTAGTAACCTTGGAATAGTGCTTTTAGCTGGCCTTATTGGAAACACATTCTACACTAAAATCATTGCCAAACTGTTAACTTCCCGACAATATTCTACTTCTTTTAATGTATTAAAATCAGTGCGATAATTTGGTTTTATAAAGTTATTCCTATTTTGTCGCCGCGAGCCTGTAGTGCCCTGACCTACATATAGTGCAACCGCAATAGCTGGTGAATGTGCAGAAGCAATGCTTCTTATTTTTTGGGCTTTTTGACAGCAATAGTGATTGTTGGGTTTTCCCCTTAAACTCACCACTTGGTGATAGGGTGCCAGTCAGCGGGCATTTCCTGATGCACTGAGAAGAGTGGGAAGGCGATTTACATGAGTACTAGCAGACTTGCGGCAGCCAGATGTGCGGCTAAGTCTTGTTCAATCCAATAATTATCAGTCGTTATTGACGCCTTTGGGCTCCGGGCCTCTTTCACTACCCCACGATGCATTGTCGTTGTTGTGCGTTGCAAATTTAGTTTAATGAGTTGATTCGCCCCAAATAGAAAATTGGACTTCTATGTAGAAATCCGAAGCTCAATTCCACATTCAGGCTGACTGAGGCGCCTTTGACCGCCAGGCTGAAGCATTTATCTGTTTTTGAAGCGGGGATGGCGGCATGGGCGCCATTCAATGTACCCAATATTCTGGATCAACCCAAAGAACTTCACATCAATCGCTGCCGGGTTTGATGACTTTCTTTGTCTATTAACTTCTCAAAGCGGGTAGCTTGGCTATAATCAGCGCTACGCAATAGCGTATTTAACCTTTTCTAGAATAAGAGAAACAAAGTGTCTGAATTAACTGGCGGGCAGGTCCGGCAGCCCATTGAAAACCAAGAAATCGCCGAGGTCGACAGTCTACTGGTACGGGCTCACAGTCTGGCGGCGTTCGTCACCCTGTTGTTGGCAGTGCTGTTTGGTATCGTCATTTCGCTTCAGTTTTTCTGGCCCGACATTACCAGTGGGTCACCCGGCTGGGGGCGCCTGCGCTATGCTCATACCCAGGGCATCATGTTGGGCTGGCTGGGCAATGCCTTTCTGGCTTTCCTTTATCATGCAGTTCCGATTCTCAGTGGCCGGCCAGTAAGCAGCCGGCGACTTGGTTTATGGTTGTTCGGAATATGGAATTTCGCTGTTATGCTGCCAGGCTGGGTGCTGGTGTTGTCGGGTGTCAGTCAGCCCCTGGAATGGGCTGAATTCCCGTTACCGGTGGACGTCCTGATAATGGCTGCATTCCTCCTGGCTGCGATTCAGTTTTTACCGCCATTCTTTAAGCGGGGATTCGAAAATCTCTATGTCTCAAGCTGGTACATTATCGGCGCCCTGGTCTTTACCCTGTTGTCTTTCCCCATGGGCAATATTGTGCCGGAACTGGTGCCTGGCGCTGCTGGCGCAGCGTTCAGCGGACTGTGGATTCATGATGCGGTTGGACTGTTTGTAACGCCATTGGCGCTGGCGATTCTCTACTTTGTCATTCCCGGCAGTACCGGCCGCCCGATTTTCAGTCACTTCTTGTCGATGCTGGGATTCTGGGGTTTGTTCTTTCTGTATCCGTTAAACGGTATCCATCACTACATCTACTCAGTGATCCCGATGGCAGCCCAGTCCACTGCCATTATTGCCTCTTTCCTGCTCGGCGTGGTGGTGATCATTGTGGTCAGCAACCTGGTGCTGTCCCAGCGGGGAGCGGGTCTTATCCCGGCCGATCCGGCATTACGATTTGCTTCCATGTCGGTGGTATTTTACCTGGTAGTCAGCCTGCAAGGTTCGATGCAGGCCGATATGGGATTCAGCCAGATGATCCACTTTACCGATTTTGTCATCGGGCACTCTCACCTGGCCATGCTTGGCTTTGCAACATTTGCGGGAATCAGCGGCATCATTCATGCCTGGCAGCGCATGTCTGACGCGCCTTATAACGCCAGGGCACTGGATTGGGCCTACTGGCTGTTAACGATAGGCATTACTGTGATGGTAGTCGATCTGACTGTGGCTGGCCTGGTGCAGGGAGGGTTGTGGCAGTCTGGCGCTCCCTGGCTGGAGTCAGTTCAGGAGTCACAGCCTTACTGGGTGCTGCGAAGCTTATCCGCGATACCCATTGCTGCCGGCTTTGTGATTCTGTTGTACGGCCTGGTCAGTGGTCCAAAGGGTGCTGGTGTCGCTGTTTCAGAAGCGACACGTCTACCCGATTCAACGTCTGCCGAGTCTTCAGGTCAAAGAGAATCGCTGCAGGATCCGGCTAAAGCACTTCGCATGTCTTATATTGTCGCGTCGGTGGCGGGTGTCTCTTTCTTTGTCTTTTCCGTTTCCCTGCTCGGCGTGATTCCCAGGGAAATCCTGTCCCGGCAGTCCATGATTCTTGGTCCGGCACAGGAACTGCCGCTTAGTCCGGCAGAATTGCGAGGGCGGGATATCTACGCCCGTGAAGGTTGTTCGTACTGTCATACCCAGCAAATTCGTTATACAGACGCCGACATGGATCGATTTGGGGCGCCAACCCTGGCCTGGGAAGGTCGCTATGATTACCCTCATATGCTGGGTACCCGGCGTATCGGACCTGACCTGTCCCGTGCTGGCGGCACCCGGACACAGCAGTGGCAGCTTGCTCACCTGTACGCACCGCGCAGTGTCGTTCCGCAATCTGTGATGCCGGGTTATCCGCAATTCTTTGACGGTTCAGCGCAGCAACCTGGTCGTGAAGCGCTGGATCTGGTTGCTTACCTGGAAACCCTGGGTCGTGCCAGAGATCTGGCCTGGCCGGAGGGGGATATTGCTGGACGCGTTGCACTTCCAGCCGATGAAAGAGCCCAGGTCTCGCTCAATGCCAGTGAGCTAAATGCTCACCCGGCTCGCACCCGGCCTCGTGGCGGTGCTCCCGACCTTGCCTCGGTTGCGGTCAGCGATGCCGGTCGCCAGCTTTGGCAGGACAACTGTGCCGGGTGCCATGGAGCGGACGGGCAGGGCGATGGCGTCGCCGCAGACTGGCTGCAACCACCCCCGGTCAACCTGGCACAACATCAGTATCGACTCGATTTGTTGGCTGACATTCTGTGGAATGGCGTATACAACACCGCGATGCCGGCCTGGCGCGATCGGAGCCCGGATCAGCTGGCAGAACTGGCCGCTGTGGTGCGGTCATTCAGCGCAGTAAACGACGCCGCGGGCAATTCCCAACAGCTGGTAGAGGGTGAATCGGTGTTTCAGACTCACTGTGCGGAGTGCCACGGAGACAATGGTGATGGTCAGGGATTTGCGGCAGAAAGCCTGCCTGTTCCCATCGCACCGACGGAATTTACCCGTGAGCGTCTCACTGTCGATGAAAGTGTGCGCATTTTGCAGAATGGAGTACCCGGGACTTCAATGGCGCCCTGGGGTGATCGGCTCGACGATGGCGAGATGCTGGCGGTCAGTCATTACCTGCGCTCGCTTTTCGAAGGAGGAGACGGTCAATGATCAGTTCACTGGTTATACTATCGACAGTATTGATGGCCGGGGGTTTTCTACTGGTGTACGTGTTGAGCCCTGCCTGGCGGAAACGTATCGAGGAACCCAAGCACTGTTTTCAGGAACAGCTTCAGCGGTATGATAGTCGAACTCGAGAAAGTCATGAGGAAATCCCATGAAATCCTTGTTAAGAATACACAGACAAAAGGGTAGTATCCCCGTCGCGGTGGTTGCCAGCCTGGTATTGGGATTAGGCGTGCTGGCAGGTGCGCTGGTATTGCGACCTGCTACGGCTCCGGAACTAACCCAGGAACCCAGTGTCGAGTATGGTCGGCGATTGATTAGAGAAACAGCGGCCATGATGGGTCCAGGACACGAAGATCCGGCCATGCGTTATTCCGGCACTTACATGGACTGTGCTTCCTGTCATCTGGAAACCGGCACCAAGCCTGGCACACTTTCACTGCTGCAGACCGACGACAGTTATCCTCGTTTTTCCGGTCGCGATGGTGGCGAACGGGACCTTCGTGACCGAATCAATGGCTGTATGACAAGAAGCATGAATGGTCGGGAACTCCCTCGCAGCAGTATCGAAATGATCTCGATGGAAATGTACATCAAGAATTTGAATAGTCAGTTCGATTTAATGGGTGAGACCCGGCGCCAGCTTGACGAGCCGCCAGCGTTTGCGGAGCCTGACCGGGCTGCCAGTATTGCTGCCGGCGAAACCGTGTACCAGGAGCGTTGCCTGGTATGTCACGGCGAGAATGGCGAAGGTCTGCCGGCCAGTACCGACATGAGCGAGGGGTATCTGTTTCCACCTTTATGGGGGCCGGACAGTTTCAACAATGGCGCAGGGATGACTCGAGTACTGACGGCAGCCCGGTTCATCAAGGCCAGAATGCCGCTGGGTCAACCTGACCTGACGGACGACCAGGCTTATGATGTCGCGGCCTACGTTAACTCACATGAGCGTCCACAACGTGCCAATCTGGAAGTGGACTATCCCGACTTGACCAGAAAGCCGGTCGATAGCCCCTATCCTCCGTACGCTGATGATTTTCCTATCGAGCAGCACTTATTGGGCCCGTTTGGACCTATCCGGGAATATTATCGGAATCGCCAATAAAAAACCGGCGACCCCGAAAGGGGGCGCCGGTCTAATGAAAATCGAAATACCGTCAGCGCAGATTCTATCAGGCGTCAGCGTATAGCAGACTGTAACCGTATTCCTGGGAGCGGGTAGCCGCCACAACGCCGGCTGGAACAAACCGACTGCTGGGGATCGCGTTGCTGATCAGCTCCTGATAAACCTCGTCAGCAGAACCATTGGTTGAACGCGCCACCATCCCTGACACTGCCCGGGTAGCCCGGTTGCAGATGGCGAATTGCACGCCGCGGGCTACCAGTGAGTCAATGGTATTGCCGCCGTTGGAAAAGCCGGGTCCCATATTCATCGGATTAACCGTTAACGGTTCATCACCGCCAGGGGCAGTTAGTCCCGTGAAGCGGCTCAGTGCCTGGCCGTACTTTTCCCACATAGCATCGTTATAACCGAAAGGTGTCGATTGGTGGCGAAAGCAAACCACAAGCCCGTAATCCGAGTCGCTACCTCCGTACCCCTCCTGATGGCCCTCCAGGATATTAAAGGCATAGCGGAGTGCATTGCCGCCGCCTCCGCTGTTGGAGGAATCGATAAACGCGCGATGGGTGCTGCCGAGTTCGTCCAGCCAGGCATCGTTATCGTGGCGCGCCGGTGTAAACCCGCTTTCACCATGGTGGTGACTGCTGGCCTGCGCTGTTGCCGCCAGAGTTGCACCGGTAGCAACGACTCCAACACCGGTCAAAAACCTGCGACGTGGAGTGAGAATTTTGGAATCTTTGCTCATAATTTTGCCTCTTTTGGCTGTTGTTCCAGTTTTATTGGTTCAGCAATTCAACAGTTCAGCAGTCCGGACCGGGCTGCCTGAAGAGCAGTAGTATAGCTCTGAATTGAACTACAATCGCGGATTGTTGTCGAGTTTAGCGTGTCAGATTGCTGATACAACTCAAATTAAACAGTGACATCAAGCGCTCAATCCGCCACAGTTTCAACGACTTGAAGATTTTGACCTGACTCCACTGTCAGTTCAGTCACTATACCGCTGGGCCACTCGATAACTACCGGTATTGATGCCTGCTCGCCCAGCTGGAGCAACAAGGTTTTGCTGTTCTGGCTCTGGAACCCTCCAGTTGAGCGCACAAACTGGTAGCGTGTCGCTTCACCTTCGCCATAACGTACTCGCGCTCCAATAGCATCCCTGTTGCTGCGGGTGCCCGTCAGGGTAAGCCAGGCAGCATTGGCATTGTCAGTTGTTTGTCGCATGAACAATTTGCTGGTTTCACGGGATTCTCTTTGCTGGTTGAAATCGATTGGCGGGTGGCCACCCAAGTTGAAAAAGTAATCCGTGAATCCATCGTGGTTGATATCGGCAAAGGCAATACCATGGCCCCGAGTCATGCTATGACTGCTGTCGGGTTCGATGAATCGATCGGTGCAGCGTTGAAACTGGCGCTGTCCCAGGTTGCAAAAAACAACATCTGCTGCATTGAACTGCGGATCGCCAGTGCCAATGACGATGTCTGGAAAACCATCATCGAATAAATCTCCGATTCCCAGGCCCATGGTGTTTTCAAAAGGCGCCATGTTTGTTTCTTTGCCGTCCTGGTTTTCCAGGCGCTCTCGCTGGCGCAAAAGGCGTGTCTCACTGGCCATGGGGTTTGTGTCTGTGTCAGAAATCTTATCCAGATTGGCGGTATCTATACCATTGTCTTTGCCAACTTGCTGAAACGTGCCGTCGCCATTGCTGAACAGGATATAGTCCTGAGACTCCCAGCGTCCCAGGTAAATATCTTCATTACCATCCTGGTCAAAGTCGGCGCTGGAGGCGGCAAAAACTGCCGGCAATCCGCTTCGTCCTGCAAGTGGCATATTGAAAACCTGCTCGGTGACCTCGGTGAAACCCTCTCCATCGTTGCGAAAGAAACCATGCCAGTCCATGCCGGCCAGGTACAGGTCCTGGTCGCCATCACGGTCATAGTCAATCCACAGTGGATTTTTGGCGTCCCGTTGTCCATAGTCCTGCAGGCCAAGTTGCTCACCGACCTCAGCAAACTGGCCATTGCCTTCATTATGAAACAGCAAGGGTCGCTGCCTAAGCCTGGTTACCACCACATCCAGCCAGCCATCGTTGTCATAGTCTGCCCAGGACACACCCCACCAGCGGTATTTTTCCTGCAATTCCTGTTCGTTCCTGATGCCCGATTGCCGGGTAATGTTGACTAAGCCCTGGCCAAGACGAATGCGATTTTCCAGCAGAGCTAAGGTGGATTCAGTGGTATAACCGCCGTTCGCAACTAACATGTCCGGATCGCCGTCGTTGTCGAAATCGGCGAAGGATCCAGCCCAGGTGGCCAGAAAATCGTCCGGATTCAAATTGAATTCACCGGGAATGAAATTACCGGTTCCGTCGTTGACGTAAAGAATTGACATACCATAAGGTCGACCGAACAGGCGGCCGTCTGTATCTGCTACAAACAGGTCGTCGTCGTTATCACCATCGATATCGACAAATGCGGCACCTCTGCCATAACCGACTATACTGCCCAGCCCTCTGGATTCTGCCACTTGCTGGTAATAGTCAGCGTCACTGCCTGGCGCTGTCGGCTGCTGGCCAGAAACGGAGGCCGCAGCAAAAAACTGGCTGGCAACTAACAGCAAGACTGGTATTGCTCGGGAAACTCTAGTCAGGCCCGCATTCAGGTGCACTGGTACCATGATTAAATCCTCGGTGCTCGAAGCAGTTACTTCTTTCAGCTTCTTTCACGATGTTGCTGGTTGTTATTAAACGTTGCTACTTACCTGCCATCTTTCACTTATCACCAAGAACCTATCGGATCAGGCCCTCGATGGGCTCGTGGCGTCCGCCGCTCTCATCACAAACTGCGTAGCTTCTCTGACTGCCATTGGCATTGGTTCCATAAAATGCCACTCCGGCATGCCTGCCGTCTTTGTCAAGTACGTAAAAGTTTACGTTGAATGCTGGTTCGCCATCGTCGTTCAACAAGCGACTTTCTGTGTTTTCCCAGATACGGCGCAGTGCTGCCATCCCTGCATCTTTTGGGTCGGCGCCGCGGCGTAACTCTTCTACGGCAAGGAATGAGGCCAGATTGTATAAATTGGCCTCACCGCGACCGGTAGAGCCCGCGGCACCATAATCATTGTGTACATAAAGGCCGGCTCCCAGTATAGGGCTGTCGCCAACCCTGCCGGGTATTTTCCAGGCCAGACCGGAGGTTGTGGTAACACCACATACATCACCATTTTGATTTACACCGTTACAGTTGATGGTGCCAAACAGATGTTCCGGATCGATCAATCCTTCCCTTGCCATTTGTTCGGCAACTTGCATGCTGTGTCGGGTAAAATCCCTTACTGCGTGCGGAGGCAGGCTGGCCTGTCGCTGGGGGTCTGGATAGTGTGCCGGGTCGATGCGTCTGCGCCACTCCATGTATCTCTGTCTGGAACGATCGGTATTCAGGTCGTCCTCAATAGTAAAGCCCATCTGGCGGGCAAAATCCTGGGCTCCTTGGCCGACCAGTAAATGATGGTCGGTCAAGTCAGCGACCGCTTTGGCGACCTTGGAGGGGGTACGCACGCCCTGTAAGGCTGCGACTCCACCCGCTCTTTTTAATGGACCGTGCATGCAACAGGAATCCAGTGTTACATTACCCAGTGCGTCAGGCAGGCCGCCATAGCCGACACTGGAATCCTGCGGATCCAGTTCGACAATATTGACTCCGCGGATAAGGGAGTCCAGCACATCCTCACCCTCTGTCATCAAGCGAAAAGCAGTCTCAACGCAGGTTTCACTGCCACCATTACGATACTGGAATCCGTTCCCGGAGCTTATTACTACCGGCCGACTTGCCCGTGATTGGGCAATGGCAGGAGCGGAACCAGTGGCAGCCATTGCGCCGATGGCGGAGCTGACACCGAGGAAGGTTCGGCGATCAATTAATTTTTGCTTGTTGCCTTCTGTCATTGGACTGTCCTTGGTCAATTATTCGTTAGTCAGTGGAATCCGGTTGTCCGGGTCTGGCCTGAAGATCAGGTAGGTCAGGTCAGTTTCCAGCTCGCTGAACCAGTGGGGAGTATGACCTGGAATAATGATGACGTCACCGGGAACCACGCGGCGGCTGACACCGTTTTCGATGGCGGTTCCGCGCACCCAGTTTTCATTTTCCTGGCGAGCTTCGGTCATCGTGCCACCGGTTACCAGGGTCGCATAACCGCTCAGCATGTAGTAGATCTCGGTAGTATTAACCTGGTGCAGATTCGAACCACCGGGAAACTCCTTGGGGCGAAACACGCCGTAGACGCCAACCCGGTAGTCACCGGTTACTTCGACATTTTTGATCGGGCGATCACTAACTCGATCCTTTGGCAATGCGTCGATGAATTTGGTGATTTCCTCTGCTGTCACATCTGTTGCTATCGGTGGTATCGTCGGAGCAGGAGTCTGTGCTTGAAGCGCCATTGCTGACAGAGCAACGATAAGTATAAGAGCGATTCTTTTCATGTTCTGGCTTCCTGATTGGGTTGAGCTGAGATTGTTTTTAATTTTACCTGTTGAAGGGGGCGGCCAGCCATCTTGAGACTGGTCTGGCCGGCTAATCGCCTGTGTAACCTGGACCATGCAGTATTCTGCCGGGACGACTGCCTGTATGTGCGCCGTCAGCGACTACCAATTCGCCGTTGACCAGGACAAATTTCATACCCACAGCGTACTGGTGAGGATCTTCAAAAGTCGCCCGGTCGGCGACCTCGTCGGCATCAAATATGGCAATATCTGCATAGTAGCCTTCTGCCAGTAAGCCGCGGTCCCGAATGCTGAGTCGCTGGGCGGTGAGGCTGGTCATCTTGCGAACCGCTTCTTCCAGGCTGATCACACCCCGTTCGCGCACGTAGTGTCCGAGTACGCGGGCAAAGGTGCCATACTGACGAGGGTGGGGTGCACCCACCCCGAACACGCCCAGCGGGCCATCAGAGCCAATGGCAGCTGCGGGGTGCTTCATGATGCGATCGACATCTTCCGTTCCGATGGCATGGTAGACAGCGGTGGCTCCACCGCCTTTTACGATTTCAAATACCACGTCTGCCGCATTTTCCGGTGTCGGTTCCATGCCTCGCTCGATGGCAAGATCAGCCAGGTTTTTACCTTCCATTGAGCGGTCCCAGCTGTTGCGGGAAATAAACACATTGCGCGGATGGCCACCACCACGGTCATAGAGAATCTTGTCGACGATTGCCGCCTTGACCGTCTGTCTGGTTTCCGGGCTGTCGATGCGCGCGATCATGCGGTCTGGGCCGCCTTCCTGGGCCCATTGAGGAATCAGCGCGGTGATACCGGTTTGTGAGGCAGTGTAAGGATACTGATCGATAGTGATATCGATACCCCTGTCCCGTGCTTCGTCAACCATCCGCAGAGACTCGATGGACATTCCCCAGTTCTCCGCCCCAATGACCTTGTGATGGGTCATCTGCACCGGGATGCCAGCCTGCTCGCCAATCCGGATAGTCTCCTGGACTGAATCGAGCAGCCGTGAGGCTTCTTCGCGCATATGAGAGATATAAATACCGCCGTAGCCAGCCGCTACCTTCGATAATTCGACAATTTCTTCAGTGGGGGTAAAGCTGCCTGGCACGTAAAACAGGCCGGTGGAAATTCCCAGTGCACCCTGTTCCATGGCTTCCGCTACCATGGCTTTCATGCGCTGTAACTCGGCCGGGGTGGCGTCACGGTCATCAGGGCCGATCACCCGATTGCGAATGGTGCCCTGGCCGACGAAAACTGCCCAGTTTGGGCTTATACGTGTATCGGCGATCCGCTGGTAATGCTCATCGATGGGAAACGGTGAACTGCCGTCATTGCCCTCTGTCAGCGTGGTGACACCCTGAAGGAGCGCACTTTCTGCTGTAGGAACATCGAAAATGCCGCGAATGGCGTGGGTGTGTGGATCGATAAATCCTGGAGTTACAGTCAAGCCAGTCGCGTCAATGACTTCACTGGCCGTTGCTCCAGCCAGATCCCCGATTTTCTCGATTCGGTCGCCCTGAATGCCGATGTCAGCCTGATACCAGGGATTACCAGCGCCATCTATGATTTGCCCATTCCTGATGATGACATCGTAGTTACTTTGAGCCACTGCAGCCAGCGATGTAACTTGAGCCAGCAACAGGGTAAAAATCGTTAGCCCCAGACGGAAACGCTTCATCGGGCAGCACCTCTAAATTGCAAACGAGTGAAGATCCACCGAGCTTAAAAGCTATTGCTGCGAATGTCTATTTGCCGATGACTAACAGTCAATAATTCATTCAAGTAGTTGACCAATGCTGCCGTAGGGCTCTTTGTACAGACAACTTGACGCAGTACTCCGGATGCCAGGCGCAAAGGCAGGATTATTCTAAGGCAGCGTCAAATCTAAAAGGTACCACCTGTATTGAAGGATGGCAGTGATGTCTCCACCGATTGTGCAACCGTTAGCTAGCGGAGCTTTAAACGGAAATCCTGGTGAAACAGGCTGGAAGCTGAATCAGCAACTGCTTGCAACTGTTGTCAACGGTGCTGATGGCAGTAAAAAGTTGCGTATCAGCGGGAATCTGTATTCGCCACTTAATCTGCTGCACGCCGAATTGGGCCAGACTCTGAAGTTAACCGTCAAGTCACTATCACCATTTGTCGAACTGGCGCTTAACGACACTGTAGAGACGACACAGCTATCGGAGCGTGGCTCGGGAATTATATTGTCCGAATCGATCCGTCTATGGGCAGGACAGAACCTGCAAGCTGACTCCTCAGGTATTGTACTCTTAATTTCCTTATTGAAAACCCTGACTACACAACAGTTGCCTGAGGCAACTAAAGTGCTAGTTGCGGCTTTATTTGAACGATTAGTTACTCCACGAATTCTTACCAGTCCAGGAACACTGAAATCAGCATTGCTGGGTGTTTGCCTGTCAGTCGAAGGAAGTACGGGATCTGTCACTGAATCGGGGTCAGGTGAAGATTTAAAGTCACTTCTTTTGCAACTTATTCGTAGCCTGAGCGCGACGAACATCACGGGTAAAAACCTGGATATCTATGGACTCTCACTTTACCAGGGTGTCGGCAGGTATGATTCGGACCTGATCATGTTACTGGTTCGCGAGCTGGGGAAAGAATTGTCGCGTACTATTGCTAAACAGGAGCAGTTTGCCGAAGCCTCCGATGAGTGTGAACATCGTTGGATATATGAGCTCCCGGTGCATTTCCAGGACCGGTTGCGTTCCATCTACTTGCGCATTTTCAAGAAGAGATTTCGGCATAATGTTCGTCATGCTGACCGGGAATGGGAGGTAGAGTTCGAGTTTGGCTTGCCAAACCTCGGGGACCTTCGAATAGAAATGAGCATAGAGGGATTGAACGTTTCGGTAACAGCGGTCTGCACCAAACACTCAACTAATGAATTGGTGACTGAAAAGCAGGATGCACTGAAGAAACGTCTGGAATACTACGGGCTGTGTCTTGCAGCCTTACAGTGTTTTGCAGTAAGTGATTCTGAATCTCATACCCGACAAACCGCCGGCAAGAAAGTTACAGCAGTTGCTGAAAATATTCCTCTTAGGAATTTTGAGATGCGCGAGAATTCGAGTGAGCGAAATCCCATAAATGGGATTCCGGACATTGTGTATTGTGCAATGGCAGGTTTATTCAGCTTAATTCTCGAAGTTGATGAGGAATCTACCTGATTCACCAGTAAATGAAACTGTTTAGGACGTGAAGCCGCGGTTCGAGACTAAATGAAACTTGAAACGGGTTGTTGGGCTAGCGGTTGTGCTTGTTTCTCTGTTGTTTGCAGGCTTCCAACAAAGTTCGGGTCGGCGACGTCGTTGCGCCTCGCCCGAGGTGGATATGATGACCAGATACCGTGCTGCTCGTTTGTACGCTAAACTTGCAGATTGAAGTGCGGGCTCCACAGTAGATACAATCGCACTAACCCTCTTCGCAATCAAATAAGAAGTATTTTTTATGCCACCTATTCGATCCGCTTTCTGGGCAAGCTATTGCTCAACACTCCGCATTGCCTTCTTTTTTTGCAGTTTTCTCATTGGGATTTCACTACCTGTGCAAGCCCAACCGGATTCGAGGCTACCTGATTGGCTCTCCCTTGAATTCGAGCAGCAAACTAGATTCCAGCACCTGGATGGCCAGTTTCGTGCCGGTCTGGATGGCAGCGACCAGGGCCTGGAATGGCGCAACCTGCTCAAAGCGGAAGCTGAGTTCGAGGGTTTTTCGGTTACGGCTGAACTTGCCGACATGCGCACCTATTTCGTAGACAGCGGTTCACCGCTCGATAGTTTTACCAACAATCCATTTGATATCCTGCAAGCTAATGTGACAGTACCGTTTGCCGGTTTGTTCAGTGAGGAAGATCAGGGCTTCATCAAGATTGGCCGCTTCACTATGGATCAGGGCAGTCGCCGCTTCGTCGCGCGCAATCGCTTTCGTAATACGATCAATTCCTTTGCTGGTGTGCAGGCGAGGCTGGAGAACGGCAACTCATCACTCGAGCTTTTTTACACCCGCCCAACTACCAGGCGCGTCTCCGGCGACTGGATTGATGATGATCCCCGCCTCGACAAGCAATCCAGTGACTTCTTTTGGGGCGGCTTCTTTACCACTCAGTTGACTACTCAAGCGGACTCATTACAGGTCTATCTGCTTGGGGCTGACGAAAAGCGCGACCAACCTGCCAACCAGCGCTTTGATGTGCTTAACACCGGAGTCCGATTGTTTCGAAATCCCGCACCCGGCCGCTGGCATTACGACACAGAGGCCCTGTACCAATTCGGCGATGCACCGGCTCTGGACGCCAATTCTTCACTGCGCGATCACAAAGCAAACTATTTTCACCTGAACGTGGGCTACAGTTTTGAAGCGAATTGGCAGCCGCGTCTGAGTTTCATATATCACTATGGCAGTGGTGATGAGGATCCCGCGGATGATGAATCCAACGAACTGGATCACCTGTTTGGGGTGCCACGACCTGATTTCGGACCCACGGGTCTATTTCGCGCTTTTCAGCGTGTTAATACCAGCTCGCCAGGGCTAATGCTTAACCTGCAGCCCGCGAGTAATGTCGATGCCTATGTCAGATGGCAACGCCCTTCACTGGCAGAAGAAAAGCAGGGATGGCGCACTACCCGTTATCGTCATCCTGGCGACCTTGGCGAAGATTTCTTGGGCGATCAGCTGGAAACCCGCGTGCGCTGGCATCTTTTTTCAAACAAGCTAACCATCGATGGTGGCTATGTTTGGATTAATGCCGGTTCTTATATGGATCGGGTCAATAAGGGTGATAGCCACTATGTCTATTTGCAGACCATAGTGCGTCTTTAAGGAAATTCCATGTACTTAAAATGCGCCGCTTGTCTTCTGCATGGATTTAATCAGTGGCTCCTTAAATATTGATCCAGTGTTCCAGAAGATGATGGGCGTGACTTTTAATTATTCTAGTAATTATGCTATTGCGCTGCGCTATGGATTGTCCGGCTGTAAATCTTTTTTGTAGCGCTTGAAATTATCTACATAGTGACTGGCACTTTCTTCGAGGGCGGCCTGTTGTTCCGGAGACAGCGATTTGACGACCTTGGCAGGGGAGCCCATGACCAGGGAGCCGTCGGGGATTTCCTTGTTCTCCGTGACCAGGCTGTTGGCGCCGATCAGGCAGTTCTTGCCTATTCTGGCACCGTTGAGGATAACGGCATTGATACCAATCAGTGAGTTGTCTCCGATGATACAACCGTGCAGCATGACTTTATGTCCGACCGTGACGTTTTTACCAATGGTCAGTGGGAAACCATGGTCCGTGTGTAACACCGAGCCGTCCTGAATATTGGAATTTTCACCGACAGTAATCAGATCGCAATCGCCGCGCAGGACTGCGTTGAACCAGACGCTGGCATTGTTCTCAAGGCGTACTTCGCCTATTACGGAAGCATTGTCGGCAACGAAGTAATCGTCACCGGCAATTTGCACCCGCTTGTCGCCGAGACTGTAGAGCATAGTCGATTTCTCGCTGGTATCAGTCCTGTGTTTAAGGCAAACGAAAGACGAACAGTGTGTTGCCGCCACTGCGCTGGCGCAGTTCCGGGGTCAGGTTGCGGTAGGTGACTCCACCGCCGGCTGCGATAGCGATGTACTGCACGCCGTCAACACTGTAGGAAACCGGAAAACCGCCCGCAGTAGAATTGAGCAGTTGCTCCCAGAGAACTTCACCGGTGTCCGCGTCGAAGGCGCGGAAGCGGCGGGCATCATCCGTCACAAAGACCAGTCCACCGCCGGTAGTCAACACCGAACCACCGATACCTTCTCGCTGGCGGTGAATCCATTTGGCTTCGCCGGTGGCTACATCCACGGCTGACAGCAGGCCGACCTGATCTTCAAATCCCGGTGTAGGTATGACTGGAGAAGTGGCCGAGCGATGATGTAGTCCGACCGTGGGTTCTACCGGATTCAGGGCCTGATTCATGCAGGCATTATTGGTCGGTGTGTAAACGGCGTTGGTTTGCGGACTGTAGGCAACTGCCTGCCAGTTGATGCCGCCCCGGGTGGTAGGGCAGATCGTCTTTCGTTGGCGGATTTCCGTGTAAATGAGATTCGAGTCGGTTATTCCTTTGTTATTTTCGATATCAACGCCAACAATGACATTCTGATAGTTGGTTTCCCGGGCCCACAGAAACTCTCCAGTCGCCGCGTCAAGGGTCCAGATAATGCCGGTTTTACCCGGAATGCCCGTGATAACCTTGCGTCGTGCACTAGAGTCGATGTCCGGATTCATCCACGACACCGAATCGGCGTCCGGGGCTATTTCAGATTCGACTACCAGGCGTTCGAACGGGTGGTCCAGGTCCCAGTTGCCGCCGGGAATGTGCTGAAAATACCAGGCGATTTCCCCAGTATCGGCGCGCAGGGCCAGGGTTGAATTTGTGTACAGCACATCACCGCCATCGGTCTGGCGCTGAATATCGCCCCAGGGAATCGGCACGCCTACGCCAATATAAATCAGGTCCAAGTCCGGATCATAGCTGGCTGGCATCCAGGCAGAACCGCCGCGGCGCCGTTCATTGGGCACATCGCCCCAGCTTTCACCGTTGGGCTCACCGACCCGCGGGACGGTGTTGGTGCGCCATAATTCCTCACCGGTCTCCGGATCGTGAGCGGATACCCAGCAGAAAGTGTTGATGTAGTAACACCCTGACATGCCGGCTATAATTTTTCCGTCAAGGATCTGAGGTCCGCCGGAGTAGTGCTGGCCAACGGTCCAGTCACCCATGCGACGCTCCCAGAGCACTTCTCCGGTCCGGACATCCAATGCAATCAGGAACGCATCGCGGGTCGCCAGGTACAGTCTGTCACCGTACAGGGTGCCATTGCGGTTGGCGCAGGACAAAGGCGCCACGTGGTCAACTTCCGGTCGCCGATATTCCCACAACAGGGTGCCATTGGTGGCATCCACGGCTTCGATAAAATCGCAGGCCTGTGGCAAAAACATAACCCCGTCATGAACCAGCGGGGTAGTCTCCTGCAGGCCGGGCGCCATGGTCCAGGCCCAGGCCAGACGCAAGCTGTCGACGTTTTCCTTGTTGATCTGGTCCAGTGGGCTGTAGCCCCAATGGTTCTGGGTGCGGCGCCACATCAGCCAGTCTGTATCGGGGGGATTTTCCAGTTGTTCGTAAGTTACCGGTGTGTAATCGTCCAATAGGGATTGCCCGACGACTGACGGCGCGAGTAAGGCGGCAGTAAGGGCGGTTATCAGGCTTAAACAGCGTGAGAACAAATTCAGCATGGTCTGTTCCTTGTTGTTATTATCGATGCAAGCATAAGATTTCTAGCTCCTGGAGTCCATGGTATCGGCTGGTTGCATGATGCCGGTGTAACAGCAGGGTGATCCCTGGAGCCGGCTTGTGTCCAGCAGATTAGTGCTTCGTTCAGTTTTGCTGATCGATCCAGACCGGTTGGGTAAAGGCCCCGTTGCGGGCAATATCCCACACTTCCAGTCGAACCCAGTTTTTGCCCCGTAGATCGGTATCGATGCGGATCGGTATAGCGCCGAATTCGCCGGTTGCTGACAGATCGAAATGATTGCGATAGACGCGATCACCATCGCCGCTGACGATGCTCAAATGCGACAGCGGGTAGGTCCATTCAAGTTGCATTTCGATGGGCAGGCGGCTCAGGTCAGTGCCAGCTGGAATCACATCGCCACTGGCAAAATCCTGGACGAAAAATTCGGGGATCAGGATTTCTCCGGTCGTCACGAAGAAATCTCCGCTTTGCAATACATCGAGCAATGGCTGCCAGCCATCTTCATAACGGGGGATTTCGTCCATCTTCACGTAATTGATATTCATGGTGCCAAACAATTCATAGTCTTCATAGATTTTGAAGATGTCTACTTCGCCGAGAACGTATTTTCGGTTGCCCCAATTGGCCATATCGTTTTCCAGATCAAGTACCCGCCAACCCAAGGTGTTGCGGGAGTAGTCCGCGGGCATGGCTTTCCAGGCACCACCCAGGAAGTGATCGCTGGTAAAGAACGGTTCATTGCGGTATCTATCAGGGTATCCGGTCGAACCTTTTACCCGCGGATGCGCAGTCCACGCGAGGCCGCCTTCCTGCTCCAGCAGAGTCAGTACGTCGTCAGCACTGCCGACATGGTAGACGGTGCCATAGCCCGGAATCTGCTGGCTGAAGGGTTGGTCATTGTTGCGGTTAAGGACCCAGTTGACTGGTTTCGGGAACATGCTGAGCCAATGGCTGCCAAAGTGAACATTGGGTTCCTCGCCAGGGATCAGCAGAAAACTCTCATCAGACAGGCGGGCAAATTCATCATGCATCACCTGCAGTTGTGCCAGCCGCTCATCGGTCTCCAGGCGCGGCGTACTGCCAAAATGAAATTCGGCCATGTGTACCATGTCGACGCCCATACGCTTGAAAAACTCTACAAAATCTGGTTTTTCCAGACCTTCAGGAACGCCAGTGGTCTGTTGGGCAGCACGCTCGTTGATAACATCCATGGCGTGCTCGTGGTGGTAATGGCTGGAAAATGTTTTGTAGCCTGGTAGTGGCTTGAATGTGTCGCCCCGGGTATAGGCTTTTACGACATCCAGGTTTTCGTGGCCCGCTGCACTGGAAGGAAACAGGAAAACACCAAGTTTTTGCTCACTGCCTGATTCGGCATTTACCCACGGCACGAAACGGCGGTCACCCATCGGCGGTTGTCTGACACCAAAGGCAAAACCTTCCACCATGTCCAGGTATTCCATGCCGGCCCAGTTGTAGCCGTAGTTATCAGCGAAATCCAACGGGTACAGATACTGGTGCGGAAACGGGGAAATGGCCAGTGAACCGGCATCAGAGGAGAGGGCAATTGAGCGGTAGCGGGTCTGATAGACGCTGGCGGTAGTTGCTTCGACCTCACTCGTTTGCGGATTTCCAAGGGCGTCTATCCAGTGCAATTCGTGTCCTTCGGTGTCAGGCTTGGCAAGACCTACATGATAAAGGAACGCAGTGGCCGGACGCTCGGTACTGACCCGTGCCTCCATGTGTACGAAGGGACTGTCATGATACAGGATGAATGCCAGTGAGCCGGAAAAGTTCGGGCTTTCCAAGCCATCGAATTCAATGGTGGCACGTCGACCATTACTGGTGACAGTAATGTTTTCAGGAGTAAGAACGGCTTTTTCCGCTGAGTAGGGCCGACGATGCACCCGGTCGAAAAAAATCATCCAGCCGTCATCAAGGTCGCGAAGTTCCAGATCTCGCTGGCCTACATAAAACAGATAGTGGGGATCAATGCCGGTAATCGACGCCTCACCGTTTATGCCGATTTCCTTGATCAGGGGCCCCGCAGCATTGTTCCCTTGTTGTGGAACAACCTGAAACTCGATATGAGACCGTCCAGCGGGAGAATTCCAGGTGATCGACAAGCCGGTTTCAGCAGGTACCAGGTTGAAGTTGTCACCTGGATCAAAGCCGCTGCGATCCAGCTCCACTGCCGTGACGGATCCGGCCAGCAACAGCAGTATCAAGAGACTTAAAAACCGCATTGATTATACCCCTTTTGTTTTTGTTGTCTGGCAGACAGACCTAGGGCAGTGCGAATACCCAGATGACGCCACCCTGGGGAACGAAAGTGCGCGTACCGCGTACCAGGTCGATGCGGCCGGTCATGCCAGCGGCATCCACTCCCCAGCCGGACTGGATCGCTACGTACTGCTTGCCATCCACGGAAAATGTGGAGGGAACGCCGATAATTCCGGAGTTGGTGCGGTAACTCCATAATTCCTCCCCGGTACTGGCGTCGTGGGCGCGGAAGAAACGGTCGGTGGTACCGCCGCTGAAGATAAGGTTGCCACTGGTGGTCAGGATGCCACCCCAGTTATGGGAGTCGAATTCCCGTGTCCATACCTCCTCGCCGGTATTCATGTTCCAGGCCTGAATCTCACCGATGTGGTCGGTTCCTTCTTGCAGCGTGAACTCGGTACGGGCGCCGGTAAATGAACTGCCGGGCATGTAAGTCACTTCTTGCCCCTGGATGGCGCCACAGTGGTTTTCATTGGCTGGGATGTAAACCAGACCGGTTTCAGGATTGTAGGCTGCCGGGGGCCAGTCCTTGCCTCCCCACAACGAGGGGCAGAACGATGTAGTGGAGCCAGTTGCAGGTTTGTGTTCAGGATCATAGGTAGGGCGCCCTGTTTCCGGATCGATACTCAGGAATGCATCCTGATAGACGAAGGGCACGGCATCGACGAAGCCTATCCGGTCAGCCTGGCGTTCCAGTAGCCACAAGTAACCGTTGCGCCCTGGATGTACGAGGGCATTGAACTCCCGGCCACTCCTTTCCACCGGCATCAGGATCGGCGTGGAAACTTCGTCCCAATCCCAGGAACCGTTCCAATGATACTGGTGGTGGTTGCTGATTTCTCCGCTGTCGATGTCCAGGGCGATGACGGAATTGGTGTAGAGATTGTCTCCTGGACGCTGATCCCCAACCCACGGGCCTGGGTTGCCGGTGCCGAAGTAAGCGAGCCGAAGTTCCGGATCATAATGGCCGGGAACCCAGACAGCTGCCCCACCGGTACGCCAGGACTCACCTGGCCAGGTTTCGTTGCCCGGCTGACCGGGCGACGGGACGGTATAGGTTCGCCACAACTCTTCGCCAGTTTCGGCATCCAGCGCAACGACGAAGCCGCGGATTCCCAGTTCTCCTCCCGAGGCACCTACCAGTACTTTGCCTTCCACAGCGAGGGGGGCCATGGTGATGTAATAGCCAAAGCTGTTGTCCTGCACGGTAGTATCCCAGACTTTCTGTCCGGTCCGGGCATCCAGCGCCACAACCCGGGCGTCCAGTGTGGCTGTGTAAACCTTGTCACCGTAAAGTGCGACGCCGCGGTTGGTGCGGTGGAATGCAATGAGGCTTTGGGGCAGATCATGCTGGTAGCGCCACAGCAGATCGCCACTGGCGGCGTCGATGGCATATACCAGGTTCTGTGGTGTGGTGACAAACATGACGCCGTCATTGACTATGGGCGGTGCTTCGTGGCCGCCAAGTACGCCGGTAGAGAATGACCAGACCGGTACCAGTTCGTCTACATTATCGGAATCGATCTGGTCCAGCGGGCTGTACCCCCAGCCATCCAGGGTGCCGCGGTATGAAAGCCAGTTGTGGTCTTCGGGGTTGTTGAGCCGGGCATCGGTGACCGGATTGTAATCGGCAATCGGGGCCTGGGCGGAAGCTGTGATTGATGCCAGGTAAGCCAGTGCGGCAATGGCCATTACAAGCGGGAATCGGACTACGGACATCTTTGATCCTCATTTTCTCATGTGTTTGCTGAGAAGTTATTCCCTACGCAGGAATTTGTCCAGCGCAGGGAATGCTCGATTCACCGGGTGATCTGTCGGTTATTCGGAAAACTGATAAAATGCGATAGCTGCGCGGTACAGGTTGTATACATCAATTTTCGAACTGACCGCAAACGGCGTATGGATAGAGAGCAGGGGTACGCCGAAATCGATGACTTCGTTATTCTGGGATGAAAAGATTCCGCCAATGGTGCCACCACCTGCGCTTCCTACTTTGTAGGTGGAGGTTTGCCAGGGAATCTGGTTGTTATCCAGTAACGCGCGGGTCCAGGCAATGAACTCGGAATTGGCATTGTTGCCCTGGCCGTACAGCTTCAGGTTAACTCCGTAGCCGAGTTTAGGCGCGTTGCCCAGTTCCCATGCCCCAGGGTTCATGGGGTTGACGCCTGGATTGACATCGATGGAGACAAACCTTGTCTTGCGCATGGCTGTTCGCAACAGGGGTTCCCGGTAGGCTTCTCCCAGTTCCGCCAGCAGCAGTCGGGACAGCAGATCCGCGTAATAGTCCGAACCCGCACCGGTGTTGTTGCGATTACCGACTTCCTCGTTGTCCACCAGGTAAGCCACCGCAGTGTAGTCAGGTGTTCCCAGTTCGGCCAGCGCACGAATGCTGGTATAGGCAGCAAGACGATCGTCCTGTCCATAAGCTGCGATCAGTCCGCGATCAAAGCCCATATCCCGGGGAGCACCCGCAGGTACCAGGGACAGTTCCGCGGAAACCAGGTCGGCCGTGGTAATACCATAGTTTTCGTCGAGATAGGCCAGCACCTGTGCGCGGACATCCTCATCTGCGGGGCCGGGAATATGGCCAATTACCGGATCGAGATCTTCAGGTCCAAGGAACTCGTCAAGGCGTTGACTGCCGCGGCCTCGATCCACGTGAGGAGACAGTTCGGGAATCATGAAAATTGGATCATCTGGATCCAGGCCCACTGAAATATTGATAACGCTGCCATCTTTTTTGTCGACGCGGCCTATCAATGCCAATGGCAGGTTGGTCCATTGGTGATACTTGATCCCACCGTGATAGTTGGTCTGGAACATTGCGAACTCACTGTCCTGGTAAAGCGGCCGGCCTTTCAGTTCCAGGCGCGGCGAATCAATGTGCGATCCAATGATGTGGAAGCCGTCCTGCATCGAGCGCCTGCCGATGACGATGAGACTGATGGTGCGATCCCGATTGATTTCGTAATAGCGGGATCCCGGGGTTGGTGAAGAGGGTTCGATCCACGCTTGAAAGCCATTGGCTTCTGCAAAGGCCACGGCCTCGGTAACAAAACTCAACTCTGTCCTGGCGCGGTGGATGAAGTCTTTATATTGTTCGGCGAAACCGAAAATTTCTTGCCGCTGGGCAGGAGTTATATCCAGCCAGGATGACTGGCAATCAAGATTGTCCTGACAGTCGGCAGGAGCCTGAGCTTGCGTAACCGATGGCAGGTAAACGAGTGCGCATAAGGCAAGTGTAAGCAATTTTTTCATGACGGTTCTCTTAATGGTCGACTGATTCTAATGGTCGACTGATTCTAATGGTCGACTACTTCGAATAGCCAGACAGATCCACTGGTGACTGCTTGTCCGGCAGCGGGATTCACCTGATCGGGACCACCTGCATATTTGTGAATAACCTCAGACATTACCTGGGCCGTGATCGGACCTTCTGTAATCCGGTTTAAGCGTTGCTCGTAGATCCTGTCGTCGACCCTGATCAGGATTCGATTGTCCTCTTCAAGATAGGTTGGCCACTGTTTCCAGAGTTTGCCTAAAGCAGAGGTCATATAGCCACTGACGATATAAAGCTTGCCATCGACGACCGGCACCCACACCGTTCGTGATGTAGTTGGGTTCAATGTCTGGATTTCAATTTCCTCACGCTCACTGATGAAATCCCAGCTTTCCGGAGATCGGGTAACTTCGCCGGTTCGGAAAGGTCCGCCAATACTGATAGTGAAGCCCGGCCAGAATTCCACTGGTCCGTCATGCAGGCGCATTGAGGCGTAGGAGACGCCCAGGATCAGGATTACGGCAATAATGCCAATGACAAGCCACTTTGTGATTGCGTTAATCATAATTCGCATTCCTTGTTAGTACGCAGATTCACTTCTTAGCAGAGGAGAAGTATACGCGTTTAAAAGTCACTTGGCTTGCTGCGGATATTGGTCGATACTGTAATTCTCATCCTCAATCAAATCGTTACAGAGCTGGCAATATGCAAATTATCGGCAGAGCAATAATCGTAATTTTTTGTCTATTTTTAATTCCGGTGACTGCGGTTTCTACAGCCGCAGTCAAGGCCAGGTTTGCCGACGGTCCTAATCGCGTGTTTTCTGGTGGCCCGTTGGTATCAGGTGAATTGCACACCGGTCCTGACCCTGACTGGAGCTTCGTAAACAGTCTGCCCACTATCGAGATGCAACTGTTGAAGCCATCGCTGTCCCGTCGTATCTGGACTGTGGAGCACGACGGCAGACTCTATGTCTGGTCGGGCTATATGGGAACCACGGTGGGTCGATTGTGGAAACGCTGGCCGGTGCAGGCTGAACGTGACGGCCGTGCTGTTTTTCGTATAGAAGGTGTTCGCTATCAGCGACAGCTGCAGCGAGTTCAATCAGGAGACATCCTGGAAGGCATAGCGGCCGCGATTACTGCCAAGTATCCTTCGCAGACAACCAGAGCAGCTATCGAAAACGGCGAAGTGTGGTTATTCGAAGCCGCGCCGGTACGCTGAGTTTGCAGGGAGTATAAAATGAAAAAATTCTACCTGTTCATTGCTGTTGCTCTGATTCTGACCGTGCTTATTGTTGCCTTTGTTCCTGGCGTTGCAGATACTGTTGAGCGAATTTTTCAGCAGTACCTGGGAAGAGCCGCCAGGTGAAGTAAGGTTCAGGGCACGCTGCGTCCTTTTACTAATTGCAATTGGCGACTTAGAAATGCTGCTCGGGGTGGTTCCCTGAAAAATCAGTTGCCGTCCGGGCTCTGTAGACTTGGATTGCAATTGCTTTTATCCTCTAATCGTTATTCCAATCATCCTCAAAGCCCGGGGGCTATGATGAAAAAATATGCCGAAGTATTTGCTGTAGTTGCTGTTTGTCTCTGTGGTTCTGCACAGGCTCAGGATGCGGCCTATGAAGTTTCCATGACTGAGTGGGGGCAGCCGGACCTGCAGGGTGTCTGGAATTTTGCCACCAATATCCCCCTCGAGCGCCCCGCGGTATTTGCTGACAAGGCCATTCTCACCGATGACGAAATCGCGGCACTGGCTGCACAAACCGAGTTTGGCTTGCAGGCACTCAACGATGCTGGTGCCAATGGCTATAACACCTTCTGGCTGGAAATGGGCAGCGGCCTGGATAACCGTACATCGCTGATCACCTATCCGGAAAATGGCCGGTTACCGCCAGTCCGCGAAGGGGTTTCATTAATCAACGGCGGGCTGGGTGACGATGTCGACGGGAACCGCCCGGTGCGATTTATAGTTGGTGGTATCGGCAAGGACGGGCCGGAAGATCGAGGCCTCTCCGAGCGCTGCTTGATGGGATTCAATGCCGGCCCGCCGTTTACACCTAATTTATACAACAATAATATCCAAATCTTTCAGAACAGGGATTCGGCAGTCATTATGACGGAAATGGTCCACACGGCGCGGATCGTACCGCTAGATGATCGAGGCCAGCTGGATGACAGTCTGCGCCTGTGGTCTGGTGATTCGCGAGGTTACTGGGATGGTGCAACTCTGGTAGTGGAAACCAGGAACTTCAATGACCTGACAAAGAGTTTCGGCGCCTATGGTGACTCCAGTGATAAATTATTGATCGAGCGGTTTACGCGCACCGGTCCCTTTACCATGGAGTACGAGTTTACCGTCGATGACCCCAGCACCTTCACAGACAGGTTTACCGCCATGATCACCATGTCCAAGGTGGACGGTCTGATTTATGAATATGCCTGTCACGAAGGCAACTACGCGATGGAAAACCTACTGCGTGCTGCACGGATGGAAGAGCAGGGTGTGGTTGGCAGTGACCAATAGAGTTGTGATTAGACGGGGATGTCGTTTTTTGTCTCTCGACGATCGTTCCGGGGGAAGATGCTCAGCTTGGCTTACCAGCTGTTAGTAAACTGCAATATCTGCCCGACATGCAACAAATCGTCGTCCAGCTCATTTTCCATCATGATTCTGGAGACGCTGGTATTGTAGCGATTGCTGATTTGCCACAGGGTTTCGCCCTTTCTTACTTTATGGGTAATGTGGATCACTCGGGCAAGTTCGGTGGAGCTGGGGTTGGCAGTGCTTCTGGAAGATACTGCAGGAATCTGCAGAGTCTGACCAATGCGAATCATGTCGCCACCCAAGCCGTTTGCAGATCGCAGTTGAGCAACACTGGCGCCAGTCAGGTTTGAAATCTTGCTTAGAGTATCCCCACGTCGTACGACATACTGGCTGGTGCCTCCAGTCATGGATGCCACGTAGTTTTCGTAGCTCTCGACAAATACTGCCACGTGATAGTGGGGCGGTCGACGCTCGCGCGTAACATCCAGTACGCCTTTGTTTTCCAGTGACAACAGTGTTCTTTCCAGCCAGTTACGACATTGACGTTTGGAGGGAACCCGTAAATCCACAGCCATACCCGCCGGGTGGACTGATCGGGATGCAGCGTTTGGAGGTTGTTGGTCAATGGGCCGGGAAAGGCTGGTAACTGTCAGTTTTTCACCGCATGCATTGTAGTATTGCGCGCTAAGCCGATTGACGAATAACCTGACCCCATCACGAGCGTAGGGAAAGGAAACATTGTGCAAGTTCATGTGTCGGGTAGAAGATACTTTGACCAGTTGTCCGCCATTGACCAGGCGTGACATTTGCTGCGCCGTGCGCACAAAAGTAAAACCATAAGCTACTGCCAGGCTGTTTTGCTTTTCTACCGAAGCCGAAGAGCCGCGAAGCGACTGCGCCTGCGCGGACATGCCCAGTGCCAGAGAGCAAACAGTCAACATACCTAGCGCAAGGGTTCTCACAATGTATTACCTATTATTGGTCTTAAGGTTTTTATTGATCTTAAGGCTTTCAGCGTACGTTACCGCGAACAGTGCCTCATTTTACCTTTCCCGTAACCAGGTTATTGTCACCTGATTTATTGGGATTATCCAGTACCCTACTGAATTTAATGGTAAAAATGTCAGAATTTTTATGGCTTGTGTCATACTTTTCGACAAAAACTTTAGCTAAATCTCAAATTTCGCAACAAAAAAAGGTGTTTGGCTCCATGCTGAAGGCATTGCGTCAAGCGCTGTTAATTCAGAAATTTTGTAAGAATTTTGACAGCAGGGGAGTCAGGTGGATGGAATTGCTGGTGTGATTGATGCTATCAGTGCTCCAGATTTCAGATACGCCAGCCTGGTGCATGCGTTGCTCGGCGCCTGGAGCAAACAGCGCATGGGTGACCAATACGTCAACTCGTTTTGCGCCGGCAGCCAGACAAATTTGGGCGGCGACAGCTACCGTTTCGCCGCTGGATACAACATCATCAACTAAAACCACATTTCGGTCACCCAGGTCGAGGTCTGGCAGCTGGATTTTGACCTCACGGTCACCCAGACGTTCTTTGCTGCCTACGCAATAGTCAAGATTGCATAGCTCAGCTATTGATCTTACCCATTGCAATGATTCACTGTCCGGACCAATGAGCACTGGATTGTGCTGCTGCGCTAAAAAGCTGGCCATAAGTGGCGCTGCAGATAATGCCACGCTACTCTCGAGAGGGATGGCTTCATCCAAGCTGTCGATCCGATGAAGGTGTGGGTCTACGGTAACCACAGCGTCAAACAATGTTGCCAGGAATGCGCCAACGATCTTTTGGCTGATTGCCTCGCCGGGATGAAAGGCAATGTCCTGGCGCATATAGCATAAGTAAGGTGCAACCAGGGTGAGATGATCAGCTCCCATTTCCCGAGCGGTGCGGGCAGTCAGCAACAACTCCACCAGTTTGCTGTTGGGGTGATCCAGGCTGCGGCAGACTACCAGTCTGTCCGGGACACTGCCTGGTAGAGTAACTTTGCTCTCACCATCAGGAAACTGATGGACTGCAACTTCTAGGTAAGTAAGTCCCATCTCGAGGGCAAGAGCGCGAGCCTGTGCGCTGTAGTCAGTAAATCCGAGTAGCATCAAAACTCCACGAAGGATCTGGTTACGGTATCCGCCTCACCGATCCGATAACCGTTGTCCTGCTCACAAAGCTCACGTGCGAATTTGAAGTCAGAAGGAAATTGCGCATAAAGTCGGAAAAGCGGTTCACCACTTTTAACCGACTCACCGAGCTTTTTGAACAGCTCTACACCTGCCCCCTTATCCATTGGGGCGCCGGCGAAGCGGGCTATGTGTGCCATCTGTAAGTTGTCGATGGAAGTGACGACCCCGTCGCTGGTTGCCAGCACGTCGTGAGTAAGGCTCCCGAGAGGCCATTGGCGCTCCTGGGGACCCTGTGCCTGAATCACTGCATTCATTTTTGCCAATGCACGTCCGGAATCCAGAATATCCCGGGCGATGGCGAAACCAGATCCGCCGCGTACGTCTGGATCGAACTCCAGCACCCGGCCGGCCAGTCGCAGCGCTTTTTGCCGCAAGTCGTTAGGAGCATCAGGATCATTTTCCAGCACCGCCATGACGTCGCGGGCCTCCAGTACCGGCCCTATGCCTCGTCCGACCGGTTGTCGGCCGTCTGTAATGACGACCTCAAGGTGCAGGCCCAGTTGATCAGCAACGAACTCAAACAACTTGCGAAGTCGTTGCGCTTCAGACATGCGGCGGATTTTTGCCGTCTGGCCAACGGGAATATCTATCAATAGATGTGTGGCGCCAGCAGCCAGTTTCTTGGAAAGTATCGAGGCAACCATCTGGCCCTGAGAATCGATTCCCAACGGTCTTTCAACTGAAATCAGGATGTCGTCAGCGGGAGATAGCCGTGCTCTGCCGCCCCATGCCATACAGCAACGCTCCTTGCGGACAATGTCATGCAAATGACCGATACTGAGATTTACTTCAGATAGAACTTCCATGGTGTCAGCGGTACCTGCGGGAGAGGTGATTGCCCGACTGGAAGTCTTGGGAATAAGCATGCCGTGGGCGGCAACGATGGGTACTACCAGCATGGATGTGCGGTTGCCTGGTATGCCCCCTATACAATGCTTATCGGCGACCAGGTCCTCGCTCCAGTCCAGCTGTTCGCCCGACTCCACCATGGCGCGGGTCAGGTATAATACTTCATCTCGATCCAGCTCAGTGCGCCCGGTTGCGACCAGAAAGGCGGCTATTTCAGGTTTGGAATAGCGACTGTCTGTGATGTCCCGGATGATATGCTGGAAGTCGCTTTGACTGAGTCTTTCGCCGGCAATTTTGCGGCGTACGGCATTCATCGAGGCGGGAGGTTGGGCGTGTTCTACCGTTACCAACGTGCCTTCTTCCACGCCGAGGTTCTCGAATGCTTCTTCTGAAAGTGCCAGCTGATCAGTTAATACGATCTGGTCATCGTCAACTACATTCAATACGGCCAGGATGCATTGTCCGTTACTGCAAATCCGTACTTTTGATAGCGCCTGAAAACCCTCGGCGCGGTAGATTTCGCAATCGCGGTGCAGGTAGACCACGTTTTCCCGATAGGTGTCGATACCCAGGCGTACAAGCCTCAATGTTGCAGTCCGGTTTTCAGGTTGGGAGGTGTCAGGATTCATTCTTTGCGTTGGTTATTCAGTAATTTCAGCTCAGATTAGCAAGGAGTATTGTGGTTGCAGATTAAGAATCTGGTTTGTGTTTTTATCCAATTTTCTAAGTTTTGGCCTCAGTCTCTGTCCCCAATCACCGAATCCGAACTGCTTGTTGCCAGAATCGTTCACAGGCACCAAATATGCCATTCGCAGTCCTTATATCAGTAATCTGGAACTGATTGCAAAGTAATCCGTGTCGGTTACCGGTTTCCAGAGCGACTAATTTAGTGGACAATTGCAGCCAGCAAGCGACTTATTTTTGAGGAAGATAGTATGAAGATTTTTAAGGAAGATAGTATGAAAATAGTTAAGATTTCTGTTTTGTCAGTTATTGCGTTCATGCTGCTGCCGGGTCTGGCTTCAGCTCAGCGCTCCTACATCAATCCATCCCATGCCGGAGGCACCGGTGCACCATTCAGCGGTGCGGTCCAGGTTGGCGATACCCTTTATCTCTCCGGAATGCTTGGCCTGGAAGAGGGGCAGGTGCCAGACAATCCTGCCAGGGAAGCGCGAAATGTCCTTGATGCAATCCAATCGACCTTGCAAGAGGCGGGTATGACAATGGATGATCTGGTATACGTGCAGATTTTCTGTTCCGACGTATCTCACTACGATGCATTCAATGGGGTTTACCGAAGCTATTTCAGTGAGGAATTTCCTGCCAGAGCGTTTGTCGGTGCAGGAACATTGTTGTTCGATGCTCGCTTTGAGGTTCAGGCAATAGCGGTAAGACGATAACGGTCCAGATCGTTTAAACAGCATCTCCAGTGATCTGCACGTGACTGCCTATCGCACCGCACCAGTTCCGACCAAGGGAATGCCTGGCGGCATTCCCTATATTATAGTCAATGATGTGGCGGAACGTTTCAGCTTCTATGGCGTACGTGCCATCCTGGTCATTTTCATGACCCAGTACCTCGTGTCTGGCGATGGGGTACTGGATGTCTACTCTGAAGAAGATGCGACCTCACTGTTCCACCTTTTTTCAGCCACTGCCTACTTTCTGCCGATTTTCGGTGCCATTCTTGCTGACTCGTTTCTGGGCAAGTACAGGACAATTATTTTTCTGTCGCTAGTATATTGCGCAGGGCACCTGGCACTTTTTATCGACGATACCCGCCTGGGATTGATGCTGGGATTGATTCTTATCGCAGTAGGATCTGGCGGCATAAAACCCAGTGTTGCATCCCACGTCGGTGACCAGTTTGGCAAGTCGAATCAGCATTTGTTGTCCCGGGCGTTTTCCTGGTACTACCTGGGTATCAATATCGGATCATCGACTTCGTTCCTGCTTATTCCCTGGCTGTTGGAGAATTACGGTGCTTCTGTGGCATTTGGTGTGCCAGGAGCATTCATGTTGGCCGCAACGCTGACCTTTTGGCTGGGGCGCCACCAGTTTGTGCATATTCCCCCGGCAGGCCCTTCGTATCTGCAGGACGTATTCGGTGTGGATGGCCGCCGCGTATTTAAACGACTGGCGCTCTTGTATATTCTGGTCGCCGCATTCTGGTCCCTGTTTGATCAAATGGGCAGTACCTGGGTTTTGCAGGCCGAGCAGATGAACCGACAGATATTCGGATACGAGGTGTTGTCGGCACAGATTCAAGCTGCCAATCCATTTCTAATTCTGATGCTGATTCCTGTATTCACTTACTTGATCTATCCCCTTGCGGGACGGTTTTTCCAGGTCACCGCAAAGCGCAAGATGGCAGTCGGTATGTTCCTGGCATCAGTACCGTTTCTGGTAACAGCTTGGTGTGAGCAGCAGATTACGCTTGGCTATACGCCTCATATAGGGTGGCAGTTGCTGGCCTATTTGTTGCTCTCGAGCGCCGAGGTAATGTTGGTTATAACCTGTATGGAATTTTCCTATACTCAGGCGCCGAAACGCATGAAGTCGCTGGTCATGTCGTTTTTCTATCTGTCTATTTCAATGGGCAACCTGTTTACTGCTGCAGTAAATCAGGTTATCCAAAATCCGGATGGCACCAGTAAACTTGAAGGTGCCATGTACCACTTGTTTTTTGCCGGCTTTATGGGTGTTGCGGCACTGTTGTTTGCTGTTTACATTTACTACTATCGAGAAGAGCATATCGTCCAGGATGAGGAGCCATCGCTGGCAAAAGCAACACTGTAGTTGCAGCCGGCAACATGGATGCATCAGAACAATAACAATTTTAATCGTCAGGCAAGGAAATGAAGAAATACGACTTCACCGAGAATAACACATTGCTGGAGCGGGCCAGGAAAGTCATTCCCAATGCAATTCCCGGACACTTCAATCCATTGGTTCAGAAACCCCAAGGTTGCTATCCGCTGTACTGCAGTCGTGCTGAAGGAGCGCGATTCTGGGATGTAGACGGAAACGAGTATATCGACTTTATGTGCGCCTACGGCCCGATGATTCTTGGCTACCGCAATGGTGTTGTGGATGATGCATTTCGAAAGCAGATGGCACTGGCTGACACCTGCACACTGGCTTCTCCGATTATGGTGGAGCTGGCGGAATACCTGGTCGACCTGATACCGATTGCCGATTGGGCGTACTTTGCCAAGAATGGTGCTGATGCAACCAACATGGCTGTATTGATCGCCCGGGCAGCGACCGGCCGCCGCAAGGTTATTGCAATCGACAACGGCTACCATGGAGCCTCGCCCTGGATGCAGTCTCCAGAGAGATCGGGGATCGACGCAGGTGATCATGTGGATACTATTCGAATTCCCTGGAATGACACTAATGCGTTACAACAGGCATTGACTGATCACCAGGGCCAGGTGGCGGCTTTCATCAGTTCCCCCTATCACCACCCGGTATATCAGGATAATGAATTACCTGTTCCCGGCTACTGGGATGAAGTGCACAAAATGTTGAGACAGCATGGCGTGGTATCTATCTGTGACGATGTGCGAACCGGTTTTCGGAGCCATATGGGAGGAACCAACGAATACTTCGGGTATCAGCCGGATCTCAGCTGCTACTGCAAGGCTATCGCCAATGGCTATGCCATCTCGGCCGTGGTTGGCGGAGATTCACTTCGGGACGCCGCCAGCAGCATCTTTCAGACGGGTAGCTTCTGGTTCTCCGCAGGTCCTATGGCAGCAGCCCTGGCCTGTCTCAAAGAGCTGGTACGCAGTGACGCGCCCGACAGGATTCTGGAAACTGGCACAAAATGGCTGGATGGACTGGTGACTATCGCCAGCGACTATGGTCATGAGCTGAAGGTGACGGGATTACCTTCGATGCCTTATTTGCGGACCGAACATGAGGATGGTATTGAGTTCCATCAAGCTCTGTGTGGCGAATGTGCACGTCGCGGTCTGTTTCTTGCCTCACACCACAACCTGTTTGTGTCGGCGGCGCACAGTGACCTGGAATTGCAGCGCTCATGGGATATCTTCGATGAATCCTTCGCAGCTCTTCGAGCATCAGGTCGCGGATAGTAGTTACTGCCTGTTGTGAAGAAACAACAGGCTGAGGATCAGGAAAGCTGCGATTTGGAATTCTGAATTCTGAATCGGGAAGGACGACACCTTGCTCGCACCAGTTCTGCTTTACACCCTTCAGCTGATTGCTATCTCTTCGGCATTACTATTGGCTACCAGTCAATCACGTCTTTCAATAATGCATTTCGTGAGGTTGTGGGTGTTACATCTTCTGAGTGCCGCAGGCAGAAGCAGCGCCGTTAATTTTGATTGTAAATAAAAAAGGCCAGGGTCTCATGCTTCTGAGACCCTGGCCTTATTGGCTAATTAGTTTGGCGCTTAGGAGGACAGCACCTTGCGGAAAACCTGTACGGCTTTCTGCATGTCTTCCATGCTGCCTAAAGAGATACGGCAGTGAGTATCCTGTAGAGGCGGAAAATCACGGCCGACCAGAATTTTCTCTTCCAGACAAGCTTCTCTGAACTCACGAGCTGGAATGCCCAGTTTGACGAAGATGTGGTTGGTGTTGGAATCCGCCACTTCGTAACCCATTTCTCGAAGAGCGCCGATGGTGAACTCACGCACTCTGGCATTTTCCTGTGCTTCCCATTCGATGTGTGCTTTGTCTTCCAGGGCTGTCAGGGCTGCAACGGCAGCCAGCATGTTGACGTCGCCCATGCCCCAGGCACCGCGAATCGCTCTGAGAGTTTCTGCCTGACCCAAAGCATAGCCAATTCGCATGCCTGCCAGGCCGTGGGCCTTGGAAAATGAGCGGGTAATGAATACGTTTTCAAATTCCAGGGCCAGAGGCAGGGCCGTTTCTATAGTCCCAGGCTTGGCGTAATTGATATAAGCTTCGTCGATATGGATCCTGGTGCTCGGCGATTCGCGCAAAACACGGCGGACAAACTGCTCAACCGCGCCCGGTCCATGAACTGTGCCGGTAGGATTGTTAGGATTGCACAGATAAACAAGGGCAGCGCCTTGCGACTCCTCGGCCAGCTTGTCCAGCGGGATGCCCATTGAGCTATCCAGGTCGATATGAGTAATAGGAGCGCCGATTTGCCGCGCTGTTGCCTCGCTGGTTGAGTAGGTAGGCATTGGTGTGACAAACCGTTTGTTTTCGTCACAGAAAGCTCGAACTGCTCCCTGCAGCAACGGCGTGGAGCCAGTTGCTAACAGCACATTATTTGTTTCGACGCCGTAATTATTCGCTAGAGCCTGCTGCAGTTCGTTGACATGATCTGGTGAGTAACCGTATCCCACACGCTTGCTGGTGTGTGTATGGATGGCTTCCAGGGTCTTGGGGCCAGGACCGCGAGCACTTTCATTCTGGTTTAATTGCATGACACCATCGTGGTAAACACCGGTTTTGTGTGCTGCCCTGGTCTGCGCGTGTGCGGTGTTGGTGATTAGTGTAGTGCCGGATAGTAGTCCTGCTGCCGCAGTACCCAGGCCCACCGTTTTAACAAAGCCTCGCCGTGTTGTTTTCATCGATTCCTCCAACTGCGCCTGCCTGGCGCACATTTAATCTGCTAGTTATAAACTGATTTGTTTAAACTCGACGGAAAGCTTCCGCCATGGCATCCAGCGCGCCTTCGAGTACAACCCTGGCTGACGCCACGTTCATGCGCATATGCCCTTCACTGCCGGCGCCGTAGCTGGTGCCGGGATTGAGAAGTACGCCGGACTGATCTACCAGCCAATCCTGGAAATAATGTTCCGGTGAGCGAAATCCATGCACTTTGGCCATCTCTTCCGCATTGATGGCAGCCATTACCTGACTGAAGTCCATGAAAGTTAGAAATGTACCTTCAGCACGCTTGTACTTCACCATCGGCATGTTTTTCTTCACGTACTCTTCAGTGAAGCTGTGGTTGGCGTCGATATACGGCAGCACCTGATCGAACCATTCGCCACCTTCACGATAGGCTGCTTCGTTTGCTACCACGCCTAGAATGGTCAAGTCGGCCCGGTGGTTCTGTCGCACCCTGCTCAATAATGTGGGATTCGGACTGTGGAAATAGGCAGTCTTCATGCCGGCCAGGTTAAAGGTCTTGCTGACTGCATTGAATGAAACACTGTTATTAACAACGTCTTTGTCCCACAGGCTGGCAAATGGCACGTACTTGTGGCCATCCCGCACGAAATCAGAATGGATTTCGTCAGCCAGAACCACGATCTGATTCTCAAGACACAGTCGGCCAATTCGCAGTAATTCTTCCTCGCTCCAGACATTACCAGTTGGGTTCTGTGGATTGCAGACGATCATCGCGCTGACGTCGGGAGTCATCTTGGACTCCAGGTCATCCCAGTCAATTTCCCAGCGGCCGTTGCTGAATACCATGGGGCTGTCCACTGTATCAGCCCTTGTGTGGCGACACATGGTATAAAAACCGGAATAGATAGGCGTCAGCATCAATGTCTTTGTACCGGCCGGTACGAAGGTGCGAAGTGCGGCAATAATGCCTGGATATACCCCATGGGAAACCACGATCGACTCAGGATCCATGTCGATACCTTGGCGTTCACCGTTCCACTGGACAATTGCGTCTCGCAAGGATTCGGTGCTGCTGATGTAGCCCCAGCTATGGTGCTGGCTTCTTGCAGCAAGTGCTTCGGTAATGCAGGGTGGCGCTTCGAAATCCATGGACGCGATGCCCATGCCATATTTGAATTTGTCGCCATAGGTTCGAGCTGGCGAATCCCAACGAGAACAGTTCCAGCCTGCTCTTATATAGGGCGTATCGAGGTCGTATTTCCCACCTGCCAGCCGTGCCGCTGAGCTGGGAGTCGCCGCGGTAGACGAACTGGAAACCAGTGCACCAGTGGCTCCGGCCACCGCAGTTACCCCGGCGTTCTTGATAAAGGATCTTCGGTTGAGTCCAGCGTTTTTGGCCATTAATGCCTCCCACTTTTGTAGGTGTCAGATGCTGTAGGTTTCGGATATTTTGCTGATAACCAGCGCAGCTTATACCGTATACCCTGATTACGTAAAGGCTAACCGCTAGTTGCGTGGCTTTTTACTGCGTATAGTTCCACGTTACTTTATAATCCCTAATCACGCTGAGGTATGTCGTGGAACCTACTGAATTGTTTGTAGTTTTTCAGGAAATAGGAACGGCGTCACAGCTTTGTGCAGCAAATTCCTGCATATTCGCGTATGTCAGTGGTAACTGAGAGCCCGGTATAAGGATTGTCGACCAGTCAATCTGGCGATGGCATAGCACGAGATCAAGAGGTAAAAATAAATGGCCGCACAAAACCAGACAGTGGGCGAGCGACGCATAGGCGAGTGCCGAGTTGCCGAGCGCCGAAAAAGTCAGCGCCGACAGAATCTGCTCAGTCTTGAGGATCTTGAGAAAAAAGATCCCAACTTCAAAGAGCGACGCATAGAAGACCGACGGGTTGGAGAACGCCGTAAAAGTTCTGACAGAAGAGATCGCGGTGGTGACTGATCGCCACTCAGCATCAGCGGTATCCAAATAACAAAAATCAGTCTTTTTCGAAAGTTATTGAATTCGTCCTGGCCCGTCTAGTGTGAGTTTGTCAAATTTAGTCCCCGCCTATTAATGCCCCGTTTACGACCGCACTCCCTGTTGCGTGTCGTAGACGGTTTGATAACGACAATCTATTGTGTGCCACTCGCACCCCCCCCCTCATCGTTACAAATTCCCGAGACCTTAATGAATTTAAGGGCGCCAGCTATTGCGACCTCATTGCCAGCCTGACCCTCGAAGCAGGCATGGGAAACTTTTTCGGCAAAGTCTACGCCTATTCTGATCCACCGAGTGTAGTAGTCTCTTCAGGGAGGCCGGCAGGGAACCTCAGCCCCTGACCGCCTTTATTCACGATTTCTGAAATTCCCCAATATTCTCTTTGCTTCTTTGCTTCTTTGCTTCTTTGCTGCGCTGGAATATCCCGCGCGGGGACTATACGTGGCGTGCAGACGGGGTACAATGCAAGGCTACTAATACTTGAATTGTGCAGCTATTTTTTGGAGAAAACCTATGTCCCGCGTAAGTCAGTTCCTGAGCCTGGCGATTCCGGCGGTTACTTTCATTACCGCATTATCCGCGATTTCTAGTGCATCAGCGCAGGTGCCCATTATTCAACCCGGAGCACCTGGTCAACCCGGTCAGGTAATTTCAGCCGAAGATGCGTCAAACCTGGCGACAATAGAATACACGGAAGCAGATATCAGATTTCTGCAGGGAATGATTTCTCACCATGCTCAAGCTATGGAAATGTCGGTACTGGCAGCATCGAGATCGGCACGGGAAGAAGTGGAGTTATTGGCCGATCGTATCAACCTGTCCCAACAGGATGAGATATCCATGATGCAGGACTGGCTGGAGGACCGCGGAATGGATGTTCCTACTGCGGATGCCCATCATGCCGCGGGTTTCGATCTTATGCCCGGCATGTTGAGTCCTGAACAGTTCGAAGGGTTGGAGCAGTCATCTGGCTCGGAATTTGACAGCCTGTATCTTCAGTACATGATCGAGCACCACGAAGGTGCACTTGAAATGGTGGAAAATCTGCTGGATCAGTTTGGTTCTGCGCAGGATCCGGTACTGTATGCATTCACCACCGATGTGACTTCAGACCAGACCAGTGAAATTGAGCGAATGACCGCACTGCTGTCCAGTTTTTCAACTGACCCACGAGTTGGTTTGGCGGCCGGGTTTCGCGATGCCGGTCAGGCGGCACTGAATATGCGCCTGGTGTCTTCTCTGCCCAAGCCGCCTGGATTTTTCGATCCGGCCAATCCGGCAGGTTTGCCGCCAAGCCGTCTTGAGGAACTGGAGACTCTTGAACCGAACAGCGATGAAGATCAGGCAGGCAATCAGGAGGAAGTGCTGGAGAGCGTTGCTGCCACAGGCGAGCCAGAGACGCCCCAGGATGAGGCAGAGGAAGACGAGGAGGACTCTGAGCCGCGTCCTTCTTTTCTCAGGTTCTCCAATACCGATTTGTTGTTTAGTGGCAATATGCTGATTGCGGGCAACTATCATGGTTTCAATATTTACGACATCAGTGAACAATCGAGCCCGCAATTGATGAGTTCGGTAGTTTGTCCTGGTGGTCAGGGGGACGTCTCCCGTGCCGGCGATCTTCTCATCATGTCGGTGGAGGAAACCCGCGGACGACTTGATTGTGGATTAGAAGGTATCGCAGATCCGGTCAGCGATACCCGCATGAAGGGGATACGTGTATTTGATATAAGCAATCCACGTTTACCGGTTCAGGTGGCTGCGGTGCAAACCTGCAGAGGTTCCCATACTCATACCGTGGTCTCCGAAGAGGGAGAAAACATCTACGTTTATGTTTCTGGCACCAGCCGGGTAAGAGACGACGAGGAACTGGCTGGCTGTTCCGATGATTCGCCGTTTGAAAATCCTGAAACTGCGCTCTTCCGCATCGAGGTGATAGAGATTCCCAAGGCGCGTCCACAGGATGCCAGCATAGTAAATCGGCCGTTCATTTTTGCGGACCCGGAATCTGGTGTTCTGGCTGGACTCTGGCGGGGTGGTGACCATGGTCCGGATACGCAGCAATCCCGCGAAACCAACCAGTGTCATGATATCACCACGTTTCCAGAGCTCGGCCTGGCGGCAGGTGCCTGCTCAGGCAACGGTATCCTGCTGGACATATCCGATCCAGCGAATCCTGAGCGGCTTGACGAAGTAATCGATCCAGGTTTTTCCTATTGGCATTCGGCTACATTCAATAATGACGGCAGCAAAGTCATATTCACCGATGAATGGGGTGGGGGTGGCCGTCCCCGATGTCGGGTACAGGATCCGATCGACTGGGGCGCCAATGCCTTTTACGATATCGTGGATGGCGAGCTGCAATTCCGTAGTCACTACAAATTGCCCGCGCCCCAGGAAGAAACTGAAAACTGCGTAGCGCATAATGGATCGCTTGTTCCAGTTCCTGGCCGCGACATTTTTGTGCAAGCCTGGTACCAGGGCGGAATCTCCGTGATAGATTTCACCGACTCCGCCAATCCGGTTGAGATAGCCTTCTTCGATCGTGGACCAATCGATGAAGAGGAGCTGGTTACTGGTGGTTTCTGGTCCGCATACTGGTATGGCGGTTATATCTACGGAACTGAAATCGTCCGCGGCCTCGACGTGTTTACTCTGGAACCCAGTGACTTCCTGACCCCGAGTGAAATTGCCGCGGCTTCATTGCAGGAAGCCAACATGGTGGTAAATGCTCAGACTCAGCAGCGAGTGGTGTGGCCGGATGTGCCGGTAGTGGCCAGGTCTTACCTCGATCAGTTGCAGCGCAGTGATGATGTTACAGTTTCGCAGGTACAGGAGCTGGCCGCTGTCCTGGACAACGCAGAGCAAAGCCTGGCGGCCGGCGATGATGATCGGGCCACCGCCAGACAACTGGATAATCTGGCTGAGTCATTCAGTGATCAAGCTGCCGGTGAGCGCGGCATCATCCGTCGTAGACTGCTGGCGCTGGCGGATACGCTTGAAGGTATCGCTGCGGATCTACGCTGAATTAAAGGATTGGAAAAATAATAACTATAAGAAAAATGGTAACTATAAAAAGGAGAGAGGCGAACATGTGCATTGTGCTTCCCGTCAAAAAGGTTCGGCTGGCAGTCGGAGTATTGCTTGCTATAATTTTAACCATTGGTTCCACAATGGCTGCTGCGCAACGTCTGCCAGGAACCGAGAACGGTGAGTGGCGGTATCTGGGTGGTGATACGGGTAATACTCGCTCGTCGCCACTGGATCAGATCAATCGGAACAACTTCGAGGATCTTGAAGTTGCATGGATCTGGCGAAGCGACAACTTCGGCCCCAATCTGGACTATTTTTCCAGGTCCACACCCATCTATGTTGATGGCACCCTGTATACGGTAGCAACCCCGCGCAGGCAGGTTGTCGCCATTGATCCGGCGACCGGCGAGACTTTGTGGACCTTCAGGGAGCCAGAAACCATCAGGCATCAGCGTTCCCCTCGCCAGGCCTATGGCAAAGGGGTCGCCTATGCAGAGGTCAATGGACGCGGTGTGATCTATATCACTACGCCGGGATTTTTTCTCTGGGCACTGGATGCCAAGACAGGTCGTCCACTGGAAAACTGGGGCGCGGATTTCCCTGTAGGTGGATACCCGGAATCCGGTGTTATTGACCTGGTTCCACGCCTGGTAGATGGTTGGGGTCCCTGGCAAGACTATGTAGTCGCCGGCGGCAGCTATGATCCGGATTACGGCATACCTCGGGAACTGGGTATGGTCACCGCATCGGCACCACCCATCGTTGTCAATGGTGTCGTGGTGGTGCTGGTTGGCCATCAGCCGAGTTACGGTCAGACTCGTATCGAAAATGTGCCCGGCGACATCATGGGGTTCGATGCGGCAACCGGTGAGTTTTTATGGAAATTTCATGTCATTCCCAGGCCAGGGGAAGTAGGGCACGAGACCTGGCAAAACGATGCCTGGCGCTGGTCTGGCGATATTTCTACCTGGACGCCAGCGTCAGCGGATCCGGAACTGGGGCTGGTCTATATGGTGACCAACGCATCGACGGTGCAGTCCTATGCTGGACATCGACCTGGCGACAACCTGTTTGGTGGCAGTGTGCTGGCTCTGGATGTGGAGACAGGTGAACGCCGCTGGCATTTCCAGATTCACCGCAGTGATCAGTGGAACTACGACTTGCCGACTGCGCCCATCCTGATGGATTTGAATATTGACGGGCAGGAAATACCGGCGCTGATTCAGAATACCAAGCAGGGGCTGGTATTCGCCTTCAATCGCGAAACCGGCGAACCAATCTGGCCGATCGAAGATCGGCCGGTGATACAGACGGAAGTGCCAGGTAATTACACAGCGCTAACTCAACCTTATCCGACCTGGCCGGAGCCGGTTGACCCAATCATATTGACTGGTATTACTGAAGAATTCGTAATCGATTACACGCCAGAATTGAAAAACCAGGCTCTGGAAATCCTCAGTCAGTTTCGGGTAGGGGGGCTTTATGTGCCGGCTTTGCCACAAAATCATGAAAGCCCTTTCCTCAATAACGTCGGCTGCCTGGGTGGCGGTAACGTCATTCCCCATCCCCCGGTAGCGGACCCTGATACCGGGCTGATGTTTAACTCCCACCGTCGAACCTGCACGGCGCCGGGATTCATGCGGCCCACCAATGGCGTCGACCGCGACAATCCCAACTATCCTGAGCCCGGAGCTGGTGGTGCAACTCCCAACAGTACGCCGACTACTGGAACAACTGTAGCAGCCTGGTTGCCAGGCGGAGGTGGGGGGTTGCCACGCATCGACGGACTCACTCTCTATAAAAGAATGAATAATCAGCTCACTGCTTACCAGATGAATGGCGGTGAAAAAGTCTGGTCGCTACCAGTAGGTGAAACACCGGAAGACATTAGAAACCATCCATTACTGCAAGGATTGGATGTTCCGAATACGGGTGGCGACGGCTGGTCGATACAGATGCCTATGGGAGATATCCTGGTGCAGACTAGAGCGCTAAGTGAAGGCATGGCGCAAATGATTCCTGACGCGCCATTGACATTGAACGCACGTGACAAGTTTAGCGGCGAAATTCTGGGCAGCGTGCCACTGCCTGCACCTGGACAATACGGCATGATGACTTACATGCACGAAGGGAATCAGTACATTGTTGTGCAGGTAGGCAGTTCGAGAACGGATTTTCCGGGTTCGCTGGTGGCCTATCGACTTCAATAGGAAAAATCGCTTCTCCGCGGCGCAAATTCTGCGAACCGCGTAACGATTTTGACAATCGGTGCTATACAAGAAGCGGGGCAGTCTTTAGGATTTTCAGAAATTGGGGAAGTTAACTCCTTATTTCGTCAAGGAAAATTCTAATGAAACGTCAAATTAGTAAGGCTATCGACTTCGCGCTTACTGCCGTGGGTATTGCGATAACCTTAGGTGCAGTGTTCACCTACGGCGGCGACCACATGCAGAATCAGTTACTGTGGACCATCATCGGACTATTGTGTATCGAGGCCGGCATTTGGGGAATAGCGGTCAAATGTATGCCAACCGAGCGGCGCTACAGTCGACTGCGTGAAGAAGGCGATCGCATGATTGCCCTCATTCGAGAGTTGAACAGCGCTGCCCTTGCTCAAAGGCAGGGCCTTGAAGACGAGTCCCGGTTTAATTCGACACTGGACAGCATGCATGAGGCTGTCCGATCGATGGCTGGCCTGGCCTCTCTGGAAGACGGTCAGCAACTGGAAAATATGCTGGCCGAACACATGGGAAAAGCTCACGAATCGGATCATGACAAGCAATCCGTCGCTAACGTGGCTTGATTTGTAAATACCCTATCCCGTGACAATCGTTCGCGGGCTACATGTCGGGCGTATCATCCAGTGCCTACTGCCTTACCCTGAAAATCTTGATAGCATGGTAATTCGCCTCAGTTGAAGCGAAGTCCTGTCTTCACGACTTTTAGTTAATTCTTAGTTTTCCATTTTCCCGACATGTCAAAACCATTCCTGATTCTCCAGCTTCGTCCAGAAGATGAAACGGCGGACAATGAGCTGGAAGCCATCATGTGCTACGGAGGTCTGACGGCTCAGCAGGTTGTCAGGCGCCGGGTGGAGCGGGACGGACTGACAGACATAGAGCTGGATGAATTTTCTGCCATCATTGTCGGTGGCAGTCCTTTTGACATCAGCACGCCGGAAGATCACAAAACACAGACTCAACTGTCCATAGAGGACGGCTTCAAGCACTTGTTTGACCAGGTTGTCGCTCGGGATTTCCCTTTTCTTGGCTGTTGCTCGGGAAACGGTTTGCTGGGAAATTACTGTGGTGCGACTATTTCAAAACGTTTTGGTGAAGCGGTTGGCGGGACTGACATTGTTCTGACTGCTGCGGGCAAGCTCGATCCGTTATTAGCTGATCTGCCCGATTCTTTTCGTGTGCTGGTGGGTCACAAAGAGGCCTGTGATGAGGTGCCTCCAGGTTGCACACTATTGGCCGGCAACGAATCTTGTCCGGTACAAATGTTTCGTCTAAAAAATAATATTTACGCCACGCAATTTCACCCGGAAGGTGATGCAGCAGGATTTACTGTGAGGATAAATGCATACCGTCACCACGGGTATTTCCCGCCAGAAAAGGCGGATTTGTTGATCAGGGCTGTTGCCGGTGAAAACACCCAGGAGGCGCGATTGATCCTGAAGCGATTTGTAGAACGTTATGGGTGATATCTGGCGCTTTCTTGTTTGAGTGTGGCGGTCAGGTTGCTGGTTGATCAGATTGCCATCAATGGCGTGCTTTCAGAGCAAACGAAGCTCTGGTACCTGGTTGGAAATATGCGGGTTGGATCGACCGGTGGGTGTGGCTGTCTTCCTCGCGGACAATAGTGGGTGACGAGGCTTTTGCGTGACAGTGAATGGTCAGTTCTGGGTGAGTCGCCATGATAGAGGCCGGAACTCCAAAGCAAGGCGTCTCCAAGGTTCGGAGTAAATCGTTGCAGCTCAAGTCCTGCTACAGTTGCCCGTTGGTCAAGTTCGTCACTGTAGTGGCTCAGGTCGCCAGCAGCCCATACTGACTCGTTCTCGAACAGCACGTCGTCAAGCCTGTGGCTACCCGGATAATACTGTAGTTCACCTGAGCCTGGCTTAATATCTTCCAGCGCAATCCAGGACGCAACAAATTCTCGCGGTGAGTCAACATGCACGAAAGCAATATCACAAAGAGTTGGCTGCTTGGATCCGTTCTCAAAAGTTAAAGACTGAAAGGCGACAGGTAATCTTTCAAAAACCAGGGTAATAAAGCGATGGATCATTGGTGAAAAAATAGCCCGTCTGGCTGCTTCTGAGACCATGTGCAGATCCAGCAACTTGGCCTCTTCTTCCTTCATGTGCTCCTTGCTCGCATTTTCCCAGTATTTAGTGCCCTCACGGCAGAATGATGTCCGGCAAACTGGCGGATCGGAAGCCAGCACCTGGTCTATTTCGGCTTTGACGGAATCGATAACCGATTCTGAAACCGCGCCGGGAATGACCACGAAACCCTTGCTGATCCAGTGATGCAGCAGCTGTGCCTCGTTATCGGTTATCCAGCCAAGTTCCTGTTTGCCTGCTAGAATCTCCATGCTGTTTTCGAGGTCGCTCCAGAAGCCGCCATAAGGATTGGTGAATGTGGTTTTTGTCGATCGTATCTGCTCATTCATGGCGGTGATCATCAGCGGTTGCACTAAAGATAATAGCTTACAAATTTCGCGGAAGAGAAAGATGATAGTGGGTTGGCTTTAGCAGACAACCAAAGACCAGTTACTGCTTGAAATGTGAGAATACGTACTCCAGATCGATTTTGTACTCATTTTCGTCCAGTACTGATTTGATTATTCTGCTGTCGGGCTGCTCCTGGTAATTTCTGGTATCGACTATCAGTGGTTGTCGGGAACGCTTGTGTTCATCCAATACGATGGAAACTTTCGGGTACAGGCGACTGGTCTTGTTGCTGTCTATTACTACCGCCCCTTCACCGCTGCGCAGTTCCACCAATGAACCGGTGGGGTAAATGCCCAGGCAAGCAATGAATTCCTCCACCAGCCAGCCATCAAACTGGGAATCTCGGCAGGAGAACAGAATTTTGATCGCCTCGGTTGCCGGTCGCGAGTTGTCATAACAACGATTTGTGGTGATGGCGTCGTAGGTATCCACGATTGATATGATGCGGGTATAGAGGTTCAAACGACTAGCCTTAGTGCCGCGCGGATATCCTCCACCGTCGACGCGCTCATGATGTCCCCATGCTGCCTCGATAGCTTCTTTGGGTAATTCCTTGTCTTCCTCGAGGATGACCTTACCGATTTCGCAGTGGGTTTTAATGACGGCAAATTCCTCTTCAGTGAGGCGCCCGGGTTTGTTAAGGATGTCCTGGCTGATCTGCATCTTGCCTACATCATGGAGCATTCCGCAAAGGCCTAGAGTTTCCAGTGACTTTTCCTCCAGGCCGAGATGACGGCCAACGGCGATAGCCAGAATGCCGACATTCAGGCAATGTTCCGCTGTATATTCGTCACGGTGGCGCAGCCTGCTTAGCCACAGTAGCGCATTAGGGTTTTCTACAATACTTGCTACACAATCCTTAACTGAATTGCGCACCTTGGTGACATTAATGCCTTCGCCGGTACGAATGTCCTTCAATACTTCCTTGACGGTGTCCAGGGTGTTCTGGTGTTTCTTATAGGCACTATGAAAGGCTTCTTCCACAGGTGCGGCGATCTGATAGCGGTCCGGATCGGCCTTTTTCATCCGCTGGCGGTCCATCGGCGTCATTTCCGATTTTTCGCCTGCTTTCCTGACAGGCGATTTCAGTGGTTTCTTGGGTGGCGGGATGTGGAGACTCTTGCCCTTGTCTACGTAGATGTATTCACATTCCTTTCGGACCTTTTCCAGTAGTGGATCGTTGTCCAGCAGGAATCCCTGGAACAGGAATTGTGTTTCCAACCAGGGCCGATCAGGATAAGCCATGTACATGCCAAGACTGATATCGTTGGCATTGACTTTTATCAGTTCGCGATCGGTTTCGGGGGGTGTGTAATTCATTAAGCCTGATGAATAAGTTATCTAACTATGGCGATTTTAGGCGATTTTACACGCCGATTAGCAGCAGCGAATAGTACTCAATTCACGGTTAGGGTGGAAGGCAGCGTATGGAGTGTACTGGGCAGTATAATTGCTGAATTCCTACAAGATCCCACGAATAAGACGGGTTATCGCCGATTGTCGCCCGCTACAGACCAAATTGATTGCAGGCTTAAAATATAATCGCCTATACTCCTCGACCTGGTAGGTTAGCGAGTCGTACACCATTCGGGAGGAATGCATTGACTCAAACCAACCGCTAATAAAAATCCATGTTTTACAGATAAATGGATTGGCAATATTAAAAAAATGTACACCATCAAGGGGGTTAAAATGCGCAATAACTTTCCCGGCAAACGCAAAGCAATCACGCTTGCGGTAATGCTTGCTGGATCTACTCTGGTCATGCCTGCTGTTGCTCAGCAGGATGATGATGAGATCGAAGAAGTCGTAGTCACAGGTTCATTTATTAGAGGGACACCTCTGGATGCACCTTCTCCGGTTCAGGTCGTTGACCGCGAGAGCATAGAAGCTCAGGGCGCGGCGGTTATCTGGGACGTTATCAAGAACCTCGAAATCAACTCGGGATCCGTAACCAATGCCCAGGTGGCGGGTGAAAATGGCGGTGAATTCAGCCAGATTGAAGGTACGGCCAACGTCAACCTTCGAAACCTGGGTGAAAACTCCACCCTGACACTCATCAATGGCAAGCGCATGGCACCGGCCGGTGCCACCACCCGTACCGGTGGTGAATTTGTCGATATCAATTCCATTCCACTGGTAATGACAGAAAGGATCGAAGTGCTGACCGACGGTGGCTCGGCGCTATATGGTGCTGATGCTGTGGCCGGTGTGGTCAACGTCATCATGCGTACCGATTTCGAAGGTCTGGAAATCTATGGTGATCTGCAAGGCATTGAAGAAGCTGGTGATCTGTACGATGCCACGGTAAGTGCTATCTGGGGCTGGTCCTCAGCCGACGGCAATACCAATTTGGTATTGTCAGGAGAGCGCTTTGAACGTGACGCTGTGCCGGTATCCTACGGCAACTTCATTGATGAAAATTCTGAATTCCTTGGTACCGTTGGCACTGCAGGCACTTTGATTTCTTCACCAGCGTTCGGTGCTCAGTTGGCGGATGGCTGGCTCAATCAGGATGTGATTGACTACAACATAGCGAATGGTGGCGACGCCGACGCGGTTTTCACCGACCCTGGTTGCTATACGGTTACATCCGCTGACGGCACTCCATTGCAGATCGGCACCCTCAGAGAGCAGCGCGGTGAGCGTAATGGTACCTGTCGGGAAGATACCTCCGAGTATCAGTTCATCGCTAACGAAACCGAGCGCAACAGTTTTGCCGGTTCCTTCACCCATGCTTTTGATGATGGTACTGAATTTTACTCGTTTGGTAGCTATTCTAACTTAAGCACTGTTCGGGCCGACGATGGCTATAATGCTTCACGGGGTCCGACGGTTTTTCTCGCACCTCCACAAGCCTATGCAAGAAATCCAAGGTTTGGAGGCAATGCTATCGGACAAACCCTGGAACTGGGATTCTTTGCTCCCAACATCGGTTTAGAACGTCCAACGGCCGCTGATATCACCAATGCACCAGTCGATGGACGCAATGGCGGTCCCAATGTGGCCATGTACCAGGGCGTCCGCGATGGTCTGCCTCGGGTGGGTGGGGATTTTAATACTACCGATACTCAGGCCGGCAGCCTGCAGATGGGCCTGCGTGGGGATTTTGAAATCGGTGATCGAGTCTTTGACTATGATGTCAGTTACTCTTTCAGTGAATCCAGCCTGGAAGCCAACTATCGAACTTTCAATCGAGAGCGAGCCGAGATGGCCGCCAACGGTCTGGGAGGTGCTAACTGCACCCCGAATGGTGTTCCGGATTTTAATTTTGTCGATCAACCGGGTCCATTTGGCGGAGCAGTTCCGCAAGCCTGGGACTTTTACGCGCCTGGCCTGATTCAGACCTTCTTCCCGGAATTTGTATTTACGACCCGGGAAAGCCTGTCTTATGCATTGACCAGTAACAACCAGGGTAAGGACGGCTGTATGTTCTATAACCCGTACCTGAGCTCGCTGACCGATCCCTCCCAGGCCAATAGCCGTGAATTGATGGATTGGATGAACCAGGAGGTACTGCGAACTGACAAGCGCAACAAACTTCAGGTTTTTGATGCGGTTGTAAGTGGCGAGTTGTTCGAGATGCGCGGCGGTATGGCTCAATTCGCTGCCGGTGCCCAGTACCGTGAACGTAATACGCTGTCGCATTCCAACGATCTCAATATTCCTGGATTGCCACAGCGGATTCTGGAGTGGCCAAGCGACGCGAACGGCAACCAGACGGTTTATCACAAGGTGGCCAACAACTTCGAGTGTGCGTTGTGCTCTTTTGAGTATGATTTCACCCGCGACACCAAGGCGTTATTCACCGAATTTTCCTTGCCGTTCTGGGATAATGTAGAAACTCAAGTAGCCTTCCGCTGGGAAGACTACGGTGGCGTCATCGGTGATGAGATTTCACCGAAAGTAGCGTTGAGCTGGCGTCCTGTCGATACCCTGTTGCTACGCGGTTCCTGGTCTCAATCATTCAGGGCACCGAATATCGCCCTGGTGCAACAAGGCCTGGAGTCTTCGTCGGTGGTATTCCGCGATCCAATCTCGAACCAGAAGGTGCGAGCCGGTCTGGTTGACCCTTACCGCGGTCAAGGTGATATCCCGAATGACGATAACTCGGAAACGGAATTCACCTATACCCTGGGTAGCCCCGCTAACAACGTGGGCAACGAGTACGCCGACACTTATAGCACGGGCTTCATCTGGACACCGGACGGTGCTTTTGAAGGCTTGAGCGTGCAGGCGGACTTCTGGCGTTTTGACGTGAGTGACCGGGTTCTGCCGGAACCGCCGATTAGTGCATTACAACCTGAAATCGCCGCCTTTGAGGCAGCAGCAGCGGACAAGTCAAACTACATATACAACGACTCCATCCCGGCTGATCAGGATCTCTACGACAATCCTTACTTTGCATGTGATCCCGATGCGCTGGCGACGCAGTTCGGTGTCGATTCAGATGAAAGGCTGAATTGTGTAGTGGATCCTAGAGCTTATTACGTGAACGGTATCCAGCGTGCATTCGGTACGACCAATGCCTCTCTGATCACTCTGACCCTGAGTGCAATTAATGCCGGTCAGATCGAAGCTGACGGTGTGGATTTCAAGATGGGTTACGACTGGGACAACGACTGGGGTCGTTTCCGCGTTGGTCTTGATTATACCCACGTGCGCAAGTATGAGATCAGTGATGTACCAGGTCTGGAAACGGGCTTGCTGGATACGGGTGAGTTCGATGCTGCGGGCACTACCGGTGATAATAACCTGGTGCGTTCGCTGCCTGATAACAAGGGCCGAATTACCATGACCTGGGCCAGGGATCGTCATAGCGTGACAGCGATCAACCGTCACATTGGTTCCTACCAGAACCTGTTCTATGACACTTCCTACCAGACATCCAGTGACTTCAGGCGTTCACTGTTGACCAAGAAAATCGACAGCTATGACAGCTGGGATTTCCAGTACAACTACGCCCATGACTGGGAGAATGTTAACTGGGGTAGTACGCGCTTCACAGTTGGCTTGCTGGATGCCTTCAATGCTGAGCTGCCCCTTTACGAAGAGGGTTCGTTGCAGTATGACGGCCAGGTATTCGATGGTCGAGGTCGTCGCTGGTACGCCAGGGTGTTGCATTCTTTCTAAGGCACCGGTCAACGGGACAAGTTGAAGCCGTGTTTGCCTTGGCTTGTCGATAAAGAAAATAAAAAGCGGCGGTGAGTAATCACCGCCGCTTTTTTGTGCACGTTTTTGCACGATATCCATGCATGTCCCTGAGTATTCCGGGAACAGCCCGTCGGACGATTATTCGTCCTCTTGTTTCGATTGATTAAGCTTCGACCTCAACTTGTCCAGCGACTTCTCAATGGAATCCCGGGCATTGGTGGAAACGCTGCCGTCGGTATATTCCTTGCGTACAGCCTCTTCTACCTGCAGGAGGATAGAGTCAATGCCTTTGTGATTCTCATCGTTAATGTCATGTTGATTGAACAAGTTGATGGCCTTCTCCGTTCTTCGGCCGAATTGCAGCAGTGATTCAAACAGCGATTTTTCACCCCGATTGCCCTGCACTGCATCGATTATAAAAACCACAACGGATAGTGGGCTCATCAGCAGGTCTCGCGCCGCATCGATGTAGAGCTTGATCTGAAAAACCAGGAGCTGGCGCAACTGGGGCCAGATATCTTTTATTTCCGGAATATCTTTCTGATCAGTTGTCGCTGTATTGTTGTCTCTGATCTCAGCGCTTTCACAGTGCTTACCTGGTTCCGGATCAGTGGCATTTTGCTCCATCCCTTTTGCCACCTCTTGTTCCGCTTCGTGAGCAAGGTTATTCTCTGGAGCCTTTCCGGGTTCCTGGTTCTGGTCGGTCATTTCATTATTCTCCATTTCCGGATTCATACTCTGTTTCAGTTGCTGGATCTGAAACGGGATCCACTACTATAGCAGCAACCTATTGGGATACAGTATTTGTGCCAATTCTATAACTGGTTGATATTATTGCTAAAGCTATACTTATGCCAGTGATTTCGGGTAGTTAAAATCGCCAATATCCGGGCGCTAAGGCTATTTTGAAATAGCGGGGCAGGTGGTTTATGCTTTCTCTTCTGATAAAACGCAGTAGCAGGAAACAGTTCCATGGCCGCAAGTAAGAAACGGCGTAGAAACCAATCAACCCAGCAGGTTCAAACCACCCCTTCAAGTTCCACCGCGGCTCTTCAACAGACTGGGAGTTCGCTTCAACCAATGCTGATTCCGCTGCTACTGGCGGCCGCACTGCTTACTCTTTCCCTGAACCCACGGATTCAACAAAATCCGGTATTGGTATGGTCGTTCTGGGGCGCTTCGTTATTTATTGTCGCCTGGCTGGGTTTCATGTTCCTGCAAGTAAGACGAGAGGCTGCTGCCCGCTCTTTCCAGGTGGTATTGCGACCTCAGCATTACATTCAGGCCATGGTTCAGACCAGCCTGTACCTTTATTGGGGGTATTACTGGCAGCCAGTCTACGACCATGTGTGGCTGCTGGCAGGACAGATACTGTTTGCCTACAGTTTCGATATGTTGCTGGCCTGGAGCAGGAGAGAGCAGTACACGCTGGGTTTTGGGCCGGTGCCAATTATTTTGAGTATCAACCTGTTTCTGTGGTTTCGCGATGACTGGTTTTACATGCAGTTTCTGATGATCGCCGCTGGCTTCATGGGCAAGGAGTTTGTTCGCTGGCAGCGGGAGGGCAGACGGGTACATATTTTCAACCCGTCAGCCTTTGCGTTGGGATTGTTTTCCGCGGTATTGATTGCTACTGGAACCACCGATTTGACCTGGGGCAGGGAAATTGCCTCGACACTGACTCTGGCGCCAAATATCTACACTTTCCTGTTCATTATTGGCCTGGTGGTGATGTATTTCTTTTCTATCACACTGGTGGCTGGCACTGCCGCTATCGTTTTATTCGGCGGCAGCGCACTCTATTCAGCAGTAGCAGGTGTTCCCTATTTTATAGATTCGGAAATTCCAGCGGCCGTCTTCCTTGGCCTGCACCTGTTGATAACCGATCCCTCTACCTCGCCCAGGACACCATTAGGCAAGACTATTTTCGGTGCCCTCTACGGGCTCGGTGTTTTCGGCCTGTACTCGTTGCTGGGCGCGCTTGGCGTTCCGACTTTTTACGACAAGCTGCTCTGTGTGCCGCTGCTAAACCTCAGTGTCATAGCAATAGATCGGTACGTCCGCTCGATCGGCTCAGAGAGACTGGTAAATGTGTGGAATGACAAATGGGCTGCCTGGCGTCCCAACCTGGCGCACATGGCAGTCTGGATAGTCATTTTTGGCAGTATGACGATGCTAGGCAAGACCGATGGCCGCCATACCGGCGACAGTGTTCCATTCTGGCAGCAAGCTTGCGCTGACGGGCTCAGCAACAGCTGCGAGCGCCTGCTGCAACTGGAATCCACCTACTGCAGTGACAACTCCGCCTGGGCCTGTAACGAGCTGGGTATCCATTATCTTGAGGGGCAGATCGTCCAGGCTGATCGCGGGTTGGCACTTGGATTTCTGTCCAGGGCCTGCGAGCTCAAGTTTCAGGCCGCTTGTGTAAATCTGCTTGATCCGTCGACAATATCCCATGAGAACCCCCGTGATCTGGATTTGCGCCTGATGTTAAGGCAGGGAGGTCTCAACCTGATGGATTTTTCGCAGCAGCAACTTTACCAACGAGCCTGTGAGCATGGCTGGGCCTTTGCCTGTAATACTCAAGTAGCCAGCTTATGAGCGCGAAACCGGAAAGTCCTGACAACAGATCAGGAGCGGACCCTGCAGCAACGGCAGCAAACCAGAACCGGGGCGCCAGCGTGGGCTTTATCATACTCACCGTGCTGGTTACGTTTGTGGCGGTGTGGATGTCGGTTCAGGGTCGGCAAGCCCTGCAAGGCAGTGATTCACCTGTAATCGCATCTTCCGGGGCGTTGGATGGATTCAGTGCCGATTTCTGGCAGTTGCCCGAGGAACCACTGCTAGGCTTCGTTGAAATACCAGCCGGTGAATTCCTGATGGGGTCCAATCCTGCTGTTGATCGCCAGGCCTATGAGAATGAACGCTGGTCGCAGGCAGAGCGACAGGGCACCGTGGATCTGCCACGATTTTATATCGGGCGCTACGAAGTTACCGTTGCACAATATCGTGAATTCGTGCGTGAAATGGGTCGAGCAGCGCTCCCTGAAACCCTGGCTGCAGAGCCCGACTATCCAGTAACCAACATTACCTGGACCGATGCGCTGGCCTATGCGCGCTGGTTGCAAGACCGCCTTTCAGAACGTGAAGACACACCCGAGGAAATTAAATCTTTGCTGGCCGCAGGCTGGCAGATCAGCCTGCCAACTGAAGCACAATGGGAAAAGGCGGCACGTGGCTCCGATGGCGATATCTACCCCTGGGGCAACCAGCTGGCGCAGGAGCGAGCCAATTTTGGTACGGCGGCAACTCAGTCAGTAGGCAGTTATGATTGTCTCGAGTGCAGCTTCGGCCTGGCGGACATGAGTGGCAATGTGTGGGAACTGACTCGCAGCCCGTACCAACCCTATCCCTATAGCACCGAAGATGATCGCAGCAACCTTTCTGACGATGCACTCTGGGTGATGCGCGGGGGCTCTTACGCAGATGGAGCTGGGAATATTCGCGCAGCGGTCAGGGGCGGTGTAGACCCGGGAGTGCGTAATGCGACTATTGGATTCCGACTGGTCCTGACTCCGCCATGACATCCAGTTTTTACTATTCTGAAGCTGGTTCGATTCTTTAAACTCATCTGGGGCCAGAGTATTTCCATAATTTATCAGTGGGTCCTTCTAAGCGGATTATTAGATGGTGCATAAAAAAAGCCCGGGCAATGCCCGGGCTTTTTAGTAGAAAGAGTCGTCTCTACTGATCAGCTTCGTAATACTGATAGAAGCCAAAGAACATTTCCTGCCAGGTTTGTTCACCCCAGGAAATCTCTATGGTTGGATCCGGATTGAACGGATTCATCTCTGAGTTATCAAACGTGGAGTTGAATATCAGCTCGCTTCCTGCCGGCAGAAACAATGGTTCCTTAAAGTCATAAGTAGTTTGCCAGTTGAACTGATAGTTGGGCACATTCAGCAGCTGTTCTTCACGACCGTCAGGGTAGATCACTGAGAAGTCAGCGTCGAAGCCACGATAATGCATGTGTGGCCCAAGCATGGTCAGGTAGGAATCCTCAGGGAATACCTGCGATGCGGTCATCTGATGGCGATTGGCATGAGCCGGGATCGCGATATTCAGGTCAGCGGCAGAACCACCTAGGACCGTCCTGGCCGGCTTCTCGTCATGCAGGTAGATAGCAATCTCTGATGCGTCGACAGTTTCCTTGCCGGAAGTTGTGTAGTGCATCTGCAGCAGCAGACCACCACCGGCGCGCAATGGATAGCCGGTTTCTTCAGGGAAGGTGTTTGGCGCATTGCCTGGTGCATAAGCCCCCATGCCAATACCCTGGTTCAGAACATCGAACTGGTTGATACCATCGGCACCGAAAGTAAAGGCAATGATGTGATGGAGTACCTGACGGTCGCCAGGCTTGAATTCAACACCTTTCACCCACAACTCTTCTTCATTGTTCAGAGGAAGGGCGATGTTGCGGTAGTCGACTACGCCAGTGGCTGGAATTTCCTGAGGAGGAATCGGTATCACCATGTCAGGCTCGCCCCAACGCGCCGACAGTTCCCACTCGGGTGCGTGGTGAACAATTTCGGCCAATGGATCGGAACCACTGGTATTTTGAGAGCCGGCATCAATCCAGTGCAGCAGCGCCTGGGTTTCTTCGATAGTGATGTAGCTCTGATCCTGGAACAGATGTACGAAGTCTGGGTCAATCTGAGCCGGCGGCATGCGCTTGGTAAGCAATGTCTCTCGGATCATAGGTGACCAACCCTGCAGCATCTGGTGGCTGTTCATGGCAAACGGGGCGATCCCGCCGTCCTGGTGACAGGAAACGCAGCGACGCTCTATGATGGGTACAATGTCTTTGGCATAGTTGAGGCCGGCAGTTGCATGCTGGTCCCGGGTTCCGAAAACAATGGCTTCACCGCTGCTTGGCTGGCCTGCCAGGCTTACTTCACCACCTTCAACAACGGTTTCCAGCACCTGACGCAGGTAGTGGTTGCGCGCACGGCGACGTTCGCTGCCTTCAGTGAAACGGTCGTTGAGCGAGCCGTTGTAGACAATTTCCCGGGTTGCAGGATTGATCACTATCACCTGGGCAGTGCGTGTTACGCCCAGCAATTCTGCTACAGTCTGGGTGTCGTCAAGCAGTACCGGTATTTCAATTTCGGCTTCCGCAGCCGCTGCCGAAATTACAGCCTTGTCGGTAATCCCGCTGGATTCCAGCATAAAGAAGGCAATGTCTTCCTCGGCAAAACGCTCCATCTCGCGATTCAAGTCCCGCAGGGAATCTTCCACCACCTCGCTGTCTTTGTCATAGGTGAACAGCACCAGTGCATCGTGGTCAGCATAACGGCTGACCTGGTGAAATTTGCCATTGTGGTCGATCAGTGAGAAATCACTGACGCGCTGAGCCATGGCGGTGGAGCTCAGGCCAGTGGCCAGCAAGGCCACTCCCAGAACTTTCGCTAGATTTCGGTACTTGATCATCGTGTGTATCCTCAGCTACAGGAATAAGATTCGGAATATTACAAATTCTGTAATTAGACGCATAGTAGAAGCAGAAAGTTAACAATGCTTCCTGAATACTTCAAAATCTGGAATTTTTAAGTTTCAGATAGCTGTTTTTCGGGATTTGGTCGCAAAATAGCCATAAGTCATCACAGGATGACAGCGGGGTTGGTTTGCCCACTCGTTGCCGCTCGAAGTTAACAAACAAGACAGTTCACTTTGTCCGACCTGGAAGAGTAAAATCAACACAACCAAAGTAAGTCTCTGAATAAGCGAAAGAATAAATTGAACAGGTTGATCAGGTTTGCCAGGCAATGGTTGCTGCCATTTGTTGTGTGCTCTTTGCTGGCCGTGCAGACAGCAAGTGGCGAGACGGTGCGCTTTGTACATTGCCTGGGCGGCTGCCCGGTCGGAGCTCCGGCCAGCAACCAGATGATTGCCCGGTCGCTCTATACTCTTTCCTATAATCTGGAAAACAGGGTGGCAGATTGGGTGGCTTATATCGTAACCCCTGGTTCTATCGGTGTTGCTACCAACCTTTCGCGCCAGCCGTTGCATGATCCTTATGTTGCAGGCACTCTTGCCCCGGAGGATTTCTCCTCTGCCGAGGAGGGTGAACGTCTTGTGCTCAACTATTTGGCGCCGCTGGTGAGTTTTGCCGGCACCCCGTTCTGGTTGGAGGTCAACTACCTGACCAACATGGTGCCCCGCAGCAGCGAATTGAACCGAGGTTCATGGTATGGCCTGGAATGGGCAGTGAGAAACCTTGCCAATCGATCCGAGGGGGTTTATGTGATAACCGGCCCTATTTACGATGCTGATTTCGCGGCTTCGGATCTGACACTGGATACCGATTCGCCGCACAGAATTCCCACAGGGTTTTATAAGGTCATTGTGGACAGTGAGGGGTACGCCGGTGCGTTTACTTTCCCACAGGATCTGCCATTCCACATTCACCACTGTGACCGGCTGACCTCAATTGAAGAGGTTGAGCGGCTCAGCGGCCTGGACTTGTTTCCAGAGTTGCCGCAGTTGCCGCTTGGTGACCTGAGCGAAAGGCTGGGCTGCTTCCGCTGAAACCTTTCTGCGTTGCTGTTAAGGCGCAGTTAAAGAATTTCGATCAGAAAGTAATCATCCTGCACCAATCCGCGAATGGTACGATCCATGGCATCACTGACAGCCGAGGAAATACCGTCCGCCACGGAAGCAGTACCACGACCAAACAGCACGGTTTCCCAGATAGTGCGTCCTGATCCTTGCAGCTGTACGCGTGTTCGTATGGTCAACTGTATGGACTCCACACCGTTGGCGTCAACAATCTGAGCTTCCGAGGACACGATAGCTCCCACAAGACTCATGTTCTCCCCAGAGTCGACCAGTGCCGCATTGCCTTTTTCCAGCCCCTGCACCAGTGCATCGCGCACGATTTCCGTCAGTGGCCTGTCGGCGACAAATCCACCCGCACCATCAGTTATCAGGTTGGGGTTTCCACCGCGGTTGTCGGTAAACTCACCCACCTTGAGAGGACCCCGGGACATGTTGCTAAAGTCAGACCGGACATTGCCTTCATACACGTAGTCAATGGAGATTTCTTCCGCCGCGAATACCGGCCCTATAAATGCCGCGCAGAGTGCGAAAAAACTTAAGATACGCTTCATAAACTAACTCCGTTGTTACTGCTTGTTTTTGTTGTTTTCCAGGTTGATCCAGGTATTGGCGGAACCTTTATTTTGGAGACTTTTCAAGAAAAAGGCCACCTCGACGGTGGCCTTTTTCTTGTATTCTGACTTTCAGAGGGTCGGATTCCTTAGAGGTAATATGTTCTGCGGGAGTCAGAGGTTCCCTGCTCAGTCATTAAACGCACTGTCAGGCCAGGCCGGCACGCCATCCCGGATGTTGGAAAGCTGGGTCATGCCCTGGTAAACAAACTTCTGAACACGTTTGCCTTCATAGGTTTCAGTTGTGTAAATATTACCTTCAGAGTCCGTCACGATGCTGTGAGGCGCAAAGAACAGTCCCGGTTGGCGACCGCCTTCACCGAACGAGTACAGAACTTCCAATGATTCGCGATCAAGTATGTGCACCTTGAAATCACCTCCATTGGCGACGTATAGAAATTCCTGTTCCGCGTCAGGTGAAAAGGTGATGTCCCAGGTGGTACCGGCAAGGGTCAAGGGATTAATCTGACCTTCCTTGATAAAGGTGCCATCGGTGCGGAAAACCTGAATGCGGTCAGCACCGCGGTCGCATACATAGACAAGACCATCATTGGACGGTTCGGCGCAGTGAACCGGGCCGCGAAACTGTTGCGGCAGGGGTTCACCGGGGATATAGGTATTGTCGGCGTCATCGTCCGGACGGTTTCCGTAAGCGCCCCAGTAGCGCCTGAAAGCACCGGTAGCCACGTCAACAACCGCAACCCGGCGATTGCCATAACCGTCGGCAAAATAAGCCTCACCGGCATTGGGGTCAATGGCTATTTCAGCAACCCGGGAGTAGTGGGTTGTGCTGTTGCTATCGATATCTTCTCCTGGAGTCCCAACGGTGCGTATGTAATCGCCGTCTCTGGAAAACACCAGGACATGCGAATCTCCGCCGCCATTGCCGCCAATCCAGACATCACCATTGGGTGCTATCTCGATGCCATGATTTGATGCTGGCCACTCGTATTCACCGTCAGGCGAGGGACCACCCCAGGCATTGACCAGATTACCGTCAATATCGAATTCCAGAATCGGCGGTGCCGCGCTGCAACATTCAGCCCGGCCCAGAGTCAGGCCGATTTCCTGATTCATGAACATACTGTTCTGATCGCGATGCACGATAAATATATGATCACGTTCGTCGGTCGCTACGCCGATGGTGCGGCCCAATATCCATTTATTGGGTAGGGGTTGCGGCCAGAAGGGATCAACTTCAAAGTGAGGAACCAGCTGCGAGCCACTGGCAGCATTGGCAGATTCCTGCAATTGGTGCTGGCCCAGGCCAAGGCCCAGCAACAGCAGGCAGGCGATACCAAGGATCAACAGGGGTTTAGATGGGAGATTCATGACACTGTCCTTTCTAAATTATTGTTGGAATACAGCATATCCGAGTATATGCCTCTCATTTCGCCTTGTGAATGCAAAAAAAAGCCGCATCAATCTGCTCGATGCGGCTTTTTCAGTCTTAAGCTAAAAGCTTGAAGCTTAAAGTGCCTCAGGCGGCCAGGTTGGGGCGCGATCACGCACAGTAACGGGCCTCATGCCCTGGTACAGGAACTTCTGGACGCGCTTGCCTTCGTAAGTTTCTGTAGTGTAGATATTACCCTCTGAGTCAGTGGCAATACTATGGGGTGCGAAGAACAGGCCAGGCTGCCGGCCGCCATCACCGAAGGTGTAGAGAACCTCCATGGAGTCACGGTCGATGATGTAAATCTTGAAGTTCTGACCGTCCGCCAGGTAGATGAATTCCTGGTCGTCATCCGGGGAGAAGGCGATATCCCAGGTAGATCCTTGAGCCAGTGTGTTCGGGGAAATGATGACTTCGCGTACATAGGTACCGTCTTTGCGGAACACCTGGATTCGGTCTGCACCGCGGTCACACACATAAACCAGTCCATCATTGGATGGCTCGGCGCAGTGGACCGGTCCACGGAACTGGGCAGGGCCAGGTTGACCTGGTGTATAGGTTACGTCGGCATCGTCGTCTGGCGTGTTGCCATAGGCACCCCAGTAACGCTTGAATGCACCGGTTGCAACGTCTACAACCGCAACCCGGCGATGGGCATAACCGTCAGCAAAATAGGCTTCACCGGCTGCTTCGTCGATGGCTATTTCAGCTACCCGGCCGTAGTGGCTCTGGCTGTTGCTGTCCACTTCCTGGCCAGGAACACCAATGGTACGGATGTATTCTCCGTCACCGCTGAAAACCAGTACGTGGGAATCGGGACCGCCATTGCCACCGATCCAGACGTCGCCATTTGGAGCCACCTCGATACCGTGGTTGGACTCCGGCCAGACATAGGGGGCACCTTCAACCGGACCGCCCCAGGCGTTAATCAGATTACCGTTGATATCAAATTCCAGGATCGGCGGTGCTGGCGTGCAGCATTCGGCGACGCCGGAATAGAGACCGATTTCCTGAATACGCATGAACTGCGATTCAGTATTACGATGCACGATAAAAATGTGGTCGCGGTCATCTACATCTACCCCTATGGTATTACCCTGAACCCAGTGATTTGGCAGGGGCTTGGGCCATAGTGGATCTACCAGGAAGTGCGGAGCGCGAACGTCATTGCTGGCGGCTTCTACAGCCTTGTGCTGGAGTCTTTCCTGTCCTACGCCCAGGGCTACCAGAGCCAGGGCCAGGGAAAGACCGATAATGGGCTTGAGCTTATTCATTGTTATATCCTCCGATCGCCAGTGCCGGCTAATGCAACACAGGGCTGTCTGGGTGACGGGTTGGTGTCAATTCAGGAGTATATGCTGAGAGACGCGTGTTTTTAAAGGTTATCCTCGAAAATAAAAAAACCGCAGCGGCAAACACCGCTGCGGTTTTGTTCGAACTAACTGTAAGAATGGATTCTTACAGTTCTTCAGCAGGCCAGGTAGGTGCGCGATCACGCACGGTTACAGCCCTGTGACCTTGATACAGGAACTTCTGAACACGCTTGCCTTCATAAGTTTCTGTAGTGTAGATGTTGCCGTCAGAGTCTGTTGCGATGCTGTGTGGAGCATAGAACAGACCAGGCTGGCGTCCGCCGTCACCGAAGGTGTAAAGCACTTCCATGGACTCACGTTCGATGATGTAGATCTTGAAGTTCTGACCGTCCGCCAGGTAGATGAACTCCTGGTCGTCATCAGGTGAGAACGCGATATCCCAGGTAGAGCCTTGTGACAGAGTGGCCGGGGAGATGATTACTTCCCGGACATAGGTACCGTCGGGGCGGAAAACCTGGATTCGGTCAGCACCACGGTCGCAAACATAAATCAGCCCGTCATTGGAAGGCTCGGCACAGTGGACAGGACCACGGAACTGCTGTGGACCAGGCTCACCAGGCGTGTAAGTCACGTCAGCGTCATCATCCGGACGGTTGCCATAGGCACCCCAGTAGCGCAGAAAAGCACCGGTGGCCACGTCGACCACTGCTACACGACGGTTACGGTAACCGTCAGCCAGATAGGCTTCCCCGGCCGCTGCATCGATGGCGATTTCAGCTACCTGGGAAAAGTGTGTGGTGGAATTACTGTCACGGTCGTTGCCAGGGACACCAACTGTGCGGATGTATTCACCGTCGCGGGAGAACACCAGCACGTGCGAGTCACCGCCGCCGTTACCACCGATCCAGACGTCACCGTTTGGAGCGACTTCGATACCGTGGTTGGAAGCTGGCCAGACGTATGGGGCACCTTCTTGCTCGCCACCCCAGGCATTGACCAGATTACCTTCCTGGTCAAATTCCAGAATCGGTGGTGCCGGAGTACAGCATTCTGCTACACCCGCATAAAGGCCGATTTCTGTACGCAGTGAAAACATGGATTCCTGGTCACGATGAACAACAAAAATGTGGTCGCGGTCATCGACGTCCACACCGATGGTTCGGCCCTGTACCCAGTGATTGGGCAGCGGCTTTGGCCAGAATGGATCAACCTGAAAGTGGGGCGCCAGTACATCGTTGCTGGCGGCCACAGCAGATTCCTGCAGTTGTGACTGTCCGACACCGAGAGCGACCAGGCCAACTACCAGCGAGGCTCCAATTATCATCTTGATTTTTAACATTTCTTACCCTCCGAATACCCACTTCAGGGCCTTGTAATTTTTAGAGCAAGGCGGAGTATACTCACTAACTGTCGATCAGTATACTCGCGGGCCAATAATAGCCTGACTTATTACAATTTTTAACAATTTCGCGGCCTGCAGCCACATCTTGAAAGGCTGTCATGGCGGTTCTTTACCCTTGCCAGATCGAGGCAGGGTGCATTAAGGTGTCCGGCTGCTGGCAAAAACCAGAAAAAATCTAAACGACCCGGAGACAGGACCTCAAACCATGCATGCCCCTTCCGCCACCCTGGGAAAACTCCTGATTAAACTACTAATCCCTTGTTTTCTTTGGCTTATTCCCGCTGTCGTGCAGGCTCACGATATTCCCTCCCGGGTCACTGTATATGCCTTTGTAAAGCCTGATGGTAATCAGCTGAATGTGCTGCTGCGAGTACCCATGGAGGCCCTGGGAGAAATAGTATTCCCCACCCGCGGGCCGGGATACCTGGTTATCTCTGAGGCAGACTTTGAGTTACAGGACGCAGCCAGGGTTTATATCACTGAATCCATTACCTTTTTTGAAAACGGTGTGGAACTTGAGGAAAAATCGCTGGAACGTGTTCGGGTGTCGTTACCGTCGGATCGTTCCTTTGGCAACTATGAGGATGCGCTGGCCAATATCTTAAGCCCACCATTAAGCGATGACGTGAACCTGTTCTGGCGACAGGGAATGTTGGATATGCAGGTTACTTTTCCGATCGATTCGGACCAGTCGGACTTTTCGGTGGATCCGCAGCTGGGAACCCTGTCAGATCAGACGACTACCGTTTTGCGTTTCCTGCCTCCCGTTGGCGGTGAGCGGTTGTTCAATTATCTTGGGAATCCTGGACAGGTGTTGCTTGATCCGCGCTGGCACCAGGCGGTTTACCGGTTCATTTCCATGGGCTTTGTGCATATCCTGGAAGGACTTGACCACTTGCTGTTTCTGTTTTGCCTGGTCATTCCCCTGCGCAATCTGCGTGGGCTGATTCCAGTAGTCACCTCTTTCACCGTCGCCCATTCCATAACATTGATAGGGTCAGCGTTCGGCTTGTCGCCTGGTACGCTTTGGTTTCCGCCTTTGATCGAGACACTGATCGCGCTTTCTATTGTGTACATGGCATTTGAGAATATCGTTGGGGCCAGGCTGTCACACCGCTGGGTGGTCACCTTCGGTTTCGGTCTTATTCATGGTTTCGGATTTGCCTTCATGTTCAGGGACACACTGCAGTTTGCCGGTGGGCACCTGTTTTCGTCGTTACTGGCTTTTAATGTCGGGGTGGAACTGGGTCAGTTGATGATTCTGTTGCTGGTGATACCGCTGCTGAATTTAATTTTCAAGTATGTTGTCGCCGAGCGCGTCGGCACTATCTTGCTGTCAGCGCTCATCGCCCACAGTGCCTGGCACTGGATGATGGACCGTGGCACCCTGCTGAGCCAGTACCAGTTCCAGATGCCAGTGCTGGATGCCCAGTTTTTTGCGGCCCTGATGCGCTGGGGGATGATGGCCATCATCGCATCTGCGGCAGTCTGGGGTATGTATGAGATTTTCAGGCGCTTTGGTGCGTTGAATCCAGCGCTGGCTACCAAGCCGTCGGGTGACGAACTACCACAGTAGCCGCCTATTCACACCAGGACCTTTCTACAAAATAAAGAGGCAAAAAAGAGCGGGCGTCTAATTTTTCGCCCGCTCTTTTTTTGATTAATGGTTACTAACTGTTGGTGGTTACTACCGAGGAGTGTATTTCCGCAGCCTGCGTTGCGCTACTTCCGCGCCGTACACATTGCCGTCTTCATCAGCTGTCACGCCTTCCGCCACGCTGGTGCCACGGGCTGCACCGGTATTGGGGTCCGGGATAAATGCGGTGACGAAGCCATCGATGGCGCTGCCAATTCGAATGCCACGATACCAGCCCGGATTGCGGCGTGGACCGGTATTTGACTCAGAGTCAGCCGAGTAAAGAATATCGTTAGCATCGATGTACAGACCGCTAGGACGGCCAAACTGGGTCCAGGTATCAATATGATTGCCTTCCTGATCAAAGATTTGTAGCCGGCTGTTGGACCGGTCTGCCACGAACAGACGTCCTTGCGAATCCATGGCCAGCGCGTGAGGGACTCGGATCTCGCCATCCTCGGCGCCGGTTTCACCCCATTCCATCAGGTACTCGCCTTCGCTGTTGTACTTGACGATGCGGTTGTTGCCGTCCGCCGAGTGGCCATCTGCCACAAAGATATCACCGTTGGGTGCCACCGCCACGTCATTGGGCTGATCAAAAATATAGTCTCCCTTGCCCGCCAGACCTGGCTGGCCTAGACTCATCAGCAGCTCGCCTTCCGGACTGAATTTGTGCACCTGGTGGCCTTTGCCACGCTCTTCGTCGCCCCGTGCGTCGGCAATCCAGACATTGCCCTCCGGATCCACATGAATGCCGTGAGGCCACACTATAAGGCCTGCACCGAAGCTTCTTACCACGTTGCCGTCAGGATCGATGAGGAAAACCGGGTCAATATCCGGAGTATCCAGGCAGTTGCCGTTGGCACCGCAGCGTTCGGCAGCCCAGATATAGCCCTCACCAGCGTAATAGACTGTGCTGGTTGCACCCCAGCTGCGACCGTCGGGCAGGGCTACCCAGTCCTGTTCGCCCGGATTCACTGTCTGATAGGGGTTGGGAATGACGTTGGCATCGTCCAGTTGAGCGCTGGCGTTACCTGCAAAAAGAAAGATCGCTGCAAGGCCCATGCAACCGCTTGTTATTGTTTTTGACAGAAACATCATTTTCCTCCGTTCGATGTATTATTGGGCAACCGCGGAGACAGACATCACGGATACCTTAGGGCAAATTCAAGGGACGCTCACTTTACTGGATTATTGGTGAAATGTCTTTGTTGCACAGTGCTTGAAGCCTGTGACTGTCTGAAGAACTCAACAGCTGCCTGCTGGAAATAGCTAACATGTCGTCAGATAACGATAAATCGTCGTTTTTTAAGATAATTTCTGGTGTTTCCTGCTGACTGCTTGGGCCGATTTGAGCTAACATCGCGCCCGTGTTCATATGCGGTCCCTAAGCGGCCCCTAAGCGTTAAGAATCCCTGGAGTGTAACTATGAAAAAATCAACAGTGCTATGCATGGCGTTTTTTGGCAGCCTGCTTGCAGCCATTAGCGCCCAGGCGGCACCGGACCGGGTAGGTGATTTTGCTTTACTGGACGGGACCGGTGAATTTCACCAGTTCAGTCGCTACCGTCATCAGGATGCCCTGGTAATCATGGCCTACGCGGATAGCTGTGCGGCCATGGGTCCGATGGTCGAAGAATTTCAGGCTGTGCAGTCCCAGTGGCAGGACCAGGACATTGCCTTCATGTTGATCGACGCAGAGGATACCGGGCGCGAGACTGTCGCGGCCATGAACGCAGGAATGCCAGTCTTGACGGATGACGGACAACTGGTTTCCGAGTCGCTGAATCTGACCACTGCTGGAGAAGTTGTGGTGCTGGATCCGGAACGTCTGACAGTGCTGTACCGAGGTCCGGTGCACGATCATCTGGGCGCTCATATTGAGGGTGCCAAGGCTGGCACTATCGATGCCACTCACGTGATGCCGGTTAGTAGCTGTGCCATTGATTTTCAGGCCAAGGAACTGCACGCCAGTAATGTCCCTGATTACGCCACCGAAGTGGCACCGATCGTCGCCGAGCAATGCGCGATCTGCCACCGAGAAGGTGGAATCGGCCCCTTTGCTATCAACAGCCATCTGATGCTGATGGGCTGGTCGCCGATGATTCGTGAAGTGTTACTTACCAAACGCATGCCGCCGGAACAGGTGGACCCCCATGTTGGCCATTTTGAAAATGCCCGATACATCACCGAGGAAGAGTTACAGACTCTCGTGCATTGGATCGATGCTGGCTCGCCCCGTGGTTCCGCGATTGCTGACCCATTGGCCGAACTCAGCTTTCCTGATCACGATGAATGGCAACTGGGTGAGCCGGACTTTATCGTCAAGGCACCCACACATGAGATCCCGGCTACCGGTGTGCTTGATTACATCAATGTGGATGTGGAATTGCCGTTTGACGAGGACAAATGGGTAAAGGCAGTACAGTTCGTGCCTGGCGATCGCTCAGTACTTCATCATCTGCTGACTTACGTTACCGCGCCAGCAGAAAATTTCGAGGGTGGTGAGCAGGACACCCGGTCAATTGCCCGACGATTCCTGGAAGGTTACGCGCCCGGCAAGATCTCGGCCATGGAATTCCCGCAAGATACCGGTGTGTTTATTCCTGCAGGACATAAGCTGTCCATGCAGTTCCATTACACGACCAACGGTCGCGCTACTACGGATGAGACCACACTGGGGCTCTACATGTACGATGAGCCACCCACTTATGAAAACTTCACCCGTTCAGTTTCCACTATGTTCCAAATCCCGGCTTATGAGCGGAATCATGAGCTGGAAGCGCAATATATCTTCCAGGAAGATGTGGTTGTTACCGGTTTGCGGGCTCATATGCATTTCCGTGGCAAGGACATGAAGTTTTCAGTGAGCCAGCCAGATGGATCGCTGAAAGATATTCTCAGTGTGCCCAACTACAGCTATGCCTGGCAGCCCACTTATCAGTTGTCCGAGCCCGAATTTATTCCGGCTGGCACCAAGGTAGTAGTATCCGGTTCCTTCGATAACTCGGAGTACAACCCGGCCAACCCGGATCCCAGCAAGGAATTGACATTCGGTCTGCAGAGCTGGGACGAGATGTTCATCGGTTACTGGACGTATCACGCGGCCGAACCAGCTAACCCGTAGCATTGCCTGCTGGGCGCCGAGCGTGTGGATCTGTTAAGCAAGTGAGCATTCGGCGGCCAGCTGAAGGTCGATAGAAAATAGGGCACCCTGATAGGGTGCCCTATTTCATTGTGTCTGGCGGCATTAACTTGCTATGATTCGCCGGCTGTTTTCCATAATAAAAAACCTAGGGAGAGCGATTTATGTCCTCGCTTTTTATCATCGTTTTTGGACTTGCGGGATTTGCATTCGGCTGGTTCGTGTACTCCAGGTTCATTGCTGAAAGAATCTATCGGCTTGATCCCAACTACGAAACGCCTGCTCACCGATTCAATGATGGCGTCGATTATGTTCCCACAAACAAGTTTGTACTGTGGGGAGCGCATTTTACCGCTGTTGCAGGAGCTGCACCGATCGTGGGCCCGGCAATTGCGGTCTATTGGGGCTGGCTGCCAGCCCTGTTATGGGTGACCCTGGGTTCCATTTTCTTTGCCGGAGTCCATGACATGGGCGCCCTCTGGGCCAGTACCCGGCACGGGGCACGTTCCATCGGAGCGCTATCGGAAAGCGTCATCGGCAAGCGGGCACGATCCCTGTTCATGGTGGTGATATTCCTGTTGCTGCTGATGGTCAACGCGGTATTCGGCAGTATCATCGCCAGCGAAATGGTGGAGTTTCCCACTTCAGTATTTCCCGCCTGGGCGGCTATTCCCGTGGCTGTCGCCATTGGTGTGCTGATCCGGCGCAAATACAACCTGCTGCTGATATCCATTATCGGGGTAGCGATCCTGTACTTCACCATCTATGTTGGCAGTGTCTGGCCGCTGTCGTTACCGGAGGATATCCCGGTTCTTGGGGATAACGGTACCTGGATCGTCGTCCTGTTCATCTACGCAGGTATCGCTTCCATGCTGCCAGTATGGTTGCTGTTGCAGCCACGTGACTATATCAATGGCGCGCAACTGGTCATCGGGTTGCTGGTTCTTTATTCGGCAGTATTGATCACCATGCCGGTAATTTCAGCGCCGGCGATCAACCAGAATCTGGCCGCAGGGACACCACCGTTGTTCCCGATGTTGTTTGTCACTATTGCTTGTGGGGCTATATCCGGATTCCACGGTATTGTCTCTTCAGGCACCAGTTCCAAGCAGATCAGTAATGAAAAGGATGCCCGGTTTGTGGGTTACCTGGGCGCTCTGGGCGAAGGTTCACTGGCGCTGATTACCATTGTTGCCGTGACAGGATCTCTGTACGCAGCGAGCGGGGCGGACTGGAGCGCGATTTACCCGGCCTATAATCAAGGACCACCGGCGACCAAGTTTATTGAAGGCGGTGCCCAACTGATCGCACAGGGCTGGGGTATGTCGTTGACTTTTTCCCAGACCATGCTGACCGTAATGGTAGTTCTGTTTGCCGGCACCACCATGGATGCCGGACTGCGTCTGCAACGCTATATTATTCAGGAGTGGGGTGATATTTATAAGATCAATCCGCTGAAGAATAATTACATCGCGACGCTGGTGGCGGTTGGAACCTGTCTGCTGCTTGCCTTCGGTGCATCCGTTGAATATCCCGGTGACGGTGGTAACAGAATCTGGCCAATTTTCGGTGCCGGTAACCAGATCCTCGCCAGTATGACTTTGCTGGTGATATCCATCTATATCATGAAGCTCAAGCGCAACTTTCTGCCTACCTTGCTGCCGATGATATTTGTCATCATCGTAGCATTCTGGGCCAGCGGGTTGTCGCTGATCACTTATGTGCAACAGGCCAACTGGCTGCTGGTTATGCTCAGCCTGGCAGTGATGGCGGCCAGTGTCATCGTTATGCTCGAAGCCATGTCTGAAATCTCCAAGATTCGTAAAGGAGAGTCAGGTGGTGACGAGGATGAGGCGGTCAGCTCCAGCAGCGAGTGAAGCGATAACTGAGTAGTGTCTGTGCCAGGTCAATACGCTGAACAGGCGCTACTCAACCAAAATCGACTAACATGCGAGAAAGCGAGAAAGCGAGAAGGCGAGAAAGCTAAGAAGCTAAGAAGTTAAGAAGCCAAAAAGCTGAAATACGAATAAAAGGGAGCAGTGGATCAGGCAGATCCACGCTCCCTTTTTTCGATGCTTTTCGATGCTTTCCGATGTTCTGAAGGCCCTTATGGAGACGCTGCAAAGGGCACAAATTCGAGACTTCCATGACCCGACTTTTGTAGCTATGGATCCAAGGAAACTGCTGGAAATTTTGAGTGACGGCCGCTGGCATTCGCCGAACAGTCTACGGGAAGCCCTGGGCTGTGATGCCAGATTGCTTGACGATTGGCTGGCCCAGCTTCAAAGCTATGACCTCGAGATTCGAAGGGATTCGCGTCAAGGGATCTCGCTGCCACTGGGTCTCAGCTTATTGGAGAGCCGACAGGTTCTGCAGGGCCTCAGTTCAGCTTTCCGGGAGTCTATAGCGCATTTGGAACTACCACTGGTTGTAGATTCCACCAACACTCGGGCCATGGAGTGGCTGCGAAGCGGAAATGCCGGTCGTGCGCTGTTCCTCGCCGAGAAGCAGCGCAGCGGGCGAGGCCGCCGGGGTAGAGTCTGGATCAGTCCGATGGCCCGTAACCTGACCATGTCCCTGGTATGGCCAGTGGCCGGAATTACGCAGGCGCAGGAAGGTTTTAGCCTGGTGGTGGCGCTATCTTTAGTAGAATGTTTGCGCGCCATGGGATTGCAGGGCAGTGAGATGCTGCGGGTTAAATGGCCCAACGATGTCTGGTTGGGGGACGCTAAACTGGCAGGCATATTACTGGAGCTTCATGGCGGGTCTGCGGGTCCACATCATGTTGTTATCGGGATAGGAGTGAACGTCCATATGCCTGAAAAGGCATTGGCTGACATCGAACAACCAGTGACTGACCTCTATTCCCAGGGGAACCGACAGCTTGATCGAAACCAGCTGGTGACGGCAATTCTGAACAGCCTGGAGCGTAATCTGGAAACCCTGCAGACCGAGGGTTTTGATGGCTTTCGGCAACAATGGCAGCGACTCGATGTTTTTCATGATAGACAGGTGGAGGTGCTTGGCGACGGCCAGCAGTTCGTCGGTACAGTAAGAGGTGTCAACGCAAGCGGGGCATTGATTCTGGAGACGGACAATGGCGAGCGGCATGTTAGCGGGGGTGAGATAGCACCGACGGTAAGGTCGCTGCGGCAGCAGTCAAAGTTGATGGGACAGGACTGATGATTCTGGATCTGGATATCGGCAATACCCGCATTAAATGGCGCTTGTCAGATGTTAATGCGGCTAGCGAGCCCGGTGGCCAAAAAAGCGGGGTGGCATCCGGTCTGAAAGAATTGCTCGAAGCAACGGTCGAACTGTATCCGGTGGTGCGGGTGCGGGCTGCCTGTGTGAGGGGCGGCAGCTTGTTGGCCGAAGTGACTGAATTGCTGGCAAAAAACTGGCAGTTGACGGTTCAGACGGCGCAGGTCCGCAGAGAATGTCAGGGAGTGACGGTGTGCTATGAAGACCTGACCAGGTTGGGAGTGGATCGTTGGCTGGCAATGCTGGCAGCCTACCGGGATGCGGATAGTGGCTGTGTCGTCGTGGATTGCGGCACGGCAATGACCATTGATCTGATTGATAGCCGGGGTCACCATCTGGGAGGCTATATCGTGCCTGGTCTGAGGCTTATTCCCGAGTCTTTGACCCGGAATACTGCGATTGAACTGAATGGTGAGCCAGAATGGGCGCAGCAACCCGGGAGTTCCACAGAGCAGGCGATTTACCATGGGGCCCTGCAGATGTTGGTATCGTTGCTGGAAAACACTGTGGTCAGGGAACTTCCCAGGCTGTCCGGGAAACAGCCTCCAGTCGTTTACCTGACAGGCGGGGATGCAGCTTTGTTAATGAGCTTTCTGGAGCTGCGAAATGTCACCCTGAAGCAGGTTCAAGAGCTGGTGATTGAAGGTCTTGCCCTGGCTCTTCCCTGACCAGGCTATGGCCGCTATGCCAGCTCGCAAACAAGCCCTGCCAGACGGGGCCTCCAGGTGCACGTGCTGGCATCGTTACAGTGCCAAGACTGGCCGACACATACCGGTGTCGAAGCGCCTCGTCGGCGAACTCCCCTGGAGGCTGAAATACTTGCTAAATTGATCAGCGTTTACCTGGGCCAAACGATTGCACATACTGCGCAATTCCCCTACAATGCCGCGTTTGAAAAATAGAGCCAAGGGAAAAGCTCCTTGGGAGCTCTGCGGGGAGGGGTTCCCGAGTGGCCAAAGGGATCAGACTGTAAATCTGACGCGTAAGCTTCGGTGGTTCGAATCCACCCCCCTCCACCATCTAGGAATGCCGTATTCTGGCAGTTTCTAGAAGGCGGGTATAGTTCAGAGGTAGAACCCCAGCCTTCCAAGCTGGTTGCGCGGGTTCGATTCCCGCTACCCGCTCCATCTCATTGCGGTTGATGGATTGAAGTAAATAGAAGTAGCTAATTAGAAATATCGCGGATTGCTGGCATCAGCTCGTGGAATCCCAACGGAGATTTGCTCGCATAGCTCAGGAGGTAGAGCACTTCATTGGTAATGAAGAGGTCTCCGGTTCGACTCCGGATGTGAGCACCATTCCGATTGAGTTATTTAAAACTTACTCAGCTTTAAAGCTATAAAAAGGTAGAGGCAGTCAAAAATGGCGAAGGAAAAATTTGAAAGAACCAAGGTACACGTAAACGTTGGCACGATCGGTCATGTCGACCACGGTAAGACGACGTTGACGGCTGCATTGACGAAGGTCTGTGCGGAAGCGTACG